>Ga0194110_10001751_pt1 | contig 27795 bp, 21 predicted proteins | sample TA2Kig1200mmetaG_FD_146192 | JGI IMG/M metagenome (GOLD analysis project Ga0194110, IMG submission 146192) | Freshwater microbial communities from Lake Tanganyika, Tanzania - TA2015032 Kigoma Deep Cast 1200m | ecosystem: Environmental > Aquatic > Freshwater > Lake | place: Tanzania: Lake...
GCAGAAGCCCCGCGGCAGGGCGGCGCGGCACGGGTCTCTGCCGTCCCTTCGGGACTTCTCTACTTCTGGCGCCCGAGTCCGGCGGCTGAAGCCGCCGGCTACCCACTGTGCTCCCTTCGGGAGCAAGACTCTGAGGCATCAGTGAACTTGTCTCTTTGGCTGTGGGGCAATGTACCAATTGATGGCGGAACAGGTCAGAGCGAGACGAGCTGGGCGCGGAGGATGAGGGGGGAGGCTTCGATCTCGCGGACGATCTCAGGGGTCACGGGGTTGTCAATGCTGATGACGAGCAGCGAGGTGCCGCCGGGATGGTCGCGGCCGCAGGTCATGTCCGCGATGTTGATGCCGCGGCGGGCCAGCACGCTGCTCACGTGGGCGATGACGCCCGGCCGGTCGTGGTTGCGCGTGACGAGCAGGTGGCCCTGGGGCGCCGCGTCCACGCGGTAGGTGTCCACCCGCACGATGCGCGGCGTGTGGCGTGCGAGCATGGAGCCCGCGGCGGAGAGCGTCCGCCCGCCTACCTGGGCGTCCGCCGAAATCAGGTTCGCAAAGTCCTCCACCTCGCCCGCCTTGATGACGTCCACCCGCAAGCCACGCTCGGCGGCGATGACAGGGGCGTTGACGTAGTTGACGGTCCTGACCGCCCGCTGTAGGACTCCCTTGAGGAGGGCCGCGGTGAGGGGGCGGAGGTCGTATTGGTTGATCTCGCCCCGATAGGTCACGGTGAGGCGTCCGATGCCGCCCTCGGCCAGTTGCACGAGCAGGCTGCCCAGCCGCTCCGCAAGGTCAATGTAGGGGCCGAGCACGTCGAGGAGCTCCGGCTCGATGCAGGGGACGTTCACGGCGTTCTGGGGCGGCCCGCCGCGAAGGAAGGCCACGACCTGTTTGGCGATCTGCGTGGCGACGGTGGCCTGTGCCTCCTGCGTCGTCGCGCCCACGTGAGGGGTGGCGATCACCTGGTCGAAGGCGAGGAGGGGGCTGCCGGTCGGCGGCTCGTGCGCGAAGACGTCGAGCGCGCACCCCGCCACCTTGCCGCTCTGGAGGGCCTCGGCGAGCGCCGCCTCGACGATGATGCCGCCGCGGGCGCAGTTGATGAGCAGCACCCCCTTCTTCATCTTGGCGAATGCTGCGGCATCCAGCAGCCCATCCGTCTCGGGGGCGTGCGGGGCGTGAATCGTGATGACGTCGCTGGTGGCGAGCAGTTCATCGAGCGGCACGAGTTGGGCCTCCAGGCTCCTCGCCCGCTCGGCGCTCACGAAGGGGTCGTAGGCCACGAGGTCCATGCCGAAGGCCAGCGCGCGGCGCGCCACCTCTGCCCCGATGCGGCCGAGGCCGATGATGCCGAGGCGCTTGCCCTGGAGCTCGATGCCGGTGGCGCCCTTCTTGGGCCACTCGCCGGCCTTCACCCGCGCGCTCAGTTGTGGCAGGCGGCGGGCGAGTGCGAGCATCATCGCCATCGTGAGCTCGCAGGCCGCGATGGTGTTTCCACCCGGCGTGTTCATCACCACGATGCCGCGGCGGGTCGCCGCGTCGAGGTCCACGTTGTCCACCCCGGCCCCCGCGCGACCGATCACCTTGAGCCGCTCCGCGCTCGCCAGGAGGTCAGCCGTCGCCTTCGTCGCGCTGCGGACGATCAGTGCGTCGCAATCGGCCAGGAGCTGCCGCAGCTCCTCCGCCGGCACACCTGCCCGCTCCACCACCTCGTGGCCCGCCTCCTTCAGGATGGCGATGCCCTCCGCCGAAAGCGGATCGCTGACGAGCACCTTCATGGCTTCCATCTCCCCCTGTCAACTGGCGGTCAAAAGTCAAAAGCCAAAAGTCAAAAGTCAAGAGTCAAAAATCAAAAATCGAAAATCGAAAATCAGAAATCAGAAATCCTCTGCCCTCTGCCGCAGGCCGGCCTCGCCGAGCGTGCTGAAGAGTACGTAGAGGGGCAGGGCATCGGCCAGCCGCCCGGGCGCCAGCGCCACGGGGCCAACCGTGCCCGGCAACTCGTCGTCGAGGACGTAGCCGCTGCGCTCCTTGCCCACGAGCGGCCCGGGCAGGTACTGGGTGAGGTGGGACCGGACGCCGAGCGCCGCCCCTGTTGCCATGGGGCAAAGCTCGGCCAGGCTCACCCAGGTGATGTCAGCCTCGGCCTCGCGCAGCCGCGTGTGGCCTGCGAGGCGCGCCAGGCCCGTGGCGTCAACTCCAAAGAGGGCGCCGCGGGCGTGCGCCACGTGGCCGGCAGCGGCCACGTTCCGCTCGAAGCGCCCGGCGGGTGTGAGCCAACCGGCCGCGACGAGTGCCGTGGCCTCGCCGACCGCCCCCTCAAGGGCGTCAACGTCCAGCTCGCCGCTTGCCAGCCGCTCCACTTGGCGAACGGCAAGTCCGAGCTCCTGGGCGTGGATGAGAAGCCGGCTCCCGACGGGGGCCGCCACCTCGCGCCGCGCCGGCTGGGTGCGGGCGAAGGCGGCGAGGGCCAGCCGAATGGCCACCCGCTCGGCAACATCGAGGTCGGCAGGCTGGAGGCTCACGCGGTCCAGCCCCATCACGATGGCGAGCGCGCGGGCGGCCTCGTGGAGCACTTCGAGCGCGCCCTGGGCAGTGCTCGCCGGCTGCTCGGGGTGCAGGGCGCTCAGGCCGGGCAGCCCGGCTGCCCGTGCCGCGGCCGCGGCTCCGGGCCACTGCGGGCCGGGCAGGGCGGCCAGCTCGACGAAGTGCGAGCGAACCGCCGCCTCGTCGAGCACCGGCAGGTTGGGCGGCCCGGCGCGGCGGAGGCCCGCAGGCACCTCGTCCAGGCACCGGTCCGCGTCGGCGCCCGGCTCCGGCAGGTGGCGGTTCGCACTAAGTGGCCTAGCCATCGTCGGCATCCAACGCGAGGTCGTCGCCCTCGCCGCCACCGAGGTCGCTGAGGAGCTCCAGCGTGTGGCGGAGGAGCTCGAGGTCGCTCCTGCTCCGCCGCTCCGTGGCGGCGAAGAGCACGCAGTTCTCCATCTCCGGGTAATCCCGCCGGAGCGGCAGGGCGCCCAGGATGTTGCTCTCGAGCAGCCCCTGGCACACTTCCTCGGGCTCGCCCTCGCACTCGATGGCGAACTCGCTGAAGAACGGGCTGCGGAAGCGGGCGGTGAAGCCCGGCACGGAGGTGACGCAGCGCATTGCAGCGTGTGCCATGGCCATCGAGAGCCTGGCCGCCCGCGACAGCCCGTCGGCGCCAACGGCTGCGAGGTAGACCACTGGGCGGATGAGGCGGTCCGCCCGCACGGCCTGGCTGCCCCTGCCCACGGCGCGCAGCCCACAGTCCGTCGGCTCCACCCGCCAGCCTCTCACGTGCTCAGCAAGGCCGGGCCGGCAGGCCAGGAGGCCGAGCGACTCGCTGCCATAGAGTGGGCGGCTGCCAAGCGGCTGGGCGTCAGCCACCGCGATATCCGCGCCCAGCGCCCCGGGGGCTGCCAGGATGCCGAGCGCGACGGGGTCCGCCTTCACCACCAGTTGCGCTCCGCAGCCGTGGGCCGCCTCCGCGATGGCTGAGAGGTCCTCGAAGCACCCGAAGTAGCTGGGCTGCTCGAGCACCACGCACGCCACGCGCTCCGAGAGGAGCCGCTCGACGTCGCTTGGCCGCGTGACGCCGCCGTGGTAGCCCGCCTCGCTGAGCACGAGTGGGGGGGAGAGAAGCGCGCGCGCGATGGCGCGGTAGCGCGGGTGGGTGGTCCGGGCGATGATCGCCTCGGTGCGCCCCGTGGCGCGGGCGGAGGCCCGAATCGCCTCCACGAGCGCCGCCGGGCCGTCCGCGAACGGGGCGAACGCGGCGTCCAGCCCCACGAGCGCCGCGAAGAGCGTCTGGAGCTCGAAGGCCGCCTGGAGCATCGGCTGCGGCGAGGCCGGGGTGACCGGGCAGGGCGGCACGCGGCCCGCCAACTCGTCCACGATGGCCGGCACGTAGCGGTCCCAGGTGCCGCCGCCCAGGAAGCAGACCGCCTCGTCCAGGTGGGTGTTGGGCGAGGCGAGGTCGTGGAGCCGCGCGGTCAGCTCCGCCTCGGACACGGCAGGCGGGAGCTGAAGCGGGCGCGCGAGCCGCAGCTCGGGCGGAATCTCCGCCAGGAAAGACTGTTCCGCGCTCGGTGGCCTATCCTGCATTTCGCACCAGGTCTCGCAAGGAGAGGGGGATGATTGGATGGGTGGATGAATGGATGATTGCCTGACATCCACCCACCCATCCATTCATCCATTCATCCATTCATCCATTCATCCCCCACACTGGCCGGCCTTGCCCTCCTGGGGTCTTCGTCACTCATGTTCGCCTTCGACCCGTATGACGACCGGCCGGCCCTCTACGATCCCCTGCGGCTCGATGGCCGCCAGGGCGCGACGCAGGTCCGCCTCGCGGGCCTGATGGGTCATGATGACGAGCGGCACGGCCTGGGTCGCGTGCCGCTCCTTCTGCATGACCGACGCGATGCTGATCTGGTTGTGGCCGAACTCGCCCGCGATCTTCGCGAGCACCCCAGGGCGGTCGAGCGCGCTGAACCGCAGGTAGTAGCGGGTCTCCACCTCCTCGATGCCGCGGACCCGCAGGCTCTCGCTGCGTCCGGGGAAGAGCCGCAGCCGCTCGAACGTGTGCTTCGCCTTCCCCAGCAAGATGTCCACGATGTCCGACACGATGGCGCTGGCGGTTGGCATCTGGCCCGCCCCCCGCCCGCCGACACTCGTGTCGCCCACCGCGCTCCCCCTCACCCAGATGCCGTTGAACACGTCGTGCACCGAGGCCAGCGGGTGCTCGTTGGGCAGGAGGGTGGGGTGGACCCGCAGCTCAAGCTCGTTGCCGAGCCGCTTGCCGATTGCCAGCAGCTTGAGCGTGTAGCCGAGCTCGGAGGCAAACGCGATGTCCACGGGGTCCGTGCGTGTGATGCCTTCGACGTGGATTTCGTGGTAGTGGAAGTCGGCGGCGAAGCCCAGTGCCGCCAGGATCGCCAGCTTGTGCGCCGAGTCGATCCCCTCCACGTCCAGCCGCGGGTCCTTCTCGGCATAGCCGTGGGCCTGGGCCTCCGCGAGCGCCTGGCCGTACGTCGCCCGCTCCACGGCCATCCTGGTGAGGATGTAGTTGCAGGTGCCGTTGACGATGCCGACGATCGACTCGATGTCGTTTGCGATGAGGCCGTCGCGTAGCGCCGCGATGATGGGGATTCCGCCCCCCACGCTCGCCTCGAACGAGATTGACACCCCCCGCTCCCTGGCTGCCCGGAAGAGCTCGCGTCCCGCCTCCGCCAGGAGCGCCTTGTTCGCCGTCACCACCCGCTTCCCCGCCGCGATGGCCCGGAGCGTGATCTCCTTCGCAACTGCCGTCCCCCCCACCAGCTCGATCACCACCTCGATTTCCGGGTCGTCCATCACGGCGGCGAGGTCGCTCGTCAGCACCCCCTCGGGCACCCGCACCCCGCGGTCGCTCGCCAGGTCAACGTCGCATATCCGCTTCAGCACCACCCGGATGCCTGTCTTGGCCCGGAGCTGCTCGGCCTGGTTCAGCAGGATTCTCGCCACCCCGCTGCCCACCATCCCGAATCCCACAAGCCCCACGTAGCACGTCTTCGTGTCCACCTTCTGCCTTGCTCCTTACCAGGACAGCAGCCAAAAATCCAGTATAGGTGCGCTTCCGGCAAAAGTCAAACAACTCGGAGCCGTGGGGGTGTGGGAACCGCATTTGACACGCCGCCCCATCATCGGTTTTACTGGATTAGTGGGCCTGACACCGAGTTTGCTAGAGCAGGAGATTGCATGCACGCTGCCCTCAAGGAGATACTGGCGCGGCACGGCACGAGCCGCAGCGAACTCATCCCCATCCTCCAGGAAGCCCAAGGCGCGATCGGGTATCTGCCGAAGGACGCGATGCTGGACGTGGCTCGGCACCTGAATGTCTCCGAGGCCGCGGTCTACGGCGTGGCGAGCTTCTACGCGCAGTTCTACTTCCAGCCGCAGGGCAAGCACCGCGTTCGCGTCTGCCGCGGCACGGCCTGCCACGTGCGCGGCTCGGCCAACATCCGCCGCCTCGTCGAGGCGAAACTGGGCGTCAAAGAGGGCGGGACGACCCCCGACCTGTTGTTCAGCTACGAAACGGTCGCCTGCATAGGGGCTTGCGCACTGGCCCCCGTGATGGTGATTGATGGCAAGTACTATGGCAGCCTGACGCCCGAGCGCGTCGAGAGCGTGATGGGTGACTACATGACCAAGGCGAAGTGAAGGTCGCACAATGGAACGTCTGACATCGCTTTCCGCATTGGCGAACCTGAAGGACCGCATCCGGCGCGGCCGGGGCCGGGACACGGTGGGGCTCTCGCTGTGTTACACGACCGGCTGCTATGCGCTGGGAAGCGGCCAGGTACACGAGGCGCTTGCCGCCGAGCTGAAGCGCCGGGAACTGGACGGCCAGGTGGTCGTGCAGCGCGCCGGCTGCCGCGGCTTCTGCGAGGCCGGCCCCATCCTCACCGTGCAGCCGAAGGGCATCTTCTACGTCAGGGTGAAACCCGAGGACGTCCCCGAGATCGTCGAGCGCACCCTGGTCCAAGGCGAGATCGTCGAGCGCCTGCTCTACAAGGACCACGCTACGGGCGTCCGGGTGGCCCACGAGTGCGACGTGCCATTCTACAAGCACCAGACGCGCGTCGTGCTACGCCACTCGGGACACGTGGACCCACAGAACCTCGAGGACTACCTTGCGCTCGACGGCTACGAGGCCCTCGCCAAGGTGTTGGGCAGCATGACCCCGGAGCAGGTTATCGCGGAGGTCGCGGCCAGTGGCCTTCGCGGCCGCGGCGGCGCCGGCTTCCCCACGGGCCGCAAGTGGCAATTGTGCCGCGAGGCAAAGGGCGACCACAAGTACCTCATCTGCAACGCGGACGAGGGGGACCCTGGGGCGTTCATGGACCGTAGCGTTTGCGAGGGCGACCCCCACGCGGTGCTCGAGGGCATGCTCATTGCCGCCTACGCCATCGGATGCCGCCACGGCTACATCTACGTGCGGGCCGAGTATCCCATCGCGGTCGCCAACCTCACAAAGGCCATCGCCGACGCGGGGGCGATCGGGCTCATGGGCGAGAGCATCCTGGGCACCGGCTTCTCCTTCGATCTGAAGATCAAGCAAGGCGCGGGTGCTTTCGTGTGCGGGGAGGAAACCGGGCTGATCGCCTCCATCGAAGGCCGGCGCGGCATGCCTCGCACACGGCCGCCCTTCCCCGCACAGGCGGGGTTGTTCGGCAAGCCGACGAACATCAACAACGTCGAGACCCTGGCCTGCGTGCCCCCCATCATCAGCCGCGGCGCTGCCTTCTTCGCCTCGATGGGCACCGAGGGCTCCAAGGGCACCAAAATCTTCGCCCTCGCAGGAAAGGTCAACAACACGGGCCTCATCGAGATCCCCATGGGGGCGACGCTGCGCCGGGTGGTCTTCGACATCGGCGGGGGCATTCCGAAGGGGCGCGGTTTCAAGGCGGCCCAAATGGGAGGGCCGTCGGGCGGGTGCATCCCCGCGCAACACCTTGACCTGCCGATTGACTACGACTCCCTCCAGGCCGTGGGCGCGATGATGGGCTCCGGCGGCCTCATCGTGGTGGATGAGGACACGTGCATGGTGGAGCTGGCGCGCTACTTCCTGGACTTCGTGCAGAGCGAGTCGTGCGGCAAGTGTGTGCCCTGCCGCGTCGGCACGCGTCGGATGCTCGAAATCCTCACGCGCATCACGCGGGGGCAGGGCAAGGAGGGCGACGTTGACCTTCTGGAGGAGATCGGCACGACGGTCAAGATTGGCTCGCTGTGCGGCCTGGGGCAGACGGCGCCCAACCCCGCGCTCTCGACGATCCGCTACTTCCGCGACGAGTACGAGGCCCACGTCAAGGACAAGCGCTGCCCCGCCCGCGTCTGCCGCGACCTCGTGACCTACACGATTGACCCCGAGAAGTGCATCGCCTGCGGCAAGTGCAAGAAGGTCTGCCCCGCCGAGGCCGTCGAGGGCGAGAAGAAGGTCAAGCACAAGATTCTCCAGGACAAGTGCGTCCGCTGCGGCGCCTGCTTCGAGGCCTGCCCCATGGACGCGGTCCTGGTCGCGTGAGGAGCCTTGATGTCCGACACGAAGATCGCCTTCACAATTGACGGCCAGCGCGTGGAGACGGCGCCGGGGACGACGGTGCTCCAGGCAGCGCTCGACGCCGGCATCTACATCCCGAACCTGTGCTACTCGCCTAAGCTGGAGCCCTACGGCGGCTGCCGGCTCTGCATCTGCAAGATCAGCGGCATGCGCGGCCTCCCCACCGCCTGCACCACCAGGGCAGCCGAGGGCATGGCCGTCGAGAGCGACTCCGACGAGGTGAACAAGGTGCGGCGGATGATCCTGGAGCTGATGATCTCCGACCACCCGGCCGACTGCCTTTCGTGCGGCGCGAACCAGGACTGCCAGCTCCAGAAGGTGGCGAGCTTCCTGGGCATCAAGGAGCTCCGCGTCTCCCGCCACGTCCGACAGCCGAGGATTGACGACAGCAACCCGTTCTTCGTCCGCGACTCCTCCAAGTGCATCCTCTGCGGCAAGTGCGTCCGCATCTGCCAGGAGGTGCGCGGCGTGAGCAACCTGGATTTCGTGAAACGCGGCTTCGTGGCGGACATCGCGCCCTTCGAGGGCCTCATCGCCGACTCGCGCTGCGAGAGCTGTGGGGCGTGTGTGGACATCTGCCCCGTCGGCGCACTCCTGCCCAAGCAGGAGGCCCTGCCGCCCACGAAGGAGGTCACGACCGTTTGCCCCTACTGCGGCTGCGGGTGCGGACTCGTCCTCGGCATCCGCGGCAACCGCATCGTCCGCGTCCGCGGCGAGGAGGGCAATCGCGCCAGCGGCGGCGAGCTCTGCGTCAAGGGCCGCTTCGGACTCGACTTCGTCTCCTCGCCCAACCGCCTCAAGGCGCCGCTCATCCGCAAGGAGGGGAAGCTCGTCGAGGCGACGTGGGACGAGGCGCTGGACTTCACGGCGAAACGCCTCGCCGAGATTCGCGACACGCACGGCGCAGAGGCCGTCGCCGGCTTTTGCTCCGCCAAGTGCACGAACGAGGAGAACTACGTTTTCCAGAAGTTCATGCGGGCCGTGGTCGGCAGCAACCACGTCGCCCACTGTGCGCATCTCTGACACAGCCCCTCGGTGGCCGGTCTGGCCGCCGCCTTCGGCTCGGGCGCTATGACCAACTCCATCGCGGAGTTCGAGGGCGCCGACTGCATCTTCGTCATCGGCTCGAACACCACCGAGGCCCACCCCATCGTGGCGCTCCGCATCAAGGCCGCCGCGATGAGGCACCGCGCCGACGTGATCGTCGCCGACCCGCGCCGCATCGAGCTCACCCGCTTCGCCTCCCTGCACCTGCGGCAGCGATGCGGCTCCGACATCATGCTCCTCAACGCCCTGATGAACGTCATCGTGAACGAAGGGCTCCACAACAAGGCGTTCATCGCGGAGCGCACGGAGAACTTCGACGAGTTCTGGCAGGTGGCCCAGGCGATCACGCCCGAGGTCGCGCAGCTCGCCACGGGCGTCCCCGCCGACGACATCCGCAAGGCCGCGCGCACGCTCGCCTCCGCCAGGCGCCCCAGCATCGTCTACGCGATGGGCATCACCCAGCACGCCAAGGGCACCGACAACGTGAAGGCCCTTGCCAACCTGGCGCTCCTCATCGGCGCCATCGGACGCCCCTCTACGGGCGTCAACCCCCTCCGCGGCCAGAACAACGTCCAGGGCGCCTGCGACATGGGCGGCCTCCCGAACGTCTTCCCAGGCTACCAGCGCGTGGACTCGCCCGAGGCGCGGGCGAAGTTCGAGAATGCCTGGGGCGCCAAGCTCCCCGAGAAGCCGGGCCTCACCGTCGTCGAAATCCTCCAGGCCGCCGAGAAGGGCCGCATCAAGGCCCTCTACTGCATGGGCGAGAACCCCGTCCTCTCCGACCCAAACTCCAACCACGTCCGCGAGGCGCTCCAGCACATCGAGCTCCTGGTCGTCCAGGACATCTTCCTCACGGAGACGTGCGACTACGCCCACGTGGTGCTCCCAACCGCGTCGTTCGCGGAGAAGGACGGCACGTTCACGAACACAGAGCGGCGGGTGCAGCGGGTCCGCAAGGCCGTCGAGCCGCCCGGCCAGGCGCGGCAGGACTGGGAGATCGTCTGCGACCTCGCCCGCCGCATGGGCGGCACGATGCGCTACGACGACCCGTCGCAGATTATGGCCGAGGTCGCCTCACTCACGCCCAGCTACGGCGGCATCAGCCACGAGCGGCTCGACAAGGGCGGCATCCAGTGGCCATGCCCGGCCCCCGACCACCCCGGCACGCAGTTCCTCCACAAGGACCGCTTCAGCCGCGGCCTGGGCCGCTTCCACGCAACTCCCTTCCGCGAGCCGGTCGAGCCGCCCGACGCCGACTTCCCCTTCGTCCTCTCCACTGGCCGCGTCCTCTACCACTTCCACACGGCCACGATGACGCGGCAGAGCAAGGGGCTGGACGAGCTTTATCCCGGCGGCGACATCCAGGTGAACCCCGACGACGCGGCGGCCCTCGGCGTCGAGCAGGGAGAGCTGATCGAAGTCGCCTCGCGCCGTGGAGCGATTCACGCCAAGGCGCTGATCACCGATAAGGTGCCGCGCGGGATGGTCTACATGCCCTTCCACTTCCGCGAGGCGCCCGCCAACGTCCTGACGATTGACGCCCTGGACCCCGTGGCGAAGATACCGGAGCTGAAGGTATGCGCGGTCAGGCTGAGGAAGGTCCCGCAGCCCGTGGCAGCGGCCACGGCCTGACTGCCGCCGTCCGCATCGCGCGCCTCCGCGGCGGCCAGTGGGCCGAAGCCGACGACACGGTGGTGGTCGAGCGCACCGTGTCGCTCGTCGTCGGCGGCAGCACCCTGTTGCGGCTCCAGTGCCTCCCCGCGGACCTCGAGGACCTGGCGCTCGGCCTCCTGGTGTCGTCGGCCCTTCTGCCGCCCGAAGCCCCCGTGCCGCCCATCGAGTGGGATGCCGAGAAGGGCGAGATTCGCGTGGACTTCCATCCCTCCGAGCAAGCGCTCCAGAAGCTCCAGGAGGGGCTCACCCTCGGCTCCGGCTGCGGCGCCGCCCTCTCCCACGCCGGCGGCTTCGACCCGCTCACCTGCGTCCGAAAGATCGACACCTCGTTCCACGTCTCGCCGGAGGCCATCGGCAGCGCGATGTCCGCATTCGTGCAGGCCTCCGGGCTCTTCCGCGACACCGGCGGCGTCCACGCCGCCGCGATTGCCCAGGGCGACGAGATCGTGGCATTCGCCGAGGACGTCGGCCGCCACAACGCCTTCGACAAGGTGCTCGGCGCCTGCCGCAGGCGCGGCATTCGCCCCTACGACAAGCTCGCACTCGTCACCGGGCGGCTCAGCCTCGAGCTCGTGGCAAAGGCCGTCCCGTCGAGCATCCCCGTCCTCGCCTCGCGCGGCGCCCCCACCCAGGCGGGGGTCGCCCTGGCCGACGCCGCGAACCTCACCCTCATCGGCTTCGCACGAGCGGGCCGGATGAACGTCTACAGCGCGGAGTGGCGCCTCAAGTGACCCCCCAATCGTCCTCGTCGTCGTCCTCGTCGTCGTCGTCGAACCCTGTGGAGGATCGACTGATGCCGCACCACGAGAAGGTCGAGTTCGCCGCGCTCACGCCCGCACAGGTCAAAGCCGTGGGCAAGCTGGAGAAGAAGCTGGGCGTCGTGATCCTGGCGTATCAGACCCCACTCCGCCCAGCCCCGCTCAGCGACGCGCAGCTCGCCGAGCTCCAGCAGGCCGAGTCCGCCATGCCCGGCGTGTGCCTGGTGGCTTACAAGGCCCCGACAGGGGGCTGATCTCTCGGCTGCCGGCCCCAACGCCCGCACGACTCCGGAACAGCGCGCCCCTCTGTGCCTCGCTGGCCCTTGCCGACGCTGGCGACGCGCGGCTTCGGGGGGTCATATCGCCCCTGCGCGGCTCCCGGCGTCCTTGTCGTTGATCAGGCCGCGCTCATCAAGCTCCTTGAGGAAGTGCATGCGGCGGAGGGGGTGGCCGCCCCGGCGGAGGAGCATGGGGATCGCACGCTCGACGGTCTTGATGACACCGTCCATGTCGCCCGTCAGGCGGCCAAGAATCCAGGCGGCGAAGAAGTCCATGCCGCGGGCGTCGTTTGCGCTGAAGCTGCCGGGCTGGATCGCTGCCTTGAGGAGCTTGAGGAGCAGGCCCTTCACCTGCTCATCGCCAGTGACTTCCCAGATGCGGTAGAGGCCGGCGTAGCTCGACCAGTCGCCGTAGCCGGTGATGAGCTTGTGCGGGTGGGCGCTGGTGCCCTGGGGATAGGGGTACTTGAAGTCGCCGTGCTCGCGGATGCACCTCAGGTAGAAGCACTCGATGATGTGGCGGGCGGCCTGGAGGTACTTGTCGTCGCGCGTGAGGCGATAGGCGGCGGCCAGGTTGACGAGGGGCATGCCGGCCTCGCGGCCGTCGCAGCAGACGGCGTCGGTGACGTTGTAGGCCCAGTAGCAGGCGTTGTCGCCGACGCAGACGACGACGCGGCGCGCCCGCTCGTCGCCGGAGAGGTAGTAGTAGGCCAGGAGCCCCTCGGCCCACTGGTGGCTTGGGTAGACGCAGCCGATGAAGTGCTGCCCCGTGTGCGGGATGAGGCCGCCGCGCTGGCGCGGGTCGGTGCTCCACTCGCAGAAGTCCACCTCCATGTAGTGGCGGGCCGCCTCCTTGCCATAGTCCCAGGCGTAGGTCTGCCCCGTGCGGAGGAAGTGCTGGAGGGGGAAGAAGACCTGGATGTCGTCCTCGTTGTTCGTGCACGAGGTCGCGTCGGCGTTGACGACGTCGCCGAAGTGGAACATGCCGGTGGCGGGCTGGCGGTCGTAGGTGTGGCGTGCGGGGTTGCCGGCGGCGGGCACGGGCTCGACGAGGTTCTCGAGGAGCGGATACTTGTCGGGCTGGTAGCGGAGCAGGTGCTGGCAGTCGAGCACCTGGCAGAAGGCGGGCCAGGCGGGGTCGAGCGAAACGTCCACCGGCTCGACATAGCCGTACTCCCAGCGGTGCAGGCGGTCCTCCACGTCGTCCATCGTCAGCTCGCGCCGCTCGCCCGTGAGCCAGAGGATGTGGCTCTTGCTCACGCCCTGGACTAGCTGCATCGGGGTGGCCCACTCGGGCCATAGGGAGTAGGCGATGGTGCTTTCGTCAATGGCAATGGACTTCGGATGGAGCTGTCGGAAGTGCTCGAAGGTGGTGACGAGGGTGTAGCCCTTCTGCTTCCAGCCGATGACGGGGTAGACGGCTCGGACGCCGCTGTGCTGGAGGTCGGCCCGGAAGCCCGAGCCCTGGCCGGGGCGCATGTGAAACGGGTATTCGCTCCAGTCCTCGTGCAAGCTGTCGGGGTTTCGGAGGAACACGCTGCCGCCGGCGCAGGGGTGGGAGACGCCTGGGCCTTTGGCGTGCGCCGCATAGTTGTCTACGTCGGGCACGCTGCTGGCGACGACCTCGACGTTTTCGGGAACCTCGACGGCGCGTGGGAACCAGGAGTGGCCGTGGCGGGCCTGGCGGAGGAGCTTGGTTGCCGCGCCGTCCATCGTGGTCGGCAGCACGAGGCGGATGGCCTTGACGGCGATCTTCCCCTCGCGCGGCTCGCGGCAGTAGAAGGTGTGCTCGATGGCCAGGTCGGGGCAGCCGGCAGTCAGGGTGAAGCGCAGGGCGAAGTCGAGGAACGTCGCGCCGTCGCGTGCGGCGTGCTTGCCCTCGATCTGGACCACGCTGCGGAGGCGGTTTCTGTGGGGGACGGTGATGCGGTATGGCCCGCCGAGGCTCGCGCGGTGCACTTTGCCACCCGCATCCAGAACCTGAAGGTCAACGAGCAGCGACTCGTCCACGAGCGTCTTGCCGTTGAGCTCGAGGCGCCGGATGAGCGAGCCGCCGTCGCGGGAGAGGACGAGTCTGGTGAGGCCGTTTGAGAGAGTGACGCGCGCGCCGCTCTCGCGGACAGCGACCGGATTGGCCGCGCGGGGCTGCCTGGCGGGCCGCGGCTCGACGAAGACCGATTTCTCCTCCTGCCCGCCGAGGTCCACGAGGATGTCGAGGAGCATCCACTCCACGCTCCCGTCGGGCCGCCGCTGAAGGACCCTCGCCTCGCAGGGCAGAGCCTCGCCTTCCGCATCCGTGACCGAGACGCCCCTCTCGTCCTTCACCGCGCCGGGCGGCAGCGGCACGCCTCGGGTCACGAGGTAGTTGTCCAGCACGGTCAGCGTCTCGTTCTTGAGCCGAACCTCGCCACGGGTCATGGCTTCTCCTGATGGGCCTCGCTGGGTTCCCTGCTGGCCTTCTGACACTCACTCCTGGCTCCATAGCTGGTGGACCTGCTTCCTGCGGGGGTCGGTCGAGCCTTTGTAGGAAGCGATGGTCTTGGCCAGGCCGTCGCAGAGCCTGGCGGCAGTGGCCAGGTAGCACTTGTCGGCCGCGTAGGCGGCGGGCTCGGGCAGGGGGGCGAGCTTGCCATCGGCGAGGAGGCGGAGCCGGTCGTTGAAGGCGCTCGCCGCCTCGATGGCCAGGCGCGCGTGGGCGGCCTCGTAGCTCTCCGCCAGGCCCGCTGCGGCCAATCGCTCGTGGAACTTGCGGAGCTTCGCCAGCCGGTCGTTCAGCCCAGCCAGTTGCGGTCCCGCGTCGCGCTTGTGCGCCGCGGGCGGCTTCTCGTCGAGTGGGGCGACGGGTGGGAGCTTGGGGTCGGCCTTGCGCGGCGCGAAAGGCTCGGCCTTCGCCCCGCCCAAAGCGATCGCGATCGCCGCCTCGTCGGGCGCCTCGCCGTAGGGCAGGGAGACCGACTTGGCGTCGAACTTCGCCCACGGCTTGCCATTGACCAACACGCCAGTGACCGGGCCGGAGCCGGCGGTGGCCAGGAAGAGGCGCTTGGCGCCGAGGCGGATGGGGAAGTGCTGCTCGAGCCGCGTGATGCCCGGCGGGATGTGGGGGAGCAGCGTGAGGCCGTCGGCGCGGTAGAGGTATTCGAACAGGCCGCGGACGAGAGCGGCGGCGGGGCCGAAGGTGTCGTAGCAGAGGTTGATCGGCTCGCGCGGCTGGTAGACGTCGCTGCCGCACTTGGTGAGCGGGTTGTCCATGCGGAACTTGCGGGCGAAGGTGAGGAGCTGCCTAATCGAGCGGCGGGCGTCCTCGTGCTTGCCGAGGCGGTAGTAGGCCATAACCATCCGCGCCTCGCAGGTGGACCAGTGGCCGCCATTGACCCAAGTGCCGTAGCCCCAGAGGCCGCGCGGCTGCTCGTACATGTCGTCGTAGGAGGGGTGGTTGGGCAGGATGAAGCTGTGGGGCCGCAGGGCGGGGATGGCGGCGATCTTGGCGTAGATGCGCTCGGCCTGCGCGTCGTCGGCCACGCGGAAGCAGACCGCGTCGTGGTTCGGCGGGGCCTCGAAGTAGCCGTGCTTGGCCGCGCCGTAGACCCCGTGCTTCGTGCCGTCGGGGTCAATGGAGTTGAGGAAGTAGCCCTCGTCGGTGGTGAGGAGCGGGAGGCCCTTCCGGGCGAGGCCGCGGCGTTCGGAGTAGCGCTTCGCCTTTTCCGCGTTGCCCGCGAGGGTCTCTACCTCGATGAGGCGGTCGAGCGCGGCGATGTAGGTGATGGACAGGCCGGCGTGGTACGCCTTGTCGTAGGTGCCATCGGGCTTCTTCCAGCCCGCGAAGCTGGGGGCGAGCAGGTTGCCCGCCGGCCCGGCGAGGAAGAGGTCGTTCTTGGGGTCGCGGCGGGATTCGATGAAGTTGGCGCAGCGCTCCAGCATCGGCAGGTAGTGGGCGACGGCCTTGGCGTCGCGGCTGATGAGGAGGAGCTCGGATTGCATCAGGAGGCCGGCGGCGGTGAACTCCATGCCCCAGTCGTGGATGTCCACCCGCCCATCGCCCTGTTTGGGGATGAACCAGGAGGGGGAGGCGGCGTCGCAGAGCTGGCCGTCGGGGATGACGAGTTCGGGGCTGCCCTCGCGCCACTTCCACTTCCGCTTCCCGTCGCCCATCTGGCTGAACCAGAGGTCGTGGGAGTTCCCCAGGAAGGTGACGAACGGCTCGGTGTAGAAGGGGAGCGCGCAGTAGGTGGTGCCATAGCTGTTCTGAATCCACCAGGCGCCCCAGGTCGGCCCCTCGACCAACCCGTTCCAGGCGGGCACGTAGAGCATGGGCAAGTTCTGAAGCTCTGGGTCGGGCGTGAACATGCGCCGGGCAATGTCGAGATACTGAAGATGCTCTGCATCACCTTCCCCGCTGTAGAAGCGCCCCTCGAACCGCTCCGCGGCCACGGCCGCGGGGATGGCCGCCAGCAGCAGGGCGCCCAACAACCAGTGGTTCGCCAACGAGCCGCTACTCACTGTGTCCTCCTGCGCGCTCAGCCACCCTCGCCACCGCGACACGGATTGTAGTCCTGCCCCTGGAGGCCGTCAAGCGCTCTTGCGCCCATCGCTACAGGGTGCGTGTAATCTCCCACGGTGCTGAGGTGAGGGGGAGCAGTGCGTGCGAGGAGTGTAGCGCCGCACTCACCTGACGAGTGCGGCCTTGCTCCGAGACATGGTGAGGTCGGCCTCGACGCGGGCGCCGGCGGCGCCCATGTACTGGACGGCGAGCTTGACGTCTTCCTCGATCTCCTCGCGGCTCAGGACGCCGACGGCGACGGTGTCGGTGGGCTTGATGTGGCGGTAGACGAAGGAGAACCCCGTCGGCGGCTGGATGCGGCCCGAGGCCAGCGGCTTGATGCTGATGATCGGTATGTGGCAGTCCTGGATCAGCCGCGCCGTCCAGTCCGTCTCCACCGAGCAGAGGAAGCCGTCGGAGTTGAAGGGGAGGGTGAGGGTTGCGCAGTCGTAGTTCTGCTTGACGACGGCGCGGAGGGATTCGGGTCGGTGGTTGCTGAGGCCGGGGATCATGCCGAGCTTGCGGATGAGCTCGGCGGCCTCGGGGTAGCCGACGATCTGCATGTTCGCAACGTCGAGGTAGGCCTCGGTCCAGCAGGTGTGGGGCATGCAGAACTCGGCGCCCAGGTCGGCCGTGGCGCGGATGCCCTCTTTCAGCTCCTCGAGGGTCTGGCCGCTGGGGGTGGCGAACCAGATGGTGTGGACGCCGGTCTGCTTCTCGATGGCCTCGCGTATCTTCACGAAGCGCGGGAGCGGGCCGCTGATGAAGGCGTTGATGCCGAGCTTGGCCCCCGCAACCATGATCTCCGTGACCAACTCATCGGTGTAGGTTCGGCGAATCCAGGCGTCGCGCGCGGCGCTGATGTGCGAGAAGCCGAAGAAGCTGTTCGACCCGCAGACGAGCCGCGAAACCAAGTGCCCCCCTATCTCCGTCATCGCCAATTCCACGCATGCTCTCCTTGAAAATCATCCGGCCACGAGAACCCGCCACTCTTTTATGCTACAATTCCCGCCGTGCGAAGTCAACCATTGTTGCCGAGTGTGGCCCCCGGTTCTTGTGAACCGCTCCGGAGCCCCGACAGGGGCGTACCATATCAGCCCAGGGCGAAGCCCTGGGAAGGCAGCGAACGGTAGGGTCAGCCCTGAAAGGGTGTACTATGTGATCCCGCCCGCACATCCTGCCTACGGCGGCTAGCACGCCCCTACAGGGCTGAATCTGGCCCCCCCTCTCCCAGGGCTTCGCCCTGGGCTGATATAGTACGCTCCGTTCGGAGCTTCGGAGCCGAGGAGCATCACCAGAACTGGGGGCCACACTCATTGTTGCCCTGGCGGGAGGCGGCCCAACGAAAGGAGAGAGCGGATGTTGAAGGTGGCGATGCTGAGCGGCTGGCACGTGCACGCGAAGGGCTACGCGAACGCGGTGAACTCGTTCCCCGACGCGCGGGTGACGGCGGTGTGGGACGAGGAGCCCGCGCGCGGGAAGGCCTGGGCGGAGGAGCTGAAGGCGCCCTTCGAGCCCGACCTGAAGAAGTGCTGCGAACGGGAGGACGTTGACGCGGTGGTGGTGGACGCGCCGACCTCGATGCACCCGGAGGTGATGATTGCCGCGGCAAGGGCCGGCAAGCACATCTTCACCGAGAAGGTCATGGCCCTCAGCGTGGAGGAGTGCAACAGGATTTCGGCGGCGGTGCGCAAGGCGGGGGTGAAGTTCTGCATCTCGATGCCGCAGCGCTGCTCGCCCACCAGCCTGTTCGCCAAGAAGGTGGCCGACGAGAAGCTGATTGGGGACGTCACGCTCCTGCGGGTGCGCACGGCGCACAACGGGGCCTCCGCAGGCTGGCTCCCGCCGCACTTCTACGTGCCCGAGACCTGCGGCGGCGGGGCGATGATGGACCTCGGGGCGCACCCGATGTACCTGGCCCGCTGGATCCTCGGCAGGCCCGCCCGAATCACATCCACCTTCAACGACCGCACGGGCCACGCCGTGGAGGACAACTCGGTGTGCCTCATCGAGTTCGAGAGCAAGGCGATTGCCGTGGTGGAGACGAGCTTCGTTTCGACCCACAGCCCGGGCGCCCTGGAGCTCTACGGCAGCGAAGGAGCCCTTATCATCGGGGGGCCGGAGGGCAGGGTGCAGCTCCGCTCGAACAAGGTTGCCTCGTCTGTGCCTGGCTGGATCGCCCCGTCAGAGCTTCCCAAGCCCCTCCCGCCTCCATTGCGGATGTGGGTGAGCGGCGTCTTGGAGGGCGCGCCCATCCAGTTCAGCCTTGAAGACGGCACGCAACTGACGGAGCTGATGGAGGCCGCCTACCGCTCGCACCGCTCGGGGCGGCAGGTGGAGTTCGTGTGAGGCCGGCCGAGCCGCCGCCTCGTCATTGCCCACCTCCGCCCGAAGGGGGCCGGCCTGCGGCCCAGCGGACCGCGCGGATGATGATCTCGCGGTAGGGGCGGTTCTGGAAGGCGGGTCCGGCGTGGCCCGGCTGGAGGTAGACGCTTCGGGCCTTGCGGCACTGGGAGACCCAGCCGATGGCCCGGTCAGAAGCCGGGCAGTCGGTCGTCAGAATGACGTGCGAGGCGGGGTCAACCACGTAGCGGTGGTAAGGCTCGTCCTTCTCCATTGTGAAGTCCTCGATGCCGCGCGTGATCGGGTGGTCGCGGTCCTCGATGTGGACGGTGTACTTGGGCACCTGGGCGTCGGTGGTCTGGGGGTACTTGACGCCTTTCTCCTCGGTGGGCCTGAGGTAGGAGCGGCCGCCAATGATGGTGCGGTAGTCGGCCCAGGCCTGGAAGGCGGAGAGGGCGTGGTGGAGGGTGACCACGCCCACCCCTTTGTCCATCAGGGCGAAGAAGTTGGCCTTCCGCTTCTCCGAGATGCCCTGGGAGAGGTGGTACTGCACGACAACGTCGTACTGCCACTGGGAGATGTCGTCGAGGAACTCGCACTGGTCCTTCTGTGGGGCGTGGGTGACGGCGAGGTCGTCGCAGCCCTCGAACATGCCGAGGAACGCCTTCTGGTCGAAGCCGTGGCCGCCGGTGACGACGAGGACGCGTGTCTTCTTCCCCTCCGCGCCCAGGGCCAACGATGCGGCGAACAGCATGGCCGTCCCCTTCAAGAAGGCTCGGCGGGAGCAACTGTGCTCTGCCATTGAGGTCTCCTCAGCCAAGGTTCTCCCACTTGATTGCGGTGCGTCGGAGGGCGTAGCCAAGCTCGCGGAGGTAGTTGCCGTAGACGGTCATCCAGTGGAAGCCGTGCATCTTCTCGGCCAGGAGCGCATCGTCAATCTTGTACTGGACTTCGACCTGGGTGCGGCAGATGGGGTAGAAGGGTGCCTCGATGACCTCGCTGGCGAGGCCGTGCCACTTGTTGGCCTCGAAGTCGGCCAGGACGTGGGTGAGGCGCTGGCCCTTGGGGATTTCGACCTTGGGGGCGGCCCCGTAGTCGCTCTCGTAGTGGGTCACGATGCGCACCGGGTCGAGCTTCTTGCCATCCATCTTCCTCGGGCCGGTGCAGTGGGCGAGGGTGATCTGGCCGCCGTGGGGGTAGCAGGGGTTGTGGAGGAAGGTGGGGTGGCCGGTGATGCCGTCGAGGAGGATGCCTGCGGGGATGATGACGAAGTCGGACTCGCAGAAGGCCATGTAGCCGTCGTCGTTGAGGGTGGTGAGGGTAAGGCAGGCGGTGGTCTCGGAGACGGGCATGATGGTGCCCATGCAGGCGTTGACGGTGATGGCGCGAGCCTCGGCCTTCTTCATCAGGGCGCGGAAGACCTGGTCGAGGAGGAAGCAGTTGTCCACGAACTCGCGCTTGGTTTCGAGCTTGACGCCGTCGGCCTTGAGGTAGTCGTCGGCGCGCTTCTTGGCGAGTGCGACGGCGGCGTTGTCGGCCCTGGCCTCCTGGATGAGCTTGCGGAGCTCCTCGTAGGTGACGGTCTGAATGTCGAGTCCCCAGCGCTCCTTTGCGAGGGCTGGGGCCTTGGCCTGTGCCCAGCCGCCCGGTCCGCCGATGGCGAGGATGCGAGCGCCCTGGGCATTCTTCAGGCCGCACAGGGCGCGCAGGCGCCAGAGCAACTCGTCCTGGGAGTCCACCACAACGTCTTGGAAGTCCACTCCCTGGACTGCGAGGCGGTCGGAGTGTCGGCGCAGGTAGCGCGGGCTGATGATCTCGTACCAGAGGTAGAGTGGGCCGCTCTTGTGGCGGACGAAGATGATGACGTTTTTCTTGGCGGCGAGCGCGGCGTCCACGGCCTGGGTGAGCGGGCCGCTGGAGGCGTAGACGAGCACGGCGTCGGCGTCGGCCAGGTCCTTCGCGTCCGCGATGTCGTTCGCGCCCTTGGCCGCGGTGAGAGGGAGGGTGTTGAGCGGGAAGTCGGCGGCGGCGCGCAGCTTCTGGAGCTCCTCGTTGATCCTGGCGATCTCGTCGTTGGCCTGGGGCTGGGTCTCAACTCCGCCCCAGGGACGCCAGCTCGACTGGTGGCGATGGGCGTAGGTGCCATAGGTGAAGATTGGCTTGAGGACGAGCGGCTTGCGCGCGGGCGGCATAGCCACCTCGGCCTCCGCAGCCTTGGCCAGCGACCACGACAGGCCGACAAGAGCGGCGCCGCCCGCGGCCTCCAGGAAGCCCCGACGCGACACGTCTCGCTCGCAGGGGCAGCAGCGCGGACGCGCCTGCCCGGCTCCAGAACACACATCCTGCCTCATTTCCCGGCCTCCTTTGCTCCACGCCTTCCCCCCTCGCAATCTGTGTAGCACGAATCGGCCGGCGAGTCAACTCCGATGGGCGGGTATGGCCCCAAGCCTTGGGGAGTCCTCGCTCCCGGCTCTTCTGCCCCACCGCGCAAGGGAACCGAGGACGAGGGACGAGGACGATTGGGGAGCAGCCGCCTTTGACAGTCCCGCACCCTTTTGCTATCATCAGACCTGTTGCGGCGGAGAGGTCGAGCATTCATGATAGATGAGACGCTTCTTGCGATCCTGGCCTGTCCGGTGTGCAAGGCGCCGCTCCGCGCGGAGGAGCAGGCCCTGGTGTGCACGCGGACCCAGGTGCGCTACCCGGTGGAGGAGGGCATCCCCGTCCTCCTGGCGGACCGCGCGGAGCCGCCGCATCCTGGCGAGGAAGCCGCTGGCGGGCAGCAGGTGTCTCAGGAGCCGTGAGCGTTGATCGCGATCATCTCGGACATCCATAGCAACCTCGCGGCACTCGAGGCGGTGATCGAGGACATACGTTCGCGCAACATCGAGCGCGTGCTCTGCCTGGGCGACGTTGTTGGCTACGGCCCCCAGCCGCGCGAGTGCGTGGCAATCACACGCAAGCTCGGCTTCACCATCATGGGCAACCACGACGAGGCGGTCTTCCACAGCGCCAAGACCGAGCAGTTCAACCTGCGAGCCGAGATGGCCATCGAGTGGACCCGCGAGCAGCTCTCGCGCGAGGGCACCCAGGACGAGGTGGACCAGCGGTTCGAGTTCCTGCGCAGCCTGCCCGTGACCGAGGAGCGCTCGATAGACAGCGTGTCGCTCCTCTTCGTCCACGGCTCGCCGCGCAAGCCGCTGCGCGAGTACATCTTCCCGCGCGACGTGGCGAACCAGGAGAAGATGCGCGAGATCTTCACCCTCACCCAGGGCCTCTGCTTCGTCGGCCATTCGCACGTGCCCGGCATCTACACCGAGAACCTCGTCTATACCCATCCCGCCGACCTCGAGCTCCTGAAGATCTACCACTTCGAGGAGAAGCAGAAGGCGGTGGTGAACGTGGGCTCGGTGGGCCAGCCGCGCGACAACGACCCGCGCGCCTGCTACGTGACGCTGACCGACGAGGCCGACGCGGTGGTCTTCCGCCGCATCCGCTACGACGTGGAGAAGACCCGCAAGCTCATCTACGACGCCCCGGGGCTCGACAATTCATTGGGCGACCGGCTGCTTGAAGGACGCTAGCCCTGCGGCCTCAGGCCGCAGGGAAATCCGAAATCCCAAATCCGAAATCCGAAGGAATGCCAAAGATCAAAACACCAATTCCTAGAAACGCCTAAGAGAATGAGCGGGTTAGTAGTGCGGGCTCTAGCCCGTGCCGACAGAACACGGCCCGAAGGCCGCACTACGAACACTCCTGTTTCGGTCATTGGGGATTTGGATTTGTTTCGGATTTCGTGCTTCGGATTTCGGATTTCGCGTCGCGGAGCCACTGACTGATGCCTTCCCCCTACACCATCGAGACGGCCAAGCGCGACCTGTGGCTCTACGGCCGCAAGATCGCCGAGCGCCTGCTGGTGGTCGGGCCGGGCGGCAACACGAGCGCGCGGGCCGACACCGCCATCGTGGTCAAGGCCTCGGGCTGCGCCTTCGAGGACTGCACGGAAGACGACTACATACCCATTGACCCGAAGACGGGCGAGGTGATCGGCCCAAAGCGCAAGCCGACGTGCGAAATCTACATGCACATCGCCTGCTTCCTCAAGCGGCCCGACATCAACGCGGTTGTCCACACCCACCCGCCGATCGCCACGGGCCTCGCAATGGCGGGGCAGACCCTGCCGCCGATCTACCCGGACCTCATCGCCCTCGTGGGCACCGAGATTCCCCTGCTCCCCTACATCGTCCCCAGCGGGAAGCAGCTCGCTGAGGCCGTGGCCAGAGTCATCGTGGGCCACAACGCCGTGCTCCTGAGCAACCACGGCCTGCTCACCGTGGGGGCCAACGTGCGCGAGGCGTACTTCCGCAACCTCATCGTCGAGGAGGCCGCCAAGACCTGGCTCGCCGCACGCTCCTTCGGCCAGCCCTACGTCCTCACCCCAGAGCAAGTCCACGAGGTCTACCACCTCGAAGCGGAGGACTACCGCCGCGCACTCCTGCGCGGCGACATCGCCTGACCCTTCCCTCTCACCCCACCGAGGCACATGGACGACTTCGACGACTTTGACCCGACCGGGCCGCAGCGCGACAGCTCCAAGACCATCTTCATGCTGCTCGTGCTCATGGCCGCGATGGTCGTGGTGACCACGTTGCTCGCCCCGAAGCCCAAGCCCCCCGAGGCGAAGAAGCCCGAGGACGAGAAGGCCACCACCCAGGTGGACGCTAAGGCCAAGCCGCCCTCCACCGTCACCCGCCTCACCACGGGCCTTCCCCCAAAGGGCACCACGGCCACCCCGGCCGTCCGGCCCGAGCCGCCCACGAAGCAGCCCGAGCCGCCCCGCGCGCCCGAGCACGAAATCCAGCCCGTCGAGCTCACCAGGAGCTCGAACCTCCTCTGCGCCACATTCACCAACCAGGACGCCCGCCTCGCCCGCCTCGTCCTCCTCGACCACTACCGCACGCCCGTGGACAAACGGGCGGCCAGGCGCGCGCGGCGGCGCGACCCGAACGCCGACCTCTCCTCCTTCGGCCTCCCGCTCCTCGGCCAGGAGGAGGCCACCGCGCTCGAAAACGGCGACTTCGAGCTCGGCGACACCATTCCCGGAAGCCAGGAGACCCCGACCCGTCCACGCGATTGGAATGCCAGCGAGACCGTCGGCAATGCGCTCCTCTGGTCGCAGGACGCACGCCGCGGAAGCCGCTCCGCAGCCATCAAAGACCCGACGAGCGACGCCGCCTGGGCCACAACCGTCCCCGGGATCGAACCGGGCGAGACCTATGAGCTCGCCTGCTGGGTCAAGCTCGACGCCCCCGACGGGCTCCCCGACTCCCTCCTGCCCTCCGTCAAGGCCGTCCAGCAGGTCTCCACAAAGGAAGGGGCCGCTTGGAAGGACGACAAGGGGGAGCTCCACCCCGCCGTCACCGAACTCCGCCCCACGAAGGCAGCGGGTTGGCAGCGCCTCGATGGCAGGTTCATCGCCGAGCCGGCCACGAAGCAGGTTCAACTGCTCCTCCGCGCGCCCAAGGGCTTCAAGGGACAGGTCTGGTTCGACGACCTCTCGCTCCTGAAGCTCGGCGGCGCCTCCCTCGTGCTTCTCGAACCCAAGCGGGCCGCCAGCGAGCCCCTGAGCGCCGAAGAGAAGCGCCTCTTCGACCCCCGCCGCTTCCGGGTCGCCTCGGCCTCCGAAGACGCCGTGGCCTTCCGCGCCCGAATCCCAGGCACCGACATCGAGGTCACGAAGACCTTCATCCTCCCCAAGCCCGACGACCCGCTCCAGCGCCACATCACGCTCGAGGTCCAGTTCAGGAACCTCGGCGACAAGGAGCTCAAGCACCCCGGCTACCTGCTTCGCGGGCCGGGCGGCCTCGCCGCCGACCTCACCCCCGCCTCCTGGAAGCACGGCCGGACCGTGCCTGACCCCTTCGAGCGCCAGACCGCGGCCGATGCCCTCACCACCGCCGTCGCCCGCTTGGCGCCAGGCGGACAGATCAACGTCCCCTCTAAGGCCCGCGCGGAGCTCAAGTCCCTCGAAACCGGCAGCAAGGAGGTGAAGCCCACCACATGGGACGAGGTGGGCGAGGTTCTCTGGGCCGCCGTCGCCTCCAACTACTTCGTCTCCATCCTCGAGCCCCAGGCCGCCGCCAGCCAGCGCCTCAAGCTCGAAAGCGGTGGCGCGCGCTGCCTCGGCACGGACAAGGACAACCTCGCCTCCGTCGTCCAGGTCGCACCATTCGTCCTTGCTCCCAAGGGGAAGGGCAACGACGCAGCGGTCCACCGCTTCCGCCTCTACGCCGGTCCGAAGACCGCAGCCGACCTGGCCTCCTACGGCGCCAACTACGAACGCCTCTTCGGGAGCCGCTGGCTCGACCCCCTCACCGCCGCCTGCGTCTGGGTGCTCCGAGCGTCCTACTTCGTGATCCCAAACTACGGCTTCGCCATCTTCGTCCTCACCGCGCTTGTCCGCCTCGTCCTCCACCCGCTCTCGAAGAAGAGCCAGACCTCGATGCAGAAGATGCAGAAGCTGGCGCCCCAGGTGACCGAGCTGCGCGAGAAGTTCAAGAACGACAAGAAACGCCTCCAAGAGGAGACGATGAAGCTCTACAAGACCTACGGGGTGAACCCAATGGGCGGCTGCCTGCCCATCGTGCTCCAGATACCCGTTTTCATCGGCCTCTGGCGCGCCCTCCAGGAGAGCATCGAGCTGCGGCACGCGCCGCTCGACGGCTACTGGATTCAGGACCTCTCGCAGCCCGATGCCCTCTTCGGCGTGGTCAACATCCTGCCCATCGCCAGTTGCGCCATCATGTTCATCCAGCAGAAGATGACGCCGAAGTCCGGCGACCCCCAGCAGCAGCAGACCCAGAAGATCATGGGCTACGCCATGCCCGTCTTCCTCGGCTGGATACTCTACGGCCTCCCGTCCGGCCTGGGCCTCTACTTCATCGCCAGCACCCTCGTCGGCATCGGCGAGCAGCGCATCATCAAGCGGCACATGGACCGGATGGGCGAGCTCAAGCCCGTGGCCGAGAAGCCGGACAAGCAGGCCCGGAAGTTCATCTTCACAAAGAAGCCGAAACAACCAAAGAAGCGGCTGTTCTGAGACCCGTGATGCGTGATACGTGATACGTGAGCAGAAAGAAGGGCGAGCCCGTCTTCTCTGGTCACGCATCACGCATCACGCATCACGTATCACGCATCATCTCACCCGCCCCGAACACCAATGCACCCCCTCGACGACACGATCGTCGCCCTCTCCACCCCCGCCGGCCCCTCCCCGCGCGCCATCGTCCGCCTCAGCGGCCCCGCCGCCTTCGACCTTCTTGAACAACTGCTCGCACGACCACCGGGCTCTGAAACCGGAAATCCGAAATCCGAAATCCGAAATCAGATTGCGGCCTTGCCTCCCTACACCTCCCTGTCCGCCCCCCTTCGCCTCCGCCCCTCCGGCCCCCTCATCCCCGCCACCCTCCACCTCATGCGCGCGCCACGGTCCTACACCCGCCAGGACGTCGCGGAGGTCCACACCGTCGGCTCGCCGCCGCTGCTGAGGATGCTCCTCGACGCCTTTGTGCGGCGGGGTGCGCGGGTCGCCGAGCCTGGCGAGTTCACCCGCCGCGCCTTCCTCGCCGGCCGCATTGACCTTGCCCAGGCGGAGGCCGTCCTCGCAGTGATCCAGGCCACGAGTGCCGCCGAGCACCGGGCCGCGGCCCGCGCCCTCCAGGGCCTCGCCTCGCGCCGCATCCACGAGCTCCACGAACAGCTCGTCGGCCTCCGCTCGCTCGTCGAAGCCTCCATTGACTTCGCCGAGCACGACATCCAGCTCATCACCCAGCCCGACGCCCTGGCGGCGGTCGAGGAAGCTCTCGGCATTGTCAACGACCTCCTCACCAACGCCGACAGCGGCGCCCTGCCGCCCGACGGCGTCCGTGTGGCCCTTTGCGGCCTGCCCAACGCCGGCAAGTCGAGCCTCTTCAACGCCCTCCTCGGTCGCCCCCGCGCCATCGTCAGCCCGACCCCCGGAACCACCCGCGACGCCGTGGCCGACACCCTCACCATCGAGGGCATCCGCTTCCACCTCTTCGACACCGCCGGCCTTCAATCGTCCTCGTCCTCGTCGTCGTCCTCGTCGTCGTCCTCGTCCTCGACTCCTCTTCACCCCGTTGACGCCGAGGCCGCATCCCGCTCCCGCGGCCTCATCGCCGGCACCCACATCGCCCTGGCCGTCCTCGACGCCAGCCAGCCCCTTCCCGAGGCCGCGCGCAGCCTCTGGCACGAGCTCCACGCCCCCCACAAGCTCCTCATCCTCAACAAGAGTGATCTCCCCTCCGCCCTCTCCGACCCCGAAGCCGCCGCCCTGCTCTCTTCTTCCTGTCACGCATCACGCATCACGCATCACGCATCCCCCGTTTTCCGCGTCTCCGCCCTCACGGATGCCGGCCTGCCCGACCTGCGGGCGGCCCTCGCCGCGCTCGTTCGCTCCGGCCGCGTCGAGGCGGCGCCCACCGACCTGGCCCTCAACGCCCGCCACCGCGCGGCGCTTCACAGCGCCCGCCAGGCGCTCGGCCGCGCCTGCCAAGCCGTCTCAGAGGGCCTCGGCGCGGAGTTCCTCGCCGCCGACCTCCGCGAGGCCCACGACGCCCTCGGCGCTATCACCGGCCAGGTGGCGCCCGAGGACCTCCTCGACCTCATCTTCCACCAGTTCTGCATCGGCAAGTAGGTCTGACACGCCCCCGGTTCCGCCGGCAGGCGGTTCCTAGCCCTGACAGGGCGTCATATGACAGCCCAGGGCGGAGCGAAGCGAAGCCCTGGGTAATGCGGGCGTCGGGGTTCCAGCCCTGTAGGGGCGGCATAGGCGGCGCGCGAGGGCCTATCCCGCCCCTTCAGGGCTGGTCCCCGGGGCGGCTCCGACCCAGGGCTTCGCCCTGATCTTTGCCCACATCTCGGGGCCTTGTAGCCCGCCGACGCGGGCGACCCAGCCGTAGCCCAGGGCGACCGAAGGGAGCCCTGGGATCGCGCGTCCCCCCCATCCAAGCCCCCGAAGGGGGC
>Ga0194110_10001758_pt1 | contig 27728 bp, 22 predicted proteins | sample TA2Kig1200mmetaG_FD_146192 | JGI IMG/M metagenome (GOLD analysis project Ga0194110, IMG submission 146192) | Freshwater microbial communities from Lake Tanganyika, Tanzania - TA2015032 Kigoma Deep Cast 1200m | ecosystem: Environmental > Aquatic > Freshwater > Lake | place: Tanzania: Lake...
TGACGCGAAAAAGAACCGAAGTAATTTTTTTACAGCTTCAGGGAAATGAAGGGGGATTTGACAGATTTTCAAATGGCTAAACTGTTACCAAATTTCAAAACTATTTTGTTTGATGATCTCGTAAAAAGTCAGAATTCCCTTCATTAGGTCATTCCGGCGAAATCCGGAATCCAGTAAATTCAAGCAGTTCTGGACTCCTGCTTTCGCAGGAGTGACAGTTTTACGACTTTTTACGAGACCATCTTGTTTGGATAATTTCTATTTTGCATCCGCCTTAGTTTTTTTAGGATTTCGGATTTCGAAATTCGGGCTTAAAATTTACGTAAGTGATTTTGTTAATCTTATTCCAGGTTTAAGGGTGTTAATCTCACTGAAACAACATAGAGCGGTCTTTTTAGATCGGGACGGGACCATTTGCGAGGATGTGGGATACCTGAATTCCGTCGAACAGATACAACTAATTCCGCGGGCAGCGGAGGCCATTCGCCGGCTTAATGAGAAGGGTTTTAAAACCGTGATGGTGACCAACCAATCGGGTGTGGCCCGGGGGTTTTTTCCCGAATCGCGCCTTAAGGAAATTCATTTTGAACTGACCCGCTTATTGCGGGAAGAAGAGGCCTTTTTGGACGGAGTTTATTATTGCCCTCATTATCCCGATGAAGGGGAGGAACCCTACCGGCGAATCTGCGAATGCCGCAAGCCGGCTCCGGGCCTTCTCCTGCAAGCGGCAGAAGATTTGGATTTGGATTTGCCCGCTTCTTTCATGATAGGCGATCATTATTCGGACGTGGAATGCGCCCAGCGCGTAGGCGCCCAGGGCATCCTGGTCTTAACGGGCCATGGCCAAGAAGCCTTATTAAAAAAAGAAAATTGGCCGAGCCTGCCTTCCATCATCGTCCCCGACCTGTATGAAGCAGTCCGTTGGATTATTTTCAATGGAGAGAAGGGATAAATTTGCCAGATCCCCCGCAAAATATTTTAATAGTTAAGCTCAGCGCCATCGGCGATGTGGTTCAAACGCTTCCCATGGTTGAAGCTTTGAAGCATCAATACCCGCAGGCCAAGATTGACTGGGTCGTGGAAGAAGATGCTTACGACCTCCTTACCGGGCATCCAGCGTTAAACCGGGTGATTGTCAGTCGTCGAAAATTCTGGCAGAAGAGCCTTTTTCGCAAAGGAGAAATAAGGACTACCCTCAAAGAAATAGGGAAATTAATCAGCGCCCTTCGAAAGGTAAAATATGACTGGGTAATTGACAACCACGGCCTTTTCAAAAGCGGCTTTTTTGTCTTTTTAAGCCGGGGGGTGCGCAAGATCGGTTTCAAACCTTCCCCAGGCATTGCCGATGAAGGCAATTACTTTTTCACCAACGAACGTTATAGATCGCTTCCCATTGAAAGACATGCGCTGGAACGATACCTGGACCTGATCGCCCAGATGGGGGTTCGGGTAGGTCAACCAACACTGAAATATTCCGTTCCGCCGGATTCCCTGGAAAAAGCCCAAAATGTCCTTATCGAAAAGGGCTTTTCCTTGCATCCCATAGTGGTCATCCATCCCATGGCCAAATGGCCAACCAAGCAGTGGCCTCTGGAGAACTTTGCCTGGCTGGCCAGCGCCCTGATGCAAAAAGGGTTTTCCGTAATATTCACAGGAAGCCAGCAGGACGAGGATGCGCTGAACGAAATCCAAAGAAGAACCTCATACCCTCAAAAATTTTTGAATCTCGCCGGACAAACCGGCTTAAAAGAGCTGGCCGGGATTTTTTCCTTAGCGAACCTTGTCCTGACGACAGACACCGGTCCTATGCATCTGGCCGCAGCCGTGGAAGCCCCGCTTATCGGCCTCTTCGGGCCGACCGCACCCTGGAGGACCGGGCCTTATGGAAACAGCCATGTGGTTCTACGTAAATCTTTAACCTGCAGCCCCTGTTTTAAAAAGAAATGCGCCACGATGGAGTGTATGAAATCCCTGTCGGTGGAAGAAGTTCTAGCGGCGGCGGTAAATATGTTAAAAAAATTCAGGATTCAAGATTGATGATCTCGTAAAAAGTCGTAATTTGAGCTCTTTCGTCATTCCGGCGAAAGCCGGAATCCAGTCTTTTCAACATGTTCCGGCATCTCTGGACACCGGTTTTCACCGGTGTGACGACTTTTTACGAACCATCAAAATTAGGCTGAAAACCTTTGAATTATCTTCAAGAAAGGAATCATGCTTATGGCTTTGAGCAAAGATCTACTGGACATTTTAGCTTGTCCCAAATGCGTTCGTGATCCCGGATGTACCGGGGAACTGGAATACCGGCAAGCGGATAATCAGCTTGTATGCTTTCATTGCAAGTTGATCTACCGCATCGAAGATGACATTCCTATCATGTTGATCGATGAAGCAATCCCGCTTGGCCAAGAGATAACTAAAAATGATGTTTAACCGCAGAGTACGCAGGAAGCGCAGAGCAGGAATCGTTCTTCGCGACCTCTGCGGTGAAAGATTAGAAATATGCCAAAAGTTTCCGTGGCCATTATAATTAAAGATGAAGAAGCGAACATCCGCGATTGCTTGGAAAGTGTAAAATGGGCGGATGAAATCGTGGTGGTGGATAACGGCAGCACGGATCACACCTTGAATATCTGCCGGGAATACCAAGCCCAAATATACCAGGAAGAGTGGAAGGGCTATGCAGGCCAGAAAAACAGCGCAATTGCCAAAACCCGCAACGAATGGGTTTTAAGCCTGGATGCCGATGAACGAGTCAGCCCGGAACTTAGCCGGGAAATCCAGCAGACTTTGAACAATAACCCGAAATTCGACGGCTATTTTATCGCCCGAAAAAATTATTTCCTCGGACGCTGGATCCGTCGCTGCGGCTGGTACCCGGACTTTAACCTGAGGTTGTTTCGGAAGAGCTTGGGTTGTTTCCAGCAGAGAGAGGTTCATGAAAAAATAGAAGTCCAGGGAAAAGTGGGTTACTTTGAGCATGCGATGGAACACAACACCTACCGCTCGTTGGATGATTATTTCAAGCGAATGAACCGTTATTCCACATTGGCGGCTCGGGAAATGGCGCGGGAAGGTAAGAGATTCCGCTTGCGGGACGCTTTTTTTCATCCCCCGTTTACTTTTTTCCAGATGTACTTTCTACGAATCGGGTTTTTGGAAGGGTACATAGGATTCCTTCTTTCCGGCCTTTATTCTTTTTATACATTTGCCAAATACATCAAGTTGAAAGAGTTACAGGAAAAGGGAAATAATGATTAGCATTATAACTCCGGTTCATAATTGCCTGTCCCATAATGAAATTTATTTGGAGTCTTTAAAAAAACATACTTATTCCCCTTTTGAATTAATCGTTATCGATAACTGCTCGACGGATGGCTCGTACGAACTGGGACATTTACTTGCGCATCAAAAAAAGAGAGGAAGAAATAAGCGATGTTCATCGTGTAATGACTGTTTGTTGGTCCTATATGCATCATTTTATCAGGGCGACCCTAAAAAGTAATCCTGAACCTTTTGCCTGTACCCATCCTAAACACAGCATCGAGGAAAAATGGGGCAAAGAAACAGTCAAACGACTCTGGCCTTTTCCCAACGAAGTCAAAGAAAGGCCGTCTTTTTACAAAGAGCCGCTAAAGTATTGGGGATATAAATGGGAAAAAATAACAAGTAGAAGGATTAGAACTAAAAATGAAAATCAGTGGGTTCAGTTTTGGAAGAAACTTGATAGAGCTTGACTACCCCGTAGTGGAGTCGATCGCCTCTGTATTACCTTTAGTGGATGAATTTATCTTTAATGCGGGTAATTCTCAAGATGAAACCGCTGAATTAGTGAGCTCGATTAAAAACGATAAGTTGAAAATTATCCACTCCACCTGGGATGACTCTCTGAGGAAGGATGGTTTAGTCTTTTCCCATCAAGCTAATTTAGCCTTTCAACAGTGCACTGGCGAGTGGGCTATTTTTGTAAATGCCGACGAAGTCATACATGAAAAAGATTATGACCTTATAAGAAAGGCGATTAAGAAATATCATAACCAAAGAGAAATCTTGGGCCTTATGTTCCGGTATAATCATTTCGACGGAGATTACTGGTCCGTGAATCCCTGGAGGTATCACAAAGAGATTCGAGTTGTTCGCAATGACGGTCGGGTGGAACCTTGTGGGGATATGAGCGGATTTCGCTGTGTTCAGGACAAACTTTATCTAAAAAGCGGCCCCAAAGATCGATGGGCGTTCTCCGGAGCATACATCTATCATTACGGTTGGGTGAGGAAAAATCCCCAAATTATGCTGGAGAGGAATAAACGCCTGGAATATTACTATCATAACGATTCCTATATTCAAAAGAATTATGGGGGTAGAGAAGAATACGATTATGAATATTACAAAGCCCTGAAAGAATTTCGGGGAGAACATCCAGCCGTTATGAAAAACCTCATCTCCCAGGCCGTCCGGCTCAGGAAAAGAAGAAACCGTTGGCTCAACCCACGCTTTTATAAGGAGGTCTTTAAGCATGGCTTCAAGGGATAAAATTTCTTTGGTGATGATAACGTATAACGAAGAAAGGAATATCCAAGAATGTCTGGAGACGGCGAAATGGATGGATGAAATCATTATAGTCGATTCTTTTAGCACAGATCGGACATTAGAAATCTGCCAGCAATATACGCAGCGCCTTTTTCAACGGCCCTTCTTTGGGTACGGGAAGCAAAAGAATTTTGCCATCGAACAGGCTGCAATGGATTGGGTTTTTGTGTTAGATGCCGATGAACGTATCCCCGGAGACCTTAGAAGAGAAATTGAGGAAATATTAAGGTCCGCTCCCCAAGAGATTACCGCTTATCGTCTGGCGCGTAAGAACCAATTTTATGGCTATTGGTTGAAGTGGGGGGGGCAATATCCGGATTGGCAGATTCGTCTTTTCCGCAGGGGGGCCGGCTGGAATGATGATTTTGAACCGCACCACAACTTTATCTTTAACGGTCAACTGGGAACCATGCGCAACCCGTTGATCCATTTCACTGAGCGGAACATTAGTGACCATTTTCCCAAGTTGAATCGATTTACCACCCTGGCTGCCGAACATCGCGTTAAAACCTGCCGGAAAGTCCATTGGTACGATCTGGCTTTTCGACCTCTGGTTACTTTTTTTCAAGTTTATTTGCGCAAGGGCGGCTATCGAGATGGGATTCCCGGATTTATCCAGGCGGTCTTCAAGAGTTTATACACCTTCGTAAAATATGCCAAAGTATGGGAAATCCATCAGCAGAAGGCGGTTAGGAACGATGCGCATAGGAATTGATGCCACTTCCATTTTCTTACGGAAAGGAGGGATCGGCTACTATACATATAACCTTTTGGAAAATCTTACGCGGATCGATATGGAGAATGAGTATGTCTTATTTACGACCACCCAGAATCAACCGGAAGCCCCCATTCCCTTTATCGCTCGCCCCAATGTAAGAGTCCTTTATACCCCTAAATGGCTCCAAAAATGGCGATGCGGCAAGGAGCGAATCGACCTATATCATGGAACAAATTTTCGTTTGCGGGGGAGGGGCCAGAAGGGAAATGTCGTGACCATCCACGATCTGGCCTTTAAGCATTACCCCCTCTTTCTGAAAAAAAAATACGGACAATCGCTCTCCTCTTTGAAAACTAAATGGGGCGTCCAGCGAGCAGATCGGGTCATCGCCGTTTCGAAGCATACGGCCGGGGATGTGGTCGAGTTTTTTAAAATTGACAGAGGAAAAATTCGGGTGGTTTATCATGGGGTCGATGATTCTTTCCGCCCGGATGTGCCCCTGGAATCGATCATCGAAGTCAAAAAGAAATATGGAATTTTGTCCCCGAGATACATTTTATGGGTGGGTACAATCGAACCCAGGAAAAATCTCTCGACTTTAATCCAGGTCTATAGCCAGTTAGAGATGATCCATGCGGAGTACAGTCTGGTTTTTGGAGGGGGGTTGGGCTGGCAATATAAAAATGTCTTGAATTTAAACCGTTCCTTTGAAAATCGGATGCGCATTACGGGTTACCTTCCTCCGGGGGATCTCATTCCCCTTTATGCCGGGGCGTCTCTATTTGTTTATCCCTCGTTGTACGAAGGATTTGGAATGCCTCTATTGGAAGCCATGGCCTCCGGGGTTCCCATCATTGCAGCGAACACTTCTTCAATTCCCGAAGTCATCGGAGATGCGGGTATCCTGATTGACCCTTTAAACATCACAGAGATCAAAGAGGCCGTGGAGAGAGTATTGTTTGATAATTCTTTAAGTGAATTTCTGAAAGCAAAAGGAATTCAACGGGCTAAAAGCTTTACCTGGGAAAAGGCAGCCCAGGAGACTCTAACAATTTACCAGGAAGCTGTTGATCAGGCATGAGAGGATGGTCTTGAAGGTCCTCATCATTAAACTCCGCTATATTGGAGACACCTTAACCTTACTTCCCGTTCTTCGGGCCATAAAGCAGAACAAACCAGAGGCACGGGTATCGTTAATGATTTATAAAGGCACGGAAGGAATTCTGGCCTACCAGAAAGGAATCGCAGAGATTATTCTTCTTGATCGAAGAGAAATGAAGCAAAGGTCTCTGTTTAAAAGATTCAGCTATGACCTGAAGACCTTAAGAGAAGTATATAAAAAGAAGTTTGACTGGGTGATCGACCTCACCTCTTCTGACCGAAGCGGCTTTATTTCCTGGGCCACTCGCTCCCGACTGCGGATTGGGGCTCCCTTGGGCAATCCTTTAGAACGGTTCGCTTATCACAGACTGATCGAAGCCGATCCCCAGAAAACTCATATCCTTGATTACCAATTAGCCAGCTTAAAAGAATTCGGATTGGCAGTTCAAGAGCCGGACACAACTATTTTCATTCCTGAGGAGATTACAAAGAAAATTGACGAACAATGGATATTAACCAACAATTCTAAGCCGCTGGTAATCATTCACCCCGGGGCCCGAAAGCCACGGCGCCAATGGAGGGAGGAACACTTTGCCCAGATCGCAGATCGGTTGAAAGCAAAGTACAATGCCCGGATCTTCTTAATTGGGGGACCAGGCGAGGAGAGCATTTTAGATCGGGTCGAAGGCCAAATGGCTCAAAAACCCGAAGCCCAAACTACTTCCCTTCCCCTTATTGAAGTAGCCGCTTTATTGAACCGGGCTCAACTTTTTATTGGGAATGATACGGCCACGGGTCATATTGCTGCGGGCGTGGGAACTCCTCATATCATCTTATTTGGCCCGACTTTTCCCCATCTCTGGGCCCCCAAAGGAGCTAAAGGAATTTCTATTTTCAAATCTCCGGACTGCTGCGGATGTCGGCAGGCTTCCTGTTTGCAAAAAGATAACCCGTGCATGGACTGGATCGGTGTAGAAGATGTGTGGGAAGCAGTGGGAGAATTATTATGATCAGACTTCCATGGCTTGATGATTTCGTTTTTTATTCCCTTTTGATCACCGTCTTCGTAATCCCTTTTTCGATCACCCTCAACGAAATATTCATGGCCCTGACCATTTTATCCTGGAGTGTCAAGCTGATTGTTCGGAGGGAAAAGATTGATATTCCTCCTTTGGGGTGGTTTTTCTTGGTATTTCTTTTAACCTCTATCGTAAGTGCTCTGGCCTCGGATTATAAGAATCAAGCTTTAAAGGGCGTATGGGACATTAGCCGTTATACCATCACCTTTTTCATTGTGATCAATACCATTCACTCGGTAGATCAGGTAAAGAAAATATTCTGGACGCTCGTAGTCTCTACTGGCTTGTGGGTGATAGCGGGAATAATCCATCAATTCCTGATTGTCAAGAGAGTATTCTTTGACTTGCTACAATTTTTCTCTTTAGGGAATAAAAATGCCATCGGGCAATACCTTCAGATGACCCTGGCAATAATACTCGGGTTATTTTTGAACAATCTCTGGCGCCCCAAGGAAAAAACCATATTAATTGCGGTTATTCTGGTATCCTTATTGGGACTTTTTTTGAGCAGCTCCAAGACGATGTGGCTGGCCTTTATCATTACTCTGCTGGTTTTTGCTTTTTTGAAAAAGTCCCGCATAATAATCATAGGCATCGGAGCCCTTTTAGGAATTTTTTTTACCGCGGCGGCGATGATTCCCCAGGTGCAGATAATGGGCTCCCACATTCTAAAAGGACTCGAGGCGCCGAGCATGCAAGAACGTTTTGTGGGTTGGCAACAAAGCTATCGCATTTTTAACGAAAATTTAATCCTGGGTGTAGGTCCAAAATGTTATTTAGTGAGCAAGGATCGATATCAGATCATGCCGGCCTTTGGTCAGGCTCATAATATAATCCTGCACGCGGCCTGTGAAATGGGGACAGTCGGGGTGGTCGCTCTAATTTCCTGGATAGTTTTTTATCTTTATTTTATGGCCACTTATCGGAAGAAGGTTGCCAGCCCCATGTTTTTGGGTTTATGGTACGGCGGGGTGGGCTACATCGTTACCCTGGCGATAGGGGGAATCACGGAACCAACGATAGGGCAGGAACATTCGCAACTTTTTATGGTCTTGGTCGGATTACTTCATGTAGGATTAAAATCAAAAGGGGAAAATCAAAGAATAAAATCATAGAAGGAGCATTTATGATCCTGGTTACTGGAGGGGCAGGGTTTATCGGTTCTCACCTGGGTGAAACCTTACTTAAGGGTGGTTACACGGTTCGGATCCTGGATAACTTAAGCACGGGCAAGAAAGAGAACCTGGAGGAGGTAACCGGACAATCCTTGCCGGACCTCACTGGCCCTAAGAATGAACCTCGCGTTTTCCCTTTGGGAGAGCGAATAGAATTTATTTTCGGGGACATTGCGGACATTGATACCTGTCGTAAAGCCTGCCGGAGGATTTCTGATGTATTTCATCTGGCAGCTTTAGGTTCCGTCCAAAGATCAGTCGAAGATCCCATTACCTCACATTTAGCCAACGCCAACGGAACACTGAACATCCTTCAGGCAGCCAAAGAAGAAAAGGTGAAGCGGATCATTTATGCCTCCTCCTCTTCGGTTTATGGAAACATTTCATCCAATCCGGGGGAAAGGATACCCAAAAGTGAGAACCTTCCTCCTCATCCCCAATCACCTTATGCAGCCACGAAATTGATGGGTGAGCATTATTGCCGGATTTTTTCGGACATCTATGGTTTGGAAACCGTTTCCCTGCGCTACTTCAATGTTTTCGGCCCCCGCCAGGACCCCCAGTCCATCTACGCCGCGGTGATCCCCAAATTCATCGCGGCTTTAATACAAGGCGTTCCCCCGGTCATTTTCGGGGACGGGCAGCAATCCCGAGACTTCACTTATGTAGCCAATGTAGTGCAAGCCAATTTATTGGCCATGAATTCGCCGGGAATTTCCGGTCGGGTTTTCAACATTGCCTGCGGCCGGCAAATCACGATCAACAAGTTGCTTTCTTCCTTGCAGGAAATTTCGGGCCGCCAAATTGCTCCCCGATATGAGCCACCGCGAAGCGGAGAGGTGAAGCATTCCCTCGCTTCCATCGACCTGGCCAAGACCCATCTCGGATATGCAGCGAAGGTTGAGTTCGAAGAAGGCCTCAAAGAGACCTGGAAAAAGTTTCAGGAAAAAGGAAGAATGCCTATATAAAATGAACGCCCCGAATTCCTGCCTTGCTTTTTTCTCCTTCTTGCACTATAAAATTAATACAAACGCATTAATATTTTCGTAACACTTTAGCTTTTTGAAAAAAGGGGTGTTGTAAGGGCCAAGGGATTCCAGGGGCCGGGGGCCAGAGCGGAACGCTTGGAATCATAAGGTGCTTATATCTCCGCATATGGGGCGGGCAAGAACCCCCGCCTCCTCCGGAGGAAAAGATCTTCTGTCTTCGTGGCCAAGCAGAAACCCAACCGATGCTTCCGGCGCGTTCCGCTCTAACCCCCGGCCCTCAACAAAGGCTTTTATATCTTTTTTTCAAATCGCTAAACAGTTACATATTTTCTAACGTGCAATGACTACTTACGCATTTTTTTTAAACTCTGTGATCTCTGTGCCCTCTGTGGCTAATTTTAATTTAATTGAGCCTCTTGCAAAAGTATTTTTTTGTGGTTTGACAAGCTTGTCCTGAGCGAACCGTTCACCCTTCGAGAACCTCAGGGCGAACGGTGAGTCGAAGGGCTCACCACGAACGGAAAAACTAAATAATTTCAACCTAAGCCCGTTCACCCTGAGCCTGTCGAAGGGTAAATTACGGACTTTTGCAAGAAGCTCAAGTGTATAGGAATTTGCTTTTCTATCCCCCTCCCCCCAACCCCCTCCCGCCAGGGGAGGGGAGATACTGGGGGATCCAAAATTCCCTCCCCCTGCATGGGGGAGGGTTAGGGTGGGGGTGTTAATAACTTGATATTGAAACGGAGCGCGACATGAATATTTGCGTGGTTGGTACAGGATACGTAGGCTTAGTTACCGGGACCTGTTTTGCTGAATTCGGTCTTCATGTAACCTGCGTGGATAACGATGAGCAGAAGATCGCCTTGCTTCAGCAAGGCATATCCCCCATTTTTGAACCCGGGCTGGAAGAGATGGTCAAAAGAAACTTGCGGGAAGGGAGGTTGGTTTTCACCACGGAAATCGCTAAGGCCGTGGAAAAGTCCTTGGTTATTTTCATTGCCGTGGGAACTCCGCCCAAGAAAGACGGATCAGTGGATATGACCTATATTGATGAGGTGGCCAGGAAGATCGGGGAGAATTTAAACGGATACAAGGTCATTGCCACCAAAAGCACTGTTCCCGTGGGGACCGGCGAAAGAATCCGCAAGGTTATCGAACAATGCCGAGGGAAAAAAATTAACTTCGATATCGTATCCAACCCCGAGTTTTTACGGGAAGGTTCAGCCATCGAAGATTTCATGCGCCCCAACCGCGTAGTCATCGGCGCCTCCAGCGATCAGGCCGTAGCTATCCTGAAGGACTTATATAGCCCTCTCTACCTGATTGAAACCCCCTTTATTATCACCAACATCGAAACCGCCGAGATGATCAAGTATGCCTCCAATGCTTTTTTGGCCACCAAGGTTTCCTTTATCAACGAAATTGCCAATATTTGCGAAAAAGTAGGCGCGGATGTGAACGTTGTGGCCAAAGGTATGGGGCTTGACCAGAGGATCGGATCGAAATTCTTACACGCCGGGCCTGGATATGGCGGGTCGTGTTTTCCCAAAGATACTTTGGGCATAGCCAAAATCGCCGAAAAGCACGGATACCGATTTGAAATTGTTCATTCGGTGATGAAAGTTAATGAAAGGCAAAAAGAGCGAATGTTTGCCAAAGTGAAGGAGGCGCTGGGAAATTTGAAAGGGAAGAGCATTGCCGTCCTAGGGCTTTCCTTCAAGCCCAACACTGATGACATGCGGGAAGCGCCTTCTTTGAAAATAATCTCTTCCTTACAAAAAGAGGGGGCCAAAATTAAGGCTTACGACCCCAAAGCCATGGAAGCCGCGCAAAAAATATTCAGGAAAATCGAATACGGAAAAGATCCGTATGACGCGGCCAAAGGATCTGACGCTTTGTTGATTATCACGGAATGGAACCAGTTTCGCAATCTCGACCTGAAACGTTTGCGGAAATTAATGAAAAGCCCGGTGTTCTTGGATTTCCGCAATATATACGATCCAGTCAAGATGAGGGAAGCGGGCTTTAAATATATTGCGGTGGGGAGGTAGAATGAGGGCTTTAATCACCGGAGGCGCTGGGTTCCTGGGATCTCATCTTTGCGATCGGCTGTTGGCCGAGGGGCTGGAAGTCATTTGTATGGACAACCTGCTCACGGGATCAACGGATAATATTGCCCACTTGGCCGGTCAACGCCGGTTTCAATTTATTCAGTACGATGTGACGAACTATATTTTTGTTGAAGGACCTCTGGATTATGTTCTGCATTTTGCCTCTCCAGCCAGCCCCATTGACTATCTTCAACTGCCCATTCAGACCTTGAAAGTCGGGGCTCTGGGAACCCATAAAGTTCTGGGTCTGGCCATGGCTAAAAAAGCCTGTTTTCTCCTGGCCTCCACCTCGGAAGTCTATGGCGATCCGCTAGCTCATCCGCAAGCTGAAGATTACTGGGGAAACGTAAACCCCATAGGTCCCCGCGGAGTTTACGATGAAGCCAAACGATTTGCCGAGGCTTTGACCATGGCATACCATCGGTACCACGGGGTGGACACGCGCATTGCCAGAATTTTCAACACCTACGGCCCGCGCATGCGTTTGAAAGATGGCCGGGTCGTTCCAAATTTTATACTGCAGGCCCTGCAAGATGAAGATTTAACGGTTTATGGTGATGGTTCCCAGACTCGCAGTTTCTGCTATGTTGACGATCTGGTCGGGGGAATTATTAAACTCCTTTTTTCTAAGGAAACCGAACCGGTCAACTTAGGCAATCCGGAAGAATTTTCCATCGTAGATTTTGCCCGGGAAGTATTGGCGCTTACCGGCACTAAATCCAGAATTATCCATCAGCCGCTTCCAGTGGATGATCCCCGGGTCCGCCAACCGGATATCGCCAAAGCCCGGAATATTTTGAATTGGAACCCTAAGGTCGGGTTGCGGGAAGGCCTTAAAAAAACCATCCCCTATTTTAAGGAGAAAATAGCGAAATATTGAAAATAGCAAAATAAAATGGGAGAAAATAGTTGATGGCCTCGTAAAAAGTCGTCCCTAAGCCTGCCCCGGAATGTCGTAATCCGGGGGTGAAAACCGGAGTCCAGAATTTTAATAACTCCTTGAAATAACTGGATTGTATAGAAATTTGCTTTTTTATCCCCCTCCCCCCATCCCCCTCCCGCCAGGGGAGGGGTGATACTTGGGGGGCTCCCGAATTCCCTCCCCCTGGATGGGGGAGGGTTAGGGTGGGGGTGTTAATAACTTGATGATCTGGAAATGTTTGATATTATGCCAGCGCAAGATTTTAAGGGCCGTATTCTAATTCTCGATTATGGTTCCCAGACCACCCAGTTGATCGCCCGCCGCGTGCGCGAATGCCGGGTATATTGCGAAATTCACCCGTATCATGTGGCCCTGGAAGCCATTCGAGCTTTCGGGCCGAAAGGCATCATCCTATCCGGAGGGCCGGCCAGCGTATATGAAGCTGAATCCCCTCTGAGCCCGCCGGAATTATTCCGTATGGGCATTCCCACTCTGGGCATCTGCTACGGTATGCAGCTCATGACCCATGTCCTGGGAGGTGAAGTCGGTAAGTCGCGGAAGCGGGAGTTTGGGCGGAGCGAACTCATCATCGATGACACCGAGGACCTTTTTGCCGGGCTGCATCCAGGGGAGAACATCCAGGTTTGGATGAGTCACGGGGACCGGATTGAAGTCCCTCCGCCGGGATTCCGGGCTATCGCCCACTCCGACAATTCTCCTGTGGCGGCAATAAAGAATCAAGAACTTAAAGCATTTGGGGTGCAGTTTCATCCGGAAGTCGTCCATACTCCCCTGGGAAAAGAAATTCTGAAAAATTTTCTTTTCCGTATTTGCCGCTGCCCGGATGACTGGACCATGGAATCTTTCGCCACCCGCGCCGTTCGAGAGCTTAGGGAAGAGATCGGCGCAGAAAAGGTTCTATGCGCGCTTAGCGGCGGAGTGGATTCTTCGGTGGTGGCCGTTCTCTTGCACCGGGCTGTAGGCAATCAGTTGACCAGCATCTTCGTAGATAATGGATTGTTAAGGAAGAACGAAGCGAAAAATGTTCAGGAGCTCTTTGGCCAGCATCTGGGATTAAACCTGAAAATAGCGGAGGCCGGGGATTTGTTCCTCAAAAAACTGGCGGGAGTGGTGGACCCGGAGCAGAAGCGCAAGATCATCGGAAATGAGTTCATTTTCTTGTTTGAAAAAGAAGCCCGTAAAATAGGCGGGGCTGCTTTTTTAGCCCAGGGGACTCTTTATCCCGATGTCATCGAATCCATTTCATTCAGGGGACCTTCCGCCAAGATCAAAAGTCACCACAACGTGGGCGGTCTTCCAGAACGTATGCACCTCAAGCTGATAGAGCCTTTGAAGGAGCTTTTCAAGGACGAGGTGCGCGAAGTGGGAAGGGAAATTGGCTTACCCCCTCAAATTATCGAGCGGCAACCTTTCCCCGGTCCCGGTCTGGCCGTGCGTATCCTGGGGCCCGTAACCCGCGAAGATCTGGCCATTCTCCGGGAAGCGGATGCCATAGTCGAGGAGGAAATTAAGCGGTCCGGATGGTATATTAAAGTGTGGCAGTCTTTTGCCGTCCTTCTTCCCGTGCAGACCGTGGGGGTCATGGGGGATGAACGGACTTATGAACGGGTCATTGCCTTGAGAGTGGTCCAAAGTCTGGACGGCATGACCGCTGACTGGGCGCCTCTGCCTGCGGACCTTCTAAGAACCATTTCCAACCGGATCATCAATGAGGTAAAGGGAGTAAACCGGGTGGTTTACGATATATCCTCCAAACCCCCGAGCACGATTGAATGGGAATAAAAATAAAGAGCGCAAGGCGTGAGGCGTGAGGAGTAAGAGCCAAAAACTCCTCGTTTTGTATCAATTTAGCGTTTTGAAAAAGTGGTTTTACCACCTTTGTTGTGGTCCGGGGGTCTGGGTGGAACGCGCCGGAAGCATCGGCCGGGTTTCCGCTTTAGCACGAAGAACCCCGCTCGTTTCCGCCGGAGGAGGCGGGGGGCGTTTTCCCCGCCCCACCCGCGAAGAAATCAGCCCCTTATGATTCCAAGCGGGCCGCCCAGGCCCCCGGACCATGGATTCCCTTTGATCTTACGCCTCAACTCTTTTCAAAGGGCTAAAGTGTTACCTCATTTTAAACTTTAGTTAACTTTAGGCACTTCTAATGAAACACGCTGACTTTGTCCACCTTCATCTGCACACCCAGTTTAGCCTGCTGGATGGGGCCATTCGCCTGGAAGATCTTTTTGACCAGGCCAAAAGTTATCGCCTCCCTGCATTGGCCATAACCGACCACGGCTCCATGTTCGGGGCCATCGAATTCTACCAGGAGGCCCAGCGGCACGGAATCAAACCCATCATCGGCTGCGAAGTGTACGTGGCCCCTGGAAGCCGTTTCGAAAAAGCCACCAAAGGAATTTCTGAGGCATCTTTTCATTTGATCCTCCTGGCCAAGAACCACGCGGGTTACCGGAACCTGATGAAGCTGGTGTCGGCGGCTTATTTCGAGGGGTTCTATTACCGTCCGCGGGTGGACAAAGAGTTGCTGCGGAAGCACAACGAAGGATTGATTGCTTTAAGCGCCTGCCTTAAGGGAGAAATTCCTTTTTATTTGGCCGGCGGGGACAAAAAAAAGGCTTTGCTTACCGCGGAAGAGATGAAATCCATATTCCCGGACCGCCGTTTTTACCTGGAGATGCAGGAGAATAGGATTCCCGAGCAAAAAGTTGCCAATGCCGGCCTGATGGAAATAGCTCGGGACCTTTCAATTCCGCTGGTAGCCACGAACGACTGCCATTACCTGAAAAAAGAAGACGCCAGGGCCCACGAAATTCTCCTTTGCATTCAAACCGGAAAAACATTGCGGGACGTAGATCGCCTGAAGTTCTCTACGGACGAGTTCTATTTCCGGTCGGCGGAGGAGATGAAAGAGTTGTTTTCCTATTGTCCGGAGGCCATACAGAACACAGTAGAGATCGCCGAACGCTGTAACCTGGAACTGAAATTGAACGAGCTGCAATTTCCGCAATTTCAGGTTCCCGATGGCGAAACCCTGGACAGCTTTCTGGAGAAATCCGCTCGCAAAGGGTTGGAAGAACGCCTGACAGAGAGACCGGACCGGGCGTCCGTGACGGAATTTTACCAGAAGCGTCTGCATAATGAATTGCACATGATCCAGAAGATGGGATTTGCCGGATATTTCCTGATCGTTTCCGATTTCATCCGTTTTGCCAAACAGAAAAACATCCCCGTGGGACCGGGGAGGGGATCAGGCGCCGGATCCCTGGTGGCCTATAGCCTGGGAATTACCGAAATTGACCCCATCGCCAATGGATTGCTCTTTGAACGTTTCCTGAATCCGGAGCGGGTCAGCCCGCCGGACATCGACATTGATTTTTGTATTCAGGGACGAGAGGAGGTCATCCAGTACGTCAAGAACAAGTATGGCGCCGACCACGTGGCCCAGATCATCACTTTCGGTAAAATGCAGGCCCGGGCCGTGATCCGGGACGTCGGCCGGGCAATGGACATGCCCTACGGGGAAGTGGACCGCATCGCCAAGATGATTCCCAACACTCTGAACATCACCCTGCAGGATGCGCTCGAACAGGAATCCCGCTTAAAGGAATTAGTTAGGAGCAACTCCGAAGTTCAGAAGCTTTTGACTTTGGGTAAGGCCTTAGAAGGTCTGCCGCGCCATGCTTCCACTCATGCCGCGGGAGTGGTCATTTCCAGCGCCCCTCTGGTTGAGGTTGTGCCTCTTTACCGGGGGCAGCAGAATGAAACGGTCACCCAGTACCCGATGAAAGACGTAGAAAAAATCGGCTTGATCAAGTTTGATTTTTTAGGGTTAAAGACCCTGACCACGATCGCAGACGTAGTCAAACGCGTGCAGTTTTCCAGCGGAGAAAGATTGGACATGCGCAAAATTCCCCTGGACAATCGCCGAACTTATGAGCTGCTCGGCGCGGGGGACACCTCCGGGGTTTTCCAACTGGAAAGTTCCGGGATGAGAGATCTGGTTGTTCGCCTGCTTCCGGAACGTTTCGAAGATCTGGTTGCCCTTTTGGCCCTTTACCGCCCGGGACCCCTGAAGAGCGGGATGGTGGACGATTTTATCAAGCGCAAACAGGGGAAGGTTTCCATCGTTTACGAAGTGCCGGAGCTGAAAGAGATTCTCGAGGAGACCTACGGGGTCATCGTCTATCAGGAGCAGGTGATGAAAATCGCCACGGAGCTGGCCAACCTCAGCCTGGCGGATTCGGACATCCTGCGGCGAGCCATGGGCAAAAAGAAGCCAGATGAGATGGCCATGCAGAAGAAAAAATTCATCGCAGGAGCGCAGCAGAAAAAGATATCGGAGAAAAAAGCTGAAAAACTTTTTGACCTGATGGCCAAGTTTGCCGAATATGGATTCAACAAGTCGCACAGCGCCGCTTACGCCCTGATTGCCTACCAGACGGCTTACTTGAAAGCCCACTACCCGGTGGAGTTCATGGCGGCTTTGCTTAGCAGTGAAATGGGGAATCCCGATAAAATATTGCGTTACTTAAGCGAATGCCGGGAGAAGAAAATCGAGGTCCTCCCCCCGGACGTCAACGAAAGCCGGCAGGATTTTACTGTTGCGGGGGAGAAAGTTCGTTTCGGTTTGGCTGCGGTTAAGAACGTGGGCCTGGCCGCCATCCATTCCATCCTGACCGCCCGGGAAGAGAAAGGAAAATTTCTCTCTCTCCACGATTTCTGTTTTAAAGTGGATTTACGCAAAGTCAACAAAAGGGTCATCGAAAGCCTGATTAAGTGCGGGGCTTTTGACAGTATCGCGCCCTCCCGGGCGAAGCTTCTAAGCGGGCTGGAGGAAGCCATGGAATGGTCTCAGGGCTTGGAACGGGAGCAGAGCAACCCGCAGATTATCATGTTCGGGGGCATGCAGTCCATTAATAGCAAAGCAGAACCCCGTTACCCCGCCGTACCGGAGTGGCCCGAAAGCCAGCGACTGGCCTTCGAAAAAGAAACTCTGGGATTTTACCTGACTGGCCACCCCTTGAATCGTTATACCGAAGTCCTTAAGCGTTTAACCACTACCAACACCCGGCAAATTCGGGAAGTTGCCGACAAACAGGAGATAATCATCGGCGGGGTGGTCAATGCTTTAAAAGAAACTAACACCAAGAAAGGCGAGCGCATGGCCTTCGTGACCCTAGAGGATTTAAACGGGGTGGTGGAGGTGATCATTTTTGCGGAATTGTACAAAAACTCTTCTTTGCTGCTTAAGAGTGAAGACCCTGTTTTTATAAAGGGGAGGGTGGATGCCGGGGATGAAAACGTCAAGGTCATTGCCAGTGAAGTCCTCCCTTTCGAACAAGCTGTGGAGAAGTTAACAACCACCGTTCATTTGCGCGTCCGTTCTGAAGGTTTAAGCCAGGAAGACCTCGCGGCCATCAAAGAAATTTTTCAGGATTGCCGGGGAAATTGCCCGGCCTATTTACACCTGATTCTCCCGGAAGACCGTGAAGCCATCATTGTTCTGGGAGATGAATGGAAGTTGAGTTCGTCGAATCAACTGGTACAGCGGATGCGTGATTTGTTGGGCTATGAAGCCGTAAGTTTTCAAGCCTAAAAAAATAGGGTTCAAGGGGTCAAGGCTTCAAGGGGCCCAGTGAAATGGCCGGCGCGAAGGTTCCAATCATTCCGGAAGCCTAGAACCCTTGAATCCTGGGACCCTTCCTTTATTAGTCAGGCCATAATTGTATAAACACTGAAGATTAAATCCCTCTTGCCCTCCCTTTAAAAAAGGGAGGAATTCCCCTCTTGGGAAAAGAGGGGTGAGGGGAGATTTTGGGAAAATATGTCTGGTCAATTATGGACTCATTAGAGGTTCTTGCAAAAGTATTTTTTTTATGGTTCGACAAGCTCACCACGAACGGAAAAACTAAATAATTTCAACCTAAGCCCATTCACCCTGAGCCTGTCGAAGGGTAAATTACGGTCTTTTACAAGAGCCTCATTAGTATAATGGATTTTTAATGGCTATTTATTATTTAGATTTTGAAAAACCTATCGCCGAGATCGATAAAAAGCTGGAAGAGCTGCGGGCTTTCTCTTATCACCCTGACGGAAAAGCTATTGAGGAGATAGCTCATTTGGAAAAACGCCTTAAGAAAGTTCAGGCCAGGATATTTGACAACCTGACCCGCTGGCAAAAAACCCAGCTTTCCAGGCATTTCAACCGGCCTACTTTCCTGGATTACGTTGAGCGGCTTTTCCCTGACTTTATCGAACTCCATGGAGACCGAAAATTTGGCGATGATTCAGCCATCGTGGGCGGCCTGGGTACTTTTCGGGGTGAGGCGGTCGTGGTCATTGGGCATCAGAAGGGGCGAACGATAAAAGAGAAAGTGGCCCGGAATTTCGGGATGCCCCATCCCGAGGGCTACCGGAAGACTTTGAGGTTGATGAAACTGGCCGAACAATTCGCCAAGCCTTTGATTACCATGATCGACACGCCCGGGGCCTATCCTGGACAGGGGGCCGAAGAAAGAGGGCAGGCTGAGGCCATCGCCGAGAATCTGCAGGCCATGGCCATGTTAAAAGTTCCCATCATATCCGTAGTCATCGGGGAGGGGGGCAGCGGGGGAGCTTTGGCCCTGGGAGTGGGGGATCGTATCCTCATGCTGGAAAACGCCACTTATTCGGTTATCTCCCCGGAGGGATGCGCGGCTATTCTGTGGAAGAGCGAAACAGAGAAAGAGAGGGCTGCGGAGGCATTGAAGGGGACTGCTGTCGACCTTCAAGAATTGGGGGTGATTGACGAAATCATCCCTGAACCTTTAGGGGGAGCCCACCGGAACGTTGCCGGCATGACGGGGATTTTTGCGGAGTCCCTGACGCGCCATTTAAATGCCTTGCGCGAGATTCCCCTTAAGGAACTCTTAGAGCAAAGGTATGCCAAGTACCGCCGCATGGGGCAGATCGCCGGGGGGTAGAAAACCGGACCATGGATTTGAAGTCTGACATAGAAACCCCAGGGTATCAGGAGCGAAGTTACCGCAACCTTCTTCTGGATGAGGACCTGGTCTCTTTTCAGGTCAAAGTAAAAGAAACAGACCTTTACATCCGCACAACGCAAGACCTTAAGAAATCGGCCCGCCAGTCAGTGATCCGCTACCGTTATCAGCTCGAACAATATATGGCCCACCATCCAGATTTTTTCAGAAGCATGGTTCCATTGGCGGTTGATGAATTTGCTCCGCCCATCGTCAAGGAAATGATCCGGGCGGCCCAACTTGCCGGAGTAGGACCGATGGCGGCTGTTGCCGGGGCTATGGCTGAGTATGTAGGGCGAGAACTTTTGCAGGAATCGCCGCAAGTGATCGTGGAAAACGGCGGAGATATTTTTTTATTTTCCCCAAAAGAGATAAGGGTGGGTATTTTTGCGAACACTTCGCCATTGAATTTCCGGGTAGGCTTGAGAATTCCGGCAGCAGCCCAGGGGTGGGGGGTTTGCACCTCTTCGGGAACAGTCGGGCCTTCGATCAGCCTGGGCCGGGCCGATGCGGTCTGCGTTGTCTCGCCTTCGGCCGCATTAGCCGATGCCGCTGCTACGGCCGTGGGCAATGTTGTTTGCTCTTCATCTGACCTGTCCCGGGGGCTTTCGAAGGCTAAAACCATTCAGGGTCTCACGGGTGCGGTGATCATCATCGGAGATAAGCTGGGCGCCTGGGGGGATGTTGAGTTGATCAAGCTTTAAGGGAAAAGGGCTTGTATTGGGAAAGAGAAAAAATATATAACGTTGGGCAGGAAGGGTAGGGGAGAATATGAAAATCGGGGTCATCTCAGATACGCACCTGATAAAGGCCACCCGGATACTTGAAGATCTGATGACCGGGGCTTTTAAGGATGTGGAGATGATCGTTCATGCCGGGGATATTACCGAACTCACTGTCCTGGAAACCTTCGGGGGAAAGAAGGTCCTGGCGGTGTGTGGCAACATGGACTCCCCTGCTGTGCGGAGGCAATTGCCTGTTCAGCAGGTTTTTTACGCCGGGAATTTTAAAATTGGATTGGTCCATGGCTGGGGAGGACCGCAGGGTATAGAGGAGCGGATCAGCCGGGAGTTTTACCAGGTAGATTGTATCATCTATGGCCATACCCACATCCCTTCTCAAATTAAGCGGGAAAGGATTCTGTTCTTCAACCCGGGAGCCTTTGGGGGCAGTAATTACCCCCCAAAGAAAAGCGTCGGTCTCCTGGATATTGGGGAAACGATTTCCGGGCAGATTGTTTACCTGTGAATTTAAGAAAAAAAGAATCATCTCCAAATTAGTTGATTGAATATTTTATCAAAATTAGGTAAGGGATCGGAAGGAAAGGCAGATTGCGCCGCAAGCATCGGCGGGATATTCGCTTCCCTAACCACCCGGCTCGCATTCCGCCCAGCACAGCGGGGGCGGGAAAAGAAAGGTGCGGAGGATAGAAGAACACCCCCGCCCCAGCTTAAGAGGGATGCCTGCCTCATGATTGCCAGCAATATGACTTTCCTTCCGATCCCCTTCCCGTACAGGGCATTTTACCCATTCCGGCTCCCTGCGTCTTAACTAATTTGGAGATAATCCGGAAAAAAGGAGTCAGCGAATATGGAGCATCTTTGGGCCCCATGGCGCATGGATTATATTCTGGCCAACCGCAAAGGACGGAGATGCATTTTTTGTCCGGCGGGAAAACATGCGGATGAGAAAAGATTGATCGTCTATCGCACCCCTCTTTCTCTGGTCATGCTTAACCGTTATCCCTATTCCTACGCCCATCTTATGATTGCCCCTGTCCGGCACGTGCAAGATGTCAGTAAATTAAAACCGGAAGAGATGAAGGACATTTTCCATAATATAGGACAATCCATCAATGTGCTAAAGGAGGCTTTCCGTCCCAAGGGGTTCAACGTGGGTATGAACCTGGGGCAGGTTGGGGGAGCGGGTATTCTCCACCACTTACATTTTCATATCATTCCCCGCTGGAAGGGAGATATGAATTTTATGCCGATCCTGGCCGAAGTGCGCATCATTCCAGAACACCTGAAACAGACTTATGACAAGCTGCGTCTCTATTTTAAAAAGTTAGAAAACTGGTAACACTTTAGCCCTTTGAAAAAATGTGGGGCTTAAAGTCAGAGGGAATCCATGGTCCGGGGGCCTGGGCGGCCCGCTTGGAATCATAAGGCGCTGATTTCTTCGCGAGTGGGGCGGGGAAAACGTCCCCCGCCTTCTCCGGCGGAAACGAGCGGGGTTCTTTGTGGCCAAGCGGAAACCCGGCCGATGCTTCCGGCGCGTTCCACCCAGACCCTCGGACCTCAACAAAGGTGGTAAAACCATTTTTTCAACCAACTAAATTGATACGAAAACTGAAGGAAAGGATCATGAGCCTATTCAAAGGAGTTTTTTGCCTCCTCCTCCTGGCCGCGGCCATCGGCTTTGCCATCCACAATGACCAGCCCGTTTCGCTGAAATATTATTTTGGATGGGAAAGCCTTCCTTTGCCCCTCTTCTTGTGGGCCTTCCTGACTTTTTTAATAGGCCTGATTATCTCCGGGGTGTTGGCTGCTCTGTCCAAGGTTGGCCTGCGTTCCCGCATCCGCAAGCAAAACAAGGCTATTGCTGAACTGGAACGGAAACGAATCGCCGCCAAGGGGATGTCTGGTTAAAAACCATTAAGCTGGTGATTGTCGGGACGGTAAGAATCGTGAGGGCGCAAGGCGGAAAGCGTAAGTGGAAAGTTCTCCCTCGTGCCCCCTCGCCTTGCAACTTAGGGGATTTCACCCCGGAAAACTATTTTTGTAACACTTTAGCCGTTTGAAAAGAGGTGAAGCGTAAGGGCCAAGGGAATCCGTGGCCCGGTAGCCTGGTCCCGCCATGGCGGGATTGGAATCATAAGGCGCTGATTTCCTCGCGAGTTGGGCGGGGAAAATACCCCCCGCCTCCTCCGGTGGAAACACGCGGGGTTCTTCGTAGTCAAGCGGAAACCCGGCCGATGCTTCCGGCGCGTTCCGCCCAGGCGCCCGGGCCTTAACAAAGGTGGTCAAACCACTTTTTCAAACCGCTAAATTGATACCTATTTTTCAATTTTGGCGTATTGAACGGAAAACCCCGCTGCTTCCAGCGCTTTTTTTATTGGCTCGAAGTAGAAGGTCTTGAGCTTAAAGACTATCACCCTTTTGCCTGGTTCGTCGGCGGCATCAGTAACCACGCTGATGATGTTTACGTTATGCTCCTTGATAATCCTGGTCATTTCGGCCAGGGCTCCGGGTTTATCCTCCACCAGAAGTTCCAAGCGGCTGCCTTTTTCTTTCATGCCCATAACTTCGATGAGTATTTCCATGACGTCATTTTCAGTGATAATGCCTACCAGATTGCCATCCTCAACCACAGGCAAACAGCCAATTTTATTGTCGTGAAGAAGAGTGGTGGCTTCCTCTACCGAGATGTCCGGAGAAATGGTTATCACATTGCGGGTCATGATTTCCCCCACCGTAAGCTTATCCAGGAGGTAGTGGAGTTCTCTCACCTCTAAAGACGTTGCCGGAGATGCTTCAGCCTTACGGATGTCCATATTGGTCACCAACCCGATTAATTTCTTTCCGTCAACGACCGGTAGATGACGAATGTTTTTTTCCTGGATAATTTTTTTGGCCGTCGTCATCCGGTCATCTTTGCCGATGGTGATAAGGTCCTTTTTCATTTTTTTTCTGACCAGCATATCATCCCCTCCTGTATAGAAATTTAAAAGCTATGGAAACTCGTGATTAGTTTAGGGGATGTGGGAAAAGGAGTCAAGGGATATTTCCCAGGGTTTTCCCGTCCGATGCTGCCCGCGTTCATCGCCCCCCACCCCGGGGCACGAATAATGATTCTGTAAAAGTGAAAGCTGGCAAGAAAGCCATCCTCTTGACATAACCCGGATATTTTTCTATATTACGCTAAATTTACCGGGCTGGCTTACGCTATGAACGGAAAGAAAACTTAAATCATCGTAACAGTTGTGCGATTTGAAAAAATGGTATTAAAGCCTTTGTTGAGGGCCGGGGGTTAGAGCGGAACGCGCCGGAAGCATCGGTTGGATTTCCGCTTGGCCACGGGGACAAAAGATCTTTTCCTCCGGAGGAGGCGGGGATTCTTGCCCGCCCATATGCGGAGATATAAGCGCCTTATGATTCCAAGCGTTCTGCTCTGGCCCCCGGCCCCTGGAATCCCTTGGCCTTTACAACACACCTTTTTTCAAAAAGATAAAGTGTTACAAATCATCTTGTATTAATGAGGGGACAGCTTTGATTATGACTCCCGCCCCAATTAGGTCTTCCCCCGCATAAGGAGGAAAAGGTATGGGAAAATGGATGGATGGCTATCTGGCCAAGCTGGGAAAAATTCAGCAGGAAAGCATTGAAGGAGGCGGACAGGAACGGATTCAGGTGCAACACGGCCTGGGTAAGCTTACTGCCAGAGAACGAATCGGCAAATTTGTCGATCCCGGGACTTTTGAAGAAATCGGCTCCCTGGTTAGAGATAATCGACAGCCGTTGGACGGAAAACAGAGACCAAGCCCTTACGATGGGGTTATAACCGGCTTTGCCCAAGTGAACAGCCGTTCTGTAGTTCTATATTCGGCGGATTTCACGGTCCTTTCCGGGTCGCTGGGCGATCAGGCCGCCTGGAAATTGGCCGATCTGGCCCGGATGGCCGGGCAGATGCAGTTACCCCTGATCGGCATCATCGATGCGGCTGGTGAAAGGCTTAGTTTTAAAGGGGGAGATATCGGCCTGAACGGGCTGGCCCAGTTTCTGCGAAACTATTCCTTGCTCTCTGGAATCGTTCCCCGCATTTCTCTCGTTTTGGGTCCCTGCGTGGGGGTGTCTGCCGTTCTTCCTGTTCTCTCGGATTTTTCGATCATTCATCGTAAAAGGGGGTTTCTGTGGCTGGGCGGCGATAAGCAATTCGCGGATGCCGGATCAGCCGAGTTCCACATGGAAAAAAGCGGCCAGTGCGACCTTATTGCCGAAAGCGACGAAGAAGCCATCGCTATGGCCAGGAAACTTCTTGGCTACCTGCCCCAGAACTGCTGGGATAAACCGCCGGTTGTGGAAATGGGAGACGATCCGGAGAGGAGAGAAGAAGACCTGCTTCAGATCATGCCCGATGACCCGAGGTTTACCTACGACATCCATGAAATTATTGAACGGATTGTGGATAAGGGGGAATTTTTTGAATTGAAGGAAGGTTTTGCCAATCACCTGGTGATTGGATTTTCCCGCCTGGGCAATCAGGTTTGCGGCCTGGTGGCCAATAATCCAGACGAACTGAGCGGGATACTGGAACCGGACTCTTCGGATAAATATGACCGGTTCATGAATTTTTTGGATGCCTTTAATATTCCCCAGATCAACCTGGTGGACACGACCGCTTTTCCCCCCGGGGATAAATGGGAAAGAATGGGCGTGATCCGCCATGGAGCAAAGCTGTTGCATTCCTACGCCAATCTCACCTGCCCGAAGGTGACGGTTGTCTTAAGACGCTCCTACGGGGGAGCGAATATCGTGATGGGGTGTTCGGCCATGTTTCCCGATTTTATTTATGGATGGCCGACAACCGAGTTTGCCCCCACCGGACCGGAAACCGTGGTTCACGCCGTTTTTCATAAAGAGCTGGCCAAAGCTAAAGAGGAGGGGAAATACGACCAGGTATATAATTTTTTATTGAACATTCTGAAGGAGCAGTTCAGCGTCCTGAACCTGGGCAAGTTCTGGACCACTTATTATACGGTCCACGAAGTCATCGAGCCGCGGGATACCCGGCCCAGAATTATAAAAGCCCTGCGGGCGCTTGCGGACAAGCGCGAAGCATTGCCTGACCGGAAGCGGTCGATCAAACCGGCCTGAGCGAAATTTTGCGAGGTGAAAAAAAGATGGGTGAGCGCATGAATGAAGCCATTCAAAAGCTTAAGGAGATTCAGCAAAAGAATCTATTAGGCGGCGGTCTGGAGCACATCGAAAGGCAGCATAGCCGGGGAAAGATGACCGCCCGCGAGAGGATCGATTGTCTCATCGATCCCGGAACGTTTCAGGAACTTGGATCCTGCGTGGGCACAACCGGGTCCCGGATTGACGGGAAAAAATCCGAAGCTCCCTGCGATGGGGCGATAATCGGAACAGCCAGGGTCGACGGCCGGATGGCGGCGGTTTATGCCAGCGACTTTACCGTATACGGCGGTTCCATCGGAACTCAGCATTTGCAGAAATGCGCTCAATTGATCAATCTGGCTGCCCGCTGGGGAATCCCCATGCTGTGGTTGCTGGATTCTTCCGGAGGCCGGTTGGGCTACCGGGATGTTCCGACTGGAGGGCTGGACTGGTATTTTGCCCTCGAATCCCGCTACTCGGGCTTGATTCCCCAGATCAATGTCCTGATGGGTCCCTGCATTGCCGGCCAGGCCTACGCCCCCGCCCTCTGCGATTTCCTGCTCATGAGCAGAGTGTCGGCCAACCTGTGGCTGGGAGGTCCCCGGATGACCGAGGCAGCCACTTCGGAAAAAATTGGACGAGAGGTGGGCGGGGCGGATTACCACATGACCTACAGCGGCACCTGTGACGTGGTGGGAGAAACCGACGAAGATACAATCAAAAAAGCCCGCCGGTTGTTGAGCTATCTCCCCTCGAATTACCGGGAAACCCCGCCCTATAAGCAGCCTGCCGATGATCCGGGAAGGGAAGTAAATGGGCTTCTTAATATCGTTCCCGATCAATACGATCTGACCTATGACATCCATGAGGTAATTAAACTTCTGGTTGATGATGGGGATTATTTTGAAATTAAGGAAACCTATGCCCCGAATCTTATCGCCTGTTTTTGTCGCTTTAACGGAGAAGCTGTCGGGCTGGTAGCCAATAATCCCAGAGAGCCCGGGAGTATCCTGGAGATTGATTCCTGTGACAAGTATTACCGTTTTCTCCAGGTATTGGATGCCTACAACATTCCCCTGGTCAACCTCGTGGATACCCCTCCTGTAGTCCCCGGAGAAGAGCAGGAAACCAAGGGCCTACTCCGGCATTTCGGAAAAATATTGGACACGTATGCCACAGCCACAATTCCGAAAATTAGCGTGATCCTGAGGGAAGCCTATGCCGATGCGGGCAGCATAATTATGGGCGGAGTGAAAGGAATGGGGGTTGATCTTTGCTATGCCTGGCCGATTGCCCGGTTTGCTGTTCAGGCCTCCCGGTTCGATATACGCCGGGCTTACAGCCAGGGTGTTGAAGAAGATGCCCATGAGGGTTACCTGAACCGCTCCCGGGAAAAAGTGGATGTTTTTGAAGCGGCCAAGAGCTGGACTGCCCAGATAGTCGATGAAGTTATCGAACCAAAAGAAACCCGAAAAAGAATCATCGAGGCCCTGCAGATTACCCGCAACAAAAGAGAAAAGTTGCCGCAAAGGGCCAAATATCACGGAACACCGCCGACTTAATTTAATTCTATAGGAATTTTCTTCTTGGACACGGATGAACACAGATTATCAGGATAAACTTAAAAAAAAGTAACACTTTAGCCCTTTGAAAAGAGGTGGGGCCTAAGGTCCAGAGGGAATCCATGGTCCGGGGGCCAGAGCGGAACGCTTGGAATCATAAGGCGCTTATTTCTCCGCATATGGGGCGGGCAAGAACCCCCGCCTCCTCCGGAGGAAAAGATATTCTGTCTTCGTGGCCAAGCGGAAACCCAGCCGATGCTTCCGGCGCGTTCCGCTCTAACCCCCGGCCCTCAACAAAGGCTTTAATACCATTTTTTCAAATCGCTAAACTGTTACAAAGAAAATAATTATCTGTGGTTATCTGCGAAAATCTGTGTCCCCATTAATTTAATTGTATAGGAATTTGCTTTTTTATCCCCCTCCCCCCAACCCCCTCCCGCCAGGGGAGGGGGGATACTTGGGGGGCTCCCTAATTCCCTCCCCCTGGATGGGGGAGGGTTAGGGTGGGGGTGTTAATAACTTGATTGTATAGGAATTTGCTTTT
>Ga0194110_10001759_pt1 | contig 27714 bp, 22 predicted proteins | sample TA2Kig1200mmetaG_FD_146192 | JGI IMG/M metagenome (GOLD analysis project Ga0194110, IMG submission 146192) | Freshwater microbial communities from Lake Tanganyika, Tanzania - TA2015032 Kigoma Deep Cast 1200m | ecosystem: Environmental > Aquatic > Freshwater > Lake | place: Tanzania: Lake...
TATCACGAGTTTTTCAGTTATCAGAAGATAATGCGTGACTTTCGTGGCCGTTAAGAGAAGATTTAACCGCAGAGAGCGCAGAGAAGGCGCAGAGCACGCGGAGAAAAAAGAGTGACGTGTGCGTTGGACTCATCCACGAAGATAGTGAGACTCATTATCATCTGGACGAGCACAAGGCACACAAAGAGTGATAGAAAAACCTCTGCGTTCTCCGCGCCTCCTTTGCGAACTCTGCGGTTAAAAGAGGATTAGACGCTAACTGAAAAAGTCGTATTTTATTGTATAAATGTCGTTAGGCTGATTTGAGGTGCTAGTACACGTCGGCGCAAATCTTTGACCCACACTGTAGAACGTGCAGCCTTGCTCGTTCTATCTGCCAATCGAAACGGGCAAGGCTGCCCGTTCTACAGGGTTAAGAATTTCTGCCCATGTGTACTATTTCGATGAAAGTATTCATAAGTTGGTCAGGTAACAAAAGCAAAGCCTTCGGCGAAGAACTCGGGAAGTGGCTTCGCCGTGTGCTGCAAGCTTCGGACTAAAGTACTTATCGCTTCCACGTCAGAGGTGTATGGCAAAGGCAACAGCATCCCCTTCCGCGAGGACGCCGACGTGGTTCTGGGTCCTACCTGCCGTAGCCGGTGGGCCTATGCGGCCTCAAAGATGGTGGACGAATTTCTGGCGCTGGCCTATCACCAAAAAAAGGATCTGCCGGTGGTCATATTCCGTCTGTTCAACACTGTGGGACCCCGGCAGACAGGTCTGTCTTGGCCGAAGAACCACCCGAACCACCCTTCTATATTGAGGCCGAGAGTGCTAATAAATTTGTCAAGCCGATGCGTGTGTACGACGATGACGACAGGGCTTGGAGAGGAAAATACGTTACAAGCCAAGGAGGACGTGGACAAGCATACGCTCGATATGATATTAAAATGCCATATGATGCAACGCTCTACATCTGGGGAAGGGCCTGGTCCAACACTATTGAAGACAACTCATTCCATTTCAGGTTGAACGCGGACCTTAAAAAAGATAATTTAGAGGAGTTTATATGGGATATACCTGAGGAAGTCCCGGGGTGCCCGACGATGTAAGAATTTATGAGCGAGCTATTAGTGAGGACGAAGTCAAAGAGAATTTTAATGTTGGGTGTGAGTTTGGTGAATACGATGTAACTTCTAACAATAAGCTATCTCTTACTTGGGGAAAGATAAAGGCTTTAAAATAGCCTTGCCATAAGTAACTATGAAACTGGTTTTTGTTATCCCTCTATGGGGCATTGGGGCATTGGAGCATTGGGGCTCCAATGCTCCAATCACCAACAGACAGAGTGATGACAAAAAGATAAAGAATCAAATTCATAATTACTTACATGCATGTGACATTCTCCCCTCCTGATTCAACAAATCAGAAAGGGAGAATGTCACAGAGGAGGATAGTTCACATGAGAGCTTTGATTACGACAATTTTTTCGGTAGCAACTTATGTTCATAGCGCGATATACTATGTCGCTCAGGGTGCGCCAAATGCGTCGGACGATAATCCCGGCGCCGAAGAACAGCCATGGAAGACGTTGACCCACGCTACCGAGATTGCGCATGAAGGGGATATTGTCTACATAAAAGCCGGCGCCTATCGCGAGAAATTGGAGCCAACAAACGATGGGGTAACGTTTAGCGCTTTTTTGGACGATAGGGTGGTGTTAGAACCGGCTAACGAGGTTACAGAAATTGTGTCGGGCGCGTGGCGCAAGTTGCCCGACCGGGAGTTCGTTTACGTCTGCGACCCTAAGTTTTCGGGGGACGTCCAGGGGAGGCTGATGCGGGTGGACAACCTGGCAGTTGCCTTTGAGGTAACCTTCGGAGTCAAACGTGAAATGATTAGCGGTATTGCGGAGATGCGCGATGTGAAAGTAGATAGGATACTCGACGATGAGGACTTGCGCCGCTGGAGCGTAGACCGGGAGGGGAAGTTGTATCTGAATTTGGGAGGCGAAGACCCGGCAAAGCATCGCGTCCAGCTCATCAAGGATGGTCCAGGTGGCGTGGTCCTTAAGGGGAACAACTGTCGCGTCAAAGGACTTTCGCTTCACTACTGCGGCATCTCAGTCGCAGGTCAGGGGAATATTGTTGAGGACTGCCTCTCCCTCAAAGGGGGTGGGTCATGCACTGGACAAAACATCATCCGGCGCTGCACGTTCTATCGTTGCGGTCGCATTGAAATCGGCACAAACGCGGTGTTTGAGGAAAACCTGGTGGTCGGGTCGCTGCGGTGGGTACCTGAACAGCAGCCGCCCCAGGTGTCTTCTCAGGCCCACTACGGTGGATACCTGTGGAACAGAGCAATTGGCGGGAACGGCGCCTACTACGAACTGATTCGCTACAATGTGATTGCCGACTCAGCCATCTGGGGGTTTTGGAACGACTGCACCGGTAACGGGGCGTATCTGTATGGGAATACCTTTTGGCGAAACTGGTCAGGTGCGATTTACAACGAGGACGGCTGCCATGACACGCGCATTCTCTACAATGCGCTCGTGGAAAACAGCTATGGGATTATGCTTAGCGGGGCTAACCGCGTTTTCATAGCATACAACCTCATTGCGAGGAATACTCACTTCGGAATTGGGTCCTCGCTCACCAGGCAGTGGCCTAACCCGCTGGACAATGTGGCGCAGCATAATCTGATTCAAGGGAGCCCGGAGGCCTTGCACTTCGAAGGGAAGGCGCCGCTTGCAGGACATGACCATAAGCAACTGATGACCATGACTTTTGACCACAACCTCTACAGCCTGACCCCGGACGGCATTTTCTGCTCACCGGGCATCGCCACGCTTTCCTTCTTCCAGGAGCTGACGAAGATGGAGCAGAACAGCCGTGTAGACGACAAAGCGACAATGGAAGATTTCGGCCTTGGCACGGTGACATTCCGGATTCCCGATTGCGATGACCCTGAAGAGCCGGTACCCATGTTGGCGAACCTTCTGTCGCGGGGCATGCACCAGGAACCGGTGGGGCAAGACAGTATTATCCGCATGGACAGCCCCTTTTTCTGGAACTTTGGTGATGGAAACCAATTACCTGGCGACTCATGGCGTAGTATCTACTCACCGCGGTGGCAGTTTGGCTGGCCGTTCCAGCGGCACGGTCGATGGTTAGACGATGCCACTCCCGGCGACCCGTTGCCCGCCGATGGCTCGCAGCCTTTCTGGCTGGAAGCATCTTCGGAAAAACCCGAGGGAGTTCCCGCAGAAGGGAGAGGGTGGTGGAGCCGGAGTTTGCCGACAGTGCCTGGAGCACGTATTAAAGTGTCTCTGCGCGTCAGCGGGCAAGACATTGAACCTGCTTTTCCCCCTTACCAAAGGGGGGTAGAGGGTTGTTTGGGACAAGCGGTGGTCGCCTTCGTGCGCTTCTCCTCACCTACTGACCAGCATGTTACACAGCAGTTCCTTATTGGCGGCGACGAGGGGGAAGCAGTCCTCAAAGGCGCCTTTCCATGGCAAACCTTCTCTAAGGAGTTCGTAGCACCGCTTGATGCTCGGCGGTTCGCTCTGTTTTTTGGATTGCGTCCCTGCAAGGGAACCGCGCGCTTTGCAGAAGTACGCATAGAGACACTTCCAGGTGAACGTCCGCCAGAACTCGCCATGCCGAAGAACGTGGCATACGAGCAGATTGACCTCACGAGCTTCTTCAACCGTGACCTTGACAAGAATGTGACCGGCCGGCTCAAGCCTTCAGAAGGCTGGCCTGGCCCGATTGACTTGAGCCAGTTACCACAGGGCAAGCAGGTATATGCAGGAGTGCCTTTCCAGATAGATAGGGCAATAGCGCTACGCGGCTCCATGTTCCCACAGGAGGAGAGCCTACCACGGAAGGTCCGCGGCATTCCCTTAGGCCGGAAAGTGGCTGGACTCTATTTCCTGTATAGGAACGTGTATCCCTGCCCAGACCGCCCGCAGTTTTGCTTTGTCATCCAGATGGCGGATGGCAGCAGCGAGGAGTTGCCGTTCTTTTCAGGATGGGCGACTGTGAAGCCGCGAGTTAAGAAACGCAACTTACGCTTGCTGCCAGACAATGTGATAGAGTGGGTAAACCCGCGGCAGGACGTGGTGGTGGAGAAGATTGACTTCGTGAGCGCTAACACAGGCGAGTCGGTGCTGCTGGCCATCACCGCTGCTGCCCACAAATAATCAACCTTTCGCTTTGCTCGAAGGCAGGCCTTCGGCATTCGTGATGTGCTATCCGGCATGTTTCAAATGTGTTTCAGAAAATAGTCCCCCTTATTATACTAGTTTCGATTTGCTTTTTCCGATTTTTTGGGAACGCGGGTTTTTTCATTCCTCTTAACGGGAAATTACAAGCCTAAATCAGTATTAAAGGGGGTAGGGGGTTGTCATTTAAACGTAATGAGTAAATTGGCCCGGTTCGTGTGGAAACATGGCAACTGCTTTGATACTAACGGAAATTGGCTCATGCCGGGTGGGCATGTGCCGTGGCATGGCGGCGCTCTGCTGGGAATGCTGGAGTACGCCATAGTCGTCGGGGATACGGCAAGCTCAGAGTGAACCTGCTGCTCAACCGCGCTTCCCCCTGGGCGGATGTCAATAGTAGTATTCCCTACCAGGGGCGCGTGGATGTGAAAGTTAAGAAGGTGTATGAACTATTGGTGCGCATTCCCGAATGGGTCAAGCCGGATGAATGTGCTTGCACAGTTAACGACGCGGAGCGGAAGTTGAATTGGGATGGACGCTATGCAAAGATTGGCGGCGTCAAGCCAGATGATGTGGCTACGCTGACATTCCCAATTTTCGAGCGGACGGACGAGGTGTCAATAGAGGAACGAAAGTACACCCTGGTCCGCAAGGGCAACGACGTGGTCGATATCGACCCGCCGGGTAAGTACTACCCGCTCTACCAGCGCGCCCACTACCGGGAAAACCAAGTGCTGTGGAAGAAGACTGCCCGTTTCGTCTCACAGAAACTGATAGACTGGTAGACAGACGAGTTTTGCGATTATGGGAATGTTCGCTTCACTCACCGACTACTTCGTCTTATGGTTCGCTTGGTTCAGCTCACTTCGTTCAGCTCGGAAAGGCGCATTCGCTGGTTTGAGGATTCGCTATTTGCCCCACAAATCCACGTTGACCCATAGTATGTCAATACTGCTTGTGTGAAAGCACAAGACCCCATCCCTGCTAGGAGCGGGGAGTTTTCTCAAATAAGAGGAGGAATAAAAATGAAAACCTTAGTTTTTACTTTGCTAATCTCCATTTTGATAACAGATTAACTATGCTGTTCATTAATGATGAACCGGCGTTGGAACTGGAACTCCATTGGCGGGCACGGAGTGGACATGGTCCGGTGGAACACTGGCAGAGAAGCAGAAACAATAGTGACAAGCCGGTCGTGCTTCATCACCAGGACAGCCTAGACCTGCATCTTACCTGCCCGAAAGAGACTGAAGCTTGGTGGATAGGGAAGGGAGGTAGCAATGCATCTGCAACAGGGGGCGTATTTCACCAGCCCTTAGGTTCGGGATTGGACAAGATTCTTTTTAGCGGTCCATCCGATTATGCCGGCGCCTTTGTGCCCTGGGTTGCCCTTCAAGTAGGGGAAGCACATGGGCTATATGTAGGATGGGAGTTTTCTGGAAAAGGGCGGGTGCATCTGCAAGGGAGCGATAATTCCCCTAACTCCGCTCGTATCCGCGTGGGACTTCATCCCAGATTTAAGACCACCTTGCAACCTGGTTCTGTATTTGAGACGCCTTTGGCATTTATCGGGTGCTATTGTGGTGACCTTGATGAGGGGAGTTACCGATTGGGGCAATTTATCTATGACAAGATCCGGCCCTCTTTAGCCAGGGCAGATATCACGCCGATATTGAATTGCTGCGAGCTCTGGCTGCGCAGTGATGCATTTCAAATGACCGAGGAATCCGTCCGAAACGCCATAAAGTGGGCGGTCGAGCTTGGCTTTGAGATATGCCTTGTTGATGCTGGATGGTTCGAAAGAGGGAACGCTGGCGACTGGTACGGAGATAGCAACCGGTTTCCGAGTGGCATGCGTTCAATATCTGATTACGCTCACAGCCTGGGGGTGGACTTTGGTCTGTGGATAGCGCCGACGCATGCCACGCTATCCGAAAGGAGCGACGCTTTCAGCGCGCGGGGGCCGAATGCCCATCCAGAATGGTTGACCGAGGATTGTCCACCAGATTGGAAGTCAAGTGGATACAGTGGGCGGCTTGGCTGCCTTGCTTGTCCTGAACTTGTGGAGTGGGTAAATCACACATTACTTAGATTTCTTTACTAAGTTTCTTAACCGAAATGTTGCATCAAAATCACGACAAAAAAACGTTGCTAAATCGTTAATCAAACGAACTTTTCAGATACGCTCTAACACCTATAGACACTAAGAAGATGTAAGTGAAGGAGGCATGGTAACACTGATGCACCTATCTGTAAATCAAGCTGGTGGTGAAGCTCTCAAGTATAAAGAAGATTTTTCCATGGCGCGGGAACGGTTTCACGCTTTCTGGGAGCATGAGATCATTAATCGGGTATGTCTTGCGGTCACTGCACCGCGGGAGAACCCAGTTCCTCTGCCAGAGCCTGTCAACGATGAACAGTATCTTACGGATCCGGAGTATGTGGTCAGATTAGTCAATGCCCAGATGTCGAACACTTACTTTGGCGGTGAGTCGCTCCCAGCGACATGGGCGCCGGGGAATCTCTTGTATCCCAGTTATGGTGGAAACGGTAAAATTGCTATCTCTACCGTATGGGTTGAGCCGACAATGGACACATGGGAGGAGTGGGCAGATTACCAGTTTGACCCGCAAAATAAATGGATTCAGCATACATTGCGCGTGACCAGGGCGCTGGCTGAGGATGCCCCAGGAAAATACCTGGTCGGATCGCCCGGGGTATTCGGCGCAATGGATGCGATGTCAATGATCAGAGGCATGCAGGAATTTGTAATGGACCTAGTTTTGGAGGAGCGCGCTGATGCGGTTCGAACCGCGCACCTTCGATGTATCGAGGGATTCAAGTTTATCGTTAATGCCATTTATGAGGCAGCCAAGTATAATGGGGGAGACGCAGTAAACCACCCGGGGATTCTAGCTCCGGCGCGAATCAATAATTGGAGTGCCGATTTTAGTTGTCTTATAGGACCACAAACCTTTCGCAAATGGCTCATCCCTGAAATGGAGGAGATGGCTCGTTTATTCGAGTTCAGTATGTATCACCTAGATGGCCCCGATGCGGCTCGACACCTTCCTATGATACTGGAGATCGGCGAGTTACGCGGGATTCAGTATGAGCGCGGGTTTGGTCACACCGTGGCGGAAGCTTTGCCCGTGTATAAGCAGATTCAGCAGGCTGGTAAAGTGCAGTTTCTAGGGGTTGGCTACAACGAGGTAGAGTGGGTGCTTGGGGAACTCGATCCAAGAGGGCTACTGTTGTTCACTACGGCTCCGAATATTGAGTCTGCGGACGCGCTGTTGAAGAACGCCGAACGATGGAGCGCGAAGATGTGATAGAAAATGGAAAGGGAGTGTAAGTATCTAACGAGTTCGGGACGGATGAGTTTCTGCGGTTTTGTGAGAAAGTTGGGGCAATAGCATGGATAAAGATTAACCCTATAACAGCCAGCCTCGGTGACACTATCAAATGGATGCAGTATTGCAACATGGACCGCGGTTCATCCGAACTCCCAATTACTATGTGTTTGACATGCTCAAGGGACATATGGGCGCGGAGTCCATTGGGATTGAGTTTGATGAAACAGCCGACCTTGATGTTGTGGCATCAGCATCAAAGGATGGACGACAGACTATTGTGTCTATTGTCAATGGGAAAGAGGATGAATCCGTGGAGGTTAGCATCCGGATGAAAGAGTGTGAGGGTAGACTACCGGGCAAGGCGACCGCGACCGTGCTCACCGGTAAACTCACGGATGAGAATACTTTCGATACGCCCGATAAAGTCAAACCCAAGCCAGCTAAGATCGAAGGTAAGCAGGATAAATGGAACGTACTATGCGAGCCGTTTTCGCTTACAGTTGTTACGTTCGGCCACGCGGACTGAATGAGTAAATCTCCTAACGTAAAATGTAAAGGGGAAAATGCAATGACTTCAAAAGACCGGGTTCGTATGGCATTTAATCATCATGAGCCAGATAGGGTTCCTGTGTTCGAGATCCATATTGATTCCAAACCGGCAAGCGAGATTTTGGGGCACTACGCTCCGGTTGGCTTTGGTGGAGCTGTGCGAGGCAAACTCCAAAACGAGATGATTATCGCAGGTCGGGTGGATGAGTTTCAGAGAATGGATATGGAGATACGGCTGGAACTGTGCCGAAAGCTGGACCTGGATATCATCCGAGCCTTTCCGTATCCAATGAATCCGCCGATTCCGGAGGTGATAAGTGATAATACCTGGCGCATCAAAGGTCAACATGGTCACTGGTCGGTTCACAAATTCATTCCAGAGGCGGACTCTTATGCAGAGGTGGACTCCAGTGTCTGTCACAACGGTATTGACGAGTTAGAGCAGATGGTCGAGGAGATGGAGCAGAGAGGACCGAGCCTGGACGGGATTTCGTTCCGCAATCTGGAGTGGACGAAGGCGACTGCTCCTGACCTGTGTGTGATGGGTTGGGCAGATGTAGCCTTTCTCCATAACTCATGGATGGGCGTGCTTCTGGAGGCAATGGCGACTCGACCTGAGCTAATCCATCAATGGATGGAAATCAATCTCCAGCAGGTCCTATTACAGTTGGAGGCTCAATTACAACGAGGTGCAGACTTGATCCTTGGTGGTCAAGATTTCTGCGACAGTCAGGGTCCGATGTTCTCACCTTGGCATTACGAGCGGTTTATCCAGCCAGGGTTACGGGCTATTAGCGAATTGTGTCATCGCTACGGTGTTCCGTATTTGCGACACAATGATGGCAACCTTGGTGTAGTGGAAAGGCAGTTTTTGCTAGAATCAGGTATTGACGGCTGGCACGCCATTGAACCCTCTGCTGGCATGGATATTTTTTACTTCAAGGAAAAATATGGGAGCAAAATCACCCTTGCAGGGAATATTGACTGTGCCCGGACATTGGTCTATGGCACGCCTGACGACATTCGCAACGAGGTGCGGGAGAAAATCCGCCGTTGCGCACCAGGGGGTGGTTATATTGTCTCCTCCAGCAATTCAATACACAGTGGAGTACCCGGGCATAATTATCTAATAATGCGGGAAGCCGTAGAAAAATATGGATACTATCCTATCGAGGTGTAACCTATGGAGGTGTTCCCATGAATGAGAATGTTCACCTTTCTTACGAAGCGATGGTGCCCGACACGCTGGATCTGGCAGACCGGGCGGGATTCGCCATTAATGGTTTGACCAGGACATCGGACCCGGCACACAATTATGAAACGTATCAATGTGCTAATTTTAATGTTCACCCGCCGTATATGAATCTCATGTACGGTGGACCATGCCTGCAGAAGCCAGTCGAGGCGCTACCTATGATGCGGGTCATGAGTGGCAGTCGCCAAAATATCGAAGTTGACGGAAAAATAGTGGAGGCGTGCACTCGCGACATCGAAGAGGATGGGTTGTGGTGGCTGAACCTGGAAGGAAGACCCTGGCGCAACCCCTTTGGACAGGATTTCGCCTATATTCCGCCCCACGGTCGTCTAATGGTGGCACTTATGACTTGGTACGCTTACAATCAGAATCCTAAATGGCTGGAATTGGTGCGAAAAATGGCAGATGGGCTTGCAAATATAGCAATTTACAAAGATGATTATGCCTACTATGGTGGAGGAAATATGTATTTTCGCTCCGGCTGGCAGTCCATGGAAGAGCCTGGCGGGTTTAGTTTCGATGGACTCGCTGTACGTGGGCTGGCTCAGTGGTACGCAATAAGCGGAGATACCAAGGCGTTGGATTTGGCAAGACGGTTGGTACGATGGATGACCAAACCACGTATGTGGGGAAGCAGTGAGGAACCGAAAATGGTGGTCGGAACTGAACACGGTCACTGGGAGGGACATTTCCACAGCCGCACCATGAACCTTATGGGCATCCTCGAATACGCGATAGTAGCCGATGACGTGCCTTTGAAGAGATTCGTTGCCTTTTCATTCGTTTCTCCCCCCTCCTGCAACCACTAAGACACCAAGAACACCAAGGAAAAATCCGCTGATTACGCGGATTTTCGCGGATTGTCCGCGTAATCAGCGTAATCCGCGGATTGTCTTTGTGCCTTTGTGGTTAAATTTCATTTTACAGTACCATAAAGTAAAAGGGGGAAATAAAAAATGAAAGCCTTATTAGTAAGATTAAGCCTAGCATTTGTAAGTTTAATTATCATTAGTTTGGTTTTCACAGGTGTAAGTTATACCAGAGTTGACCCCAAAACTATTGCCGGAATGTGGCTCTTCGATGAGGGCAACGGGGAAATTACCAAGGACTCCTCTGGCAATGGCAATGATGGGAAGTTAATGAAAGGTCCTAAATGGGTGAAGGGGGAGTTCGGCAATGCATTAGAGTTTGATGGAACCGATGATTATGTGGATGCTGGAAGCGGCGCGAGTTTGGACATTACTGGGGACATAACAGTTGTGGCATGGATAAAGCCAAGCAGAGTGGGTCCCAATCAAAACATTCTAAGCAAGGGCGACTATTTAGTGGGCGACGCATGCACCTATATACTTGAGGCATTTAGCGACAATAAGTTCTTGTGGGGAAACATACAAGCTGCCGTTCCTGGCCAGGCTATTAGAAGTAAGACCGTGCCAAGTTTCGAAGTAGGAAAGTGGACTCATGTTGCAGCCACATTCAATCCTAAATCTCATGAGGCAGTGATATATATAAATGGTAAAGAAGATAATAGAGAAGCAATCCCAAGCACTCCTCCTTCGAAGCCGAAAGAATCTTTATATATTGGCAAGTTACACTATGGCAATCAAACTATTAATACTTTTGGTGGTAGCATCGATGAGGTTGCCATTTTCAATACCGTTCTGATTGTGGACGACGTCAAGAGCATCATGAAAGGGCTATCTTCTATACTTGCTGTTTCTCCATTAGACAGGCTCACCACTACGTGGGGCAGACTTAAGCAATAGCCTTGTCTGTTGCTCGATATCCACATTTGACAGTGAAAGGAGTAATAGTAATGCTTATAGCACTTAATGGAACCGCCACAATGTACTGTAATTTGATCGAGGATATATGTATAGCCAAAGAAACAGGTTATGATGGTATTGAGCTCATCGGCTCGAAGTTGTATCGGTATTTGGACCAGGGTCTGAAGATTGAAAAACTCATTCCTCTTTTAGAAGGGCTACCACCCGTTGCTTTGGGTTATATACAGGATATAGAGCGTCAGGAGCCGGACGAATATAACACTTTGCTGGAGGAATGCGAGAAGATGTGCTCCTTGGCTGAGAAGTTGGGGTGTCCCCAGGTTCAACTGCTCACAGGACCATTATTTCCAGACGGTCCATACAAAGGGCTGCCGGATATGCCATGGCCGGAACTGAGGAAATTGACGGCGAAGAATCTGTCCGCGCTGGCTGACATTGGAGTACGACACAATATATACTTCTACCTGGAAGCTCTTAATTGGGTTCCGTTGAACACGCTGGAACAGTCACTCCAGGTGATTGATGCCGCAGAGCGGGACAATATCGGTTTATTGATCGATTTCTGGCACCATTGGTGTAGTGGGTCCAAGCCCGAGGACATCGCTAAGCTGGACAAGAAAATGATCGCAGGCATCCATTTCTGTGATGCCTTGGATAAACACGGTGAGCGCAGCACTGGTCCGGATCAGCCCGGTCGCAGGATATGGACCGGGGGAGGAAATATACCCCTCAAGGAATGGGTGGACGCGGTGCTTGCAACCGGATTCGACGGTTGGTGGTCTTGCGAGCTTTTCAGCCCGAAGCATTGGGAATTGGACCCGCGTGAGACAGCGCTCAATCTGAAAAACCTTTTAGAATATATGCTGTATTGAGGGGAGTGATTGCAAATGGATATGAGACTTAAAGATAAAGTGGCGATAGTTACTGGCGGCGCGCGGGGGCTTGGTCGAGCCATTGTGCTTGCTTTGGCCGCCGAAGGGGTTAAGGTTGTCGTTGCCGACATCAACGAAGATGAAGCAAAGCAAGTAGCCGAACAAGTGCAGAATAACGATGGTAAGGCATTAGCAGTCAAGACGGACGTGAGTAACAACAATCAGGTTCAGGCTATGGTTGATGAGGCTCTGAAGAGTTTTGGCAGAATAGACATCCTTGTAAACAATGCCGGCGTTGTTGGGCTTCAAGGCCCATGGGTTAACCTCACTGAAGAAGGCTTTGACTTTGTATCTGGAGTCAACTTCAAGGGGGCGTTCTTGTGTTCGAAAGCAGTTATACCGCACATGATCGCACAAAAGAGCGGGAAGATTATCAATGTTTCTTCATGCGCGGCTAAGACCGGCGAGGAGAACAATGGCATGTATTCTGCTACCAAAGCCGCCGTTCACAACATGACTCAGAGTATGGCATTTGAGCTTGGCTCGCATAACATCAATGTCAATGCCATCTGTCCGGCCGCGATGGATACCGACCTGATGGAAAAGGTATATAGGGAGCGAAGTCAATACTTTGGGCTCAAGCCAGATGAACTTCGGAAGCGAGTAAAATCAGGCTTCAAACTACCTCGTGAACTGACAGTAGAGGATACCGCCAACTTGGTTATCTTCCTGGCATCTGATAAAGCCAGCATGATGACCGGTCAGGGTATCAATATCACAGGTGGAATAGAGGTTCACTAATGGTCGACCAAATTAGTTTTTAGGGTTAATGTTGGAGTGCGAAAGCTTGCTTTGCATTGCTGAAGCAAGCTTCAGCATTTCATATTTGCGGCAGGTAACAAGTAATATAAGGAGAACAGAAATATGAAGTTGGGGACACAGGGCATGATGGCTGTTGACTATGAAGAGCGCATCAACTTCGACCGCATGCGCAAGGAACGAGTTGCCAGGATAAAGGCTGAACTTGAAAAGACCGACCTAGGCTGCCTTCTGCTTTTCGACAGTGGAAACAAGCGATATGCTACATCAACGGCAGTGGCTTCTCCCGAGGTTGATAACATGGGCCGTTACGCCATCGTTCCCCGCAATGGTGAGCCATATATATTTGGCTTCGGGTCAGAGGTTGCTGCTGAAAAGATTAATTGTCCGTGGATCGCTGATAGAGCTTTTCCTGCTCATACCACCATGTTCGGTGCGTTGCCAAAGAACTGGGGAACTTATAAGAACTTTATTAAGGACCTGAAAATGGTGCTCGATAAGCATGGTATTGGGACCAACGAGCCCATAGGTGTGGATATTCTAGATTCTCAGTTAATCATAGCTTTGCAAGAAGAAGGCTTCCGACTTGGCGATGGTCAGGACGTGATGCTGAATGCACGAATAATCAAAACGGATGACGAGATTCAAATCATGCGCAATGCGGCGGCTACGGTAGATGCCGCATTCGACCATGTTGCTCGATTGATTCGCCCTGGCGTGCGTGAGAATGACATCCAGGCTGAGGCCGCCCACATTTTGCACACGCTCGGAGCTCAGTGGGTCATAAACATTCAGACTACAAGTGGATCACGGACACATCCTCACCCGCATTTGAGTTCAGATCGGCTTCTGCAACCTGGGGATCTGGTCTTTCTGGACATTGTTACGCTGTTCAATGGCTATCATACGTGTTATTATCGCACCCTGTGCTGCGGAAAGGCAACTCAGAAGCAAAAGGATGTTTATAAGAGAGTTTACGATATGCTTCGTGCAGGTGTAGAGATTGTTCGTCCAGGTGCGACAACCGCAGACATTGTTAAAGTCTGGCCCTCAGCCGATTATTGGGGGTTCAAAAGCGAGTCGGAAGCGTTTGGTTTGGCCTTCGGGCATGGTCTAGGCGTAGGATTGTGGGAGCGCCCGATGATTTCGAGATTATTCAGTCTTGACCATCCTGTTGAACTAAAGGAAGGTATGGTCATAGCTCTGGAGACTTACGGTGGTGAGGGAACCGATGGGGCGCGGATTGAGGAAGAGGTGGTTGTCACCTCAACCGGATTCGACATTATCACGAAGTTTCCTTGTGAAGAGTTGATAGCCTGCGGCGCCAACTACGCATGAGGACAGGGCAGGCTTATTTCACTGCTGACAACAACATCACTATACGAGGAGGTTCATCATGGGTTTCAAATATACAGTAGTGTGTGACACTCTTAAATTTATAGGTTACGACGTCTTAGAAAGACCACAGGAGATTCTTGAGGCAATCAAAGGCGCAGGCTACGACGGCGCAGATTTGCCTTGCGATGTGGACAGGATAAACGCAAAAGAACTGCGGCACATTGTGGACTCACTCGGATTAGAGGTTCCGGAACTGCTGGGAGCATGGGCATACTTCCATGCAGGAGAGAATAGAGATCTCGCCGGTGCGGATGAAGAGGCCAGAAGGAGGGGAATTCTGTATTCAAAGAAGTCCATTAATCTGGCTGTAGAAATGGGCGCACAGTTCTTCGAGCTTTGTGCGGCGCAGCCCCCGGTGCCTGAAGTTCCCTTTCCCAAACTTCCTATCAAGACTCTGAGGCAAAACTTTCTGGGGTCAGCAAGGGAGATATGTGAATATGCGGCTGATAGAGGTATCACAATACTTTTCGAACCTTTGAATCTGTATGAAGCATATCCTGGAGTCCTGACCACCGTTCACGATGCAATACGTATAATTGACGAGATTCGGTTCAGTAACACAGGCATTCAACCTGACATTTTTCATATGAATATTGGGGAGGCGTCAATTCCTGATTCGCTTCGAGCTGCTGGGAAGTACGTAAAGCATGTGCATGTAAATGAGACAAATCATTACGCCCTTGGCACGGGGCATGCCGATTTTAAGGCGATAGTAACAACGTTGAAGGAAATCAATTTCACAGGCTATCTGGCTATCTACATGCCACTGACTACACGAGAAATATTTCTGATGACTTCCCGAGGCTATGGCAGTTCCTCTTCCCTTCAGGAGGGAAGCGCGTTAACAAGACCTGATTTGAAGACCTATCTGGAGAGACCACTCAAGTATATGAAGCAGATAGAAAGCCTGGTGGAGCTAGAAAGAACTATCCGCGCGGAAAATTCCCCCACATACGCATCAACTTAAGCCTACGAATTAATTCGTAGGCTAAGAAGCTAAAGTCGTCTCAAAGACGACTAAATCCGGCCGATGATTCCACTTTGAGTGGACTTTAATCAGGCAGCATGGCTGCCGCAAAGGTGAGAAAGATGACAAATAAAAAAGAGAAGCAACTTATCGAATACATCCGAAAAGAGAGCTTGCAGTTTGAAATCCCAGAATACAAAGGGGAGCGGTACGAGGCGCTAGTGCCGGATACTTTGGAGCTCCAGGAGCGTGCCGCTCTGGCCATCAACGGTCTAACGGGTCCAACTGACCCTGAGGCTGACTATGAGATATACTGGTATGTCTTCTTGCATGGCAACAGACCTGTCATGTCGCGGGATTTGAACCACCAGGTCCAGCTCGTTATGCAGCGGGCGCTACCGCTCATGCGAATCATCAGCGGTAGTGAACATAATATGGAAGTGGAGCGTCGCTGGTTGGAGGTGCTACTCCATTTGCAGGGGCCTGATGGCTTGCTTTACTATCCGTTAAAAGGCCGCCCATGGATTAGCTATAAAGGTACTTCAGGAGGGCAATATGACGATTTTGAGGGCGACCAATACACTGGGCCACTCAATAACGGTTTGTCGCTGGCAATCCTTGGGCACTACTATCGGCTCACTGGGGATGAACTATTTAAGGAAGTGGGCGAAAAGTTGGTGTCTGGCATGGCCAGGCAGGCAGTGCATAGGGAGGATTATGCCTTTTATCCCAAAGGGATATACGGTCTGGGTGAAGTATCTAATCCTGACTCACCCATCCCGACGTATGTTAAGAGTGGCGCAATCGGATGGGCTACTTCTGGCATTGTCGAGTTCTATATGGCTACGGGCTACGAGCCGGCATTAACTATGGCGGGTGAGCTGGCGCGGTTTTTGTGGAAACACAGCCAATGCTTTGATGCTGATGGCAACTGGCTCATGCCGGGAGGTCACTTCCCCTGGCACTGCGGTTGTCTGCTAGGGCTGCTTGGTGAAAAGGATATTGTATTGAATGATGTTCCAGTAACAATAGGTTCGAGAGAGAATGGGGGAGTTCCTACCAAAGGCGTTATAGACGAAGTCATGATATTTAAGAAGGCTTTGAACGCTCAGGAGATTCAACGAGTCTATCGGGCGAAAGGAGTGGAACTTGCGATGGCTGTCCAGCCTGAAGGAAAGCTCGCTATAACCTGGGGCAGTATCAAGGCTAAAGTATTCCGCTACTGAGATTTTTCAAATAGATACTTATTACCCGTCAATCAAAAGTTGACAAAGCACTATTGCTCTTTCAAGGTAGGATTGACGGATTGACCGGGCTACCCACCAATCCTACTTTGAAGGAACACTAGACTGGCTGACCGAGTCGATGTAATTGACGGATTTTTCGCCTGGCACAAAGACAGACTTAAATTTGGAGGTTTAAAATGAAAAAGGTAATTGCTTACATCTCTCCTGAAATCCCGATGGTGGAGTTTCCGCCGTATGAGGGAGAAAGTTACCAGGCCCTTGTTCCTGACACATTGGACATAGCTGAGCGTGCGGATTACGCCATCCACTGCCTCACCAACATAGTCGACCCAGAGGCAGACTACGAGATGTGGTGGGCGGGTAACCTCAACCGCAAGCCCCCAGTTATGTACCACTCGTTCCACGACCTCAACATTGTGGGTAAGTTTCATGAGGCTCTGCCCCAATTGAGGACTGTTACCGGTAGCGACCTTAACCTCGACGTTGACCAAGTGTGGGCTGAGGCTCTTCTACACATGCAGGGCGAAGACGGCCTCATCTACATGCCGATCGTGGGCAGGCCTTGGGCCCGCTACCAGTCAGAATGGCTTGAGGGGAAGGGGGATTACAGTGACACTGACCAGTTGGCCAGCATCGTTGCTAACGGTGGTATAGTGGGCGTCATGGGCCTCTACTACTTGTTGAGTAAGGACGAAATTTGGAAGCACGGGGTGGAACGGTTTGTTGATAGGATGGCGCAGTTGATGGTTTACAAGGATGACTACTGCTACTTTCCGATAATGGCGGCTAAACCTGGAGCCAAGGTCTCTCCTGATATGGGAATAATCGATCCCTACTGTAGAACAGAGGCGGGAGGAGCTTGTGCAGGTTGGATTATCCAAGGCCTTTGCCAGGCCTATTTAGCGACTGGCTACGAGCCCTCCCTCGCCCTGGCGGATAAGCTCTCGGTGTATCTAAAGGATTACTCTGGCTGCTATGATAAGGAGGGGCGTTTCACTGGGTGTGCCCACACTCACCTCCACACAAGGCCTATATCAGGGTTGCTGGAGTACGCGTTAATCACGAAAAACCAGGAGATGATTGAGTTTTGCCGAAAGTCGTATGAATACGCAAAATCTTGCGGTAGCCCAACCGTGGGCTTCTTCCCCAGTATCCCAGGGCCTGATACTACCTACAACTATGCAACTATACAGAGATACTTTAGAGGAGGGGTCGAAGGCTGCACTGTGGCTGACATGGTTGCGCTTGCAATAAAGCTTAGTCAAGCTGGCGTCGCTGACTACTGGGACGAAGCTGACCGTTACATCAGAAACCAGTTCGCCGAAATCCAGATGCTGAAAACTGATTGGGTCGACCGCATGATTGAGCCCCTTCCCCCTACGCCTGTGGATGAAACAAAATTTGAGAACGCGGACCGCGTTGCGGAGAGAAACATCGGTTGCTGTTTGCCGGTGACTTCGCCCAACGACTCGGGTGGAGGTCTCATGCACTGCTGTACAGGTAACTATGTCCGCGCCATCCCCTACATCTGGGATAACATCCTAAACTTCCAGGACGGAACGCTGGGAGTCAATCTGCTCCTAAACCGAGCCTCACCGTGGGCTGACATAGATAGCTATATCCCATACGATGGCCAAGTGGACGTTAAAGTTAAGAAGCCCTGTAAGCTTTCGGTACGCATCCCAGAATGGGTGAAGCCGGAGGAAACCGCCTGCAAGGTAAACAGCAAAGCACGTGAACTCAGTTGGAATGGGCGCTACGCCAAGGTCGGAGAGGTTAATTCAGGTGACGTCGCGGCGTTGACTTTCCCCATTTCGGAGCGCACTGTAAAAGAGACCATCGCCGGCGTAGACTACACTTTAATCATAAAGGGCAACACGGTGGTCTTTATCGATCCTCCAGGTAAACGTAATCCCTTCTATCAGCGGGCTCATTACCGGGAGAACAAGGTGCGCGGGATTAAGTGCTCGCGCTTTGTTTCATCCAAACCCTCATTGCACTGGCATTATTAAAATTGGTCGAGAGGACTTTCGGGTAGCTGCTTAGGCATGTTTCAGAAATTACTTTACAATTCACCACAGAGACACGGAGAACTTGAAAAGGGTTCTAGGGTTCTATGGTACTAGTGGTCTATTTTTTAAATTCGTATAGGGTTACGAAGTATAATGGACTACATTGTCTACATTGTTTTGTCTTTTCATTGTAGGCATTGTAGACATTGTAGGCATTGTAGGCAATCTAAAACTGGCAATTCTTAAACCCTATACGAACTTATGAAACGAACCACTAGTCGAGCACCAGTTCCTGCGCCGAGATCTATTGGAGGAAATCTCTTCCGCTGGACCACGGCACAAGATTGACCCCAGTGTGATGACAGACGACGATGTCATCGAGCGAAACATCGGGGTCTTCGCATCAGGAAGCGACCCCACTCTTTTATACCCACTTTGGACGATGTGCTGCGTCGGCAACTGCAGCGTTGCCCTCTACAAGGCGTGGGAGTCAATTGTGCGCTGCTCCGAAGGCGTAGCCCAGGTCAATCTGTTGTTGAACCGTGCCTCACCCTGGCTGGACGTGGACAGCTATCTCCCCTACGAAGGGAAGGTGAACCTCAAGAACAAGAGTGCCAAGAAAATCCACCTGCGCATCCCGATGTGGGTAGATAAGACTGCGGTGCAGTGCCAGGTGAACGGAAAGAACGTTCCACTCCTGTGGCTGAACAACTACCTGATAATTGACCCAGTAGCGGAGAATGATTTCGTCACCATTGAGTTCCCGATGGTGGAAACAACGGAGCGTTGGACGGAACCGACATATGCGACCACTTATACCTGTCAGTTCAAGGGGAACACGCTGGTGGACATCTCGCCGAGAGCGTCAATACCAGCATGGGCTACCGTTGGACAGGATGATGGTGTGATAGCTCAGGTCATCAAGGTCTATCCGATATACGAGCGTGAGCACTACAAAGCAAACAAGGCTCCTATGAAAAAAACTGCCCGCTACGTGTCACCAGTGATAATATAATTCAGATGAGACTTTGGTTCAACCATTTGAACCCACGCCACTTGTATTTTACTTTTTTACGATTTTGTGTTTTACAATATTGGGAAAGTAATTGGGGGGCAATACGTATGAAGAAACAAACGGTATTCTCGGGACAGAAGGGGTTCAGTGAGTTTTATCCAGGCTCGATTGCAATGGTTAGCGCGGTAGACGCTGCCGGCCGGTCTGACATATGCACAGTGGGCGTCTGGACTCTGGTCAATGGCAAGCCGCCTATGTACGGCATTCCTCTGTGCAACAAGGATATCGACCAGAGGTTCTTCAAGCGCTATACGCTGATCTGTATCGAACAGACGGGCGAGTTCGTTATAAACATTCCAGATATCAATTTGAGAAGCGCCTGGGGGAAATGCGGAGGCGTGACGCTTCGGAAAGACATCAATGCGGACAAGTTTGCCCTCGCTGGTATCAGTAGGGCTTTCCCGGCAGTCGTGAAAGCCCCTCTGATTGCCGAGTGCCCCATCAACATTGAATGTAGGGTGGTTGACAAGCTCTCGCTCCCATGCCACGACTGGATAGTGGGTGAGGCAGTGGCTATTCATCGGGCTTTCGAGGATAGTGACATCCCGATGCCCATTCCCGTCTTGCAAATGGCCGATGCTTGTGTTCATAGGAGGCGATTATCATAACATTACAGTCCACAAAAGGAAGATTAGAAGGTAGGGTTGCCATCATCACAGGCTCCTCATCGGGCATTGGCGCAGCCGTGGCGGAAGCTTACGCTAACGAAGGCGCAAAAGTTGTCGTTAATTACTCGCGAAACCGACCAGGGGCCGAGGCGACGGCCGCGCGCATTGTAGCTGCCGGTGGACAGGCAATCGTCGTTAAAGCGGACGTTTCAAAGTCTGAAGATGTCCAACGGATGATCAAGCAAACCCACGAGGCATTTGGGCCTATCGATACCCTGGTCAACAACGCTGCGCTACTACCAGCCGGCTCCTGGGATAGCCACACTGAGGAACAGTGGGACCGCATGATGGGTGTTAACCTCAAGGGCCATTTTCTCTGTACTCGCGCCGTCAGCGAGGACATGAAAGCTGGTGGATATGGCAAGATCATCAATGTTTCGAGCGTGGTGTTTGTTGATGGCTACAAGGCTGTGGATTACACAAGCACTAAGGCAGCCATTGTAGGATTTTCCCGCAGTATGTCAGGAATACTTGGTCCATACAATATTTGTGTCAATTGTATCTTGCCAGGGCTCATCTGCCGAGGAGAGGACGCTGTACTGGATGATTTCAGTGAGTATTACAACAGATCGGCAGACGAACATAAGAAAGTTTTTGATCAGCAACTGTTGAAGCGCGTAGGACGACCGCGCTTTGTAGTGGGAGCCTTTATCTTCCTTGCCTCTCATGAAAGTGACTTTATAACAGGGAGCTGTCTGGCAGTAGATGGTGGGTATACGAGGTATTAGTGTTTGTATTTATAAGGAGCGACAACATGATAATGCAGTCCACAATAAAAAGATTGGAAGGTCGGGTTGCTATCATCACCGGTTCATCATCGGGCATTGGCGCGGCCGTGGCGGAGGCTTACGCAGGTGAAGGCGCGAAGGTTGTCATTAATTACTCGCAGAACCGATCGGGAGCTGAGGAGATAGCCGCGTGCATTGCAGCCGCCGGAGGCCAGTCCATAATTGTTGAGGCGGACGTCTCCAAAGCTGATGATGTCCGAAGAATGGTGGAAAAAACCCACGAGGCATTTGGACCCGTTGATACCCTGGTTAATAATGCTGGCATATATCCGCGCGATGCGTGGGATACATTGACCGAGCAACAGTGGGACCGCGTCCTTGACGTAAATCTGAAAGGATGTTTCCTTTGTGCATACGCCGTCTATGAAGACATGAAAGCGGCTGGATACGGAAAGATAATCAACGTATCCAGCATCGCATTCGTGGGTGGAATAGGCCTTGTTCATTACGGTAGTTCGAAGGCTGGTATTGTAGGTTTCACTCGTGGACTCGCCGTTGCGCTTGGCTCCTATAACATTTGTGTGAATGCCGTCTTGCCCGGAGCTATTAAAGTGGATCGCGAGATGGAACTGGATAGCGCGGAGACTCGAGCCGCGAGCGATAGAGGAGCAATAGCTGCTCAATGCATCAAGCGCCGCGCTACCCCAATTGATACCGTCGGTGCTTTCATCTTTTTCGCTTCGCACGAAAGCGATTGGATTACCGGCCATTGTCTGGCTGTTGATGGCGGATTGACTAAATACTGATTTCATACATTTGCCATAGTGCTATTCAAAGCGAAGCAGAGGATATGATGAAGCAGGATGAGAAATCTATATCAGCTCAAGCTTCTGCGGTTACATGGCGCGCTATCGTTATTGGGCTTATCCTGATACCCATTAATTGCTATTGGATTATACAAATAGAGGGTATATGGTATTCAGGGCACCCTACCGTTGCAACTCTATTTTTCAACGCTGTTTTCAGCTTATTCGTCCTCATCCTCGTCAATCTTTTACTGCAAAGATTTATCCCATCGAAGGTATTGAATCGAGGGGAACTTCTGACAACTTATACCATGCTTTGCGTCGCATCTTCAATTGCTGGTCACCATTTTATACCTCTCCTCGTCCCGATCATCCCTCACGTATTCTGGTTCGCAACGCCTGAAAACGAATGGGCACAAACAATTCATCCATACGTTCCTGCCTGGATTTCCATCGGTGACAGAAAAGTTCTGAAGGGATATTATGAGGGACATTCAACTTTTTACACAAGCGATCATCTCTCTGCATGGCTCATACCCGTATTCTGGTGGTCACTTTTCATTATAGCGTTGCTTTCCGTTATGGTTTGTCTGTGCGTTATTGTCCGAAAGCAGTGGATAGAACAGGAGAAGCTTGCTTATCCAATCGTTCAACTGCCGCTTGCTATAACGAGTAAAGGATCAGGACTTCTCAAGGTGAAACTTTTGTGGGTTGGGTTTGCTATTGCTGCAGTGATTGATATTCTTAATGGTTTCCACTTTTTTTTCCCTGCAGTGCCACACTTGAATGTTAAACTGACCGAGATTGGGCATTTGTTTACAGATAAGCCTTGGAATATCATTGGATGGACGGTTGTGTCCTTTTACCCATTCATCATTGGCATGAGTTTCTTCCTTCCTCTGGATTTATCCTTTTCACTTTGGTTCTTCTTTCTCTTCAGGAAGATAATACAGGTTTCAGCAGCCGTTATTGGTTATGATCTTTATGTTGGCGCGACAAGCGGGCCTTTTTTTGACGAACAGGCGATAGGCGCATGGTTAGGTTTTGCCGTCCTCGCTGTATGGGTCACCAGGCGACATCTTGTAAAGGTATTCCAGCAGACCTTCCATCCTCTGACAGATAAGGATAAGGCTGAAGGGAAGGGATACAGATGGGCATTTGGGGGAATTGCAGTCGCAATGCTGTTTCTATTAGGGTTCTCATATTATGTTGGAATGTCTATTTGGGCATTCATAGTGTTTTTCGCCATAGACTATGCTATTTTCTTGGCTTTGTCGAGAGCGCGCGCAGATCTTGGTCCTCCACTTCATCCCTTATGGGGAACAAACGCAAGTCCAATCATGGTCAACGTCTTTGGCTCTCGCCGTTTGGGTCCCCGGAATCTGACTACGATGTCATTCTTTTATTTCTTTAACCGTAACTATCCAAGTCACCCGATGCCTGAGTTCTTGGAGAATATGAAGATAGGCGAGAAGGCAGATATACGTTTGCAGAATCTCGTGTTCGCCACGATGCTGGCAACCATCGTTGCCATACCTGTATCCTTCTGGATTCTGTTGCATCTGTCATACAAATTTGGGGCGCCCGCTACCTGGCCTGGATGGGAGAGCTTTAATACCTTGCAGCAGCAGTTATCTTATCCCTCGGGGACAAACTATAGATCCGTCCTTCTTATGGTTCTGGGATTTTCTTTCACTATTGTGTTGATGGTGATGCGGATGCGATTTATATGGTGGCCATTCCACCCGGCTGGTTACGCGCTCTCCATCAACTTTGGGATAGATTACATCTGGTTCTGCCTCGTGATCAGTACCCTTATAAAATGGTTAATTCTCAAACATGGAGGTCTGAAAGCGCATCGGCAGGCAGTTCCATTTTTCATAGGTCTAATTCTGGGCGAGTTTGTAGTCGGGAGTTTCTGGAGTGCGCTTAGCATCGTCATTCAAAGACCAACATATACTTTCTGGATTTTTTAACAAAATAAACAATCTAATGGCCAGTCAGCAAGTTAATCTACAGTGGCCCGTCAGCTTATTCATGTCTGGCGGTCCTCCCCGACATGACTATTAGCTGTTTCTATGAACGAGGCGAGAAGGATGCTTATGATAAAATTACCTTTGCCCGGTTTTCACTCGAATGGCTAGCGGACAGAGATGATTCGCTGCACCTGAAGTGAAAGGGCATTGAAGCAGACGGAAGTTGTTGAGAAAACGATCCGTCATCTTGAATCGTGGATTCCGACTTTCCGAGAGATCTCGATCTCTCTGAGGAGGTGAGAAGAAAGAGGTTAAAAATTTTACATCAATGGTTCATGCTCAATATTGGCTCTTAAATTTGATATTAATCTATAAAGATAAGGAGCAAGAAAGATGAGAAATCGAAGTTCGGACTTGTCTCTTCCTAACGAGTGCCCCAAGAACGATGGCCCGCACGGCAGGATCAACGCAGCAGGATTCTGGGAATGGGTGGGTCCGCCAAGAAGGAGTCAAACGATCAAGTACATCAACCCCGAGGTTCCCGCGATCCAGGTGCCCACCTATCCGGGAGCGAGGTACGAGGCAGTGGTGCCGGACACGCTGGACCTGGCCGAACGAGCGGCGCTAGCCGCCCATGGCTTGACGGCCCCCCTGGATGCGGACGCGGATTACGAACAGTACTTCGCGACCCGACTCCAGCTCGATCCACCCATCATGTTCCACAGTTTCCACGACTGGTGCCAAATGAAATGGCAGGAGGCCTTACCATTGATGCGGGTGATCAGCGGGAGCCGCCTGAACGAGCAGGTGGATCAACGCTGGATGGAAATCGTGATGCAGATGCAGGGTCCGGACGGAGTGTTGTATCAACCCTTCGCGGGGCGCCCCTGGGTGACCGGTACCGACGGTCACGGTACCTTGCCTCCGGACAGCGACCATTATACCGCGCCGTTGTATAACGGCCGGATGCTGGGTGCGATTGCGCTCTATTACCAACTAACCGGCGACGAGTGCTGGAAGCACGTGGGAATGAAGGTCGTGGACGGCCTGACCAAACAGGCGGTGGACAAGGGAGACTACGCCTACTTCAGCCAGTTTATCTTTGGCGTCAACGAGGTGTCTCCTCCGGATGCCCCATTGCCGGGCCAGTGGTGCCAAATGGGCTTCTCGTGGACAGTGATGGGCCTGGCGCAGTTCCACAAGGTGACAGGGTACGAACCAGCGCTGACGCTGTCGGGCAAGCTGGCACGCTGCGTTCGGGACAAGAGTGGGCTGTTCGCAGCCGATGGCCGCTGGAGTGGTGGGCATTTCCACGGGCATCTGTACTCGCTCTTGGCCATGCTGGAATATGGTATGGCAGCCGACGACGCGGAGATGATTCAGTTCGTCAAAACGGGTTATGAGTGCGCGCGGGCCAAGGCGTCGATGGATCCGATTGTGGGCTATGTTTCCGAGGCGGACTCTCCGGGGTGTTTTTCCGAGACGTGCGGTGTGGCCGATATGATCGCTCTGGCCCTCAAGCTCACGGAGGCCGGCGCGGGCGACTACTGGGACGACGTGGACCGATGGACGCGCAATCAATTCGCCGAGAACCAGTTGACGTCTTGCGACTGGGTGCTCGAACTGCCCGAACCGAGGCCCTCCGCCCCCGCCCGGCCCGCCGGTGGGTTTGGGGAAGACGTTCTGTTCAAGGACTTTCTTGCGAGTCAGCGAGTCACTGGCCCGGGTGTTACGATCGACAAGGTCCCGGAAAGATCCCTGGGAGTGTTCGCATCGTATCCCTCTGCCAATGAGTGGCTGGGCCCGTGCAATGAAGGCAACTTTGGCGATTATAATGTCCACTCAGCTTGCTGCACGGGCAACGGCACTCGGGCGATCTATTACGTCTGGGAGCACATCCTCCGGTGCCAGGACGGCAAGCTGAAAGTCAACCTGCTGTTGAACCGGGCCTCGCCCTGGGCCGACGTGGACAGCTTCCTTCCGTACGAAGGCCGGGTGGATGTGAAGATCAAGCAGGCTTGTGAGCTTTCGGTCCGGATTCCGGAATGGGTCAAGCCGGAGGAGGCCAAGTGCCGCGTGAACGATGCGGATCGCCCCATGTCGTGGGATGGCCGCTATGCCGTGATCGGCAAGGTCCAGCCCAAGGACGTTGCGATGTTGACGTTTCCGATCTTCGAGCGCACCGACAAGGTGCAAATCCAAGGGCGGGAATATATCCTGATCTGCAAAGGCAACGACGTGGTGCACATCGACCCGCCGGGCCGGTATGGTCAGTTCTATCAGCGGGAGAAGTATCGCGAGAACAAGGTACAATGGAAAAAGGCTAATCGTTTTATCTCACAACAACTTATAAACTGGTAATCAGTCATTGTGGGATAAGCTGTTTAACCCGGTGGAAAACTCATTACAACATGGAGCATCATTAAATCCGGTTATATGAGATAGTTTATCATGAATTTCATTCACACACAACGATGAAAATCCCCGACTGAAGTCGGGCTTCCGGACGCCCTGAGCAAGTCAACCGTCCGGACGCCTGACTTCAGTCAGGGAATGGCAACAACATGCTATTTTCGGAGCAGACTCATGCAAAAGGTCGAGGATGGGCATTTAAATTATGCCCATCCTTCAAAAGGGAGCTGAGTGGTGGCGACATCACTTGGCTACCCTACAAGCATGCGTATAAGCGTGGAGTTGGTAATATCTTGGGACACATCCTGAAGTTCATGAACCTGTTGCACATATTGGCAAATATAACAGGAACTTACGGGGTATAGTGATCCAAGAGAGCGGAGACAAGAACCATGAAGAAGACAATGATTGGCCGCGTAACGCGCGGCGAACTGAAGAATGATGACGCCATCGCTGTGGCGATGGCCTTGGACGACCTGCGAGTCTACTGGGAGAAGGCGTTCGGCGCCGGCAGCTTCCTGCTCGATAACGAGCAGCCGGAGCGTAAGGCCGACTTGGACCTGCTCATCGGCATGACGGAAAGTCATCCTGGTATTGCCGTGCTGGTGAATCAGGGCAGGATCGAGGCAATTCAAGTTCCGGAGCAGGGCTTTGCCCTGGATATCTTCGAGAACGATGGCAAGCGCTCAGCCGTGCTGCGCGCCGAGGACCGGTTGGGACTGCAGTATGCGGTCTACTCCTTTGCCGAGGAGTTCCTTGGCGTGCGCTTCGTACACCCTTTGATTGATCTGCAGCCGGAAGTGCCGCCGATGCCGAAGGCGCTGCGCGTGGTGGAAAGCCCGTCCGTTTCGTTGCGGACTCTCTTCGATACCTCGCATGTGCGCATCGGCGGCTGGGGCACGGAGGGGAAAGCATCCCACTTCAGCGATTCACTCGCCTGGCGCTGGGAAGACTGGGCGGGCAATCCGGCCAAGCTGCTCAGTTTCATCGCCTGGGGGGTCAAGAACCGGGCCAACCATGTCGTCTTCGACGATACCATGGGCAATGGCGCCAAGGCACCATGGGTGACGCAGAAGCCGTTCATGGTGTCGCAGTCCATCTGGGACTGCATGGACGCGCGCGGACTGAAAACCATGATGTGGTGCGGCCCGGGGTACACCTGGGGCGCGCCCGGAGGGTCCTACCGCAAGGAGTACCTCTGCAACCACCACGCTGCGCGGGTCGGTCCCTGGGACACGCACCTCTGCGTCGAGAAGCCGGGGTTCTGGGAGGAGGCGGACGCCTGGCTCGACGTCCTGACCGAGCATCGCTACCGGCTGTCGGGGGTCTTCTCCAACTGGCAGGAGAACGTCTGCGGCGAGGGCGTCACCGAGGGGCACGAGGACGGCGTGATCCACAGCGACACCGGTCGGCCGTTTGACATGAACAGCGCGCGCTTCCGCAAGCCGGTGCTGGGGAAGGGAGGCGGCTGTACGAGCTGTGGCCATCTGGAAAACGTCGAGAAGTGGAACAAGCATCTGGATTATCTCAAGACCGCCACCGTCGCGCGCGGTCTGCCGCCGGCGGGCTTCCAGCGCACC
>Ga0194110_10001761_pt1 | contig 27708 bp, 29 predicted proteins | sample TA2Kig1200mmetaG_FD_146192 | JGI IMG/M metagenome (GOLD analysis project Ga0194110, IMG submission 146192) | Freshwater microbial communities from Lake Tanganyika, Tanzania - TA2015032 Kigoma Deep Cast 1200m | ecosystem: Environmental > Aquatic > Freshwater > Lake | place: Tanzania: Lake...
AGTGAAGACATCCCGGACGATTCAATGTAGCTCTTTCGAATGCGCTTTACAATGATTTCGTTGCGGAAGTTTGCCTCTCCGAAAACCTCATCCATTACCACCTTTAGGTAGTGGGCACGGTTGGTATTGATGTGAACGAAGACAAATCCATCCTCCGCCAGCAGTTCCCGCATCAGGATCAGGCGCTCGTACATGTACTGCAGGTAGAGGTCGTTGCTCCAGATGTCGGTGTACTGGCGCTCCTCCAGCACGCTCAGGTCGGTCTCGACTGAGGTGCCACGCAGTTTGATGCGCTTGCGGTAGTCGGCGCCGCTGTCGAAGGGCGGGTCAATGTAGATGAGCTTGATCTGGCCGCGAAATTCGCGCATCAGGTGGGCCATGACCTGCAGGTTGTCGCCCCAGTAGAGGCGGTTGACCCAGCCCTCACCCTCCCCCGCCCTTCGGGCACCCCCTCCCTCTCCCAACTTTGGGAGAGGGAGGGGGATGGGGGGTGGGAGAGGGCCATACCGCTCACGAAGCTGGGCGGGATAGTAGGGAATCTCCCGCAGGGGGCGTTTGCCGTGCCAGTGGAGCATGGGCCGGCCAGGTAATTCCGCGACCGCGAATAGTTCTGTTTGTGTCGGTTGGGCATCAGGCATGACACGACTCCTCTTCAGTAGACATCAAGGGATGGGGAAGCAGTATCGCGCCCAGAAGGCCGTTCGGTTCAAGGGGCGTTCAGAGAAGCGAGCATTTTCCCTACGCATGAAGTATGATACGACCATGGGCAATGCTTACGTCCAGGTGATGTCGCTCCATCTGTGCACCGCAGCGTCGGCACAAGCCAGGAGCAGGTTGGATGCGACCAGGGCCCACCCACTCTCCATCTTCATCCTCCATCAAAGGTGCCGTATCCGTGCGGTCCCAGAACTTGGCTTCCTCTTTCCAATCTGTGAACTCTGGGATTTCAATCTTCAAAGCCTCCCTCCAAAACCTCCAGGACCTCGCCGATGGTCACACCATGTCCGGCAATGTGCTCAAGGCGTTCGTCATCCCAGTGCAGTTCCTCAAACACGCAGAAACTCTCCGCTCAATTCCAGCAGTTCAATTATACTGAATCGTTACAAACTTAGCAAGCTCATGCAAGCCCGTCTGTGAGCAAATCTGTGCTATAACACCGCCCGCCGCACCATGTCCAACGCCCGGCTCACCAGCCAGCCTTTGGCGCGCTCGCTGTGGCCGCCGTCTTGGAAGGTCTGGACGATTACCTCCTGGCCGGTGTCGAGGGCGATGTGCATGGGCGGCCGCTCTGCTGGATGGTCGGCGATGGGCGCTCGTACCCATACCGCCAGGCAGAGGTCCACCCCCAGCAAGGCACGTCCCGCCCGCGCTGCAGCCTGGGCTGCCTGGGCCGAGAAATCGCCCGCCTTCTTGAACTGAGATCGAGGCACATCTAGAAAGCCGATGGCCTCCTTCGCTGTGTCCACGATCAGGCAGTTCCCCAGCACGGCGGGGCCATCCGGCGTGTCAAAAATGCGACGGCTGACGACGCCATCTACCCCACACTCTACGGTGCCCAGGATCAACTCCCGCTCGGCCAGCATCCTGGCCACCACCTCGGCCACGGTTTCTTCTCCCATACCGTAGATCACCTCCCCTAGTCGCTCGCGTACTTGCTTCTCCATCTCGGCGATGAGCCGCTCCGCCTCCTCCTCGCTGGCTGCCTTGGCCACGATGCGCACGTCGGTCTGGCCAGGGTGGGCGGATAGCCCCACGGTGGGATTGGCGCTCTCCATCAGGTCGCCGATGCGCGTGTCTATCTGCGACTCCCCGATGCCCACCGTGCGCAGCACGCGGGTCTTGATCACCTCCTGGTGGCCTAGCTTGCGCTTGAGGTAGGGAATCACCTGGTGCTCCATGAGGTACTCCATCTCGTGGGGCACGCCGGGCAGCACGATCACGGCGCCCCGCTCATCCTGGACGATAAAGATGGGCGCCGTGCCCACCGCGTTCTCAATGGCGATGGCGCCATCGGGCTTGAACGCCTGGCGGCGGTTGTTCTCGCTCATGGGATGGCCCCAGCCGTGAAAGCGCTCCTCGATCCAGCCCAGCATCTCCTCGTCCAGCACCAGCTTCCGGCCCGTGGCCCGTGCTACGGCCTGGCGGGTGACGTCGTCCACCGTGGGGCCCAGCCCGCCGCTGCAGATCACCACGTCGGCTCTCTCCAGGGCCTCTTCGATGCAGCGGGCGATGCGTCCCTCGTTGTCCCCCACCGTCACGCGATGGTACAGGTCAATGCCGATCTCGGCCAACTGTCGGGAGATGTAGGCGGCGTTGGTGTCCACGATGGCGCCCAGCAATAGTTCTGTTCCGATGGAGATGATCTCTGCTTGCACGGCTCACTCTGTCGTCTTCGCCACCTCAGTCTTCCATGTCCTCGAAGAGATCTCCCAGCTCCCTCTCCCACACCTCGCCCAGAGGCATGAAGGGCATCTCAACGAAGTCTCTGGACAGGCCCTCCACATATTCTCTTATTTTCAGTTGTGGCATTGCCCGTTTCAGTTCGTCAATTTTGTAATCCATTGACGAAGTGAGCTCATCGCTTCGCCTCCTGAGGTCTGACAGGTCAATCTCCAGGTCGAACATGTGGTTCAACCTTCTGGTGAGGTCGTACCAGGCCTTGAAGTCATTCTCTATCCTCAGTCCCTGGAGGTGTGTCGAGAGCTGTGAGAGGTCATAGGCTGGAACAAAGGCATAGAAGACGAGAAACTCTACCTCGCTTTGCTCTGCTCTGTCAACGAAGTACGTGCCGATGGTTGTCCCGCCTTCGTAGTTGGAGAACTTGACCGCGTATTCGGCAAGCTCCTCTTTCATTTCTGGAAGGCTATAGACGCAAGAGATTTCCCTGTCCTTATCATAAGGCATGGCACCATATACCCCACCAACCGCAGCGACTCTCTTCACCCCCAGTTCTTCCACGGCGTAGAAGAAGGCCTCGGCGTATCGTTCTACATTCAGGTGAGGCTCGTCTCCCAGGAAGACTACAAGGCCCTTGCTGTCATCACCCGAATAGAAGAACTCGTTTTTCCTGGTTCTTAGCTCTTTCCTGTACCCTTCATCCAGCTTTATTTCGGGTCTCAGAAAATGGTGAGTGCCAGGGATCTGGAACAGGTAAAATCCATTCGGCTTGACCTCCCCAATTTTCCCGGCCCCGGTCTGGTCTATGAGGTATTGCGGCAAGCCTGATGAAACAGCGCCCGCGTCCGCCCATTGATGCCAGCCTACGATCATGTGTATCTCGTCAGCAACGGGCTTTTCCCAGAGCTCGACTAAATCGTTCATGTGGTTCACCTCCAAACTTGTTTGCTACATACCCGATATGCCAAGCCATAGTTGATACAGCCCAAAACATGCCAGGGCAACGACCGAAATCCCCAGCATGGCGCGGTTCACCTTCGGCCCAAGGTGTCTGGCTGTGCCGAAGAGCACGATGATGCCGGCCAGTGTGAGGATCATGGCCGCGTAGAAGCCGGCCAGAAAACCGATCCCGTTGGCCGGCGCTTCCCGACAACCTGCCAGCAAGATGGGGCCGGTGACCAGGCTCCAGTAGATGTACGGGCCGGGGCTCAACACGTTCATGATCGCTGCTCTAGACAGGCTCTGCTGTCCGGATGGGCTGGCCGCCACACCTGCTGTGTCAAAGTCCCGCCAGCCGATGAACGCGTTCACTGCCAGGTAGAGGACAAAAAGCCCGCTGGCGACATAAAGGAACCGTTGCATCCACTGCGGTACCTGGCTCAATACCAACAAGACCAGGGCGACGATAGGGCCGTCGCTGATGAGAGGGGCGAAGGCTGCCAGCAGGGTGTTTCGCCATCCATTATTCAGTGTTTGTGCTATGACGTAAGCCTGAAAAGGGCCAGGCTGCACAGCGGCGGCAAAGCCGTAGCCGATTCCCTGTATCAAGTAGACAGTCACGTTCTCCAATCTGGCTCAGATGCTCACTCCTCAGGAACGCTGCACGGGTAGCATCGAATATCAACGTAGGCGAACCCTGTCTCGGCTCGCTTCTCCTGTTCCTGAATCCAGGCCTCGATCCCTATCTCCCGCATTCTCTGCCCATCTGCGATCAGAGTCGGATAGCCTTTCGCAATCTCAAGCACTCGCTCACACGGGTATTCCTGGCAAAAGGTGCAGACTTCGACTCCTCGTTGGCGAGCACATTTTCTTATCCCGCAGAAAGGTGGCCCGCCGCCTTGCCGACATCCAGGGCAGGCTTTGTCGGGATCGCAAAGGTCGGTCAGGAAACTCCAAAACTCAGTGAACCCGGCGAGTTCTGACCCCCAGAGCTCGTAGCCCTCGTTGGCCATTGATGCCCTGAGTGCGCTCGCCTGGCGAGGGATACGTCCACGCTCAGCGCAGAGGTCGCAGTAGAGCCCGCAATATGTGATCAGCTTGAGATCCTCCATAACCTCCTTGTCTCGCGGAGCCCGCTCTGCTTCAGAATTTCCTCTACTTGAGACTATTCCTGGGCACGCTGCTACGAGCCTGCTGTGGCAGCATCGTCGTGCGACTCGAGATCCTTCGCGCACCGGAACCCCACGTTGAAATCCACCCAGCCTGGCGGAAGCGCATTCCTGTAGTACACCCGGTTGCAAGACGCACCAGAGTGCCAACCACCCCCTCGGATGACCCGGAACCTGCCCAGCTCGGGCCCCTGCGGATTCACCGAAGGGCTCGACGAGTAGTAGTCTGGATCGTAGAGATCCCAGACCCATTCGACAACGTTCCCCTGCATATCATGAAGACCAAAGCCATTTGGAGGGTAGCTGCCCACGGCGACCGGACCGCCCTTGCCCGACCGGTTGTAGTTCCCGTCGGATGGTTGGAGTGTGTCACCGTTGGGGTAGCTCATCCCTGCCAGTCCCCCTCTGGCTGCATACTCCCACTCGGCCTCGGTCGGGAGTCGCTTGCCACACCACTCCGCATATGCGGTAGCATCGTACCAACTCACCGTAATCACCGGGTGGTTCGGGTAGTCCGGGCCACAGCGGAAGCCGTCCATGCCCCAGAAGTCTGGCAGGCGGTGTCCCGTTGCCTGGCAGAACCTCAGATACTGCGCGTTCGTCACCTCATACCTATCGAGATAGAAGGAGTCAACATATACCTTGTGAACAGGGCTGTGATCTCCCTCTGAATCCGAGCCCATGAGGAACTCACCATCAGGTATCAAGACGAATTCCTCAATCAAGCTATCCGAAGTAACGTTGGCCATTGTCAATTCTCCCTTTTTCTATTGTCTTCAAAGGGCCTTCGCTTCAGTTGGCCACATAACGCCAAGCTCACACGCAGCGGTGCAGCGAGTGTTAGCGCTCAGTCACAGCAAGTCGCAACCGAGTGATACGACCTCCACTTCGGGAAACCGCGACTTCTCAGGATACGATCCAGGCTCGAAGCCAGGGCACATGAAAAAGACATACCGATGTTTAGCCTTGGCGGCAGCAACTTTCTGGATGTCTTTCTCAAGCTTCCTGTTGTTTCTGGGATGTACTGATGCGAAGACCTCTGCCACAAGGCCGCCACCTTCAGCTGTCTCGATGTCCCATCCTGATCGCGTACCAAGATTCAGCGTCAAGGATCTCAGATCAGTGTGATGGTTGAGCAGATACTCAGCGGCTTTCAAAGAAGCTGCATAAGTGAAAGTCTGGTTTAATTGTTCGATCAGGTTCAGTCGACGGCGGGGGTCTAAAGGATCGCAACCGATCTCTTCGAACTTCATTTGATAAAGAAGTTCTATAGATTTTATAGTTCCAGCCAATTCGCAGACTTTGATCTGTGTTTCTTCCGCCGAGGCGAGAAGTTTGTCCCAATATCGGTTAATGTCCTCCTGCCCTCGGATGGTTACTTGCTTCGTCATGATTTCTTTTCGTGGGTGCTAACGGCCTAACATCACTCGCTTGGCGGTTGCGGGAAACCACCTCTCTTTCCCTCCCTGTGAGTGCTGTCTTGTTGACCAGAAAACGTCACCGCAATTCATCAATAGCCAGTCGGCAGGTCACACTAACCCTGACTTTCTCAAACGCGAGCGAATTGCACTTGGACGACGTTGCAAGAGTTCTGAAAGGTCTTGAACCGATACCCCGTCTGAGAATCTCTGCTTAAGCAAGTTGTCTTCTTCCTCCGTCCATTGCTCATATGCTCTTGGGTGTCTTGCACGGATTTTTGCCAGCCAAGGGTCTGTGATTGACTTGGCTTTCGTTTTACTGAAAACGGGTTCCCTGAAAGCAAGAGGGTCTTCCTCAATATCTTTAAGGGCACGTTGAACAAGCTTCGTTATCTCTTGTTCTACCTGCTTCAGAGAACGTTCTTTTTCGGGCAACGCAGTCCAGTAATGCTGGATTGCTTGCCGAATATGCTGGTCAACGACGAGTAAAGTCGTTATCTCCTGCGATGTCGTAGTAGCTGTTGCAACAGAACTCGTCTTAGAATTCATAGGCTTTCGTGAAGTAGGGTGAGTACAGACAATTATAATACGGTTTTCCGAGTCAATGTTACCAACAAACGATGTAGGGTCGTTCCGTCCATAGTACACCCAAAATCTAAACTTTGCTGAAATGTTCAGCAGCTTCTTCAGCGATTTTGCCCTGAGACTTGAATCAACCTCGAAGGCAGCTATTGGTCTTGAACCAGACAGCCACACAACATCTATAAACCGTTCTATTCCATCGGGACACAGTAATGAGTATTCAGCAACCGCTTGTAAACCAAATTGACTGGCCAAATCGGCTACTATCTGCGTAAGCAAATTATGTGTTTCAAGTCTACTTGCCGAACGCTTATAGGATTGCTGATAACAGTCGAGCAATAACGTTGTTATGCTGTCTGGATTCAACTCTCCCTCCAAAAACTCCCTCCATGCATGGCCCGTGGATGCCTTCCTCCGTCACGCCGTAGGGCAGTGCTGTCACTCCTCCACCTGGTTTGGGGGAACGAACTGCAGTGCGTGGTTTCGAGCGAACGGATCGCAGAGCAAGATGTTAGCTACGCCTTCTCTTGTACGCGGTGAATTGGAGTGCCAGTTGCTCATTGGCCTGCGGACATACCTTCTCTCTCAAGGGAATTCACCCAGGTCCGGAAGTTCTTCACGGCTAGCTCGTAGTCCGCGCGTCCCTGGTTCTCAATCCAATTGCGTCTACCGTTGGGAGTAGTCAACTGGCCGTGAATTATCTTGCATATAGTCAACATCAGTCTTCTTTCTTTGGGGTCCAGTTCCAAGGTAGCATCAATGGGTGATAAATCTCTCTCCCTGAGAGGCCCTCGGCTATCGTCTGCCAAGTCTCTTACGCCAGGCACTTGCTCCGAAATGACCTTCAGCCACTTGGTTATGTACTTTACGCTTTCTCTGTCAATAAGACCACTGCCTTCGGACTGGCGAAAGGCCAAGAGAATGCTGTACAGATTTACTGCCGCCTCCTTGGAGTCAATAACCAGCACCCACCGTTTCTGTTGCGTTGGCACCAGCCTGGGTTGCTTGTGTCCGTTTCTTTTTCTTCGACTCATATCTATGACCGGCCGTGTTTGGCGCGGCTAAAAATCCACGGCCCGTGGCTGCCCTCCTCCGTCACGCCGTAGTAGACGTGCAACTGGCCCTCGGCGTCCCGCTGGACAAAATCGTAGCGCACCTTGCCCGCCCGCCGCTTTTTCTTCCAAGGGCATATTGCCACAGTCGCCGGGTCAAGGAGCGGTTGATGCAGCACAGGTGTAGGTGCACCCAACGAGGCTACGTATCCTCGCCAAGCACGTTTCCCAGAACCTCTCTGGCCTTTTCCAGAAAAGCCTCTGCATCAGCTACAGCTTGTTGAGCGTCCTGCCGTGACGCTCTTGTTCGCGGATCGTAGTCGCTCGCTTCGCGGGCCTGCATCGCCCGTGCGAGTATACGACTATACCGTCTGTCTGCGTAGCCCCCCTTGACGAAGTGCTGACCGAACTGAGACACGACTGCGGAGTGACGGCGCAAGTCCACGTCAACGGCCAGGAGCGCAGCTTTGGCCGAGTAGAACATCACGTAGTAAGCCTTGGACACGGCGTCGTCAAAGCGAGACAGACCAAGCAACTCACGGGCGACTTCCAGCTTCTCTTCCGCCAGAGCCAGCCAGACTGAGATCAACTCTGACTTTTCCTCCATATCTCGATTCCCTCTTCTCTCGCCCGTTTGATCAGCGGAGACCATTCGCGGAACCGGCGCTCGCTAATCACCAGGGGCGAGATGTAGACTCCGTGTTCCAGAGAGATGTCGCTGGCCATATCAACAATGGCCTGCCAGCGAGGGTCACTGAAGGGAGCGGCATAGAAACCACCGGGCAGGCGTTCTTCTCCCCAGCTCACCACCACCAATACGTCAATGTCCGACCCTGCGGTGGCGTCCCCTCTAGCTTGGGAGCCAAAGAGAATCAGTCGCTGCAGTTGGTCCGGAAAGCGGGCCAGTAAGGCGTCGCGGTATCTGGTCAGCACCTCTTGGTTAGCTATCTTCTTGGACGTAGTGTTACCCTCGCGCAATTCGACCACTTTTCCTACTCCCCCTCCAAAAACTCCCGCCACGGCCCGTGTAGGCCTTCCTCGGTCACGCCGTAGTAGACGTGGAACTGGCCCTCGGCGTCCCGCTGGACGAAGTCGTAGCGCACCTTGCCCGCCCGTTGCTTCTTCTTCCAGAGGCCGATGTCGCCATGCCAGTTCACTTGCTCCACCTGGACGGGGTGCTGCTCCTTCTGGGTGATGGCGTATTGCCACAGCCGCCGCGCCGAGGAGCGGCTCACGTTGCGAACCTCGTTGCCGTTGCGCAAATCCTTCATGGTGTGATAGAGGGTGCCCTTCCGCTCCACTGTCTCCACGATCTCCACCCCTGTCTTGGGTGGTTCCACCAGGTGAGGTCTCTCCTCTATCGCGGCTTCCTCCTCGGCAGGCGCTTCCTCCTCTGGGGGCGGCGCTGGCGGCAAGGCGCGCCTCACTAATTGCACGATCTCGTCACGCACGGCCAGGTTGGTCTCCGTCTCCTGGCGGACGTAGATTTTGCTGCCCTCGATAGCATAAGGGGGATCGCTGCCCCGAGGCACAGCCAGGCGCACCACCTTCTTGTCCTCGGTCTGCTGCACGTCAATGGTCACCTCCAGGGGCGGGGTGATCTTGCGCTCGATTTCGGCCTTGAGGATGGTGATGGCCTCCTTGGGATTGTCAATGCCCGTGGGCGGCGTTCTGGGATTGGAGCCGACGCCCACGTAAATAGTGCCGCCGTTGGTGTTGGCGAAAGCCACCACGTCGGCGATGACGGCGTAGAGTCGCCCGCCGCGGCGGGTCATCCTCTCGTGGAAGGACTGGACGATGCTGGGCCCCTGCTCCCGCGCCGCTCGCACATAATCGAAGGGAGCGCGCTCCGGCCGATAGGGCCGGGTGAGGGTGAAATCGTCGCTCAGGAAGACCTCCCGCAGGGCCTGGAAGCTGACCTCTGGCAGTAGCACCTCGGTGACCCGGTCGCCGACGCCCAGGGATTTCTTGTCCCTGGGATCGCGGGTCAGGCGGTGGTTGTCGGAGCCCTGGATACAGCGCATGGGGCGGGGGTACTCCGGCTTGGAGCCACTGAAGAAGGCCGGGGTAGTGCGCTGCCCCTTGCTTTCCAAATCTGTTACCTCCAGGGCGTGGAGGTGCTCGTCCTGGGTGTAGGCGATCTTGGTCTGGCCGCCGAAGCCATAGCCCCGCATGGCCACGCCGTGAGTCGAGTTAGCGTGGGCGGCGATCACGATACCGCCTGCCTCATCAATCGCTCGATAGGCAGTCAACACATCGGCCGTAGCCCCCACCTCAGTGGAGCCTTCGTCCAGCCTATCGGCGGCGATGTTAAGGTCCAATAGGATGTGCTCCAGCTCGCGGACAGTGGTCTTCTCTGAGAAAATGCCCAAAATGTGAAAACCCAGGGTCGCCGTGAACTCGAAGCCGGGCAGCACCAGAATCTTCTCCTGCAGGCGGCGATACTCCTGAAGCCTTTCCTTCTCCTGAGGGCGGAGGCGCTCCAGTCGCTCCAGCATCTCCAGTTCCTCGATCTCCTCCAACATCCCCGCGTAGCCAGCCACGGTGTTGTGGTCGGTGAAGGCGATGATCTCCAGGCCCTTCCTCTCCGCCTCTTGCAGAGCGTCCAAATAGGAGACGTCCGGCTGTTGGTAGTCGGCAGAGGCGGGGGTGTGGATGTGGAGATCCATCCGCCGCCATTGCCGCTGCTCCTTCTTCTTGCTATTGTTATCTGGCATATTCAAACCCCTTGATGGAAAGTAGCAGACTCCCGCACCGCCTTCTCTGCCCCCTCGGCATTCCGCCCCCGCTTCTCAGCGATGGCCCTGACGTAGGCGGCGGCGCTGGCCGCCTTTTCCTGCATGATCTCCATACGCATCGTAGCAGGGCAAAAGCCTCAGTTGACTTCATACTCTGGCCCCGACTCGAAGAGGGTCAATTGGTGCGGCCCTTCAGGATAATCGAGGTCGAACCTACGTGGGATGAGCCCTTCAGTTGTCAGCCCGCCTAAGCGGTTGATGCTTTCCAGGATTGTGGGGACACAGTACTCAGCGATGGCTTCACGGATCTGGTGACCGTTGAAGCGCAGTATGGACCAGCCCAGGCTGGTCAAATCGTTATCCCGCTGATTGTCCAGAGGAATGCGTGTTGGGTCAGCGTGCCAGGTATCCCCATCAGTTTCGATGTCCATTTTACCTTGATCGCAGAAGATGGCGAAGTCCAGAGAATACCATTGTTCCTTGGCTTTGACGAAGTATTGCCTCTCTGCCTCGATTTGAAGCCGTTTCAACCCGGCCCACAGACGGTCTTCCAACGGGCTCTCATCGTACAGATCGTTGATCTCAACCGCGTTCACGAACTTATGCCAGGTGGTTGGGATGAATACAATACGCCGCCAACGCCGGCTGAGGATGGGCTTGGGCAGCCGCTGTAGCGGTGACAGGAGCAGTTGGTAATAGCGTCGCTTCCCCTTTTCATCGTGGGGCTCATTGGGAAACAGTTGCCAGCGAAGGACTTGGCGAATGTCGAGGACGCGGGCATAGTAATTCACAGCGTATGCCTCGTCGCCGAAGATCTTGGTCTGGTAAAAAGCCAGCCACTGCGGCGGCCAGCGCTCTTTGAGCCATCTTTCCGCGCTGCGCACGGGGATGCGATACCAATGTTGGTCTCGCGCAATGGCAAAGTCCAGCAGGTTGTTCATGATAGCCACTAGCACTTCGCCTCGAGATTCCACAGTGCTCTCCACAATCAGTCGTCTTTCACCAACTGACAAAATCGCCGAAAACTCGGACTGTGCTCAGCAATCTCCTCAGGATCTACATATTCAGCTAGTAATGGGTCGTCTCTGGCCTTCAAGAAGTTCTTTCCGTGTTGGGCGAAGATGTCCTCAAGCAATTCGGACGGCTTGCATATCTCCTCCAAGTTCCGCTCAATGCGCACCTCTGCTCCTCTTCCCAGAACTTGCCTTACAGCTTCTGAATCTGTTGCAAGCCATCCCTCCAAAGCATGGACAACCACCACATACCTGGGTACAACCGGCAAGCCCACTCTGCTAAGCTCTCGTTCTACCTTTGAGACCTCCCTCTGGATCTCTGCGGGGTCTGTGCACTCCGAGTCCACACAAACGATGACCTTCTCAATATCCTGATGCTGTTTCAGAAGGGCTTCCACATAGGGCCTTACCTTAACCCAGGGTCTTCAGTGCCTCCTTTACCCCTGTCACATCTTTAGCCCCTCGGCACTGTGTCTTCCCATCCACCTTCTCCACAATTATCAGATCCTCCGGGGCCAGGAAATTGAGGAGGTTCGGGGAGTGAGTTGTTGCCAAGACCTGAGTCTTCCGGGAGGCTGATTTAAGAACGTCCACTACCAACTCCAGCAAACCGGGATGGATACAATTCTCAGGCTCCTCGAAGCAAGCCATAGTGGGAGGATCGGGGGAAAGAAGGGCGGCCAACTGGCCGAGAAAGCGCAGCGTCCCATCGGACATGGCCCAGGAGGGTATGCGCAGGGGGAATCCTCGCTCCTCCATCGCCAGATAAGTTTGACCTTCCTCCGTGAGAGGGGTCAAAAGCCGCTCCATCTCCGGAACGGCCGTTTTCAGAAGCTCCTCCACTTCAGCGAAACTCTCTCCCCATTCTGATTGGAAGGTATGGAACACCGAAGAAATGTTCGCCCCTTCCTTCTGAAGGCGGAGGTCCCTTCTTGCTGGCGTGGGCTGGGCCATCTGAGCCGGAATGAAACTGTAGAAGGCCCAACTACGCATGGCCGAAAGCAAAGTGCTAAGTATCGGGAACCGGGTTTGGTCTTGATAACGATTAAGAACGAGTCGCTGAGGCTCTGCGGGTGGCCCGGGAGAGGAGACAGTGGGAGCCCCTAGTTCCAAAAGCTCCTGCAAGAATAAGAGACAGTCCAGGATGTTGCTCTTTCCGGCGTTGTTGGGCCCTACGAAAACCGTTAAGGGCTTCAAGAGAATGGTCACATCTTCAAGACTTTTGTAATTCTTAACCCTCAGTTTGGTGAGCATCAGCACTCCTTTCTTCTCCCTGGGAGGTTCCAGACTCTCCTCGGTGATCGGCCAGGGCGGCGGCGAAGACCTGATCCACCTGATCGGCCAGGATAAAGTTCATGGCTTTTTTGACATCTTCCGGCACGTCATCCAGGTCCGGCTCGTTGCGCTGGGGCAAGATCACCGTCTTCAGGCCGACGCGGTGGGCGGCGAGCACTTTCTCCTTGATACCTCCCACCGGCAGCACCTGTCCCCGCAGGGTGATTTCGCCAGTCATGCCCACGTCGGACCGTACTGGCTTATTCAAGAGCAGAGAGGCCAGGGCGGTGGCTATAGTCACCCCTGCCGACGGGCCGTCCTTAGGCATGGCACCGGCAGGCACATGGATGTGGATGTCGCTTTCCTCGAAGAAGTTGCTGTCAATCCCCAGTTCCCTGGCCTTGGAGCGCACGTAGCTCAACGCCGCCTGGGCCGATTCCTTCATCACATCGCCCAGTTGCCCGGTGAGGGTGAAGCCCTTCTTGCCCGGCATCCTGGTAGCCTCGACGAAGACGATGTCGCCGCCGGAGGGCGTCCAGGCCACCCCCGTGGCCACGCCGGGGATCTCTGTCCGCTCCGCCGCCTCGAAGAAGTACTTGGGCTTGCCCAGAAATTCGGCCACCTTTTCCTCGGTGATCAGCGTTCTTTCGCCGATGCGCTCATTCGCTGACTCGCCGATTCGCTCATTCGCTGATTCGCCGATGCGCTCATTCGCTGACTCGCCGATTCGCTCATTCGCTGACTCGCCGATTCGCTCATTCACTGATTCGCCGATGCGCTCATTCACTGATTCGCTGGCCTCGGCTACCCTGGTGGCCACCTTTCGGCAGATGCTGCCCAGCTCCCGCTCCAGGTTGCGCACGCCTGCCTCGCGGGTGTAATCGCGGATGATCTTGCGGATGGCCCCTGCGCTGAACTCGATCTCTTCTGGAAGCAGGCTGTTCTCCCTGATCTGCCGTGGGATCAGGTACTGCTGGGCGATCTTGATCTTCTCCTCCTCGGTGTAACCGGAGAGCCTGAGGATCTCCATGCGGTCGCGCAGGGCGGGGGGGATGGTGTCCAGGATGTTACCCGTGGTGATGAACATCACCTGGGACAGATCGAAGGGCACGTCCAGGTAGTGATCGCGGAAGTCCCGGTTCTGCTCCGGATCGAGCACCTCCAAAAGAGCCGAGGAGGGATCGCCGCGCCAATCCTGGCCCACCTTGTCAATCTCGTCCAACATGAAGACGGGGTTCCTGGACTCCACGCGCCGCAGGGCCTGGATGATGCGGCCTGGGAGGGCCCCGATGTAGGTCCGCCGGTGGCCGCGGATCTCCGCCTCGTCGCGCACGCCGCCCAGCGACTGGCGCACGAACTTGCGGCCCAGGGCGCGGGCGATGGACCGCCCCAGCGAGGTCTTGCCCGTGCCCGGCGGCCCGATGAAGCACAGAATCACCCCTTCGCGCTCCATACGGATATAGTCTGTTATCTCCTCCTCTTCTTCTTCCTCTTTTCGCTCCAGGCGCAGCTTGCGCACCGCCAGATACTCCAGGATGCGCTCCTTAATGTCCTCCAGGTCGTAGTGGTCCTCGTCCAGCACCTGGTGGGCACGGGCGATGTCCAGGTTGTCCTCGGTGCTCTTGTTCCAGGGAAGGTTAACCAACCAATCGAGGTAGGTTCGGATTACCGAGTATTCCGCCGCGGCGGTGGGCAGCTTGGACAGGCGGTCCAACTCGCGCTTGGCCTCCTTCTCCGCCTCCTCAGGCATCCCAGCCGCCTCGATCTTCTGGCGGAGTTCCTCGACCTCCGTGGCCTGCTCGTCTTCCTCGCCCAACTCCTTTTTGATGGCCTTCAACTGCTCGCGCAAGAAATACTCCCTCTGCACCTTGGTCATCTCGGTCTGGGCTTCGGTCTGAATCTTCTTGCCCAGTTCCAGCACTTCCAACTCCCGATTGAGGATGACCGTGAGCTTGCGGAGCTTCCCCGTGACCTCGTTAATCTCCAGGATCTGCTGGGCATCGTCAAGATCCATGCGCATGTAAGTGGCGATGGCGTAGGCCAACTGGCGCGGGTCATCAACGTTCAGGGCCAGCATGATCAACTCATCGGGTATGTGGGGCACCAGGGCGACCAGGCGGCGGAAGAGCTCGACGATGTTGCGCATCAGCGCCTCCACTTCCACCGTATCCTCGACGAGATCGGGGATAACCTCCACCCTGGCGGTCAGATAAGGCTCCAATTGGGTGAACTCGTGGATGTTGATCCGTTCCAATCCCTGCACCAGGAGGACAACGGTGCCATCGGGAGCCTTGCGCAGGCGATGTACCACGGCTGCCGTGCCCACTTTGTAGACGTCATCAGGCCCTGGATCGTCTTCCTCTGGATTCTTAGCCGCCACCAGGCCGATAACGCGCCTGCCCAGAACGGCGTCATCTATCAGGCGGATGGAGCGTGGTCGTCCCACCGTCAAAGGCAAAGCGGTCAAAGGATAGACGACCACATTTCGCAGCGGCAGGATAGCCAGTTCACTGGGGATATCCGCCAGGCCCTCATCAGTGGTCCTCCGGCTCTCAAGTACGGTGTCCTCTTGTGTCGAGGGCACGAGGGCCGTTTTGGCGGCTACATCGGTCGAGAAGCCGCTTCCCTGGCTCCTGTTTTCGGGTTGTTTATGTTTTTCTGACGAAGGCATAGAAAACCTCCTTCGCATCAGTTTCCATAGTTTATCGAGATTCATGCCTCAGAACTCACTTTGGTTTACTAAGTCTCAACCACCGCAATCTTTTGGGCTTTGGCCTTGGGCAAGACCACTCTCAGGAAGCCCTCTTCGTAGGTGGCTTCGATCTTCTCCTCAATGATGGCCCACGGAAGGTAGACCTCGGTCTCGAAGTCACCGTAGCGAATCTCCATTTGTTGATAGCTCAAGGTTAGACCCTGGGCCTCGGCCAATGGATCGTGTCTCACCCCGGTGATGGTCAAATTGCGGTCGGATAGAGATATCGTGAACTCACCTTCCTCCATACCCGCTATCTCTACTTTGACCACCACGCAATCGTCGGTCTCGTAGACGTCGGTGGGAGGTCGCCAGGTTCTGACGTGGCGCAAGGGGAGCCAGCGTCTGGGGGGAATCACCTCGTCGAAGAGGCGATCCATCTCCGCTTCCATCTGCTCAATGTCATCTAACAGAGAACTCTTTCGTTTCATCACTGCCCCCTCAGCAACAGAGTGATGCTATCAAGTTTCGTCTATAATTGTACCATACTTGTTCAATAATCTCAAGCAGGCAAATTTCATTTTGACAATTGTAATCTCCCGATGTATAATTGCCCAGGTTGGTTCCGTTCTTTAATTTGACAGTTAGCCACGAGTGGCGAGTTTAGATCTGATGGGGGGAGAAGCGATGAGCATAGCTAGTGTGACGTGTCAGGACATCTACCAGCAGATTCTTGAGCTGCCCCAGGAAAGCCTGGTTGAGCTGGCGAGATTCATTGAGTTCCTGCGCTTCAAGGCGGGCGAGTCGGCCACAGAGGCGAAGGTCGAGAAGCCTTTGCGCATTATCAAACTGGGTGGATTGTTGGAAGGCTATGATTTCTCGCCGGAATTCATTGCTGAGGCGCGTCGGGAAATGTGGGGGAACTTCCCCAGGGACATCGAATTCGACGTTCCTATGGAAGAGTCATGAAACGCTACGTTGCTGACACTCAAAGCATCCTATGGCACCTGGCCAAAGATCGTCATTTATCCAGGCAGGCCCGCAGGATATTCGGTCTTGTAGAGAAAGGACGTGCCCAGGTGTTGATTCCCAGCATCGTGTTGGTGGAAGCGGTCTTCTTGATGCAACGGCGGCGGATACCAGAGGCTCAGGTCTCGAAGCTGCTCGAGTTGTCGGAAGATGCAGGGGCCAGTATCTGTGTCGTGCCGCTGAACATGGCAGTGGCCCAGGCAGTGAGTGATTTTGGTCCGGTAGCGATCCCGGATATGCCAGACCGCATCATCGCGGCGATGGCGCGGGCCCTGAACCTGCCATTGATCACGGTGGATCCGATCATCACCGATAGCGAGTTGGTGGAGGTGATCTGGTGACTGCTACACTTCGCAAACCCATTGGCGCTGCGCTGGTGGTGGGGGCGGGCATTGCCGGCGTGCAGGCCGCGCTCGATTTGGCCGAATCCGGAATCAAAGTCTATCTCCTGGAGCAGTCACCAGCCATCGGCGGCAAGATGGCCCAACTGGACAAGACTTTCCCCACCAACGACTGCGCCATGTGTATCCTCTCGCCCAAGCTGGTGGAGGCGGGCCGCCACCTCAACATCGAGATCATTACCATGGCTGACCTGATCGGGCTGGAAGGCGAGGCCGGTAACTTCACCGCTACTATCCTCCGCCGGCCACGCTACGTGGACACCGAGAAGTGCACGGCCTGCAACGACTGCGTTGAAGTTTGCCCCATCCACGTCCCCAGCGAGTTCGACCAGGGCCTGACTGAACGCACTGCCATCTTCAAGCTCTACGCCCAGGCCGTACCCACCGCCTATGCCGTGGCCAAGAAGGGGACATCGCCCTGCAAGTACACCTGCCCCGCCGATACCAGCGCGCAAGGCTACATCGCCCTCATCGCCGAAGGCCGCTACGAGGAAGCGCTGGAAGTCATCAAGCAGTACAACCCCTTCCCGGCTACCGTGGGTCGGGTCTGCCACCATCCTTGCGAGAGCGAGTGCAACCGAGGGAAGGTGGACGAGCCGGTGGCGATTTGTGCTCTGAAGCGCTTTGTGGCGGACACGGTTTATGCAATTGAAAGGGACAAGGGACTAGGGACTAGGGACAAGGGACTAGGGACAAGGGACAAGGGACTGGGTGCAGGGAATATGGGAGCAGGGGAGCTGGGGGGCAGGGAGTTGGCGCCTTTTCCATTAGCTCCCAGGGAGTTGCCGCCTGAGGAGAAGCGGCGGGTGGCAGTGATCGGTTCCGGCCCGGCTGGCCTGACCGCCGCCTACTTCCTGGCCCGCATGGGCTACCAGGTAACGCTCTTTGAGGCGCTGCCGGTGCCGGGAGGCATGATGCGGGTTGGGATCCCAGCCTATCGCCTGCCCCGTGGAGTGCTGAGCCGCGAGATTGACGAGATTCTGAAGCTGGGAGTAGCGCTCCAGCTCAACCACCCCATCCGTGACGTCAACAGGCTCTTCGAAGAGGGATACTCGGCCATCTTCCTCGCCATCGGCGCCCACGAGCCGCAGAAGTTGGGCATCCCCGGCGAGGATGTCGAAGGGGTGTTTCACGGCGTGCCCTTCCTGCGGGCGGTGAGCCTGGGAGAGGCCGTGCGGTTGGGAGAGCGAGTGGTCGTCGTTGGCGGGGGCAACACGGCCGTGGACACCGCCCGCACGGCGCGGCGTTTGGGCAGTCGGGAGGTGATCATCGCCTACCGCCGTGGCCGCGAAGAGATGCCAGCCAACTCCTGGGAGGTGGACGACGCCGAAGCGGAAGGGGTGCAGTTGCAACTGTTGACCCAGCCCATCGAAGTGCTATCCAACAACGGCCACATCTCCGGTGTGCGCTGCATCCGCATGAGGCTAGGCGAGCCCGACGCCAGCGGTCGCCGCCGTCCCGTGCCTATCGAAGGCTCGGAGTTCGTCATCGAATGTGATACTATGGTGGCTGCCGTGGCCCAGGCCCCGGAGATCAGCTTCCTCGATCCCGACCACGGGCTGGAGATCACCCGCTGGGGTACTTTCAAGGTGGATGCGCAGACCCTGGCCACCAACCGACCCGCGGTCTTCGCCGGGGGTGACGCGGCCGCGGGACCTGGAGCCCTCATTGAGGCCATCGCCGCCGGGCGGCGCGGGGCGCTGTCCATTGACCGCTATTTGCGCGGGGTGCCTCTCCTCACCCCCCGCGAGCTCACTCCCCTGCCGGTGGCTGAGCTGACCGACGAGGAAATCGCCGAGATGCAAGCCCGCGGCGAGGTGGATCTGCGACCTCGGGTGAAGATTCCCACCGCCCCGGTGGACGAGCGACTCCGAGACTTCCGCGAGGTGGAGCTGGCCCTCACTGAGGAGCAGGCCCGCGCCGAAGCCCTGCGCTGCCTGCACTGTGGCCTGTGCTCCGAATGCTACCAGTGTGTGTTGGCCTGCCAGGCCGGCGCCATTGACCACCAACAGGCTCCCCATAAAGTGGAGTTGCAGATCGGCGCTGTAGTGCTGGCCCCCGGCTACCAATTGTACGACGCGGAGCGCTCAGGGGAGCTGGGCTACGGTCGCTACCCCAACGTGCTCACCAGCATGGAGTTCGAGCGGCTGCTTTCTGCGTCGGGGCCGACGGGAGGCCATTTAATCCGGCCATCGGATCACAGGGAGCCCAGGCGGATCGCCTTTCTGCAGTGCGTCGGCTCCCGCGATCAGAATCACGACTATTGCAGCTCTGTCTGCTGCATGTACGCCACCAAGGAAGCCATGCTGGCCCTGGAGCACGTGCCGGGCATCGTCTGTCACATCTTCATGATGGACATGCGGGCCTTCAGCAAGGGCTTCGATGCCTACTTTGAGCGCGGCAGGGAGCTGGGCATCAAATACACCCGCTGTCGCCTATCGTCGCTGAAAGAGGATCCCCGCACCCAGGACATCCTCTTTCAATACCAGACCGAAGATGGCCAACTGGACAACGAGCGCTTCGACCTGGTCGTCCTCAGCGTGGGATTAGAGCCTCCGGCCAGTGCGAAAACTTTAGCGGAAGCCGTGGGCATTGAGCTGGACCAGCGGGGCTTCTGCCACACCAAGCCTTTCCAGCCTGTGGAGACCAGCCGCCCAGGGGTCTACGTCTGCGGCGCCTTCGCCGAGCCCAAGGACATCCCTGAAAGCGTCGTCGAGGCCAGCGGGGCTGCGGCGGCTGCCCTGTCGCTGATTGGCACCGAGCGCGGCACTCTGGTCGAGGAGAAGGTGTATCCGCCGGAGATCGCCGTGGCCATCACCGACGAGCCGCGCATTGGGGTGTTTATCTGTTCCTGCGGGTCGAACATCGCCGGGGTGGTGGACGTGGACGCCGTGGTGGATTACGCCAGGACCCTGCCCCACGTCGTCTTCGCCGAGAACACCATCTACACCTGTTCGGCCGACTCCCTCAAGCTGATCCAGGAGCGCATCGCCGAGCACCGCCTGAACCGGGTCATCGTCTCCTCCTGTACGCCGCGCACCCACGAGCCCATCTTCCGCGATACCATCCGCGAGGCGGGATTGAACCCCTATCTGTTCGAGATGGCCAATATCAGGGATCAATGCTCCTGGGTGCATTCCTCCCAACCCGAAGCTGCCACCCGCAAGGCCAAGGACCTGACCCGCATGGCCGTGGGCCGTTCTCGATGGCTGATGCCCCTCTACACCGCGCCCCAGGCCCTGAGCCACGAGGCGCTGGTCATCGGCGGGGGGGTGGCGGGGATGACCGCCGCTCTAAACCTGGCCGAGCAGGGCTTTGGAGTCTATCTGGTGGAACGGGAAAAGGAGCTGGGCGGGCGCCTGCGCCAGATTTACTACACCGCCGATGGCGACCCGCAAGCCTACTTGAGAGAGTTGGTGGGCAAGGTCCAGGCCCATCCCCGCATCGAGGTGCTGACTGGCCACCAGGTGGCCAAATCCAGCGGCTTCGTGGGCAATTTCAAGACCACGGTCCAATCAGCAAATCAGCAAATCAGCAAATCAGCAGGTCAACAGAAAAGCTCCGAGCGCTTGATCGAGCACGGCGTGACCATCGTGGCCACCGGTGGGCGGGAGTGGCGGGGCAATGCATACCTGCTCGGCCAGGACCCACGGGTGATAACGCAAAGTGATTTGGAAAGTAGATTAGCATTTGACCATACGCAATACGCAATACGCAATACGCAATCGGTAGTCATGATCCAGTGCGTTGGCCCTTGGAACGACAACGGCGACGTTCCCTTTTACTGCAGCCGCGTCTGCTGCGGTGTGGCCGTCAAGAACGCCCTTCGCCTCAAAGAGCTTAACCCCGACGGCAACGTCTACGTCCTCTACAAAGACATGCGCACCTACGGCTTCAGCGAGGCTCTCTATACTGAGGCCCGGCAGAAGGGCGTCATCTTCCTGCGCTACGACGACGCGAACAAGCCCGACGTGCAATCGGTGGATGGCCAGTTGCAGGTCTCGGTCTTCGAGCCGATCCTGGGGACATCTCTCGTCCTTAGCCCTGACCTGTTGGTCCTATCCAGTGCGGTGGTGCCGGCCGAGGGCAGCCAGGACCTGGCCGAGCTGCTCAAGTTCTCGTGCACCTTAGAGGGCTTTTTCCTGGAGGCCCACGTCAAGCTGCGGCCGGTGGATTTCCCCGCCGAGGGCCTCTTCCTGTGCGGCGCGGCCCATTACCCCAAGTTCATCGTCGAGGCCATCGCCCAGGCCCAGGCAGCGGCGGCGCGAGCGGCGACCATCCTGTCTAAAGAAGCTCTGGAGGTGGGTGGCGTAGTAGCGGTGGTGGATGAGGAGAAGTGCACCGGCTGCCTCACCTGTGTGCGCGTCTGCCCCTACGACGTGCCGCGCATCAATCCGACCAGGGTCGGGACCGGGGCGATCCTGGGCGTGGCCGAGATCCAGGCTGCCGCCTGCCAGGGTTGCGGCACCTGCGCTGGGGAGTGCCCGGCCAAGGCCATCCAGCTTCAGCACTACCGTGACGAGCAGGTGCTGGCTAAGGAAGTGGCGCTGTTTGGGTTGTTGGCGGCGTAGAATGATCGAGCAGGCGATTGCTCTCAACAGCGACCAGGAGTACTGGCAAGAATGGCTGAAGAAGAGCTGGAGGAAAGGAAATGGCTGAGAGAACTTTGGATAGCAAACGCATTTACGCTGAATTAGATACGCTGAAAGAGGAAATGCGAGGTCTGAAACAGATAGTGGGTGAAGTCGTTACCAGAATTCGTCCAACTATCCAGACGGAGCATCCCCACATTGTGCGAGTTGAGGGAATACACGGTGGAGAGCCTATAATCAAGGGCACGGGCATCAGCGTCCGTACCATCGTCGAACGCACACGCCTGGGTGACAAACCCGAGCAGATTGTGGATGATTATCCATATCTTACCCTGGCCCAGGTGTACGATGCTTTGAGCTATTACCACGAGCATCCGCAAGAGATCGAGCAATACATTGCTGAGAACAAGGCAGCTCTATGCAAAACGCCGAAGAGCGTCTCTTCGTCACCCTCTATATTGACGAAGACATCACCCACAAGTTAGCTAAAGTCTTGCGGGAGCGTGGCTTTGACGCTGTCGCCGCCTACGAAGCTGGGAACATTGAAGTACCTGACGCTGTTCACCTGGAATTCGCTGCTAGCCAAGGGCGAGTGCTTTTGACCTGTAATACCAAAGACTTCTCTCCGCTGTTTGATGAGTGGTGGGAAGCGGGTAGAGACCACTACGGTATCATCGTCTCCGAGCAACTTGGATTTGGCGAGATGTTACGCCGTGTTTTGAATCTTCTCGACTCTGTAACTGCTGGTGAGATGCGAAACAATTACAAGAATCTAGCAGAGTTTGCAAAGAGAGGATAGCAATGAGTCAAATCGAACCCCAAATCCTGGCCTTCTGTTGCCACTACTGCGCCTACGCTGCCGCCGACTTGACCGGCTCGATGCGCCTGCAGTATCCGACCAACGTCAAGATCATGCGGCTGCCCTGCACGGGCAAGCTGGACGTTCTCTACGTCCTGCGAGCCTTCGAGCGGGGAGCGGATGGCGTCCTCGTGGCCGGTTGACTGAAGGGGACCTGTCATTACCTGGAAGGTAATCTACGCGCGGAGAAAAGGGTGAACTACGTCAAGGGGCTCCTCGACCAAATCGGCCTGGGCGGCCAGCGGTTAGAGATGTACTTCCTCTCCTCGGCCGAAGGAGCCCGTTTCGCCGAGATCGCCACGGAGATGACGGAGCGGATTCGAGAACTGGGGCCTAATCCTATCAAAGTGACAAGTGACGAGTGACAAGGGACCAGGAAGTCAGGCGTGCCCAGTACCTAATCCCTAGTCCCTTGTCCCTAATCCCTTTTAAGGTGAGGAAACCATGATCATAGGCGAGCAAAAGCCTCTGGACGAAATCAAACAAATGATCGCCGATTATCACAAGGTGTTGATCCTGGGTTGCGGCACCTGCGTCACGGTGTGCTTCGCTGGCGGGGAGAAAGAGGTGGGCATCCTGGCTTCGGCCCTGCGTATGGTCACTAAGCTGGAAGGCCAGGGCAAAGAGTTCCTGGAAGCCACGGTGCAGCGCCAGTGCGAGTACGAGTACAACCAGGAGGTGGCCGACCTGGTGAGAGAGGCCGACGCGGTGCTGTCCCTGGCCTGCGGCATCGGCGTGCAGACCGTGAACGAGCAGTTCCCAGAGACCATCACCTTGCCTGGGCTTAACACCTCTTTCCTGGGCCAACCTGTGGAGCAGGGTGTGTGGGACGAGCGCTGCCAGGTCTGCGGAAACTGCATCCTGGATAAGACCGCTGGCATCTGCCCCATCGCCCGCTGCTCCAAGAGCCTCTTCAACGGCCCCTGCGGGGGGTCAAAAAACGGCAGGTGCGAGATTGATCCCGAAGTTGCCTGTGCCTGGCAACTTATCTATGACCGCCTCAAGGCCCTGGGCAGGTTGGAGCTGATGACGGAGATCCAGCCTGCCAAGGACTGGTCCACCAGCCGCGACGGCGGCCCGCGCAAGATCGTGAGGGAAGACCTGCGCCTGTGAAAGATTGTAGGGCGAAAGATAGATGATCTCGATTCGAACTCTACGTGAGTTTCCGATCTTCGAAGGCCTGACCGACGATGAACTGGAGAGAATAGCTGCCTTCTGCCGCGAGGAGGTCTACGAGGCTGGGACAACCATCCACGAAGAAGGCAGTGTGGCGGAGTACATGTACATCGTGCAAGGTGGAAAGGTGATCTTGGAATTGGAACTTGAACTCCAGCCATATGCCTCGCCAAGGCGAACGACCATTGAGGTGGTTTCAAAGGGCGAGGCCTTTGGGTGGTCCGCCCTTGTGGAACCCTATACTCGGACCCTATCGGCGAGATGCACGGAAAGAACCAGTCTCATTATCCTCAAGGGATCCGACCTGCTTGATTGGTTCGCCAGTGAGCCCCACGTGGGCTATAAAGTAATGACAGGGATCGCCAAGATAGTGGGCTCCAGACTTAGAGATACCAGGGATAAGTTGGTTAGCTTTGTGAGAGGAGAAGAGCTCTCTCTCGAATATACGCCTGAAGAAGCCACCTTGATTCAAAGGATTCATTATTTTGTTAACTTCAGGTGGATAGCTGCTATCGGGGTGGCAGTTCTGGCACTGGTTGCTAGCACTGTCCTTCGGATAGGATTTCCTGCCATTCCGGTGTACGTCATCGCCATCGGCATCGCTTCGTACAACTTGATATTTTGGTTGTACGCCAGAGGCTTGACACCTGAAGATACCCCCGATCTGGTGGAGAAGGCCAGAAGGTTTGCGGCCGTACAGAGTGTGGTGGATCTGTTAGCCCTTACTGTACTCTTGCATTTCACAGGAGGCATAGAAAACCCCTTCCTTTTTTATTTTGTCTTTCACATCACCATCGCTAGCATACTGCTTCCCTACGAAGCGGCTTATTCACTGGCTACGTTGGCGGTTCTGATGCTCTGCTCGTTGGTCGGCCTGGAATACTTCGGCATCATTCCCCACGTTCACCTGGAGGGATTCGTTCCCCCTGATCTATACCATCAGGAAACGTACATTCTGGCTATCCTATTTACCTTTGTCACCGTTCTGTATATCTCCACCTACATGGCCACTTCCATCGCCGGGGAGTTGAGAAAGAGACAGCGGGAGGTAGCTTCGCTGAGAGACCGCTGCCTGATAGACTTCAATGCCCTGGAAGAAGTCAATAAGAGGCTGACGGAGCTGGACAGGTTGAGGACCTACTTCCTGGGCATGGTCTCTCACGATTTAAAGGCCCCCCTGGTGGCCGTTGAGAGCTACCTTCAAGTGATCCTGGGAGGCCTCGCTGGTGAGATCAGCGAAAAACAACGAGAGATGCTGGAAAGAAGCAGCTATCGGATCGAGGAGTTGCTTGATTTGATCGGTGACCTGTTGGACTTCTCTCGCATCGAGGCAGGGCAGATCGTCCAGGAATTCAAGGCCACGTCTCTGGCCGAGGTGGTGGAAGGTTCCCTGGTGGACGTTCAGGCCATGGCGAAGGAAAAGGGGATAGAACTGCGGGTGGAGATGCCAGAAAAGCTGTCTGTCATCCAGGCTGCCTCCCACCGGTTGCGGCAAGTGTTGAACAATCTGTTGAGCAACGCCATCAAATTCACGCCCCCGCAGGGCCTGATAACCATTAGCGTAGAAGACAAAAGGGATTGCCTTCAGGTCGAGGTGATGGACAGCGGGGCAGGCATACCCCCAGAAGACCTGCCCTATGTTTTCGATGAGTTCTTTCGCGGTCGGGATGTGGAGAGGGCAGGGGCCGGCCTGGGGCTATCCATCGCCAAGAAAATCGTGGAAGCCCACGGGGGCAAGATCTGGGCGGAGAGCCCCTGCACTGACGATGGAAGGGGAAGCAAGTTCACTTTCATCCTGCCCAAGACTTCAAGAGGAGTAGGATCATGAAAGCGGGAAGCAATTTAGAAGCTGTGCTTGAGAGTGGCCAGTTCGCGGTGACGGCCGAGCTGGGCCCCCCCAAGGGGACGCGTCACCAGTTGGTCGAGAAGAAGGCGGAGGAGATCAAAGGCTGCTGCGACGCGGTGAACGTTACGGACAATCAGACGGCCATCGTGAGGATGAGCAGCCTGGCCGCCTGCATTATGGTGAAGCAACTGGGCCTGGAGCCCGTGCTGCAGATCACCTGTCGAGACAGAAACAGGCTGGCGATCCAGAGCGATGTCCTGGGAGCGATTGCTTTCGGGATCAAAAACATCCTCTGCCTGTCCGGAGACCATCAAAAGTTCGGCAATCACCCTACGGCCAAGAACGTTTTCGATATAGACTCCATCCAGTTGATCCAGACCCTCAAGAAGATGCGGGAGGAGAACAAGTTTCTCAGCGACGACGAATTCTCTGGCGAGGCTCCCTTGTTCATCGGAGCGGCCTCCAATCCCTACGCCGACCCCTTTGAGTTTCGAGTGGTACGGCTGGCCAAGAAGGTGAAAGCAGGGGCCGATTTCATCCAGACCCAGGGGGTGTTCAACGTGCCCAAGTTCAGGAAATTCATGGAGATGGTGTGCGATCAGGGGCTGGACAAGCGGGTGCACATCCTGGCCGGGCTCATCCCCATGAAGTCGGCGGGGATGGCCCGTTACATGAGAGATTCCGTGGCCGGTGTAGAAGTCCCCGACGAGCTGGTCGCCCGGATGAAAGGGGCCAAGGATGCCAAGGAGGAAGGCTTCAAGATAGCTCTGGAGACCATCGAGCAGCTCAGGGAAATGCCGGGCGTACACGGTCTCCACATCATGGCTGTGGGCTGGGAGGACATCGTTCCGGTTATCGTGGAGAAAGCGGGGCTACTGCCCAGGCCGGCATTTCAGGGAGAAACCTAAAATCTAGAAAAGGAGAGAAAGAAAATGGAAGAGCGAGCTAAAATCCTCCTCATTGACGATGATCCTGACTTCGTGCAGGCGACGAAGCTGGTGCTGGAAAGCAAGCCCTACGAGGTGATCGTGGCTTACAATGGGGAAGAGGGTTTGCAGAAAATGCGGGAGGAGCAGCCAGACCTGATTCTCCTGGACATCATCATGCCCCTGGGGGATGGATTCACCGTTTGTGAAGAAATCAAGGGCAATCCCGAATTCGCCGACATCCCGGTTTTGATGCTGACCAGCTTCTCCCAGAGGGTGGGAGAAACCACGCTGTCGGTGAGCCGGGGCTTCTCCTTGGAAGCCGAAGACTACATTGATAAACCCGTCAAGCCTGCTGAGCTGCTGGCTCGGGTGGAGAAGCAATTGCGGAAAAAGAGGAAATAGGAAGCTCAAAACCCAAAGTTCAACTTAGCTATGAGGAGATTCTCGAATGACAATAGATGATGCGCTAGAAAAGGCTTTTCAAAATCGAGCCTTTTCCAAAGCCTTCTTTATCGCTGAGAGGAAGATGAAGGAGTGGCTCTTCGACTGTCAATCCTGCGGGAATTGCGTGCTGAGCCACACGGGCTTCGTCTGCCCAATGCGTTGCCCCAAAGGGCAGCGCAACGGCCCCTGTGGAGGAGCCATGGATGGCTACTGTGAGGTGGACATGAGCAAGCGGTGTGTGTGGGACGAGATCTGGGAGAGCACCGTCAAGCTCGATCGAGTGGATTTGCTGACCGGTAATTATGAGGAGCCGCTCGATTGGCGATTATACGGAACCTCCGCCTGGGAGAACATGGTGGCTGGTCGGCTGCAGAGCCCGTCCATCTTCGAGACTCTGTTCAGAAAAGATCAGCCCTTAGGTCGTGAAGTCCCACGGGTCGTTTCCCAGATTTTGCGCAATGGGATTAACCTGATCACCGGCCCAAGCTGGCGCCGATACGAAGGCAGACCATCGCTGTAGCATTTTTCTGCTCCGGCGGGATCGTCACATCCCGCCGCCGCTAGCGGTGAGTGAAAGGAAGGAGACCACTAGGAGATGAAACTTGTAGAACTATTCCAATCCGGCAGATTCGTGGTGACCTCGGAGGTAGGTCCCCCTAAAGGCGTTGATGTCGAGGCGATGTTGGAAGAGGCCGAACTACTGCGCGATAAGGTGGATGCCATCAACGTCACCGACCAACAGAGCTCGGTGATGCGGCTGGGCTCTCTGGCTGTCTGCCACCTCCTTAAGAAGAGACACCTGGAGCCGGTTTTTCAGCTAACCTGTCGAGATCGCAACCGCATCGCTCTGCAATCCGATCTGTTGAACGCTCATGTGCTGGGGATTGAGAATGTTCTCTGCCTCACCGGCGATCACGTTTCCCTGGGCGATCATCCGGGAGCCAAGCCGGTCTTTGACCTGGATTCGGTCTCTCTCTTGCACGCTGCGTCGGAATTGCAGCAGGGGCGCGACCTGGCGGGGCAGAAGCTCCAGGGCAGCCCCAGTTTCTGCCTGGGAGCGGTGGTGACACCGGGGGCCAACCCTCTGGAGCCACAGATCATGAAGATGGAGAAAAAAGTCAGAGCCGGGGCGCAGTTCTTTCAAACTCAGGCGGTGT
>Ga0194110_10001763_pt1 | contig 27694 bp, 24 predicted proteins | sample TA2Kig1200mmetaG_FD_146192 | JGI IMG/M metagenome (GOLD analysis project Ga0194110, IMG submission 146192) | Freshwater microbial communities from Lake Tanganyika, Tanzania - TA2015032 Kigoma Deep Cast 1200m | ecosystem: Environmental > Aquatic > Freshwater > Lake | place: Tanzania: Lake...
GGCGGGCAGCAGGTCGTTCAGGGTCATGCGGGTCGCGGTACGCGCCATGATCGCCGTCCTTCGCTCAGTCGGTCAGCGCGGCGGCGCCGCGCCGCGCCGCTTCCGCCATGACCGGCGCGTCGTGCACGAGCGCGAGCCGCACGTAGGCCGCGCCCAGGTTGATCCCTTCGGGGCCCGTGTGGCTCAGGTACGCGCCGGGCAGCACGCGCACGGCCGCCGTGGACCACAGGCGTCGGGTCGCCGCCTCGCCGTCGCCGACATCGAGCCACAGGAAAAATCCTCCGGCGGGGCGGTAGTAGCCGAATCGGTTGCCCAGGATGCGGCCGACTGCCTCGAAGCGGGCGCGGTAGCGCGCGCGCATGGCCTCGACATGGGATTCATCCCGCCACAACGCCGTCGCCGCGGTCATGATCGCGGCGGGCGTGCCGGAAGCCGAGTAGTTGCGCAGGTTGCGCACCGCCGCCATGACCGTGGGGCAACCGGCGACGAAGCCCGAGCGCAGGCCCGGCGCGCTGGACCGCTTGGACAGCGAGTGGAACACCACCACGTTGGCCAGGCTGCCGGTGGCGGCCGCGACCTCGAGCCCGCCGGGCGGCGGCGTGGTGTCGTAGACCTCGGCGTAGCATTCGTCGACCGCGAGCACGAAGTCGTGGGCGCGCGCGAGCGCGATGGCCTTGGCCAGATAGTCACGGCTGGCCACGGCGCCTTGCGGGTTGGACGGCGAGCACACGTAGAGCAGGGCCGTGCGCGCGAGCAGCACGGGGTCAAGCGTGTCGAGATCGGGCAGGAAGCCGGTCGCGGCGGTCGCCGGCAGCATGACCGGTTCGGCCCGCGCCGCCACCGCGCCACCCTTGTACACTTGGTAGAACGGGTTGGGCATCAGCACGGCCGGGCGCGCTCCCGCCTTGCGTTCGGGCACCACGGCGAGCGGCAGCATGAACAGGCCCTCGCGCGTGCCCGACAGCGGCGCGATCTGGGCATCCGTGTTGAGCATTCCCGCGGGCAGCGCGTAGCGCCGCGTCAGCCAGTCCGCGATGGCCCGGCGCAGCTCGGGCGTCCCGGGAACCGGCGGGTACTTACCGTAGCCGTCGAACCCGCCCGCCAGCATGTCGCGCGCCATCGCGGGCGCGCCGTCCTTGGGCTCGCCGACCGCCAGGTCGATGGGATCGAGCCCCGGCGCGGGCGCCACGTCCTTCAGCAGCGCGGCCAAGCGCGGAAATGGATAGTCGCCGAGGCCGGCGACGGCGTCGTTGAGCATGCTCCCCCGCACGATTCCGTACGCGTCCGGATATTAGTCAGGAAAATCCTTTCATGGGAATAGCTTGAAGTACGAACTTCGACTGTCGGCTCAATAGCGTTGCGAATCGGCAACACTTTGCCCGGCGGATCGGCCTCGGACCCGATGTGGGATTTATCCTGTCATGCCGCGAGCGCCGGTTTGGGCAGGTCGGCCAGCGCGCGCTCGGCCGCGGCGCCCAGGCGCAGCAGCTGGCCTTCGCGGTGGGCCCGCTGCACCAGCATCAGGCCGACCGGCAGCGCCCGCCCGCCGCACGGCACGGTCAGTGCGCACCCCGCCAGCCAGTTGACCGGCGCGGTGTTCCACAGGCTGAGCGCGTTGGCCCGGCTGTACGCTTGGTCGTCGGCCAACAGCGGCGCGATCGCCGGCGGATCGACCGGCACGGTCGGCGCGATCACGGCGTCGCACCCGGCGAGGCGGACGGCCAGCGCCGCCGCCAAGCGCTTGTAGCCCTCGTAGAGCTCGTAGAGATCGCGGCCCGTGGCCGTGGCGCCCGCGCCGATGCGCTCGCGCACCATGTGAAACACGGTCTTGGGATCGCGCGCGATGGCGTCGCGCCACAGCGCTTCGCACTCGGTCGCGGCCAGCACGCCATGGCGGGCGCCGAGCTCGCGCGCGGCCACGATCTCGGGCGCCGGTTCGCGCGCGATCGTCGCCCCGGCGCGCGCCAGCGCCTCGACCGCCGGCTCGAAGGCGGCGCGCACGCCGTCCTCGACGCGCTCGAGCATATGGTCCGTCGGGACCACGAGACGCGTGCCCTTAAGCATGGCGCCGGCGAGATCCGCCGGCGGCCGGTGGGCGAGCACGGCGTGGAGCGCGTTGGCGTCCGCCACGTCGCGCGCGAGAGGTCCCAGGGTATCGAACGTCGTCGAGAGCGTCATGACGCCATCGATCGGCACCAAGCCGGCGGTGGTCTTGAGCCCGACCAAGCCGTTCCATGCCGCCGGGATGCGCACCGAACCACCGGTGTCGCTGCCCACGGCGGCCGCGGCGAGGCCACGCGCCACCGACACGGCCGCGCCCGAGGACGAGCCGCCGGGCACGCGCGCTGTAGCGGTGTCGAACGGATTGGGAGGTGTTCCAAATATTGGGTTTATTCCCAATCCCGAGAAGGCGAACTCGGTCAGGTTGGTCTTGCCCAGGCACACCAGCCCGGCGCGGCTGCCGCGGGCCAGGATCGGCGCGTCGCGCGACGGCACCCGATCGCGAAACAGCCCGGAGCCGCCCGTGGTGGGGTGGCCGGCGCTGTCGATCAGGTCCTTCCACGAGATCGGCACGCCGTCGAGCGGACCCCGGCGCGAGCCGGCTTTCGCTCGCACCCGTGCGGACTTCGCCTCGGCCAGGGCCCGGTCTGTTGTCCGGCACAAGTAGACCGCGTGGTCCGCGTCCAGCCGCTGGATGCGCTCCAGCATGTGCTCGGTCAGCGCGACCGGATCGAGCGTGCCGGCGCCGATCGCGCGACCCTGCTCGAGCGCCGTCATCCGATGCCAATCGGCCATGCCTGCACCCTCCCCTCGTTGCGCGCCGTCATCATGGCGCGGCGAGGCTGTTACAGCCAGCCGCTCGCGCGGTACCACGCGGCGGTCGCGGCGAAACCCTCGGCCAGCGCGATGACGGGCCGCCAGCCCTCCAGCGCGGGGCCCTTCGGCCGCCAATCGCGGTGCACGAGCTCGCGCGCCTTGCCCGGCCCGAAGAAGGGCGTCGCCCCCCAAAGCCGCGCCAGACCGGCGCCGTGGCCCACCGTCACGAACAAGGCCGGCGGCACGGCGAGACAGCGCACCGGCCGGCCGGCCGCTGCCGCCATGATCGCGGGCCAGGAATAGCCGGGCCCGCCATCGTCGATCTCGACCGTGCCGGTCTGCGGGTTGCGCAGAGCGTGGGCGATGGCGCCGGCCAGGTCGGCGGCGTGCACCAGGCTGGCGCGGACACTGCCGACCACGGGGACGACCGGCAGCCGGGCGGCGCGGAAGATCGCGAGCGTGGCGCGATCGCCGGGGCCGTAGACCGCGGTCGGGCGCAGCACGAGCGTGCCGTCCGGCGCCGCGGCCAGGAACGCGCGCTCGCCCGCGGCCTTGCTGGCGGCGTAGTCGGAAAGCTCCAGTTCGCGCGCCGCCAGCGTCGAGACCAGCACCGCGCGACGCACGCCGGCGTCGCGCGCGGCGGCGGCGACACGCCCGGCGGCCTCGGCATTGACGCGGAAGAACGCGGCCCGGCCACGCGCCCGCACTAGGCCCGCGAGGTGCACGAGCGCGTCGGCGCCCGTTGCCAGGTGCGCCAGCGCCGCCGCGTCCTCGAGCGAACCGGGCACGACCGCGATCGGCCGCCCCAGCCACGCGGCGTGGGCGGGTGGGCGGCGTGCCAGCAGGCGCACGGACCAGCCTTCGTCGAGCAGGCGCGGGACCAGGTGGCCGCCGATGAACCCGGTGCCCCCGGTCAGGGCCACCGTCGGGCGGTTCACGACGCGGCGTACCTCGGCGGGGCGTCGTAGTCGCCGGCCAGGAAGCGCGCCCGCGCCTTGGTGCGGCTGAGCTTGCCCGACGAGGTCTGCGGCAGGCTGCGCGGCGGCACCAGTACGACCGCGCAGTCGATGCCGACGATCTCGTTGACGACGCCGGCCACGGCGCGGCGCAGGCCTTCGCGCGCCTCGGGCTCGGTCAGTCGGCACTGCACCAGCACGACGACCCGCTCGCCGTCGGACTCGTCGATCGAGAACGCGGCGGCGTCGCCGCTGCGCACCTGGGGCACGTGCTCGGTGGCCCATTCCAGGTCCTGCGGCCACAGGTTGCGGCCGTTGACAAGGATCAGGTCCTTGACCCGCCCCGTCACCACGATCTGGTCGCCGAGCCAGTAGCCGAGATCGCCGGTATCGAGCCAGCCGTCGGCGCCCAGCACGCGCCGGGTTTCCTCGGGCGCGTTGAAGTAGCAGCGCATGACGCTGGGTCCGCGGGTGTAAATGCGCCCCACGTGCCGGGGGCCGAGCGGGTCGCCGTCCTCGTCGCGCACCTCGAGCGCGTGGCCCGGCAGGGGCACGCCGCACAGCACGAAATCGCGCATCCGCCCACTACTCTTCGCCGGTTCGGCGCGGCCCTCGGCCAGCGCGTCCAGGTCGATCGGGTCGGTGCGCACGCCGCTGCCCAGCGGCGCGAAGCCGATGGCGAGCCCGGTCTCGGCCAAGCCATAGCTCGGCACCAGGGCGTCGGCGCGGAAGCCGCACGGGCCGAACGCCTCGACGAAACGCGCCATGCTGCTCGGCCGGATCATGTCGCCGCCGATGCCGGCGCCGCGCCACGAGGATAGATTGAGACCTTCGATCGAGACGGTCTCGGCGCGCCGGGCGCACAGCTCGTAGCCGAAGGTCGGGCTGAACGACAGGGTGCCCCGGTTGCGCGTGATGAGGGACAGCCACAGCAGCGGCCTACGTGCGAAATCGCGGGTGGCGAGGTAATCCACCGACATCTGGCAGCCGACCGGGGTCAGCACGAAGCCGACCAGCCCCATGTCGTGGTAGAGCGGCAGCCACGACGTGCAGCGATCGCCCTGGACGATGGCGAGGCCGTGGGTGGCGATCGCCTCGATGTTGTGCAGCACGCCCCGGTGCGTCATGGCGATGCCGAGCGGGAAGCGCGTCGAGCCGGACGAGAACTGCAAGTAGCAGAGGGTGTCGCCGGTGACCGCCGGCAGCGGGCCCGAATGAGCGGGGCGCGCGGCCAAGTCGGCCACGGTGCCGACGAAGCGCATGGCGCGCTCGGCCGTCGCCTCGCGCAGGTAGACCAGCAGTTCCTCAGGCGCGAAGGCGGCCACCGCCGTGCAGCCGTCGATCTGGCGGCGGATCTGGTCGACATAGGCGTCGCGACGGCCGAACGACTGGGGCAGCGGCAGCGGTACGGGCACCAGCCCGGCGTACTGGGCGGCGAAGAAGGCGCGCATGAAGTCGCCGTTGGTGTCGGCCAGCAGCGCCACGCGATCGCCCGGCTCCAGGCCGCACGCCCGCAGTAGGCGTGCCAGGTCCACCGCCTGGTCGCGCAGCAGGGCGTACGGCAGCCGCTCGACCAACTCGCCCCGGGCCGAGTAGAAGTTAAGCCCGGTTTCGCCACGCGCGGCGTAATCGAGCGCCTCGGTCATGGTTTCGAAGGCGCAACGACGAAACGGGAGCCGCGTGTTGGAATGGGGCGTGGCTTCGGACATGGTGGCGCCGGCGAGCGGGTCCCGGCTCAGGCAAGGCGGATGATCAAGGGTTGTCGGTAGCAAAAAAACCTAGCCCCGGCAAGGACGACACCGCGCGCGATCCGGCGTCGGCGCGCGTCTGGGTGTTGATTGGCGACAAGGCGGGCGACAACGCCCAGGTTCTGGCCTTGGCGGCGGCGCTGGGCCGGCCCTACCGCGTGGTGCGCCTGACGTACAACCGGGCGTATCGGCTGTGGAACGTGGCGCTGGGCGCGCGGCTTGTCAGCCTGGATTGCGAGCGCTCGGACGCGCTCGAGCCGCCCTGGCCCGACCTGGTGATCGCGGTGGGTCGGCGCGCCGTGCCCGTCGCCCGCTGGATCAAGGCGCGGTCGGGCGGTCGGACGCGGCTGGTGCACCTGGGCCGGCCTCGCGCGCCCTATCGCTGGTTCGACCTGATCGTGACGACGCCGCAGTACGCCGTGCCGGCGCGCGCTAACGTGATGCACCTGCCGCTGCCCCTGGTGGCCGAGCGCGCCCGGCACCCCGCGACCCGGCCGCCGGGCCAGCATCTAGTGCTGCTGGTCGGCGGCGACAGTGGACCCTGGCGCCTGGACGCGGACCGCGCGCGCGCGCTGGCGCGCCAAGCGGCCCAGCTTCCCCGCGCGGCGGGCGGACGGCTGACCGTGGCGACCAGCCGGCGCACCGGCGCGGCCGCGACCGAGGCCCTCGCCACGGCGCTTCCGCCCGAGGACACGCTGCACGCCTATGGCGAGCCAGGCGTCGACTACGACACGATCCTGGCGACAGCCGACGGCTTCGTCGTGACCGCCGACAGCGTCTCGATGATGGCCGACGCGGCGGCGACCAGCCGGCCGTTGCTGCTGGCGCGGCTCGACCACCACCCCGACCCGTGGCAACGGCTGGCCGCCGCCACGCGCATCCTGCCCGGTTACGCGTGCGCAGCGGACCTGGGGCTGGTCGCGCGGCCGCGCGATCTGATGGCCGTGGCCGACGCGCTTGTCGCCGCCGGCCACGCGCGCTGGCTTGACGACAATTCGGACCTCGCGCCCGTCCTGCCCTACGATGGCGCCGCCGCGCGCGCGCGCGTCGTCGCGCGGGTGCGTGCGCTGCTGGACGGAATGGAACGGTCATGAGCTATCGCGGCCTGACAGTGCTGGTGGTGGTGCCGGCGCGCGGCGGCAGCAAGGGCATACCGCGCAAGAACCTGGCGCGGCTGGGCGGGCTGAGCCTGGTCGGCCACGCCGCGCGCACGGCGCTAGCATTGTCCTTCGCCGACCGCTGTGTGCTGAGCACCGACGACGACGCGATCGCCGCCGAGGGCCGCGCGCACGGGCTCGACGTGCCGTTCCGGCGCCCGACCGAGCTGGCGACCGACACGGCGGCCGGCGTCGATGCCTGGCGCCACGCCTGGCTCGCGGCCGAGGTGCACTATGGGATGGGCTTCGACCTCTCGGTCTATCTTCAGCCGACCACGCCGCTGCGCGAACCCCACGAGGTGGAGGCGACGGTGCGCGCCGTGGTCGAGGGCGGCCACAAGGCGGCGGCGACGATCAGCCGCGTGCCCGGGCACTTCGCGCCGCACAAGATCCTGACCATGGACGCGGACGGCCGGCTCGGCTTCTCCCTGCCCGAGGGCGCCAAGGTGGTGGCGCGCCAGCAGGCCCCGGTCACCTGGTACCGCAACGGCCTGGCCTACGCCGCGCGCCGCGCCGCCGTGGTCGATGACCGCCACATCGTCGAGGACGACTGCGTCGGCGTCGTCATCGACCGCCCGCTGGCCAACATCGACGAACCCATCGACTTGGTCATCGCCGAGGCGCTGCTGCAGCAGGGCGGATGACGGTCCGCGAACCGACGCGATGCGGATTCTCATCCCCTACCCTTGCGGGAGGGGGTAGGGGGAGGGGTCGCCAGAATCCGGGCGATGCGCGCTTGAATTGCCTCGACGACCCCATCGATTCCCGTCAGCACGTCGCCGGTCCAGAACCGCATGACGACGAAACCTTGGCTTTCCAGCCACGCACTGCGCGCCGCGTCGCGTTCTGCGGTGTGTTGACCGCCATCGACTTCGACGATCAGTCGCGCCGGCAGACAGACGAAATCGCCGATGTAGCGCCCGAGCGGTACCTGACGGCGGAACCGGACGCCGAGGATCCGCTTGCGGCTGAACTGTCCCCAGAGCTTGCGCTCTGCGTCGGTCATGGCGCTCCGCATGTCGCGTGCCCGCGAACGTGCGATCACGGACGGCTCCTCATTGGACCTTCCGGGGCGACAGGATCGCTGCCTAACGCTCAGAATCGCTGCCTAACGCTCAGATAGGTCGACACGGCCTCCCGATCGACCTGCAAGTCCAGATGCTGCACGTCCTCGAACCGGACCCAATGGAGGGACTCGGCCTCGAGGCACCGAAGCTCCCCACCCCATGCCTCGATGGCGTAGTAGTGCGGGCGTCGATTCTCGGTCGATCGGTGGATCCGTCGGCAGACCAGACGTGGCTGGTGAGCCTCGACACCGAGTTCCTCGCGAAGCTCGCGCGCCAACGCTTCGGGGATCGTCTCGCCGGGATCGACATGCCCGCCCGGCAGGGCGAGCACGCCCGGCGCGACGGGTTTGTCGCACTTGCGGCGCACGGCCAGCACCGCGTCGTCCCTGACGATGATGAACGCCACCCAGTCCAGGGCTGGCGGGCGGCGGCGGCGCACCCCCCTATCCCCTCCCGCGAGGGGAGGTGGTTCTTGGGTGCCTGTCGGTCCGGTCCTCGCATCGTCGAAGTCTTGGACCGGATCGTCGGGCCGTCAAAGCCCGCCTAAACGGACGTTTCACGGGGCCTTACGCTCCCCCAGTCCGCGCCGCCTCGGCCGCGGGCCGTTTCCCCTCGGCCCCATCCTGTGCTAGGGGATCGGCCGGGCCTGCGCGCCGCGCGGCCGACCCCATTGTCCTGGTGCCCGTGACTGCCCCGGCTCTCATCATTCCGGTCGAGACCAAGGTCCGCGAATTCGACGCCAAGCTTCTGTTCAGTTGCGTGGCGGCCGAGGCGGGCCATCGTGTGGTGTTCGGCTCGCAGCGCAACATCCACCTGCGCATCGACAGCCTGCCGCGCGGCGTCTACCTGACCAAGGACGTACGCGCGAGCAAGCTGCGCGTGTTCGACATCCTGGGCGACCTGGGCACCGCCATCGTCGGCTGGGACGAGGAGGGGCTGGTGCGCTACCCCTCGGCGCACTACTTCAAGATGCGCGTGTCGCCCGAGGCGCTGGCCCGCGTCGCGCTGTGGTTCGCCTGGGGCGCGGAGGACGCCGCGACCATGCGTACCTTCCCGGCGTTTCCCGGCACGCCGATCCATACCGTGGGCAACCCGCGCGTCGACGTGCTGCGCCGCGAACTCCGCCCCTACTACGACCCCGAGGTGAACGCGCTGCGCGAGCGCTTCGGCCGCTTCGTGCTGATCAACACGAACTTCGGCCATTCCAACCACTTCCTCGCGAAGTACACGGTCAGGACCGAGGAGTTCAAGGAGGAGATGGGCGAGAAGGACACGAGCTGGGACCGCGACCTGGCCGTGCACCGCGACGCCATGTTCCGCCACTTCCAGGCGATGATCCCGGCGCTGGCGCGCGCCCTGCCCGGAACGACGATCGTGGTGCGCCCGCACCCCTCGGAAGGCGACGAGGTTTGGCGCGCCGCGGCCGCCGGCGCTGCCAACGTCCAGGTCGTCCACGAGGGCAGCGTGCTGCCCTGGCTGCTGGCCGCCGACGTGCTGGTGCACAACGGCTGCACCACGGCGGTCGAGGCGTTCCTGCTGGACCGGCCGGCGGTGACCTACAAGCCGATTGTCTCGGAACGCTTCGACCGCCACCTGCCCGATGGCTTGAGCGTGGAGGCGCCCGATCTGGACGCGCTGGTCGGCGAGGTCGAGAGCTTCGTCGCCGGGCGCGACGTGGCGGCGGTCGCCGCCGCGCGCCGGGCGTTGCTGGACCGCCACATCGCGCCCCAAGGCGCCGATCTGGCGGCCGAGCGCGTGGTGCGCATCGTGGGCGAGGCCGGCGTCGAGCCCACGCGCGGGCGCGCCGCCCTGGCCGGCCAGCTGAAGGCCAAGGCGCGCGCCGTGCAGAAGCTGATCAACACCTACGTGCCCGGCTCGAAGAACTGGTCGGTCTACGAGAAGCGACGCTTCGCCGCCACTGGCCAAGCCGAGGTCGAGGACCGCATCGCCCGCTTCAGCGCGCTGCTGGGGCGCTTCGGCGCCGTGCGCGCCCACGCCCTGGCCGAGGACGTGTTCGAGATCACCACCTGAGCCCGGCTTGCCGGGGCCAACCCCTTAGCGTAGAGTGCTTTTTTCGCTAAGGACGGCCATGACCGCGAAGCCGATCTACCTGATCGACCTGGCGCACGACAGCAAGCTCGGGCTTTCGAGCGACACCATGCCGCTGCAGCTCGGCCTGGTCGCGGCCTACGCGCTGCGCGAGCTAGGCGAGCGTATCCGCGTCGAACTGTTCAAGTTCCTGCCCGACTTCGAGGCGGCGATGGAGCGCGAGCCGCCGTTCATCCTGGGCGTCTCCAACTACATCTGGAGCATCGACCTGGCCATGAAGGTGGTCGAGGTGGTCAAGCGCTGGTTCCCGGACGTCATCGTGGTTGGCGGTGGGCCGAACTACCCCGACGAGTTCGAGGACCAGGTCGATTTCCTGCGCCAGTACCCGCAGTTCGATCTCTACATCTACAAGGACGGCGAGGTGCCGTTCGCGGCGCTGGCCGGCTTCCTGCTGGAACACCCGGATCGCCGCGCGGCCCAGGTGGCCAAGCTGCCGAGCTGCCATGCGCTGGTCGACGGCGAACCCTGGTTCGGCGCTACCGCGCCCCGCGTGCGCGACCTGGCCAGCCTGCCCTCGCCCTACCTGACCGGCCTGATGGACAAGTTCTTCGACAACCGGCTGGTCCCGACCATGCAGACCAACCGGGGCTGCCCGTTCACCTGCACCTTCTGCACCGAGGGCGGCAGCTACTACAACAAGGTGTTCAAGACCTCGCACGACCGCAAGATCGCCGAGGCCGACTTCATCCTGGCCCACGTCAAGCACACGCGCACGCTGCGCGTGACCGACTCGAACTTCGGCATGTTCGAGGAGGACCAGGCGTTCTGCCGCCACCTGGGCGAGATGCAGGCGCGCACGGGCTACCCCGAGTACATCATGTGCTCGACCGGCAAGAACCGGAAAGAGCGCGTGCTCAAGTGCAACGAGCTCCTGAACGGCGCCATGCGGCTGACCGCGTCGGTGCAGTCGCTCGACCCGAAGGTGCTGGCCGCGACCAAGCGCGACAACATCTCGCTCGACGCGCTGATGTACGTCTCGGACGAGACCAGCGACACCGACACCCACGCCTACTCCGAGCTGATCCTGGCGCTGCCGCACGATTCGGTCGCGCGCCACGAGGCCAGCATCGACGGCCTGATGAAGATCGGCATCGGCAACATCACCCAGCACCAGCTGGCGCTGATCCACGGCACCGAGCTGAACAGCCGCGCGACGCGGACGACGTACGCCTACCGCTCGGGCTTCCGCCCCATCCAGCGCTGCGTCGGCCGCTACGCGTTCCTGGGCGAGACGTTCGTCTCGGCCGAGGTCGAGGAGATCGCGGTCGAGACCAACACGCTCTCGTTCCACGACTACATGGACCTGCGCCGGCTCTACCTAACGGTTGGCATCTTCTACAACGACCGGGTGTTTGGCGAGATCCACGCGCTGCTGCGCATCCTGGGGCTGTCGACGTTCGCGTGGATCAAGTCGATCCACGACGACATCGCCCGTCTCGGGCCCGGCCTGACCGCGCTCTACCAAGGGTTCAGCGACGACACGGCGGGCGAACTGTGGGCCACGCCGCAACAGCTCGCCATCGACGTGGCGCGCGACGTCGACCGCTACACGGTCGGCGAGATCGGCGGCAACATCATCTACAAGTACCGCGCCAAGTCGATCGTCGAGTGCTTCCCCGAGCTGCACGCGACCGCGTTCCGCTACCTGCGCGCCTATCTGGCCAAGGCGGGCATGCGCGAGGACGAGGCGGTCGACGAGCTGGAACGCTTCTCGCGCCTGCAGAAGCTGGACCTGCTGGACACCCGGATCGAGACCGAGGCGACGTTCTCCTACGACATCCTGCGGCTGATCCAGGATTCCTCGTACGCGCGCAAGGGCGGCACGCTGGACGATCTGCACCACCCCGTCACCCTGGCGGTCGCCCACACCGACAAGCAGAAGGCGACCATCGAGCGCGAGCTCAAGTTCTACGGCGCCGACATCCCGGGCCTGACCATGCTGATCTCGCGCTATCCGGTGAAGCGCTTCTGGCGCCGGGCGCGCTATCTCGATCCCGCCGCGGCGCTGTGGCAGCGCGAGCGCCGGCTCGAGGTCGTCGGCGCCTGACCGGTTCGCCGGCCATGAACGCTGCGTCGCCGGCGGCACTCGCCACGTGCCTGCCCACGGACGCCGAGATCGAGGCGACGCTGGCGCCGTTCGTGATGGCGCGCATGGCCGAGCACGACCCGCGATTCGTCGCGCGCCGCGCCCGCCAGGTGCGCAAGTACCGCTACCGGCGCGCGCGCCGCGTGCTGCTGGGCTGGCTGCCCGAGGGCAAGCGCACCCAGGCCTATGTCGAGCAGAGCTACGACAGGACCTTCGCCGAGCGCCCGTGGCCCGAGACCCACGGCGCGACCGAGGACCCCAAGCCGACGTGGGCCGCGTATGGCGCCGAACGCCTGGTGGTGCGGCGCTACGGCCTGGGCCGCGTGCACCTGCTGGCCATGGCGCGAATCATCCGGGCGCTGGGCGCCCGCAGCGTGCTGGAGGTCGGTTCGGGCACCTGCATCAACCTGTTCGTGCTGGCCGCCCTGCCGCCGAGGTCTCCTTCGCCGGCATCGAGCTGACCGCCACGGGCGTCGCCCAGGCGCACGCGGTGGTCGGCGCGGCCACCCTGCCCGCGCGTCTGGCGGACTACTGCCCGGCGCCGGTGGCCGACCCCACGGCGCACCGGCGTATCGACATCCGTCGCGGCAACGCGCTGGACCTGCCCTTCGAGGCCGGCGCCTTCGACCTGGTGTTCACGCGCCAAGCGCTGGAGCAGATGGACATGATCCGCCGCGCCCTCGCTCGGCCAGATCGCGCGGGTGGCCAAGTCCCATGTGCTGCTGGTCGAACCCTTCGCCGACGCCAACCGCGACCCGCTGCGCCACACCTACGTGGCCGCCAAGGATTGTTTCTCGCTGCCGGTGGCGGGGCTGGGCGCGTTCGGCATTGTGCCCGTCTTCACCAGCCGGGCGTTCCCGCAAAACATCCTGCTCGGCATCGAGCTGGTCGTCGGCGCGCGCGGCGCCTGACGGGGCTCCAGTGGGGTCGAGACTGGACCCCTCAACCTGGCCGGCGATCGCGAGCCCCCCTCACCCTCCCGCCGCGTGCCGCGCTGGGCCCCTCCCTCTCCCGCAAGGGGAGAGGGCGTTGGTAGCGCGCCCCCTCTCCCCTTGCGGGAGAGGGTCGGGGTGAGGGGTGGCCCGAATCGCCTCTTCCGGCTTGGTGGTATCGGCGCAAGACCCACGACCCTCGGGCTCAGGCGGCCGAGGCGGCGTCGCGCACCAGCGCCACCCGGCCGTCGGCCAGGCGGTAGACCCGGTTGGCCGGCGCCAGCCACGCCGGCTGGTGCGTGATGACCAGGACGGTCAGCGCGCCGGCCAGCGCGCGGATGTTGGCGACGATCGCGTCCTCGGTCGCCGGGTCGAGCGCGCTGGTCACCTCGTCCAGGATCAGGAGCCTGGGCTTGCGCACCAGCGCGCGAGCCAGCGCGATGCGCTGGCGCTGGCCGCCCGACAGCTTGGTGCCGCGTTCGCCGACCACGGTGTCCACGCCGTCGGGCAACGCGGCCACGAAGTCCCACGCGCCAGCCGCACGCAAGGCGGCTTCGATGTCGTCCGCGCCCAGGGTCTCGTCGCCCAGCGCCACGTTCGCAGCGACGGTGTCGTGGAACAGGAACAGCTCCTGCGGCACGTAGCCGACCATGGCGCGCCACGCGGCGAGATCGAGCGCGGCGAGCGGCTGGCCGTCGATCAGCACGGCGCCCGCCTGGGGCTGGTTGAGCCCGAGCATCAGGTCGGCGATGGTCGTCTTACCGGCGCCCGACGGCCCCATGATCACGGTCAACGAGCCCGCCGGCACCTCGAGCGAGACATCGTCCAGCACCACGCGGCCATCGTAGGCGAAGCCCGCGTGGGCAAGCCCGCAGCCGCGCGCGAGCGTCGGCGCGGCGCCGGTGGTGATGGTTTCGCGTTCGGCTTCGGCCTCGTCGATGGCGTTGCGCAGGGCCCAGAACGCGCTTTCACCCACCAGTGCCGTCTGCATCTGTTGCTGGATCTTGCCGATGGTCGCCACCGCGTTGGCCATCAGCACGGCCATGACCACGAGCTGCGAGAACGGCACCGCCCAGAACTCGATCGCCACCCAGAAGCCGACGCACAGGAACACCGCGCCCAGCGGTTCCTGCATGTGACGCAGCGCCTGCCGGCTGAACACCTGGCGGCGCAGCGATGTGTTGAGGTCGGCGATCAGGTCGCCGAAGACGTGCACCAGGCGCACGTGCCGGCCCATGGCCTTGAGCGGCTTTATGCCGTGCAAGGCGTCCGTGAGCTGAGCGACCAACTCGTGGGTGCGTCGCGTCTGCTTGCGCCCGGCGCGCTGGGCCATGCGCACCAGGAACGACAGCAGCCCGGCGATGACCGAGCCGGCGACGAGGGCGGCGACCGCCACCGGCCACGAGACGAAGAAAGCCAGCACGATGTAGACGATGCCCTGCAGCCCGGTGGTGATGGCGAGCGCGGCGGCCAAATAGGCGTCGGCGGCGCGGCTCGCCTCCAGGCTGACAGCGTTGGCGAAACGCCCCACCGGCTGGCGCGTGAAGTAGCCCCAGCGCACGGCCAGCAGCCGTTCGATCAGCGCGAGCCGCAAACTCGTGGCCACGCCGGCCACGGCGTAGCCCACGTGGTTCATGGCGAGCAACGTGAGCGCCGCCTTGAGCACCAACCCGCCCGCCACCAGCGCGAGCAGGACGCCGAGGTCCGGCGCCAAGCCGAGCGCACCCAACGCGCCGACGATCGCCCGGTCGACCGGCGAATCGCCCGCCTCGCCGGTGGCGACGGCGAGCACCGGCAGCAGGCTGGCGAGCCCGATGCCCTCGGCCAGGCCGGCGGCCAGCAGGCACGCGAGCACACCCCAGCGGCGCGGTCCCGCCCCGACCGCGAAGTACATGCGCAGAACGGTGATCATCGGGCGCGTTTCGCGATGGACTGTGGCCGTCCATCGCGCAGCACAGCAGGAATGGCCAGCATCGTCGATGACCGATAGACTGAATTAAAGGAATCGACCGAGGACTTTAATTGGGTCCCGCGCGATACAAGATCCTTGCATTCCTGCATGTGTCGATATGGATCACGTGCTTTTCGCCAGCTCCCTCAGTGGCCGCCTCGTGCCGACGATCGAAGGCGACATGGGCTTCGTACCACACCCGCTGCCACCAAGCATCGACATAGGATCGATCTCGACGGGTCCTCGAAGCGGCCTCCCTGAGACCTGGTGAACTCAACGGGATCGGAGCCACGCTCCCAAATCCCAGTCTGCTGGTTCATCCCATGCGGCGGCGCGAAGCGGTGTCCTCGTCCGCGATCGAAGGGACGTACGCGTCGATCGACGAGCTGTTCCGCCTCAAGGCTGACGAGCGCTCTGCCGCGCCAAGCCCGGACACCCGCGAAGTGAGGAACTACGTCGTCGCCCTGGATCACGGCGTCAAGCGGCTCGACGAACTCCCCATCTGCCTTCGCCTGATGCGCGAGCTTCACGAAAGACTTATGCGCGGCGTCACACCCGCCCATGGCGGTCGCCTTGCTCCGGGAGAATTCCGGCAAAGCCAGAACTGGATTGGCGATCCGAGTTCCACCGTCGCGACGGCCCGCTTCGTACCGCCGCCACCGAACGAGGTCATGCCGGCTCTGGACGAGTTGGAGCGATACATCAACGATTTGGCCCCGCCGAGCCTGCCGAGGCTCGTCCGTGTCGCCCTTGTTCACTACCAGTTCGAGACGATTCACCCGTTCGCCGACGGCAACGGCAGGGTCGGGCGGCTTCTGATACCTCTGATGCTTGCGCGGATCGACGCCCATCGCCATCCGCTGCTGTTCATGGCGCCATACTTCGAACGTCACCGGGACGAGTACATCGACAGGATGTACAATGCTAGTTTGGCCGGCGCGTGGCGGCCCTGGCTGGATTTCTTCCTGCGCGGCGTCATCGAGGAGGCATCGGACGCAATCGGGCGCATTCGGACACTGAACGAGGTGCTGTCTGAATTCCGCTCACGGCTAAAGAACGTCGGCGCCAAAGCGAACACCCTGCTCATGGTCGATCGACTTCTCGAGATGCCCTACTTCACCATTCCCGCGATCCAAGCGGCCATCAGAGTCAGCTATCCAACGGCGAAGTGGATCGCCCAGATGCTGGTCCTCGTAGGCATTGCCAAGGAAGTGGAGGGCTCGCGCCCGCGGCTCTTCGTTGCATCGGACATCATGAGCGTTCTGAATCGTCCCTTCGAGCCGCGCTCGGGACCCGGCTGAACGGGCCCGCGCATCGACATCAGCCCATACGGACGACGCGCTCACGGATCGGCGAGCTGTGCCCTACTCCGCGGCCTTGGGCAACGCGGGCGCCGGTTCGGTTGGCACGGTGCGTCGCGCCCGGCGCCGGTCGCGCCACCCGGCCACGTTGGCGCGCAGCATCAGGGCGGCTGGTGTCACGATCAGGGTCAGAACGGTCGCGAACGTCAGGCCCACGCCGATCGCGGTCGAAAGCTGGGTCCACCATTGGGTCGAGGGCGCGCCGACGCTGACCTCGCGCTTGACGAAGTCCACGTTCACGCGGAACATCATCGGCAGCAGGCCGATGACGTTCGAGCCCGCGGTCAGCAACACGGGGCGCAAGCGCTGGGCGGCGGTCTTGAGGACCGCCTCGCGGATCGTGGGCTCGGTCGTCTTGAGCCGGTCGAAGGTGTCGATCAGCACGATGTTGTTGCTGACCACGATGCCGGCCAGCGCGATCACCCCGATGCCGGTCATGACGACGCCGAACGGCTGGCCGGTGATGATCAGCCCGACGAACACGCCGATGGTCGACATGACCACCGCAGAGAGGATCAGGAACGTCGAATAGAAGCTGTTGAACTGGGCGACCATGATGATGGCGATCAGGAACAGCGCCGCGATGAACGCCTTGCCCAGGAAGTCCTGCGCGGCGACCTGTTCCTCGTTCTCGCCCTTGAACGCGACGTCGACCCCGGCCGGCAGGTCCGCCGTCTCGAGCCAGCCTTGGATTTCGCGCACCTTGTCGTCGACCAGCACACCGGGCGCCACGTCGGCCCGCACGTGCAGGACGCGGCGGCCGTCGACCCGTTTGATCTGGCCGGTGCGCGGCGCGGCCGTGCGGGTCACGAAATTGCCGAGCGGCACGGCGATGCCGGCCTCGTTGACCATGCGCACCTGGTCGAGCCGGCTGATCGAGCGGTCGTCGCGCGGGTAGCGCGCGCGGATGTCGATCTCGGCGTCGGCGTCGTCGGGCCGGTAGGTGCCGAACAGGATGCCGTTGGTGACAAGCTGGATCGCCTGGCCGACGCCGGCCACGTCGGCGCCGAACTTGGCCGCCTGGGCGCGATCGACGGTCAGCTCCCAGGTGATGCCGGGGATCGGCCGGCTGTCCTCGACATCGACCAGGCCGTCGATGCCCGCGAGCCCCGCGCGCACCGCCGCCACGGCGTCCGCGAGCGCCGCCGGATCGCGCGCCGCGATTTCCAGGTCGATGGGCTTGCCGACCGGCGGTCCGGCCTGGGCCTGGCGCGGTTCGACCGCGATGCCGGCCAGATCGCGCGCGCGCGCGCGCACCTCGTCCAACACCGCGCTGGCCGGGCGGCGCGTGTCCCACGGCGCAAATTCGAGCTGGATCAGGCCGATCACGTCCTCCGGCAGGTCGGTGCCTTCGCCTTGCGGGCCGCTGCGGGCGTAGACGGTCTCGATCTCGGCCATGTCGAGGATGCGGTCCTCGACCTCGCGCACCAGCGTGTCCTGTTCGTCGATCGACAGGTTGCCGCGCGCGTGGATCTGCAGCACCGCCTGGTCCGGCTCGACATCGGGGAAGAACTCGACGCCGTTGCCGTGGAACGCGTAGTAGGTCTGGATGCCGACCAGCGTCGCGATGGCCAGGACGATGACCAGGATCGGTCGGCGGATTGCCCAGTCGAGCAGGCGCACGTAGGCGCCCGTCGCGCCGCCGAGCGCGCGCAGGTCGGCGCGGCCCGCGGCGGCCAGCGCGCCCGGCGTGGCCGACGCGGTCACCGCGCGGCCGAACATGGAGCCCAGCGTCGGCGTGAAGAACAGCGCCATCACCACTGAGGCGACGAGGGTCGCGAACAGGGTCAGCGGCATGAACTTCATGAACTCGCCGACCACGCCCGGCCAGAACAGCAAGGGCGCGAACGCCGCCAGCGTGGTCAGCGTGCCGGCGATGATCGGCCCCGCCATGCGCCGCGCCGCCAGGCCGTAGGCGGCGGTGCGCGCCATCCCTTCGGCCATTTTCCGCTCGGCGTACTCGGTCACGATGATCGCGCCGTCGACCAGCATGCCGACCGCCAGGATCAGGCTGAACAGCACGACCACGTTGATGGTCAGGCCCATGAAGGCCAGCACCAGGATGCCGACCAGGAACGAGGTCGGCACGGCGAAGCCGACCAGCAGTGCCGAGCGCAGGCCGAGCGACGCCACCACCACGACCGCCAGCAACAGCACGCCGGACAGCAGGTTGTTCTGCAGGTCGAGCAGCATGTCGCGGATGTGGACCGACTGGTCCTGCATGAACGAGACCTCGACCTGGGCCGGCCAGGCCGCGCGTTCCCGCTCGACGACGGCGCGCACCTTCTCGATGGTCGCGACGATGTTCACGCCGGCGCGTTTCGAGACCTCGATCACCAGCGCGCGACGGCCGCCCACCCGGGCGTAGCCCGTCGAGTCCTTGAAGGTGCGGCGCACCGTGGCGATGTCGCCGACGGTGATCACCGCGTCGCCCCGCACCACCACGGGCAGGGTCATGACGTCGCGCACCGTCTCGAACAGCCCGGGGATCTTGACCGCGAAGCGCCCCGCGCCAGTGTCCAGCGCGCCGGCGGCGACCAGCCGGTTGGAGCGCCGGACCGCGTCGATCACGTCGTTGCCGGACAGCCCGTAGCTCTCGACGCGCAGGGGGTCGATGACGATCTCGACCAGTTCCTCGCGTTCGCCGGCGATCTCGGCGTCGAGCACCGCGGGGATCGCCTCGATGGCATCCTCGAGGTCGCGGGCGAGCGCCAGCAGCGTGCGTTCGGGCACCTCGCCGGCCAGCGCGACGATCAGTACGGGGAACAGGCTCAGGTTGATCTCGTGGACGGTGGGCTCGTCGCTCTCGTCGGGCAGCTCGGCCTTGGCGATGTCGACCTTCTCGCGCACGTCGGCCAGCGCCGTGTCGATGTCGTGCCCGGCCCAGAATTCGAGGATCACGTTGGCGCCGCCCTCGAACGCGGTCGAGCGCATCTCCTTGACGCCCTCGATGGTGCGCAACTCCTGCTCCATCGGCTTGACCAGCAGGCGTTCGGCGTCGGCGGCCGAGATGCCCTCGTGGCCCAGCGAGACGTAGGCGATGGGGATGGTGACGTCGGGGTCGGATTCCTTGGGGATGCGGTCGTAGGCGACGGCGCCCGCCATCATGATCAGGATCAGCACCAGGATGACCAGGCGCCGGCGCGCGAGCGCCCCGTCGATCAAGGCACCCACGGTGGCGCGCCCTAGTCCGCCGGGACGCTCGTCACCGCCTGGCCGGCCGTGACGAACTCCTGGCCCACGACGATGACGGCCGCGGTCTCGGGCAGGCCGGCGATCCACATGCCGTCGGGGCCGTCGCCGACCAATTCGACCGGGAAAAAGGCGACGCGGCCGTCGGCGTCCACGGTCTTGATGCCGACTACGCCGGCTTCGTCCAGGGTGAGCACCGCCGGGGTCACCCGGTGCGCCGCCACGGGTTCGAGCGGCACGTCGAGTTCGGCGGTCACGCCGGCGACGATGCGTCCCTCGGGATTGGCCACCTCGAGCTCGACGCGGAAGGTGTGGGTCTCGGGATTGGCGACGCGGCCGACGAAGCGGATGACGCCCGAGACCGTGGCGCCGGTCACCAGACGGGCCGTCGCCATCTGGCCCTGGGTGATGCGCCCGACATCGCGCTCGGTCAGCTCGGCGACGATCAGGATCGGATCGAGATCGACGATGTAGGCGACGGCGTCGCCCACCGCCACGAAGTCTCCGATTTCAACGTCGCGCCGTTCGACCGCGCCGTCGAAGGGCGCGGCGATGACGGTGCGCGCCAGGTCGAGCTTGATCCCGGCGAGGCGGGCGCGCGCCTCCTCGCTCAGCGCCACCATTTCGGCGGCGCGCACCTGGGTCTGGTAGCCCTTGTCGGCCAGCTTGGTCGCGGCGTTCAGCTCGATGGCACGCTGTTCGACCAGGGCCTTGGCCTCGTCAAGCCGGGCGGGACGGTCGTCCTCGGCCAGACGCAGCAGCACGTCTCCCCCGGCCACGGCCGCGCCCTCGGCCGCCTCGATCGCGGCGACGGTTCCTTGCGTCTCGGCGCGCACGGTGATGGCGCGCGACGGCTCGGTGCGCCCGAGCACGGCGATGGCTTCGGCGCGCGGCTCGGCAACCAGGGTGCGCACCCGCACCGACGGCATCGCCGCGCTCTCGGGTTCGGTCGCGCTCGCCGCCGCGCTGTCGTCCGGCGAGGCCTCGCGCGCCGACCGTGCGAACTCGCCCGACGCCACCCACAGGGCGGCGCCGACGGCGATCGCCACGGCGAGCAGGAGAGGCTTGTTCATCGGGCCGGTCCGTTACGGCGAGCGCCGGGGCGTCGAATCCTTACGAACGAACGCCACCGATCCGTCGCGATCGGCGCGCAGTCAGCCCCATCGAACGAAAAGATAAGGATCGCGGCGAGGTTTTGCCACCCCGCCGCGACCCCGTCCAAGCGATGGCTGCGTTACAGGGGACGCGCCGACGCCCGAACAAGCATGCCGCTCGCCACGAGCTCGATCTGCTCGCGCCGCAGGCCGATGTCGGCGAGCTGGCGATCGCTGAGCCCCGCCAGTTCCCGGCGGAGCGTGCGCGAACGCTGCCAAGCCTTCAAACGGCCGAAGAGGTTGCGGGTCACCATGATCTCACACTCCGGATAGCCAGGCCGGGCACCATGCCCAGCCGTTTCGCGTAAAATTATGTGGTTATGAGTGGATTTTGCAGTAGCGATATTGCATCGCGTCAGACATGCGTCCAGTGCATGATTCAGGCGCGATGGTCGAACGGCCGACCGGTCAGCCGCTGATAGGCCTCCAGATAGCGCGCGCGCGTGCCCGCCACCACCTCGGGCGGCAGCGTAGGGCCGGGCGCCACCTTGCCCCAGCCCTGCAGGGCCTCGAGCCAGTCGCGCAGGGGCTGCTTGTCGAACGAGGGCGGCGTGGTGCCGGGAATCGCCGCCTCGGCTGGCCAGAAGCGCGAGCTGTCGGGGGTCAGCGCCTCGTCCACCAGGGTGAGCACGCCGTCGATCGTGCCGAACTCGAACTTGGTGTCGGCGATCACGATGCCGCGCGTCTCGGCGTAGGCCGCCGCGGCGCCGTAGAGGTCGAGCGTGGTCTCGGCCAGGCGGCGCGCGGTGGACGCGCCCAGGGCCGCTTCCATGGCCGCGAAGGGCACGTTTTCGTCGTGGCCCGACCCCGCCTTGGTCGCCGGCGTGAAGATCGGCGCGGGCAGCCGCTCGGACTGGCGCAAGCCCGTGGGCAGCGCGACACCGCACACCGCGCCGGTGCGCTGATAGTCCTTCCAGCCGCTGCCGGCCAGCCAGCCGCGCGCCACGCATTCGAAGGGAACCACCTTGGCCTTGCGCACGATCAACGCGCGCCCGGCCAGGTGCGCCCGTTCGTCCGCGTCGAGGTCGAGGCCGCCGAGGTCGTCGCCGACCACGTGATTGGGTACCAGCGCGCCCAGACGTTCGAACCAGAACAGGCTCATGGCGGTCAGGATGCGGCCCTTGTCCGGAATCGGCGTCGGCATCACCACGTCGAACGCGCTGATCCGGTCGCACGCCACGAACAGGAGCTGGTCGCCCAGGTCGTAGAGGTCGCGCACCTTGCCGCGCGCGGTCAGCGGCAGGCGCCGGAGCGAGGTTTGGAACACCGCCGTCATAGGGATCCCCCTCGGGCTCGGACCGCCGGGACTGGGCGAGGGCGCACTTGGAGACGCGGGCGCGGGCGTGTCAAGGGGAAGGCGAAAACGACATCGGCCCCGCGTACCCGTCCTGCTCTGGTACGGGTCGCGGGGCCGATCCGTGCGGGGTCGCCCCCGCGTGACTCGCCTACTTCCGGCCGCGCGGCCGGGTGATCAGCCAATCAAGGCCGAGCACCGATGGAGCGGTGCGTTCGTTGCGCCGGGCGTGGGGACGGCCGGCCGTCGCCGCTCCGAAGAAGCCGAGAAGGCCAATGGCCATGCTCATGACGTTCTCCTCTCTTTCCGACAAGTTGCGAAGAGGACCCGGGCCGGCCGCCCGGCGCCGTGTTTCAGCGCCAAGTGCGGGCCACCGCGAGGCCTCCGGATCACACCCAGTGCGGTGTGATCTGGCACTAAGATAGTGAAACAATACAAATATTGCAATGCAACATGAAACGGGACAGACATGCAATATTGGCATATCTTTGTTTCGTGCCGCGTGGCGCCCACGCCACAGGGCGGTCGCCTCTTGCATAGCGCCGTGCCAGTCGCCACCTTGGCGCCGTCAGCGGGAGACGGTCGGACATGCGCGTCCTGGTCATTCAGAACTGTTCGCCGAGCCTGCCGGGCGTGGTCGGCGAGGTGCTGGTTCGGCGCGGGGTCGACCTGGTGTTGAACGACGCCGAGAGGGGCGGGATGCCGCCGGCGGACGACGACGGCTTCGACGGGCTCCTGGTGCTGGGCGGGCCGATGAACGCCGAGGAGGATCATCTGTGGCCGCACCTGCCGGCCACGGTCGACCTGATCCGTCGATTCCACCGTCAGGCCAAGCCGTTCCTGGGCATCTGTCTGGGCTCGCAGTTGGCCGCGCGCGCCTTCGGCAAGAAGGTGCACCGCCACGGCGCTCACGAACGCGGCTTCGTGCCCCTGGCGACGACCGAACCCGCGCGCGAGGACCGGCTGTTCGCCGGCCTGGCGCCGACCCAGCACCTGTTCGAATGGCACGAGGACACCTTCGACCTGCCGGACGACGGCGTGCTGATGCTGACCGGCGAGGCCTGCCGCAACCAGGCGTTCCGCGTGGGCAAAACGTCATACGCGTTCCAGTGCCACATCGAGGTCACGCCCGACCTGTTCGCCCTGTGGCATGGCAACGCGGCCGACTACATCGCCAAGGTCGATCCGGCGTTTCCCCAGCGCATCGCGGCCGAGATGCCGCGCCACTACGCCGCCAGCCGGGCGCTGTGCGAGCACGTGAGCGAACGCTGGACCGACCTGGTGGCCGAGCGCGCGAACGGCGGCTGAGGACTTACGCCGCCTTGGCGCCGGCGTATCCCGCGTAGTTGGCCACGTAGTAGCGCTCGTCGTTGGCCATGGAGCGCACGCTGGGTCGCGCCGCCATGGCGCCGATCCAGCCACGCAGGCGCGTAGATTCCGCGGGCACGTCGATGCCACGGTAATGGCGCCACGCGGGCAGGCGCTCGAAGAACGGGTAGTAGGCGAGATCGAGCAGGGTCACGTCGGCGCCCAGCCAGTAGGGACCGGCGCCGCCGTGGCGAGCCAAGCCCTCGCACTCGATGAAGCGGAAGCGATCCTCGACCTTGGCGCGCAGGCTCGCCTGGCGCGCGGCGTCCTGCTCCTTGAGCAGCGCGTAGTAGTCGTCGAGCACATGGTGATCGAGATAGTCGATCCAGATGCGCGTGAAGGCCTTGAGCGCCGGATCGGCCGGCATCAGGCGCGGCGTCGGGAACACCTCGTCCAGGTACTCGTTGATGATGGCGCTTTCGTAGACGACCGCCTCGCCGTGCACGAGCGCCGGCACGCGGCCGTAGGGCGAGACCTCGAGGAACCGCTTGGACTTGTTCTTGAAGTCGATTTCGTGGAGCGTCACGTCCAGCCCCTTCTCGAGCAGCGCGAGGCGCGTGCGGTGAGCGTAGGGGCAGACACGGGCGGTGAAGAGTTCGAGCGCCATCACGTTCCTCCCTGTCAGCGAAGAACGACTCTAGCAGCCTTCGTGCGCGTGCAGCGATCCCTGTCGGTCGCGCCGCGCCGACCGCAGGGTCGCGTTCGTCAGGCGGCCTTGCGGCGGCGGACGGCGGCGCAGCTTGCGCCGCCGAACCCGAGCAGCGCGAGCGCCGCGGGTTCGGGCGCCTCGGTCTCGTCGGGCGCGACGCCGATGATCTGCTGCACCTTGAACGCGTCCTTGCCCTTGTCGGTCAGGCTCGTCCCGGTCAGCGCCTTCTACTTGCAATAGAACTTGAGCCGGCTGTGGTCGTAGCCCACGGCGTGGTTGTTGCCGGCGTTGGTTTGGCAGTTCGCCAGCGTGATGGCGAGCGAGCCGTAGATCATCGTGAAATTCGACGCGTACGTGTTGACCTGTTCGGATTCGCTGTTCGCCGCCAGAATCAGGTAGCGCCCCGCGGCGTTGTTGCTGAGCGTGTTGGTCGCGCCGACCGCGACGTTCGAGAACAACCTATGGACGAAGCCGGGCGAGCCGAGCACGGCGTTGCCCGCGTCCCAGGTGAAGCCACCGGCCAGGAACAGCGCCAGGATGTCGTCGAGCCCGCTGAGCGAGCCGCCGATGTACGTCATGATGTCGGCGTCGTCGCCCTTCCAGCCGATGCGGATGCTCTTGGGGATGTAGGCGTCGCTGGCGAATTGGAAGACGATCAGCTCGTCGGGGCCGATGTTGTCCATGGCGTGGTTGGGCGAACCGGTCGGTTCGCTGGTCGTCTGGCTGCCCAGACCGCCGCCCCAGATGTTGATCGTGCCCTTCTGGATGGTGCCGAGACCAAAGTCGTCGGAGGTGTTGAACGAGCACACGCGCAGGACGCGCGTCAGATCGCCGATACCCTCGAAGCTGAACACGGTGCCCGTGCCGCTGCCCGCAGTGGTACGCACCGATTCCTGCAGGCCGCCGTTGCAGATCGAATCCGACCCGCCCTCGCACGTGTTCCTCGTGACCTCGACGGCGTGCGCGACGCCACCGGCCATCATCACGGCGCCGAACGCGGCTACCGCGACCAACCCTTCAACGCGATCATGGGACGCACGCTGACCCTTCCTGGTGTCATGTTGCGGCCCTTTGCGGGCCTAGTCCGTTCAAGCCCTGCAAGCCTCGTGCAAGACGCGCGACGTCGCAGTGACGCCGCACACTTGGGGCGCGGATCCGCGCCCTTCGTGCCCTTGGCGCGCGGCCATCCTGCGACACGAACGGTTAAGGTCCGGTCGCCCGTCGCGAACCGGTACGAGACGTAAATCGGTTAATCGGTTAAGTGCGCCTAACTGTGTTGGCGTGGTCCGCCGCCAGCAACCGCGGCAGGGTGCCGAACGTGCCCATGGCATGACGCATGAAGACGCGCTTGAGCGGCGGCGCGCGATCGACCAGCGCAAGCCCGACATCGCGAGCCAGGCGCAGCGGAGCGCTGTCGTTGGCGAACAGCCGGTTCAGTCCGTCGGTCACGGTCGCCAGCACCACGGTGTCGGTGCGCCGCCAGCGTTCGTAGTGGGCGAGCGGGCCCGCGTCGCCCGGCTCGAGCCCGACGGCGCGGCCCTCGGCCAGCACGTGGGCGAGCGTCGCCACGTCGCGCAGGCCCAGGTTGAAACCCTGGCCGGCGATCGGATGAATGGCTTGAGCGGCGTCGCCGATCAGCGCCAGCCGGTCGTCGACCACCCGCTCGGCGCGCACCAGGGCCAAGGGATAGCTCCAGCGCGGTCCTTCGAGCGCGAGCCCGCCTAGGAAGTCGCCGAACCGATCGCCCAGTTCCTCAAGGAACGCCGTGTCGTCGAGTGCCAGCAGGCGCGGCGCCAGGTCAGCGCGCTCGGTCCACACCAGCGACGCGCGGTCGCCGGCGAGCGGCAGGATGGCGAACGGTCCGGCCGGCAGGAATCGCTCGTGCGCGATGCCCTGGTGCGGCCGTTCGTGGCGCACGGTGCAGACGATGCCGGTCTGGCGGTAATCATGCGTGGTCGAGCCGATGCCGGCCAAGGCGCGCAGCCGCGAAGCGCGGCCATCGGCGGCGATGGCGAGCCGGGCGGCAATGCGCCCGCCCGGCCAGCCGAGCACGATACGCCCACGCGCCCGCTCCAGCTGATCGACCGCGGCCGGCGCCACGGGCGCGAGCCCCGGCAGTGCCGCCGCCCGTTCGTGCAGCGCGGCGATGGTGTCGCGGTTCTCCACCATGTAGCCAAGCGGCCCTTCGCCCACATCGGCGTGGTCGTAGTGCAGGAACAGCGGCGCGTCGCCGTCGGAGACGCGGATCTCCAGGATCGGCTGGGCGCAGGGTGCCAGCGCGTCCCACACGCCGAGCCGGGCCAGCATGCGCTGGCTCGCCGCGGCGATCGCCGAGGCACGGCCGTCGAACGCGGCATCGCGCCGGGCCGGGGCGGGCTTGCCGTCGAGCACCACCACATCGAACCCGGCGTCGGCCAGCGCGCACGCCATGGTCAGGCCGACCAGGCCGCCGCCGGCGATCGCGATGTCGGTCTCGCGCGCGATCGTCATCGGCCGGCGAAACGCGGCGGACGCTTCTCGACGAACGCGCGCAAGCCCTCCTTGAGATCGTCGGAGGCGAAGCAGGCGAGCGTCTCGGCCTTCAGCCGGTCGCGGTCGAGCGCGCCCCGTTCCATGTCGGTCAGCGCGCGCTTCATGGCGGCGAGCGCGAGCGGCGACAGCCCGGCCACGCGCCGTGCGAGCGCCGCGGTCTCGTCCGCCAGGGTCTCCGGCGCCATCAGGCGATCGAGGTAACCGACGCGGAGCAGTTCGTCCGCGTCGAACGTCGCGTCGCCCAGCAGCAGACGCCGGGCGGCGTTGCCGCCGAGCCGCGTCTGGAAGCGTCGCAGCCCGCTTTCGTGCAGCACGACGCCGAGCCGCGCCGGCGGCATGCCGAGCCGCAGGCCCGTGACGCCGAGCCGGAGGTCGCAGGCGAGTGCCAAATCGGCCGCGGCGCCGTAGACCAGACCGTTGAGCGCGGCGACGGTGGGCAGCGCGTAGCCTTCCACCCGGTCGATCAGCGCCTCGACCGGGTTGGCGCGCCAGTCGGTGGCCAGGATGTCGCCCAGGTCGATGCCGGCGCAGAAGGCCTTGGGCCCCGCCCCGGTCAGCACCAGGACGCGGGACGACGAGGACGCCACGCGGTCGAGCAGCGCGTGCAGCGTCGCAAGGTCGGCGATGCCGATGGCGTTGTGCTTGTCCGGCCGGTTGAGCGTGATGGTGGCGACCGCGCCGTCGATCGCCAGGTCGAGCGGGGTGTCCATGGCGCTTCGCTACACGACGGCCGCTCAGGCGTCCAGGGTGACCGTGACCGGCACGTGATCGGACGCCGGTTCCCAGCCGCGCACGTCCTTGAGCACCGCGGCGGCGCGCAGCCGCCGGCGCAAGGGCGGCGTGACCCACACGTGATCAAGCCGCCGGCCCTTGTCTGAGGCGGCCCAGTCGGCGGCGCGGTAGCTCCACCAAGAGTAGAGCCACTCGTCCGCCGGCACGAAATAGCGCACGGCGTCTATCCAGTCGTGCGCACGCTGCAGGCTCGCCAACGCCTTGACCTCGACCGGTGTGTGGCTGACCACCTTGAGCAGCTGGCGGTGCGACCAGACGTCGGATTCGATCGGCGCCACGTTTAGGTCGCCCATCAGGACGAAGCGGTTGCGCGGCCGCTTGCGCGCCGCGAACCAGGTGGCCACGTCAGCCAGGAAGCGCAGCTTGTGGGCGAAGCGCGGGTTCGCCGCAGGGTCCGACTCTTCGCCGCCCGAGGGCACGTAGAGGCCGTGCACCTCGATGCCGTCGGGCAGCGTGGCGTAGACGTGGCGGCCATCGGCGCGATCGCACCAGGTCGGCCGCTCGACGTGGGCGATCGACAGGCGCGACA
>Ga0194110_10001765_pt1 | contig 27687 bp, 26 predicted proteins | sample TA2Kig1200mmetaG_FD_146192 | JGI IMG/M metagenome (GOLD analysis project Ga0194110, IMG submission 146192) | Freshwater microbial communities from Lake Tanganyika, Tanzania - TA2015032 Kigoma Deep Cast 1200m | ecosystem: Environmental > Aquatic > Freshwater > Lake | place: Tanzania: Lake...
TTATCCGCGATTACTAGCGATTCCACCTTCATGGAGTCGAGTTGCAGACTCCAATCCGAACTGAGGACCGTTTTTTGGGATTTGCTGGCCCTCGCGGGTTTGCTTCCCTTTGTATGGTCCATTGTAGCACGTGTGTAGCCCTGGACATAAGGGCCATGAGGACTTGACGTCGTCCCCACCTTCCTCCGGTTTAACACCGGCAGTCCCTTTAGAGTGCCCAACTGAATGCTGGCAACTAAAGGCGAGGGTTGCGCTCGTTGCGGGACTTAACCCAACATCTCACGACACGAGCTGACGACAGCCATGCAGCACCTGTCACCCACCCCGTGAAGGCACCGTATTTCTACGATTGTAAGGGTGATTTCAAGCCCAGGTAAGGTTCTTCGCGTTGCATCGAATTAAACCACATGCTCCACCGCTTGTGCGGGCCCCCGTCAATTTCTTTGAGTTTTAGCCTTGCGGCCGTACTTCCCAGGCGGAGCACTTAATGCGTTAGCGACGGCACAGCAGGGGTCAACACCCGCTACACCTAGTGCTCACCGTTTACAGCGTGGACTACCAGGGTATCTAATCCTGTTTGCTCCCCACGCTTTCGGGTCTCAGCGTCAGTATCGGTCCAGGGAGCCGCCTTCGCCACCGGTGTTCCTCCTGATATCTACGAATTTCACCTCTACACCAGGAATTCCACTCCCCTCTCCCGTACTCAAGCACAACAGTTTCGAATGCACTTCCGCGGTTGAGCCGCGGGATTTCACATTCGACTTACTGAGCCGCCTACACCCGCTTTACGCCCAGTGATTCCGAACAACGCTTGCACCCTCCGTCTTACCGCGGCTGCTGGCACGGAGTTAGCCGGTGCTTCCTCCGGTGGTACCGTCAGTTCCACAGATTATTCGTCTGCGGACGTTTCTTCCCACCTGACAGGGCTTTACAACCCGAAGGCCTTCTTCACCCACGCGGCGTTGCTGCGTCAGGGTTTCCCCCATTGCGCAATATTCCTCACTGCTGCCTCCCGTAGGAGTCTGGACCGTGTCTCAGTTCCAGTGTGGCTGATCGTCCTCTCAGACCAGCTAACCATCTCAGCCTTGGTAGGCCATTACCCTACCAACAAGCTAATGGTCCGCGGGCCCATCTTCAGGCGCCAGCTTCTTCGAGAGGCCGGCTTTAACCCCTGGGGCCGAAGCCCCTGTGGCCTTTTCCGGTATTAGCGGGCCTTTCGGCCAGTTATCCCGAACCCGAAGGTAGGTTACCCACGTGTTACTCACCCGTGCGCCACTTTACTCCACATCCCGAAGGACGTGTTTCTCGTACGACTTGCATGTGTTAGGCACGCCGCCAGCGTTCGTTCTGAGCCAGAATCAAACTCTCCAGTTGAAACTCAAAGCGTATAACGAGAACCGAACGCTCTGCTATTCAGTTTTCAAAGATCAGCGGCAGCGCGGCCGCGCCGCCCCACCATTTTCAGGTTAGACAGTCATATGCCGCTTGTCAAGGGGCAATTGCCCAACCTGTCAGGCACGCCCCCGTCTCCGGGGGAGCCACCATATATATCTGGTGTCGGAGGCCTTGTCAAGGGCAAATCATCCAGGCCCCCCAGTTTAAGAACGCGGCCCCGGACAGAACCGCGGACATACCCCACCCTTTTATTTCTATACGACACAGCACGGGGTTTTTTGTTCCCGCACCCCCCCCGAAAGGAATCAACACCCCGTTACGCCGTCTTCTTCATGGGTTGGGGCCAGACCAATTGAATCGCGTGCACCGGGCACCCCTGTTCGCACAGCCCGCAGCCCACACAAGCTTTCGGATCAAAGAGGCCCGCGACGTATTCTCCTTTGAGCTCTCCCATACCAAGGGCCCGGAAGGGGCAGCACATCACGCAAATTTCGCAGCCCACGCAGTCCTCGGTGAAGACATAGGGTTTGGGCCAGAGAGCGCGCTTGACCCGTTCCGGCGTGTTGCCCTGCGGATCTCTTATCGCGCCGTACGGGCAGGCCCTCCCGCAAACGCCGCACTCTATGCACCTGCTCACGTCAATGACATGAGGTTCCTTCTTCGGTCCGCTGGAGGCCCGCATGGGGCAGACCCTCGCGCACGTGTCACAGCCTTTGCATTCCTCTGCAACGATTCGATAGGGCATCGCTTCAGCTCCTTCTCATACGATAAAATGCCGTGGAAAATATGAATGCGATGGATGGGCGGGCTCTTGCCGGGAAGAGTAGCCCGTTCGCCCAGACTAGCGGCTCCATGCGCTTCTGTCAAGGCCGCGCGGCCTTCTTGACGTCCCATCTGAAGGTAGTGGAACCGCGCTGGGGGATGGCGTTGGGAATACTTAGCAAAACGTGCCGGTCAGTGGCGAGCTGTAGCGAGTTTCCTGCCCACCGCTATTTCAGCCGGAAGCAGCGTTCGCTCGGGACTTCGATTTTCAGGTGACGTTCCACGTCCTCTTTGGGAAGGTTCTTCACTTGATGAATGATCTCCCACTCTTTGCTCTTCTCATGCCACGAATACTGTTGGAGGGAGATGTTCTGTCCCTTTTTCACATACAGGAGGAGATACCAGCCGCCGTACAGCTTGGAATAACAGGTCTTCGCATGCTGGACCCCGGGGACGTTCTTGGCGAATTGGAGCGCGGACTCATTGATCTCGTCCTTATCGCGAAGATCCAGGCCCTCTTTGGCCATTTTCTCCTGGTCAGGGGGCAGGGGAGGCGCGTAAGGTGGGGAGGGGGTTTCCTTGGCCCGCTTCTCCTTGTCTTCCGGGGCCGGAACAGGCGCGGGTCCCCTGGATTCCACCGGGGTATCATCCGTAATCTTCAAGGTTTGTAGGATAGAAGTACAACCGAACACGCCGGTGAGCGCGATGACCGGAACCATTGCAGAAAGCCGAAAACTAAGTTTCATGGATGGTTCTCGCCTTCAATAGTACGAGCCCACTTTATAAAATATCATAAACATTGCGAAATTACAAGCTCAATAATTCAATCCACAGAGGGGTGGCGATTTCTCCGTCTGCGCAATCAGCCTCATCATGGGCTCTCCTTCTCTTGGCCCAGAACCCGCGCGGGTGAGTGTTGACTTGAGAGGCCTTTCCGGCACACAAATGGATTGAATGGGAGAGCAGATCGATTCACGATCTTCGTGGTCGCGAGGAGTGTCAACAGGTTCAACGGCCTAGAGATCGTTGCGTCTGATTCGGCCTCGGAGTCTGGGGCCCGGATGCCGAGAACGCGGGAAATCCCGACATCAACGTGCTCAAATGGGACGTCGCACATCCAAGAAAGTAGTTGCGCTGGTCGGCAGGCCCAATGTGGGCAAGTCAACCATGTTCAACATGCTGGCGCGGTCGCGAAAGGCGCTGGTCGATGATACTCCCGGGCTAACCCGCGACCGAAACTACGCGGAGGTCGTCATCGACGATAAATCGTTTGTTGTGGTGGACACCGGGGGTTTTGAGCCCACCACGGATGACGTGCTGCTCAGCCAGATGCGCGGCCAGACCATGATCGCAATTGAAGAGGCGGACCTGGTGGTGTTTCTTGGGGACGGGAAGGCAGGGATTACCGCGTCGGATGAGGAGATAGTGCGAACTCTGCAACGGACGGAAAAGAAGATCTTCTACGTGGTGAACAAGATAGACTCGGAAAAACAGGAGAACCTCGCATACGAGTTCTACCGTCTCGGGATTGAGAAACTCTACCCTGTCAGCGCTATGACCGGGTACGGCATGGGCGAACTGGTTGACGACCTGGTGGCCGAGATACCTTCGGCCCCGCCGCCTTCGGAGGAGGCAGAATCACCGAGCGATCTCGCGGTGAGGGTTGCGGTAGTGGGGCGTCCCAATGTGGGAAAATCCACGCTGATCAATCTCCTGCTTGGAGAAGAGCGCCTGGTGGCCAACCCCGAACCCGGGACAACCCGCGATTCCATCGACACGATAGTCCGCTCTCACGGGAAGGAATATCTGTTTATAGACACTGCGGGCATTCGACGGCGCTCCCGCGTAGTGGATCGAGTAGAAAAGTACAGCGTGATCAAGGCGTTCCGGAGCGCGGACCGGGCCGACATCGTTATCCTCATGATGGACGCGACGGAGCCGCTCACGGAACAGGACGCACGAATCGCGGGGTACGCGTACGAAAAGGGCAGGGCGATTATGCTGCTGCTCAACAAGTGGGACCTGGTCCGAAAGGATACCAACACTCACTTGGCATATCTGGAGGCGGCCCGCAATACGCTCAAATTCCTCGATCACGCCCCGGTGCTCACCGTTTCCGCATTAAAGGGCACAAGGGCGGCGAAAATCTTCGGAATCATCGATGACCTGATCGCTCGCTACCGGAAGAGGGTTCCCACTGCGGACCTGAACAAGTTACTTGAACAGGCGACGGCTCTACAGCCGCCGGGAGTGCACCGTAAGAAGCGGCCGATCAGGATCTATTACCTGACCCAGGTGAAGACTGCGCCGCCTACATTCATCTTCTTCTGTAACTACCCGGAGTCGATCCATTTTTCGTACAAGAGATTCCTTGAGAACCGCCTGAGAGAAGCCTTCGATTTTGGCGGCGCTCCTCTCAGGCTCTTCTTCAAGAAACGGGAAAAGAGAGGAGAGACGGACCGAGTGTGATCGGTGGTCCGAGCCTCGGACACCGAAGGCCGGCTTCGGAGGTGCTTGAAAACAGTGAGAAAAGTGATTACATTTTTTTAGGACAAAAGCCTTGGCGAAGTCACGCCATTCATGCCACAACTTGGTGTGATTCCCCGAGAGGTTCTCAATCGTCGTCCATGACAAAGAGCGCCGGACAACCAATTCCTCGCTTCGGTGAGATACAAGACGTAGTCAAGTCGCACTATCCTGACGCGGATTTAGACCTTATCCGCGCGGCGTACGTCTATTCCGCCCGGGAACATCAGGGACAGACGCGGAGGGGGGGAGAGCCCTACCTCGTCCATCCGGTGGCGGTGGCCCAAATCCTTGCGAATATGAAGCTGGACGAATCTGCGATCGCCGCGGGCCTACTGCACGACACAGTGGAAGACGGCCTGGTTTCCGTAGAGGAACTGGAGCAGGTTTTCGGCAAAGATGTCGCGCTGCTGGTGGATGGTGTAACCAAGATCAGCAAGATGGAGTTCTCCTCCAGGGAGGAGCGGCAGGCTGAAAGCTTCAGGAAGATGATCCTGGCGATGAGTCAGGATATCCGGGTGCTCCTGGTCAAATTGGCCGACCGCCTCCACAACATGCGGACGCTCGATCCCATGCCCCCGGAGGCCCAGATTCGCATCGCCCAGGAGACCATGGACGTCTATGCGCCGTTGGCGGGACGGCTCGGGATTTATTGGATGCGCACCGAGCTGGAAGATCTGGCGTTCAAATATCTCGATCATGAGACATATGATTACATAAGGCGCCGCAGGGAGGAGTCGCTCAAAGAACAGGAGGAGTATGTCAAGACAATCCTATCAATTATCCGAGAGCGACTGGAGAAGTACAACATCAACGCTGAAACAAAGTGGCGCACCAAAGAGCTTTTCAGCATCCATAGAAAGATGCAGGTGCAGAACATCGAATTCGAGCAGATCCATGACTTGACCGCTTTTCGTATCCTCGTGAGCACGGTGAGTGAATGCTATGCGGTTTTGGGCCTCATGCATTCGCTGTGGAGGCCGGTGCCCAAGAGGTTCAAGGATTACATAGCAATACCCAAAGGGAATGCATACCAAGCCTTGCACACCACGGTGATCGGACCGGAGGGCCGCAGAATCGAGATTCAGATTAGGACTCGGGACATGGACCTGATCGCGGAAGAAGGCATTGCCGCGCACTGGTCGTACAAGGAAGGAAAGACCCTAGCGGCCGAAGACGCCCGGGTCATCAGTTGGCTCCGGCAAATGATGGAATGGCAGAAGGACCTGGAAGATCCCCGAGAATTCTTCGAGCATGTTCGGGTCGATCTGTACCCGAATGAGGTGTACGTCTTCACGCCCACCGGTGAAGTGAAGGAGTTTCCACGCGGCGCCACACCGCTGGATTTCGCTTATTCCATCCATTCCGAAGTGGGCCACACGTGCGTTGGGGCGCGCGTGAACGGCAAGATGGTCCCGCTCAGGCACGAACTCCAAACCGGCGACACCGTCGAAATCATCACTTCCGCCAACCAGAAGCCGAGCAGAGATTGGCTCAAGTATGTGAAGACGGCCCGTGCCCGGGCAAAGATCCGCCAATTCATGATGACTGAGGAGCGTTCTCGCGCGCTGGAAATGGGGCGAGAGGCTGCGGAACGAGAGCTGAAGCGTTGGAAGATCGATTTAGCGCGTGCGGAAAAAGAAGGCGCGATCATGAACGTTGCCCAAGAGCATAGCTTCAAGTCGGAAACGGATCTGTACGCGGCTATCGGATTCGGACGCGTCTCACCCAAGGCGCTCATCACCAAGCTCGTACCCCCGCACGAGCGGGAGAAGGCTCTGGAAGCGCTCCATCAGGAAAAGCCGGTCAAGAGGGGACGAACCGCGGACAAGAGCGGCGTCAATATACAGGGCGTCACGGATGTCCTGGTGAGTTTCGCGAGGTGCTGCACTCCCCTTCCGGGAGATGACGTTGTGGGATTTATCACCCGTGGCCGCGGGGTGACGGTGCACAAAACGGATTGCCCGAATCTCGTCACGGTGGACGATAGGCGCATGGTCGAAATCGAGTGGGATCGGGAGCAGCACGTGGAACGAGTAGTGCGAATCGGAGTGCATTCGCGCAACCGGATCGGCTTGCTCTCTGCGCTCAGCGGGGTCTTCTCCTCCAATGATTCGGACATAGTGGAGGCGAGCATCAAGACGCTGAATGACGATCTTGCTCAAGGGGTGTTCACTGCGTACGTGAAAGACCTGGAACACCTTACCAAGATCATAAACGCGCTCAAGAACGTGAAAGGGGTGGAAAAAGTAGAGCGCTTAGGCATGTGATACTGTTTCGATATCAAACAAACCGCGTTCTCTATGCCATTTAATGGTCGAATCCCCACAACCCGGCTCAGCTCTAAGGCGCTTTGGAAACCTTGTTGGACCGGATGCATCGGGTGCAGACTTGCGCTCTCCGGATCCGGCCCGAGGATTCCACGATGCGTATCTTCTGCAGGTTAGGGTAAGAAATCTTCTTGGTCCGATTGTGGGCATGGCTCACGTTGTATCCTCGCAACGGCCGCTTGCCGCAGATCTCACACATACGCGACATTCTCGATTCTCCTCTTCGGTTCCCTTCTGTCCACCGCACGGGGGGCTACGACTTGGAAGCCTCTACATAGGCCATTCTCAGTTGGAATAGAGTCTCCTCTATCACCTGTTTCTCTTCCGGGGTAAGATTCCCTCGGGTCTTTTCTTGCAGCAGCGCGATCAAGTCTATGGTCTGACGGGCTGCGGGCAGGTCCTTGTTCGCCTCATCCGTGTCGGGGTTCCGCACAAGCCCGAGGTGCATGAGCGCGGCATTGGCCAGAGTGATAACGAATGCGATGAAAGTCAGCGGGAAAGCCTCACGATCCCCTGGTTCTCCTGGCTGCTCTTTCAGGGCCTCCGGTTTTTCCTGAGCTTTCGGGGCCTCCTGCGATCCTTTGGTTTCCGCGGCGCCCTCCGTCTCCGGCCTGGACTCTCCTGTCTCCGAAAATCTTCTCCTATCCTTTACCTTGAATCCTTCATCTCGATCGGATTCTTCCATATGGCGCCTCCTCTTTGGCACGCGGCTTTTTTCAAAGGATCCTCCGCCGGACTGCCGGCGCATACCGGATTGATGCGACGCCATGACCAGCCGGAGGATAATTCCTCATGTTCCCCCTTGGGAATCAAAAAACCGGGCAACTACGCCCGGGTAATGTTTCGAGGCGTCCTGCGGCGCCGGAATCCTACGCGCTCTCGTGAACCGCCGGACTAATCCGGCCTGGCGTCGGTCTCGGCGGAGATCAGCTTCGCGCCGCTCCTCTATCAAAGACCTTCGGTTCCGCGGTCACACCGAACAAACGATCGTAACCTCTCGTTCTCTTGCCTGTTCCGCTTTGGGCACTCTGATAACCAGCACGCCGTCCTGGTATCGGGCCTCGGCCTGCTCCGCGTCCACGTCACCGGGCAAGAGAAATGAGCGTTCGAAATAGCCCGTTTCTCTTTCGATGCTGTGGTACGCCGCGATAGGGGGCTCGGCTTCGATGCGCCGCTCACCTTGAATAGTCAGTCGAGACCCCTTGATCTCTATATTGATCTCCTCCTTGTTGACTCCGGGCAAATCCATCCGAGCAATGTACTCGCCCGGTGTCTCCAGAACGTCCACCGCCGGCTTCCACATGGATCTCCGATGGAACACGACTTCGTGGAAAGCTTTATCCGCCAGGCGGGTCATCCTCTCCTGAATACTGAGCATCTCTCTCAGAGGGTCCCAGCGGTTCATGGTCATGGGCTTATCTCCCTGCCGGAAAAAGATCGTCTCTTGCAGTCATTCTGTACAATTCCTCGAATGACGGTAAGCCTTTTTACGGGGCTAGTCAAGAGCTTGAAGCGATTTCAGAACCCATGAGCTCTTCATGAAGAGGCCGGAAAGCGCCTGCCAAGGAAAAAGCTCTCTTTCAACGAAGGGAGCCGCTTTGATTCATTGCGTCACGGACGCTCACGAAGGCGTTTGGATGCTTAGGGGGTGTGGTCAAAGCTTTTGGAATCCCTTTCCTGGGGCTCCGGATGGTGCTAAATTAATCCCCCCGATCCGAATTGGAGGCTCAAACGCTTGTCGAACGATATCATGGCGCCGGACAGCAGGCCCATTTCCACCACGAGTACGGAAAAGACCATCCTCAGTCGATTCCTCCACTTGCTCTCCGCGCAGGGCGCCGAAGGCGCGTTCAGCGCTTTATTCTTCCTCTATCTCTCATGGTTGGATGCCGCGCTTTACGGCGAGGTGATGTACGCGTTGGCAGCGGGCGCGATTGTGATGAAGGTGGTGGAATTCGGCCTTTACTATCCTCAGGTTCGTGAGCTTGGCGCGGCCGATCGATCGGTGGCGCCGCAAATAATCAGCCGAGTCAACGTTCTTCGCATCGCGTTTGTCGTGCCGGTCATGGTTGCGGTCACCGTGGTCGCTATCTATCGAGAGTCAACGCCTCAAATGGCCTGGATCCTTTTCTTTGTGTCTCTTGGCATCGCGCTGGGCTCGCTCTCGGAGACCTTTTTTGCAGATCTGCGGGTTCGCGGCCGTCAGGATAGGGAAGCACGGATCAAAATACTGAGCAGTGTGGCGGCGTATGGCTACGGCTTCGGAGCGGCGACACTCGGCTTTTCACCCACAGTCATCGGATTGTTCATGTTTGTCGGGGGCTCCGTGCGGATCATCTGTGGCGCAGCAGAGTACTGGCGCACGTACAGGGCTTCTCCCATACGACCTGGAGAGTGGGCCGTGACCTGGCAAATCCTGAAAGTAGCGGCGATCTTCGCGTCAATCGATATCTTGGGAACTATCTACAATAAGACCAATATCTTCTTCTTGAAGAACGCTGCGGGTGTGGAGGGCGTCGCTTACTACAGCGCCACATGGAACCTGGTAGACCCCGTGTCAGTGCTTGCATCGGAGCAACTGCTGGGATGGGTGGTCTTTCCGCTCCTGTCAGCCCTCTGGTGGAAGGATAGGCCGAGCGTCGGTCCTCTTGTCCAGCGGAATGCCCAATGGCTTATGGCTCTGGCGCTGCCGATCATGTTCTTTCTGGCCGTGGAGAGCGAGTTCCTCATCGGCCTCATCTACCCTGCTGAATATAAAGACGCGGCCTGGATGCAGAAGTATCTTGTCTGGACCATACTCCTCTCCTTTGAGAACAACCTCTTCGCGTACGTGATGATGGTGGCGGGCGCGGCCAGAGTGCTCTTGACCTTCGCGGCCTTCGTTACGGTTCTTAACCTGGTGTTCAATCTGCTTTTGGTAAATTCGTACGGTCTGCTCGGTGGGTGTCTGGTTATCATTTTCACAAAGCTCAGCATGACCTGCCTGACCGTGCTTTATTGTCAACTCAAATTCGGTTTTCTCAGGGCTGTCGATTTCCTTTTCCCCGTGGGGCTCGCCGCGCTCTCTATGGTATTGTTCGCCGTCACTCAGCCGCTGGCGGGGCTCCATGTGGCTGTGGGCCTTACACTCGGTTTTTATTTTGTCATCCTATGGCAACTGGGGGTAAGATTCCTGGGGAGATTCCCCCGCACAGAACCCGTCCGGCCCCGCAAGACAGGAAGGAGCAGCCATGAAGCACAAAGTGCTGATAACCAGGTGTAATGAGTATGACTCTGCCCGAATCGCCGCGATCGTCCGGGAGGGCATGAAAGAGCTGGGCGCGCAGCCGTACGGGAAGACCATGCTCAAGCCCAATTGCGTGCTTGCGCATCCGGAAGTCTTTCCTCATGCGTTTACAAGAGCGGAATTCCTGGACGGGGTCATTGCCGCGACCAAAGAAGCGGGCGCAAACATTAAGGAGCTGTCGGTCGGGGAACGGTGCGGCATCACCATTCCGACGCGGTTTGCCTTCAAGCAAGCCGGGTACACGTCGGTGATCAAGAAGCACGGGATAAAGGCCCACTACTTTGATGAGACGAAGCAGGTTCCGGTGAAGCTGACGAAAAAGGAGAGCCTCCGGGATCTGATATTTGTTCCCAAGCCGGTCGCGGAGTGCGATTTCCTGATCAATCTGCCCAAGTTTAAAGCCCACCCCTGGACGCGGCTCACGCTCAGCCTAAAGAATTTTATCGGCATTCAAGACGATCGACACAGGCTGGTGGACCATAACTCCTTCCTAGAACACAAGATCGCGGACCTCCAGGAAGTAATACAGCCCGGTTTCATTGCAATTGACGCAATTATAGCGGGACAGAAGATGATGCTCACCCCCACGCCTTTTCCCGTGGGCGCTATCGTGATGGGGACGAATTCTTGCGCGGTGGACACAGTCTGCTGCCACATGGTCAATGTGGACCCGAAAGATCTAATCCACCTTAAGATGGCCTCCGAACGAGGCTTCGGCCCCATGAGCCTCGATGAGATCGAGGTGGCGGGTGATTTCCCGCTGGAAGAAGTCCAGCGCAAGACAAAGGACTTTGAGTTCTGCCTGGAACGCGTGGACGATTATTTCAAGAACACCAAGGCGCTCAAGTGCATGGTGGGCACGTTTCCTGAGCGGCATTCGACGGACTACTGCTGGGGCGGGTGCCCTGGGGCCCTCCAGGAGGCCATGCACATCAACATCGGCGCGTACCCTGATGTGGACGACCGCATGAAAAAAGTTCGATACGTGGTGGGAAAGGTCGAAGGCCCTCTTGAGCTGCAGGATGGCGAACGAGTTATGTTCGCGGGCGATTGCTGCCAATGGGAAGGCGTCATCGACGGAAAAAAAGTCACGATCAAAGGCGACTATAAGACCACCGCGGACGTGGATCCCAAGAAAGCGGGCTCCAATGACATGATTCTGAAGATCCTGGGTTCGGTGACTCACTGTCTCTCCAACGGATCTTCACGATACATCCACGCCAAGGGCTGCCCTGTTTCCGTGGGTCAGCATGTGAATTACCTTTCATCGTTGGGCAAGATCCCCAACGCCAATTTTGATCCACGCATGTTGGTTCCGGTCAACATCGCGTACTGGCAGATGCGTCTCAGCCGCTTCTACAACCGACTCTTCGGATGACCACGAACGGGCAAGACCCCGGCTCTGCTCGGATGATTGTCCAAGCTTGGGCGCGCGAGGCGGCAAGAGGCGGCTTCTGACAACAGGTCAAGTTTCAACTCGTCCGGAAACCCAAACGGCTTGTGAGGAGTCTAAAATTGATGTACAATAAATTGTACAACACTAGCTGCGCGGGAGGACCGTCCATGAATGCTCTCACCTACTCACAAGCACGCAGTAACCTTGCCAAAACGATGGACACGGTTTGCGACGATCACTCGCCCGTCATCGTTACGCGAAAGAACCACCGGTCGGTGGTGATGATCTCTCTGGAAGACTACCAAGCTCTAGAAGAGACGGCCTACCTCCTGAGAAGCCCGAAGAATGCGCGGCGTCTTCTCGAGTCCATCTTGCAGCTCGAATCCGGTGGCGGCGCGGAACGGGAGCTCACTGAGTGAGGCTCATTTTCTCCGAACATGCCTGGGAGGATTACCTCTACTGGCAACGCACCGATCGAAAGATCCTTGAACGGATCAACAAGCTGATCAAAGAGATCCGGCGTTCTCCCTTCGAAGGGACGGGAAAGCCTGAACCTTTGCGACATGGCCTATCCGGCTATTGGTCCCGCCGCACTAATGAGGAGCACCGGATCGTGTACAAAGTAGAATCGGACTCCCTCCTGATTGCCCAACTCAGATACCACTATTGATCGGTAATTCTTCTCGCTGGTCGGATTCAGATGTGTCTGTGAAGGTCCATGGATCCGGCGAGGGCTTCGCCCACGTAGGGGAGTAGCTCTGCTATGGAAGATGCGGGGGTGGGGTTGGTGATGAGTCCGAGCATGCGGTTTGCCAGGGCTCCGATTCGGGCGGCATCGGGAACGGATCGGCCGCTGTGGATGAGCGCCGCGACGATCCCGGTCAGGCTGTCACCCGTGCCGCCGATTGGCTCCATCGCTTCCACGCAGGGCTCGCAGACCTCGGCAATAATCCCGTCCGAGGACGCGATGTAATCGCACCGGCCCTTCACCAAAAGGTTCCGAGCCGCATTCTCGTGCGCATAGGCCCTTTCGATGAGTTCCGGGGCTTTTTCCTCGTCTTGAAGGAGAAAGCCTCGAGTGTAGAACGGATGTGGCGCGTCCTCGTCCGCCAGGAATGCCAGCTCGCCTATGTCCGGAGTGAAGAGATCGTAGGATGGCGCAAGGCCGCTCATTTTCGCCACGTACATCCAGCCCGCGTCCGCCACCATGATCGGCTTCTGTTCAAGCTCTTCAATTTTCAGAAATATCCGATTGTGCCAGTCAATGTCCGGCTGCAAGTAATGGAAGACCATGAGGGGCTCAACATTTCGATCGAGTCGCTCCAGCAGGGCTTGATAGAGACGAGCGCTCCCGTCGCCTCTCCCCGTGTCCCCTGCTATGAGCGCGGTGGGTGGCTCTATTCCCAGCGCATGGGCTGCGTGGCACGCCGCGGCCAAGAGCGCGGGGGTTCCTCTGGCAGGCGTGATCGAATAGCCGCCGATTCGAAGAGTTCGATCGTCAATCGCGCACGGCGAATCCACCGTGGGGATGTCTTCCCTGGGCACGGCGCCCACGATCAACCAAGACATTGTCGCCTCAGTTCATCGTACGCCATCTGGAGCGCGTACCCGCATAGCGAGTTCCCGAGTGTGCGTGGCTCGCGCGCGGCTTCGAGGGTTTTTCCTACCAGACGCTCCGCGAGAAACGGCACATCAGGGCAGCCTCCACCGGAGATATTGACAATGGTTCGATCGGTCTTACGAATAGTCATCTTCATGTTGGCCGCGCGGACCATCAAGTAGTCCCCGAAGTCTTTCGTGTTATACAAACTGACCGGCTCCAGGAGCGTGTCCTGAAGCGGCAACATCTGAACGGGCTTGATACGCTTCGCGGACAGGACCCTGGTCACTTCCAGCTCATCCACAATCGGAAATTCAATGGCCATATCGCACCCCGTCTGAATCTCGGGGGGCGGGCCTTTAATCGCGATGTGAACACCGGCCTTTCGCAGCGCAGTTTCAGCCGCGATCACTTCACTGGTGCGCTCGAAGATCAAGATCCCGCGTCCGGAAAGGCCTTCACCCGAATGTGGCTCGACCGCGTCAGAGTTTCTCAGACTACGTAAGGCTCGAGTGAAAAGGTTCATGCGCGCTTGAAGAGGAGCCGATACTCCTCGCCTTCCTCTTTGATTTCCGCGAGCTGCCAGCCGCTCTTTTGCCCTGCTCGGGTCACGTTCTCCTTGCTCGTTGCATTGTCCACCAGCACCTCGATCTCGCCGGAATCCAGTTCCCGCATCTTGGAGATCGCCATCAGAACCGGTTGAGGGCACGATAGCCCACGAGCGTCAACTCTTTCCGTCATCTGCGCACTCCTCTCAGGACCCCACCTTCCTGATGTTGGTCAGTCCTATGAACAAACAGATCGATAGCGTTACGATCACCGCGGCCACCCCGTACGGCCCGATCCCCGCCGGTGAGCCGGCCAGTCCAAAATTATGGGCAAACGCCGCGCCTGCAAGCATACCAAAGACAAAGATCGCGGCGTCTCCGTCACCTTCGCCCGACATGAACAACTGCCGACCCGGACACCCACCGGCAAGCGCAAAGGCTAGACCCGCGACTGTCATGCCTGCAAAGTTCCAGAAAGTCTGAGTATGTGCAACCGGCTGGTTGGTAAAACCTGGTTTAAACTGTCCCAGAGCCATGTTGACGGCCCATGCAATAACCAGGAGCGCCAAAACGCCCGAAAAAAGATGCCAATGCCTGAAAAGGAAAAGGTCTCTCAGCGCTCCCATAGTGCAGAATCGGCTCCTTTGCGCCAATACGCCCACGACGAGACCCACACTCAAAGAAGCAACCAAAGGCGCGTACTGGGCTCCCGGGCCCTTCAAACTATAGAATAAGACACCGCTCTTCGCTTGGTCCGCGACCGGCGGGAAAGTGAGTCTCAGAGCCAAGAGACCGATTATCACCACGGGCATGAGCAGACCTATCCCTGTGCTTTCCTTTACCGAGCGCCCAAGGCTGTAACCAGACTTGAAGAACAGGCAGCCTATGCCTATGCCGACAGCGAGCCCCAGAAACCCGAAAATCGCGTTCCCGTCACCGCCCGCTAATCTGAGTATCACGCGCCAAGGGCAGCCCAGAAAGACCAACGCGCCGATCATCGCGCACATCCCCAGCAGGAATCTCGCCAGGGGCGCGGATCCGCCGCGAGGTCGAAACTCGCCCACCGCGAGCGCGGCAAGGAACGCGCCGAGCACAAAGCCAAGGATTTCAGGTCTTAAGTACTGAACCCCCTCCGCCCGGTGCAATCCAAGAGCGCCCGCGATGTCACGGCCGAAGCACGCGACACAGACACCCATGTTCCCCGGGTTACCGAGCTTCTGCAGCATGGGCGCAAGAATTCCGATAATCGCGCCAACCGCGATAATTCCCGCGGAAGTCGCAAAGATGTTCTTTTTCAGCATGAGAAGGGTCACCTCTATCCAAGCTAATGCCGCACCGATGAATTGAAGGTTCCACATGTGCGATCTTGCCGTCCGCGGAACCACCTGGGCGGCCGGAGGATGAATGACTCATTGCATCGGTAATGTCTATTTGTCAAATAGATTTTGCCGATGCGACCCACGATTCTTACATCTTATTTTGGTAGGGGCGGGCGTCCTTGCCGGCCCGGGAACGGAGGACAATCCCGCGCCTCGCGCGACAATCCCACCAAGAAAAGGGTATCACCTGTCCGAAAGCGAATTGATATCGCTCCTTGCGACCACACGGTTGAGGCAATTGCCGCCGTGGAAGCGAATGGATAGCGATGAAAGGCACTTGCGATATGGTTCTTCTCGCTCCATCGAAACTACGGTAATCTCCTTGATCATGACAGCAAACGTTGTATCTCATCCGCGCCTTACTATCCGTGTCAGGAAGATGCTCTGGAGGAAACCCGACCGGGATTGGGCGGTCGTGTTACTACTGGCCGAGCTGCTCTGCTTTATGGATCTCGGTTTCGTTGAAGGCGGCGCATCCGGGCCTGCATTCGACGTGACGCCGGAAGGGCCTGCGGTGAAGGTGGAGCAAATTGTGGGCGAGTACGATCGAGAGCGAAGAGAACCGACCCGCAACCGCACCTTGAGTCGCTTTGGACTTCTGGGCACGGACCTTGGGGCGCCATTTCGTCACAAAGACCGCACCTATCTTCTCTTCGGGGACACGGCCGGCATTCGAGGCGGGGACGCAATTGCGTATTCGACGAGCACAAACCTCGAGAATGGGCTACAGCTCAACTTTATCCAGGACGAAAAGGGAAATTACAAACCGGTCACTATTCCGGGCATCAGTCAGGGAGGTTTTGAGGTGCCCATGGAAGGCGTGAGCGTGGCAGACAGGATGTACGTGTACCACACCACGGATCACAGGCCTACTGCGACTATGGGCAGATCGGTGGTTGCCCGCTCAGACGATGACGGTCATACGTTTCGATATCTCTACGATTTGTCGGTATCGCATTTCATCAATGTCTCCATTGTGAAAGTGAACTCGGCCCAGTGGAAAGGTCTGCCGTGGTCGCAGGGCGAGGGTCTCATCATGTTCGGCTCCGGGACCTACCGAACGAGCGATGTTCGGCTCGCGTTCCAGCCCGCGTCTCGAATCGAGCGCCCGGCGAGCATACGGTACTTCCGAGGGCTCGATCGCGAAGGGAGACCACAATGGAGTTCACGGGAGGCCGACGCGGTGGCCCTGTTTCACCAGCCATGTGTGGGGGAACTCTCCGTCGCGTATAATAAGTTCATCCGCAAGTGGATTATGTTGTACAACTGCGGCGCCGGGCCGCTCGGCATCAATGTGCGGACCGCGGACATGCCCTGGGGGCCCTGGTCTGAGCCTCAGGAAGTGTTCCATCCCGCCCGGGATGCCGCGTTTTGCCGTTTCATACATGGAGGCTGGGAGGCGGAGAGATGCGACCTTCTCCACGATCCGGGGCGGGAGAATGTTAAAGGCGATGGGTACGGACCGTATCAGTTCGAAGATTTCTCCACCGGGGACGAAAACAGGACCACGATTTACTTCACCCTGTCCACGTGGAACCCGTACACCGTGGTTTTGATGAGGCTATCGCTGAGAAGAACCGCCGCCACCAATCCCGGCTGAAACAGATAGAGCCAGTAATTGGCGGGGACTATATCCATTCTCGTAAGTTCTGCCGGATTTGGATCAGACTCCCTGAAGGGTAGGTAGTAGCCTTACCAGTTACCGAGCTTCATTCTCGCAAGAGACGTCCTGCGCCTTCCGTAATCCCCCGAAGGGGGATACTTCGAGTAGCCCTGGGCGCAACCCAGGGAAAGCGGCCCACCCAACAATCCGGGGAACGACCCTGAAAGGGTCGACCCTTTCAGGGTCGTAAAAAAATATTATTGGCGTTGCCTACCACGGGTTTCACCCGTGGCTACTCAACGCGCTCCCCCTTCGGGGGAGAGACGCAAGCAAGATCTCAATGCGCGATCGTTATCGAGAAGCGCTAGAGTCTTAGAAGCGTCCAGTGGGGCGAAGGTCGGCTCTTTGCCACAGCGCGCCTATTTCCGATAGGCGCTGAAGACGTAGTCGGTGGCCTTCTTGGGTTCGTGACACTTAAAGCAATTGGCCATATCCTTTACCATTCGCTCTTTTGTGTCCCCCTTGAACCCCTCGAAGCCCCAACCACCGGTGGATGAGTATTTCTTCGCATTCTTCTGCATTACCCCGATAAATTTTCGTGGGCCTTCCGTCACCGCGTTGTCTTCAGACTTTGCCTCAAGGAGGTCGAAGACCAGGACCGACCCGTCGGGATAGGGTTTGCCCGCCTGCATGGCTTTGAGGGCTTTCTGGTTGGCGTAAATATGGTGAATGCCCCCGAACATATCGTAGGCCTTGTGACCCTTGTCAATCACCATTGTCTTTGTGTGCGTCCAGGATCGGTAACCTTCAGGGTACGCGAGTTCCTTTTCCGCGGCCACGGCCGCGACCGGGCCCATAACAAATGCCAGGATTCCAACGAGCAGTATTATCCAGTGCTTGCGCATAGCAATTTTCTCCTTTCTGAGGGCATCGAGCCGACCTCCCCCCCTTCAGACACATGCTCTTACTATATCACCGAATTCGGGAGTGAGGGAAAGGGCGAGGAATTACTTCGTCGGCGCCAATCCGCGGATTTCTCAGGGCATGCGGAGGTCGGATTCTTCCAGGAGACGGTAGATCTCGTCCGCATCTTGGGCGTCCAGGAGGCCTTTCTTGAGGATGGGGTCTTTCACTATGCGGGAGACCCGCGCCAGCGCTTTGAGGTGATCGCTCGCGGAATTCTTGGGCGCGACCAGGAGGAAAAAAAGGTGGGCAGGCTTATTATCCATGGAATGAAAATCAATCCCGCGCCGACTCTTGCCGAAGCTGGCGGCAATGGAACGCAAAGTTTCCATCTTACCGTGAGGAATGGCCACTCCACCTCCAATGCCGGTGCTGCCGAGGTTTTCGCGTTCAATGAGGCTCCGAATCAGGGCTTCTTTGTCCATGTGAGGGTGGGTCAGCGCGACCGGCTCCACGAGTTCCACCAGCACATCGTCTTTGGTGGCCGCTTTCAAGTCTGAGATGATTCCTTCTCGATGAAGGAAGTCTGTGATACGCATGCGCCTTTTCCTCGAGTCCGCCGTGTTGCCCTGACAATAACCGGATCAAGAACTCATCGATCATTTTATAGGGCTGGAAGTCAAAGGGCTTACGGAAATCCGTAAGCCCGAGTTCACTCGTGCGCACACGAGCGGTGATTGTTTACGGGTTCTGCGGCACAATCAGGCCGTAATTGCCGTCCTTTCGGCGATAGATCACGTTGATCGACTGAGAGCCCGCGTCGTTGAATACGAGGAAGCTCTGCTGAGTAAGATCCATTTGCATGACCGCTTCGTCAAGGGACATGGGTTTGACAAAGTAGTTATCCGTCTTGATGATTTGGGGTTCCCGGTCTTCCTCAAAGCTCTCCTGCGCATAGGTGTCACGGCGCCAACGGAGTTCCTTGCCCTGTATGGGCTTGTGCTTGCGGATCTTTTCCCGGTACTTCTTCACCTGACGTTCGATCTTGTCCATGACCAGATCGATGGCCGCGTACATGTCTTCGTGGGCTTCCATACCCGCTATGCGGATCCCGTTTGCGCTGATGACCACTTCTGCTATCTGGCGGAACTTCTCGACCTTCAAGGTAACCTGAATGTCCATAGGATGATCGATGTACTTGTCGAGTCTCCCAGTCCTCTCCTGCGCGTAGTTTCTGAGCGCATCCGAGGCTTCCATGTGCCTGAACGTTACTGTGGTCTGCATCTCATGCAACCTCCTTGACCTGGGAATTCAGCTCCTGGCGCATCAGAATTTCTTCTTTCTCTTACTTGATGGAGGAATGCCCAGTAACTCCCTATACTTAGCTACAGTCCGGCGGGCAATGTCTATCCCTGTCCCGGCTAACTGTTCCACGATTTGTTTGTCACTCACCGGCCTTTTCGGATCTTCCCGTTTGACGATGCGGGCGATCTGGTTCTTGACCGATTCCGAGGCTATAGAGTCAGATCCCTGGGGCAATCCTGAGTTGAAAAAGTACTTCAGCTCGAAGATGCCCCGGGGCGTGTGGACGTACTTGTTAGTGGTGACGCGGCTAATGGTGGATTCGTGCATCTCGATGTCGTCGGCCACGTCTTTGAGGATCAAAGGCTTCAGATAGTCGATGCCCTTGTCGAAGAATTCACGCTGAAATCGCACTATGGACTTGGTAACCTTGTATATGGTTCTTTGACGCTGATGAATGCTCTTGATGAGCCACATCGCGCCGCGCATCTTTTCTTGAATATAATCACGAGTCGAGCCCTGTGCGATCCTCGTTTGCAGTTGCCTCTGATAAAAGGAGCTTATCCTGAGCCGCGGCAGTCCGTCGTCATTCAGTATTACCGTGTAATCGTTTCCGATTTTCAAGACGTACAGATCGGGGACCACGTACACAGTGTCCGAATTCCCGTACAGGCTGCCCGGCTTGGGATTCAACGATGCGATGAATTTCGCCGCAGTCTTTACGCGGTCGAGGGAAACTCTCAATTTTCGAGCAACCTTGTCCAAGTTGCCCTTCTCAAAGAGATCAAAAGCTTCCTTGAGGATACGGACCGCCACGGGATCCGTCTCCGGGTCGACCTCGGCCTGAAGCGTCAGGCATTCTTGAAGCGTGCGCGCGGCCACGCCTGGAGGGTCGAACTTCTGCACTTCACCAAGGACACGTTCCACTTGGGCCACGTCCACCGAGCCCGCTTCCGCAACTTGTCGCAGGTCCACATCCAGATAGCCCTTTTCATCGACATTCCCTATCAACTGCAGGGCTATCCTGCGGTCCGCGTCATTCAATTTGCTCAGGCGCAACTGCTGCAACAGGTAGTGGAAGAGATTGTCTCCGCGAGCAGCCACAGTGTCCAGGGGGGATCGCTCGTTGGCCGACCGATCCACCGGCGTGCGATCGCCGCCGTAGGTTTCCAGATATGCTCCCCAATCGACGCTCAGCGCATCTTTGTCACCATGTTCGGGCTCTTTGACGGCTTCTTCCAGCGATTTCAGATCGTTGCGGTTCTCCCGATCCTGCTCCGCGAGGGGTTCGTCTTCTACGACCGGCTCCAGCAGAGGATTCTCTCTGATCTCCTGCTCCACCGCGCTCACCATTTCCAGGTGATTGTACTGGAGCAGCTTGATCGCCTGCTGGAGTTGCGGCGTCATAACCAACTGCTGGGTCTGACGCAACGTCTGTCTAATTTGCAGCGCCATTGGAACCGATGCTTCTCACATGCTGAACTTGCTACCGAGATAAACCTCGCGAGCCCGTTCGCTCGCGGCGATGGTTTGTGGATCCCCCTTTTCCAGAATTCGGCCTTTATCCAAGAGGTAAATTATATCACAAACACCCAGGGTCTCTCTAGTGTTGTGGTCCGTGATCACGATGCCGATGCCTCGCTCCTTAAGGCTGGAAATGATCTTCTGGATTTCCACCACCACAATGGGGTCCAGCCCGGCAAACGGCTCGTCGAGGAGGATGAAGTCCGGGTCGGTGACCAGCGCTCGCGTGATTTCCAGGCGCCGGGTCTGGCCGCCCGAGAGACTGTCCGCTCTCTGGTTTCGCAGATCGCTGATATCCAGCTCCGAAAGCAAACGTTCCAGCCTTTCCTCGCGGCGGGGCCTTTCAGGTTCCACCATTTCAAGGATGGCCATGATGTTCTCCGCGACGGTCAGCTTGCGGAAGACCGAAGTCTCCTGGGGCAGATAGTTGATGCCCAGCCGAGCGCGCAGATAAACGGGCAGCTTGGAGATGTCCTGGCCGTCCAGATAAACCACGCCCTCGTCGGGAGTAATCAGCCCGCTGATGATATAGAACGTAGTTGTTTTTCCCGCTCCGTTAGGACCCAACAACCCCACCACCTGGCCGGAACGAATAACCATGCTCACATCGTCCACGACCCTTTGGCCACCATAGGTCTTTACGAGTCCCCGAGCGACCAGCTCTCTGTTCTTGACCGCTATTTCTCCTTTTCCTTCTTCCCGGGTATGATCAACTTGATTTTCGTATCAGCGCCGCTCTTCAGTTCGGCGCGATTTTCATCAAGATAGATGACGATCATGTCTGCGATCACCATGTCCGGCCCCTGCCAAAATCGTGGTGGGCCTCCCGTCAACGTGATCGTGCGCTTCAAATGGTCGTAAAGCGCCTTTCCCGCAGTGGCTATGATCTCCTTATCGACCATTTTTACGTTGCCGGTTGCGGTGATGGACCTAATGTTGCTGATGTCCGGGGAACCGACACTGGATTTTCTGCTTCCCTCCCTGGCGCCGGACCGAGGGTTCCGATCGTTGAAGATCAACTCCATGCGTTCGCAGGTCAGGGTGAGATCTCCGTCGGTGACCTTTACGTTGTCTTCAAATATCGTCTTTATGCCTCCCGGAATCACGCCGCTCCGCGCTGCTTTGGCCTCGATATTGATCGGTTGATCCGGATCCTTGAGAAAGGAGAGACCTTGGTTGCGCGCGGACGCGGGCGCGACAAGACCCACACAGAATATGGAAACGCATAGCCAAGCTATCGCTGACTTCATGGGAAAGCTCCCCTTGTCAAATGGGCAGTCTGCCGCCCGACTCCAACCACTTCACGTTGAAGAGTTGAGCCTTCACATCTCGCTCGATCTTTGCTTCTTCCTTCTCGATCCACAGCTTCAGACCGGTCCCGTTCAGGACCAGGTCCGGGGTCTCAATGGAGACCGGAGAATCCGTATGCACCACCAGCGAGTCGTGGCTGTAAAAGACCTCATCGGCGCTGAAGAGCGCGCCATTGTATTCGATCTTCACCTTTCCCTTGGCCGCGAAGTTGTTCGTCCTGCGGTCCAGTTCTCCTGATTCAGCCTTCAAGACGATCTTGGAGCCATCTTTGGTCCGGTAAACCACTTCCAGCGATTTCAGGGTTACCCTGTCCATTGAAGGAGTGGCCACCGCCTCGGTCGCCCTGAGGTCGAACGGGTGCGCGCCCGAAGACGAGTACGAGAAATCCTCAATACGCGTCCCCGGCTCGGGCGGAAGCGCTGAATCCGGAACGTGCGGCCGGGACACCACCACGGACACGGCATAACCGCATACAAGGAGAGCCACACAGACAATCATGAGATACTGAGCGGCCTTCTTCGCGTTTCTGAGCCTGTACCAGCGTTCGATTTCCTTGTGGTTCATGCGCGGGTCCCTGAATCGCGGTCATCGCACAAAGAGAGCGCCTAGCCTCTACTCATAGTACCGAGCCATAACTTTATCCCAGAGCCCTTGAGCTTTGAGCGTCATTTCCACCACTTCACGCGCCGCGCCGCGGCCTCCACTGTGTCGGGTTATATATGTGGCCTCACGCCGCACTTCAGCAGGCGCCTCAGGAACCGTGACTCCCACGCCGACCCGCCGGAATAGGGGGATGTCAACCACATCGTCCCCCATCACCAGGATCTGATCGGGACTGAGCTTCTGCTGCTCCAGGATCTCTGCCAGGACCTTTTTCTTGTCCCAGACCTTCTGATGAACAATCGTGATTCCGAGATCTTCCGCCCTTTGGGGCACAATCTCGGAAATCCGTCCCGTGACGAATGCGACTTCGAGGCCGACTCTCTTAGCAATCTTTATACCATGTCCGTCTCGCACATCAAAGAATTTTATCTCCAACCCTCCGGAGCCAAAGACAATTCGGCCATCAGTCAGGATTCCGTCCACATCAAAAATGATGAGGCGGATTTTGCGCAGCTTGTCCTCAAGGGTCTCCCCAGGCTCTTCGCGGACCCGCGCCGCGGTCTGAGTCGACGCAGGCGACTGAGCGTTCTTCACCACCTCAAAAAGGGCTTTGAGATTTGCCGCAAGCGGCTCCAAATCGCTCAACGACAGCGAGTTGGGACCGTCACACAGCGCGCGATCAGGATCAGGATGCGCTTCCATGAAGATGCCGTCCGCGCCTGCCGCAACCGCGGCTCTGGCAAGGTATGGCGTCAGTGACCGATCCCCACCGGAACACGCGTCGCCGGCCCCTGGCGCCTGAACCGAATGAGTCGCGTCAAAGATCACCGGGAACCCGAATCGCTTCAAGCGTACGATGGAACGCATGTCAGCAACCAAATCCTGATATCCAAAGCTCGTGCCTCTGTCTGTCAGAAGGATCGAGTCGTTTCCCGCGCTCAAAACCTTTTGAGCCGCATGCTCCATCTGGTCGGGCGCGAGGAATTGGCCCTTCTTGATGTTCACCGCCTTTCCCGTCTTACCCGCGGCCATCAGTATGTCGGTCTGGCGGCAGAGAAACGCGGGTATTTGGATCACATCCAGGACTTCTCCGGCGAGCGCGGCCTGATCCGGCGTGTGGATATCCGAAAGAACGGGAAGGCCCGTGGCTTCACGGACTCTGGAAAGTGTTTCCAGGCCTCTCTCAATTCCCGGGCCTCGGTAAGACTCTATTGATGTGCGGTTGGCCTTGTCGAAAGACGCTTTGAAGATCACCGGGATGTCGAGTCTCTCGCCCAATGCGGCCACTTCGGCGGCAATCCGAAGGGTGAGCTCTTCCGACTCGATCACGCACGGTCCCAAGACCATGAAGAGCTTCTCGCCCCCTCCAATACGACGATTCCCTATGTTCAACGCAACAGGCCTGGACGGAAAATCCCGCATAACCATTCATCCTCCTGCAAACAAACACGCGCGGCGCCAAGGATCCGTCTCCGGAGCGAGATCGCTCCTGTCCATCCTTATGGCAGGTTCCTCAGATACTGGCAACAACCGGAAGAAGGTTTTCTCATGGGGGGAGGTTTTTGGTGGAGGGGTCGGGAGAATCCCCCTCTATACCCCGTTAGAAAAGGGGGATGGGGGGCATAGGCGCTAACTCTAGGCTGAGTTTGTTGGCCGAAGCTACCCCCTCACCCTGCCCTCTCCCGCCAGGGGAGAGGGTTTCACAGTCCCCCTCTCTCGATGGGAGGGGGAAGGGGGATGGTGATAACCGCCTGATATTATTAGGCCAGGTTCCATGAAGTTAGCGCCAATGGGGATGGGGGGATTTGAGGAGCTTCCCCGGCTGCGCCTGCAAGAGCTCTTCGCTATCCAGGTTCCCTCTTACTCAGCGACAGCGTCACTTGGCTCGAAGGTTTCGGCCTCTTGGGCTCGGACGGGGCGCAGCTTGCTGAGTCTGCCTTCGGACTCGAGTTCTTTGGTCTTGCGGTATTCCACGCACGCGCCGATGTACGAAACGAAGAGAGGGTGTGGATCCATGGGACGGGACTTGAACTCAGGGTGGAATTGGCATCCCACAAACCACGGATGATCCACGTACTCGATCATTTCCACTAGAGCGCCGTCAGGAGAGATCCCGCCCGGAACCAGCCCCTTGGCCTTGAAGGCTTCCATGAATTCCGGGTTGAACTCGTATCGATGGCGGTGCCGTTCGCTTATAACTTCCTTTCCGTAGATGTTGAAGCACCGCGTTCCTCTCTGCAGCACGCAGTCATACGCGCCCAGTCGCATGGTGCCGCCCTTATTCACGATGGAACGCTGCTGATCCATCAGGTGAATGACCGGATATGGAGTGTGAGGATCGAATTCGGTGGAATTGGCCCGTTCCATGCCGCACACGTTCCGAGCGAACTCTGCGACCGCCACTTGCATCCCGAGACAAATCCCGAAATACGGGATTCGATGCTCCCGAGCATACTGGGCGGCCCTAATCTTACCTTCGATACCGCGGGCGCCGAACCCGCCGGGCACAAGGATCCCGTCCACGTCTTCGAAATGTCGCTCAATCCCTGGTTTTTCCAGTTCCTCGGAATCGAGAAACCTCAAGCGCACCTTGGCGTTATTGTAAACGCCGCCGGCATAGAGCGCCTCATTCAAGCTCTTGTACGAGTCTTCCAGATGAACATATTTGCCCGCGATGCCGATGGTGACCTCCGTTTCGAGGGATTCCACCTTCTTCACAAAGTCTTCCCACTCTTCCAGTCGAGGCGCCCGGGTCCATACATTCAGGTGCTCGACGATCTTTTGGTCCAGGCCCTCCTCGTGGAACTTGAGTGGAAGCTCGTAAATGCAATCCACGTCTTCGGCCGCGATGACCTCTTCCGGCCTCACGTTGCAGAAGAGAGCTATCTTTTCTTTCACTTCTCTCGTGATCTTTTGCTCGGTTCTACAGATCAGGATATCAGGCTGGATGCCCACTTCTCGCAGAGCCTTTACGCTGTGCTGGGTGGGTTTGGTCTTCACTTCGCCGGAAGCCCTGAGATAGGGGAGGAGAGTCAGGTGTATGTACAGCACGTTCTGGGGTCCAAGGTCGGCCCGGAGCTGCCTGATGGCCTCGAGAAAGGGCAGGCTCTCGATGTCGCCGACCGTGCCTCCTACTTCCACAATGGCCACATCAACGCCGTTATCCAGCTCGCGGATGCGCATCTTGATTTCATCGGTAATGTGCGGAATGACTTGAACTGTCGCGCCTAGATATTCGCCGCGCCGTTCCTTCTGAATGACCGCGTCATAGACCTGACCCGTGGTAACGTTGTTCTTCGTGCGAAGAGCCGCGTGGGTAAAACGCTCGTAATGGCCCAAATCCAAGTCGGTCTCGGCGCCGTCGTCGGTGACGAATACCTCCCCATGCTGAAAGGGGTTCATGGTCCCTGGATCCACGTTCAGGTAAGGATCCATCTTGAGCAAGGTTACCGTGAGGCCCCGGCATTCCATCAGCGCGCCGATGGAAGCCGCGGACAGCCCTTTGCCCAGCGACGAGAGAACACCCCCTGTCACGAATATGAATTTGGTGCTCTTATACATGACCCTTCTCCATAACGTTGTGCGCCGGTCTGAGCCTGAAACTTCCGCGCCCGGAGGTTTTCAGCGCACAGCGAGCACGTAGTTCCACGATGCGCGGCCGGGTGATGAGTGTCAGCGCCCAACAAGCTGACCAAATTAAAAAATGCCGACGTTGTTGCGCTTTGTCAAAGATGCCTGCGAGATTCACGGGGCTTATCTCTATCGCATCCCGTGGTATTGTCAAGGATGATCTTCAAGCAAGGCGCAACTCGGATTCGGCAATCATTTAACGAAATTATATCACGTCGAGGAGTTCGTGACACCCCCTTCGCAAATCACGTAAGCTATAGTCCAGGGTTACATCAACGTAGGATGCGGTGAATGAAATGAACCGCATCGGTCGCGGCTTTGCGCTTACAACGAAATGAGAGACACGGATGCGGAAGGCCTCGACCGATGCGGTTCCCCCGCGAGGCGGAGTGGCCACATCCCACACGCCAGGGTCACGCGCTATAGCTCTTTACCCGTCAGGATCTTATAAATCTCCCGGTATTTTTCACTGGTCTTGGAGACGATCTCTGAGGGTAGTGGCGGCGCGGGTGGCTTCTTATCCCACGAGAGCCGTTCCAGATAGTCGCGCACGAACTGTTTGTCGAGAGACGGTGGTGAAATCCCGACACGGTACTGGTTCTTGGGCCAGAAGCGAGACGAATCAGGGGTCATTGCCTCATCAATCAGCATGGGCGTGTCATTCGCGAGACCGAATTCAAACTTGGTGTCCGCTATGATGATCCCGCGTTCTTCAGCCCACAGCGAGCCAAAGAGGTAGAGTTCGATGGTCATGTCCCTCAACCATTCGGCCGATTGCTTGCCCACCAAATCTATCACACGGCTGAAAGAAATGTTCTCGTCGTGCTCGCCCAGCTCAGCCTTGGTTGAAGGCGTGAAGATGGGTTCAGGAAGCCTCGCGGCTTGCTCCAGGCCCTTGGGCAGATCGATTCCGCAGATCTTGCCCGTCTGCTGATAGTCTTTCCAGCCACTCCCGATGATGTACCCCCGAACCACACATTCAACGGGAAACGGACGGGCTTTTTTTACCAACATGCTGCGGCCGCGCAGCAGGTCCGAGAAAGGCCCGCAGGAATCCGGGTACTGCGCGGGATCGGACGAAATCACATGATTGGGGACAATGTGTGAGGTTTTGTCCATCCAAAAGAGGCTCAGCCCGTTAAGCACCCGGCCCTTGTCCGGAATCGGGTCCGGCAAAATAACGTCAAAAGCCGAGATCCGGTCCGTGGAAACGATGAGCAGGCTGTCGCCCAGGTCGTAGACGTCTCTCACCTTGCCGCGCGCCGCCAAAGTCAGCGGCGTAAGATCCGTTTGAGTAACTACATTCGAGTGCATCACGCTGCCTTGTAACCCCTGTTGCCGGCAATGGTCCAAGCCCTCACCGGACCGGTGCGTTCTTCGGAAATGCCGCGCGACTCGGGACAAGCAACAAGCCCTGCGAGCGCTGGAAGAACTTGCAAAATATAGGAGTCTTTGAGGGAGGGGTCTGGGGAGCTAGAGTTTCGCGCATTTTGTGTACTCCTGTTGGCGCGTGGAGCGCGCGGGATGGTTTTTGTGTAACTCGTTGTTATGGCCAGCTTCCCTCAAAAAGGTTCGAGAGAAATGGCTCC
>Ga0194110_10001767_pt1 | contig 27677 bp, 27 predicted proteins | sample TA2Kig1200mmetaG_FD_146192 | JGI IMG/M metagenome (GOLD analysis project Ga0194110, IMG submission 146192) | Freshwater microbial communities from Lake Tanganyika, Tanzania - TA2015032 Kigoma Deep Cast 1200m | ecosystem: Environmental > Aquatic > Freshwater > Lake | place: Tanzania: Lake...
GAGACTCTGGGAGATGCATTATAATCATTGTCGCCCACATCAGGGCCTTTCCGGCTTAACTCCGATTGCGGTCTACCGGAAAGAGTACAGGTTATTTGCAACCTGTCGTATGTTAATGTAGTGTGTCTTTACCCTTACTGATTAAAAAGCAATAAATAAAATGACATCACCCCCACCCTTGAGGGGGAGGGGTGCCTGCCTGCGGTAGGCAGGGGTGGGGAGTAAAGTAATTTAATGCCGTTAGTTTAATAAAACCCACGGGTTGAATTGGTAGGTATTGTTAGATTGGCTTCTTTTGATTCTTTTTGGGTTATTTCAGGGCAATACCCACCGGGCCCTTGCCGACTTGTATAGTAGCTACTGACTTTTTTGCGGCAACATCAACCACTGAAACCGTGTTGTCGCCACGATTGCTAACGTATACACACTTTCCATCCTTGCTCGCGGCTACATCGCGACAATCGCGGCCCACTTTTACAGAAGCCGTTTTGTTGGTTGCGGTATCAATAATGTGCAGCTCACCACTACCATGACTGACCACATATGTCTGTTTACCGTCTGGCGAGAACTTTACCCCAATGGGCATTATCCCGCATCTTATCTGAAATAATTGCGCAAATGTCCTTGCATCAATGACTCTGATATCTCTATTCATCTCTCCCTTTCCCATCCACATGCCTGTGCCGTGCCCACCAAGATAAAGGCGTTGACCGTCCGGAGAAATGGCAATCCCGCAGGCCCCCTCCCCGGTAGTAAACTTAGCAACCACCTTGTTGGTCGCAGTATCAATGACCATTGCCTGTGGACCATGGAGGTTGACCACATAGACCCGCTCGCCGTCAGATGATATGGCGATAGACTGAGGGTTTTCGCCGACGGGGATAGTGGCGGTTATCCTCTTCCTGATAAGGTCAATCACATGGACGTTGGCGGTATCGTAACAGGGTACATAAGCGAACTTTCCCATTGGATGGATAACGATTTGTTGTGGGTCGCGACACACACCCTCTATAGTTGATACTACCTGATTAGTGGTAGTATTCAGTACGGTGACACTATTGGACTCGCCGTTAGTCACGTAAGCATAATGGCCTGATGGATCGATAGCTATATAGTGTGGCCATTTACCTACAGGGATGGTAGCAATTACGCTATTCTTGACGCCATCAATCACCGAGACTGTGTTATCATCCTCATTAATGACATAGACCGTTCTTGTCCCTTTTGGTACTGGACTTTTCTCCTCTTCCTGCCCACAGCTAAGGCAACAGAAAGAGGAAACAAGGAGGATCAGGGAAATAGTCTTTCTTAAAAGTACCATTTTCATTCTCTTCGTTTAAGGTATTTTCCCGGGTTTCGGTCAAAGTAACGCTTGCAGCTGGAGACGCAGAAATAGAAGGTATTCCTCTGGTAAATAGAGGTCAACCCTTCAGCCTCGGCATCCTTCTTAACTACTGTCATCCCGCAGACCGGACAGATGGCTGTCCTTTCACCCAGGAACTGGTGGGGGGTTTTCAAAAATTTTTCCTTACACCCAACTCCGCAAAAATAGTAGGTATTACCTGCGTAATCAGTGTTAAGTCCAGACTCTGCTGCTTTTGCCTTGACTACATCCATGCCACAGACAACATCAGTGGCAAGCTGGCCAATATACCCCATCGGTTCCTTAATAAAAGAAGCACGGTGTTCTGCGGAATCGAAGAAATAGACTTTGCCTCCGTGTTCTGTCGCCAGAGCGGCAGTCTTCTGGATCATTGCATTACAGACAGGGCATTTGGCATGATACATCATGGGTGTCTTATCAAATTTGCTTTTGCAGTCAGAGGAGCAGAAGTAATAAGTCTTACCCTTCCACTCCGAGATGAGTCCTGCCTCTTTTGCCTTTAGTAGGCCCACCTCTATTCCGCATACTGGGTCTATGGCGGGAGGCGTATGCTTTTCTACCAGTCCGCAACCTCCATGGCAGAGTGCAATCATAACCAACAATAAACTGAAAAGACATCTCAGGACTATCTTCATCTCATCCACAGTTATGGAGTTGGTTCTCTCTTTACCCCGCCCCGCAGAAAGCCCCGTGGTTTATCTCGGGGATGGATGCTTTATATCCGAAGAGCCCAATGCCCCGCGTTTTAATGCGGGGGCGGGGTTTATACCAATTAAGCCCATTTGCCTGCTTCCTGGTTTAAAAGGGTCTACCAGCATATACGAGAGACCGGCTCCGGCAAAGCCCGTGAGCACAGCTACCCATATCGCCAGCGTGTAGTTGCCCATAAGGTCATAGAGGAAGCCACCAATAAAACCCCCTATCCCCATTCCTATACAAGCAATCATCACCTGAAAGCCATAGATCATACCGATGGGCGCTGTGCCGTAATACTGGCGGTTCAGGATGGGGAAAGGTGTCATCTCGCCTCCGTAACCCAAACCAAAAAATAAGGAGAAAACAAAAAACAGCCACAGTTCCTTAGCCGGCAGTAACCAGAGAATGGAAATACCCTGCATCAGAATGAACAATACTAGGACTTTCCGACCTCCAATCTTATCGGAGAGCATGGGCGCTGTCAGGCGTGACGTTGCACTGACCCCTATAGCAATACCCAGGACAGTCGAGGCGGATATGGGGTCAATACCCCTGTCCGTAGCCATAACCACGACATGAGCGAGAGGGATGGCGTGGCTGATGCAACCTAAAAAATGGATGAGCGGCAGGAGAAAGAAAGGCTGGGTTTTCATGGCATACTTGAAGAAGTTAGAGACGTCAGTCCGGTAGTATAATGGTTGATATGATGGGGTGATTAATGGAACACCGGACACTTCTTTTTCATCGGTATCACCGTATGGTCGCAAACCAATATCTGCCGGGTGATTCCGTATGACCCAGCAGCACGGTGCCAGAATCATGCCAGATATAACGCCGAGAATAAGGAAAGCATTGCCCCAACCGTAAACGTCAATCAGATACCGAAATAATGGAGCAAAAATCATGGGTCCCACCGCCAAACCTGATGATACTATTCCCACGGCAAGTCCCTGTCTCTTCTTGAACCAGAGTGTTATTGTTAATACCGTGGGAGTATAGAATCCAGATCGGGCAAGTCCACAAACAACGCCATACCAGAGATATAATTGCCAGAGCTCTCTTGCCTGTGCTAACAACATCAGGGGAACAACGGTTCCGATAGTAGATATGATCAGGGTCTTTCTGATCCCTATATTATCCGTAGCCCAGCCGGAAGCAACCGAGGAAATTCCCAGAAAAAAATAAGCTACCCAATAAACGGCTGAGACTGCTCCCCGGTTCACACCCAGATCCTTGGCAATGGGCTCCAGGAACACCCCGAAAAGCGCCAGTGGCTCCACACCAATGAAGGTGACTATGCTGCTGGCCACGGCTACCACCCAAGCATAATGGTAACGCCCACCTAAGGTTAAAAGGTTATGATATTCGTTTGGAGATCTCACTTCCACAATCCCCCCATCACCACCCGCAGCAGGCAGCAGGTTTGAACTGATACGGATCCCAGAGGAATCCGGCGTTCACTGTCCGCCTATAAGGGACTGGCTGTAGAACTATTTTCTTCGCGAGAAGCCAGGCATTGGCTGATTCGACATCGGACTCCGTCGGTATCTCACCCGGGAACGGGAATAACGGAATGGACAGACTGGCCCTCACCTCAGATGGCGCCCGGACCAACTCCATCACCAGGGAATGATATTGATGGGGACGAACATTCAATTCTCTCACCGATTGCTCATAGGCGCGCAAAAACCTCCTGATAATAGCCGGCTTCCCATCGACCGCATGTTGGTTGAAAACAACCACCGTTTGTCCCAGCGGGAGTCTTCTGTCGTCGAGGACGACCCGAGCACCAAATCTCTGGGCTATTGAAATAAGCGGCTCGGAAAGAAGGGCTGCGGTAACTTCTCCTCTCTGCAGCATCTCCAGACCGGTTTGAGCACTATTAACCTCTGTTTCGGTCCACCTATTGACACCCGCCGTGCTGAGCAGTTTGTCGGCTACATATTTGTCATTAGCCTCACGGGAAATAGCAATACGGGCGTTCTCCAGACCATTGACTGTGGAAATGGGACGATGGGGTTTTGTCATAATGGCAAACATGGGCCTATTTGAAGATGCTCTCAGGGCTACCCGAACCACCTTAACCCTTTCTTGCCGGTCATTGAGAAGAAGGGCACCAATCAGGTCGGTAATGACAGCATCGACCTTACCCTCTATCAGAGCCTCACGCGGGTCGGAGGGACTTTCAAAATATACGGTTTCCACAACAAGGTGATTTTCCGTAAATATTGGCTTGTGCTGGGCAAGACTGAGCGGCAGGGAGTCAAGGAGAGGCAGCGCGCCCACCTTGAGTAGCCCTGTAGTGTTACAACCAAAAGGGAGGGGAATGAGAATAAGAATAACGTACAATGAGATATTTATTGCTGTTACTGCAACTCTGAAGCTGACCCCTGGTAGAAATTCCAGTCGAGAAGAGTCGGAACGACTGTCGTACCGACACCCGACCACGGGTAGGGCATTAAACCCCGCCGGAATTATTCTAAAGGGTAGTATTTTTATCAAGTGCTCCATAAAATGTAACACCTCTGCAGAGCAGTGGGGCAATATTTCTAACGTGGTCAAACTTATTCATTGCCGGCTATAATCTCCCCATCCAGGAGACAGACTATTCTTTGTGCTCCGCCAGCGACATCTTTATTGTGGGTCACAATGATAATCGTGTGCCCATCCTCATTTGCTGCCTGGAGAAGATGGACAATATCCTGTCCGGTTCTGGAGTCCAGATTGCCGGTAGGCTCATCCGCGAGAATAATAGGCGGTGCCTTCACCATGGCTCTCGCCATTGCGACCCGGGCCTGTTCGCCGCTTGAGAGCTGCCCTGGAAGGTAATGGATCTTGTGCTCCAAGCCAACCTGTTTTAAGGCCCTGTAAGCAATATCCAACGATGAACCACGTCCCCTTGAAATCACCAGAGGTACCATTACGTTCTCAATAGCGGTGAGATATGATATCAAATGCAACTGTTGGAAGACAAAGCCCAGGCACCGGGCACGGAAGTCGGCTAACTCCTCTACCGATAGAGAATAAAGGGAGGCGCCTTCAATGAAGACCTCGCCGGAGGTAGGGGCACTCATTGCTCCCAGTATACTCAGCAACGTGGTCTTCCCTGACCCCGATGGTCCCATAAAGGCAATGAACTCTCCTTTTTCGATATCCAGGGAAACATCCTTCAAGGCAACTACCGCTCTTGGGGACTCACCGAATACCTTGGAGATATGTTGCACTGAAATAAGCCCCATTCCCTTTACCCCGTACCGTTATCATATAGCTCTCAGAGCCATCGTCGGGTCAAGCTGAGAAGCCTTTCGCGCCGGGTAAACGACAGGCAGAGTGCCCATCATAATAGCCAGGATGATTGCCATAACAGCAAAACGCGGGTCAAAAGATGGTACTTCAACTCCAATAAGGGGACCGGATAACAAGGCCGCGGCAATACTGCCCACGATAGCCCCGATAAAGCCGCCAATCAGGCTGATGACAATACCCTCCAGAAGGAAGAGTCTGATGATTTGGCGCTGGCGGAAACCTATTGCTCTCAGAATACCAACCTCCGGAGTTCGCTCTCTCACCGATGCCATCGTGGCAAAGAGCATGATAAGTGAGCCTGCTATTAGGATAATGGCTGTCAGAGCAATCGTAAATTGAGTGGCAAGTCTTACCTGGGAAAGCTCGGCCTCCACCAGTTGTTTTACCGCAAATACTTTGGCATTGGGCAGTTTCGCCGATATCTGTTCTACGATGGTCTCCACAGGACAGGCAGCGCACCAGGTGCTAACTTCGATAAAGCTGACCCTGCCTGGCCGGTTAAAAAGCTGACCCATCTCTCTCAGGTCAGCAAAAATCGCCTGGTCATCGGCTGACGACTGCTCCTCAAGAACTCCAACCACACGGAATTCTTTCTCTCTTAGAATCAGTGTATCCCCTGTGTGCTTATTCAACTGCCGGGCGGCAATTGAGCCGAGAAGAACATCACGAGATAGAGAGGGCTTATCCCCCTGAATCCTCCACCATGGCTTCATTTTTAGCTCGTCCCGAAACCGGACTCCTACCAGTATGAACTCCTTCCCATCAACTTGTGCGGCATTGATAAGCTTAGGTGATATGCCTCTGAGTGCATCTTTGCGCTGAATACTGGCTACCAGTATGGCATCCTCCTCGGTAAGCTCCCCTATGGGCGCTTGCAGTGCAACGATACTCACTCCACCATATACAACGGGCATTTCCATGGTTTTTGGCATAACCACCATGTTTGCCCCAAACTCGCGAAGCTTCGATTCAACGCTCACCCGCATCGCATTGGTAACAGAGATAACCGCTACCATTATGGCTACACTTACAGATAAGGAAATGATAAGGAAGATAGTCCGTCCCCGACGTCTTATGAGGTTGCTGAAGGCTATATCTCGGAAATTCATTGAGATGAATGATAACTATGATTAGATATGGTTCTTTTGATAATAACTCGCTTTTTGTTGAGTTGAATATACGAGAAACGGGGTTGTATGTCAAGCAAAAAGACCACATCAATGAGAAGATGAGTTGACATGAAAATTTAAATCGGTTATAAAATTAACCAAAGGATATTTCGAATGGAGAGAAAAGGGCAGATCGTATATTTGACCTTATATTATAGTTTGGGGATCAGGTCTGCCCATTTCTTTAAGAAATATTAATAAAATTTGAAATGGGCAGGCCTTATGGGCTGCCCATGAATCTAAGATGAAGGGTCATGGGCTAAAAACCATGACCCTTTTTATTTTTAATGACAATGAAAAAAGGTGATAGAATCATGCCTAAAGTTACAATCTCTAAAGGGAATAATCCATACAGGATAACAAAAATTGCACTTCAGAATTTTCCTCTATCCGATTTGAGGGGTAAAAGGGTCTTAATAAAGCCCAATGAAGCCCGATTGGCATACCCCGGTCAAGGGGTAACCACTCATCCCGATGTCGTTGCCGCTACCATTGACCATCTCGTGGATAAAGGAATAGAGGAGATTGCAATCGGTGAAAGCTGTATTTTTGGAATAGACTCAAAGGAAGCTTTTCGACTGACAGGGCTTAAAGAAGTCTCTGAAAAAAGAGGAATAAAACTGATCGATTTAGATCAGATCGACCCAGTAGAGATGGTGATTCCGAAAGGAAAGCTCCTTAAAAAGATTAAGGTTCCTTCAATTTTAAAAAAATTTAATTTTATAATTTCCATCCCTGTCATGAAGACTCACATGCACACCCAAGTCACATTAAGTATCAAAAATATGAAGGGTTTGCTATGGCGAAAGGAGAAGGTGAGGCTCCACCAGCTTCGTTATGACAGAAAGATCACTGGTCCCTATAGAACATTGGATATTGCCATCTCAGAAATGGCGATGGTCCTCTTTCCTGATTTAGCCATTATTGATGGCACCATTGGAATGGAAGGGATGGGGCCTGCATACGGGAGAGCAAAAAAAATGGGACTCGTATTGGTTGGAAATAATGCACTCTCAACAGATGCTGTAGCCACTCGATTGATGGGTTTTGATCCTGAATGTATCCCTCATCTAAAGCTATCGGCCGAAAAGAAATTGGGAGAGATCGATATTAAAAAAATTTCAATTGAACCAAAGGATTATTTAAAATGGGAGAACCATTTCGATTCCCCCCCTTCAAAACTCTCCATCCATTTCCCCGGAATCTCAGTCCATGATGAAGGATCGTGCAGCGCCTGCCTTTCCACCCTCTTGGTCTTTCTTCAAAATTATCATTCACGACTTTTTGACCACTGTTTAAAAAACGAAAATATTCATATTGGCCTCGGAAAATATTTGAACCGTTGTCCAAAAGGAACGATCCTTATAGGAAACTGCACATCTAAGTTGAAAGGGAAGGGTATCTTTATTCAAGGGTGCCCGCCTGTGGCTTCTCAAATATTGAATACTTTATCCAAGGCGAAGAATACAATTAAAAATTTTTCTTGACATGAGATTTGGATTGTGTTATTTAAAAAAAAGTTTTAAAGGTTGAAAATGGGTCAGCTTCGTATATTCAATTTTAGCAGTGGGTTTAACTTTTATTGGTATTTTTATGCTAAGGTCTACCCACTGTCTCAGGCTGATCGCTAATAAATAATTATAGCTAAGGGAGGCCGTGGGTAGATATAAATTCTACCCACGGCTTTTTTGTTTTTGAGCCGTGGGAAAATCCTTCTCACGGCTTTTTTTTCAATAAAGGAGGGCGAGATATCATGATCGGAAAGAGGATTCGGTTGGAACGGATTATGGACCGAAATTCCGGAAAAACAGTGATCGTTCCCATGGACCATGGGGTGACCGCGGGACCAATAATGGGGTTGACCAACATGGGGGAGACAATCAATGCTGTGGCAAAAGGTGGAGCCAATGCCATCGTGATCCACAAGGGCTTGGTTGGGGTAAGTCGTCACAGGGGATGTGAAAAGGATATGGGTTTGATCGTCCACCTTTCAGGGAGTACAAAGATTGGACCTGATCCAAACTCAAAAAGCATGGTCTGCACCGTGGAGGAAGCGATAAGACTGGGTGCGGACGCTGTGTCGATACACATCAACCTCGGAGCCGAAGATGAGAACTCTATGATAAGGGATCTGGGTTTGGTAGGTAGGGTTGCGATGGAGTGGGGAATGCCTCTTTTAGCCATGATGTATGCGAGAGGTCCAAGGGTTGAGAATGAATACGATGTGAAGCTGGTGAAACATGCCGCTCGATTAGGAGCCGAACTGGGGGCAGATATCATAAAGGTTCCCTATACGGGTTCTCCTGAGAGCTTCAGAGAGGTGGTGGAGGGTTGTTTCGTCCCTGTTGTGATCGCAGGTGGGGAAAAAATGGGTACGGATAGGGAGATTCTGGAAATGGTCAAAGGGGCTATTTCAGGAGGAGGAGCTGGAGTTTCTATTGGCAGAAATGTTTTTCAGCATAAAGATCCGGCCAAGATCGTTCAGGCCATTTCTATGATTGTCCATGATGGGTTGGAGGTCGAGGAAATCATCGGAGATTTGGAGGAAGCCAGATGAAGAAGGTTTGGGTGAAGGCAATCCCTTGGAGGAAGGAAATTGCTTTAACGGCTGTGGAATGCGGGGCCGATGCCCTCTGGGTTCAGCCTGGAATGGGATCAGAGGTAAGAAAGATGGGAATTATTCCTATCGTGGCCGAAGATGGAGATTTGAGATTGGGTTTCGATGTGGTGGAAAAAGAGATCCGGGAAAAGAAGGATGAGGAGGAGATTATTACATTGAGCTTATCGAAGAAGGTCGTGGTGAGAGATGGGGATTGGAGGATTATTCCTCTGGAAAACCTGTTGAGCAAGACGAATAACCTTTTCGTTGAAATCGATGGTGTAAAGCAAGGGCAGACGGCGTTGGGTATCCTTGAGAAAGGAGTGGATGGTGTTGTCATCAATAATCCTGATCCCAACTCGGTGAGACATATCATCAGGATGCTTAAAGAAAAGGGTGAAAGATTCGATCTCCTTCCAGCAAAGATTAAACGAATCGAACCACTGGGTCTGGGCGATAGGGTCTGCATCGATGCCTGCTCTTCAATGGTACTTGGAGAGGGGATGCTGGTGGGTAATAGCAGCCAGGCCCTTTTTCTGGTTCACTCAGAAAGTGTGGAGAACCCTTTTGTGAACACCAGACCCTTTCGGGTCAATGCAGGACCTGTGCATGCCTATATTCGCTTGACCCATGGCCAGACAAAATATCTCTCTGAAGTGAGATCTGGCGATCAGGTGCTGGTCGTAAACTTTGAAGGTAGAAGTTATCCGGCCGTAGTGGGTAGGGCCAAGGTAGAAAAAAGGCCTCTGGTTCTGGTGGAGGCGGAAGAAAAGGGCCAGGTGATTTCGGTCATTCTCCAGAATGCTGAAACAATTAGACTCACAGAACCCTCCGGCAGGGCAGTTTCACTTGTTGACCTCAAGGAGGGGAACGAGGTTTTGGTCTATCGGGAAGGGTCGGGAAGACATTTTGGGGTTCCGATTGAAGAGACCATCTTGGAGAGGTGAGAGTGGAAAAGATCTGTGTACCCGTCATTGAGACGACGGTCACAAAAGCTCTTGGGGTCATCAAAGAGGCCAACCAAGTGGCTGACCTCATCGAACTTAGGGTCGACTATATGAAGGAACCAGGACTGGCACCTCTCATGAAGAATAGAAAGAGACCCTTCATCATTACCAATCGGAGAAGAGAAGAAGGGGGAAGATATAAGGGTGATGAAGGAGAGAGATTTAGGACCTTAAAAGAGGCCATTGAATTGGGTGCTGAATACGTGGACGTAGAGGTAAGAAGCCAAGGATCCTTGCTTCAAGATTTGATTGCAAATAGAGAGAAGACAAGGATGATCCTCTCTTTCCACGATTTTCAGAAGACGCCATCTAATAAGGAGTTGCGAAGGCTCTATGATCGCATGAGTCAGATGGGAGCAGAAGTGATTAAGATCGTTACTTTTGCAAAATCCTTGGAGGATAATCTTCAAGTTTTATCGCTTATCCCTATTGCAAGAAAGGAGAAACAGGAGATTGTGACTTTTTGCATGGGAAAGAAAGGAAAATTGAGTCGTATCTTTGCACCCCAGATGGGGGCGGCCTGGGCATATGCCTCCTTGAGAAAGAGTGGGGTCTCTGCTCCTGGGCAGTTGCCAGTTGGGGAAATGAAAGAGATCTGGGAGAACTTGAGATGATCGATGCTCATACTGAGCTCTATGGGATCATTGGGAACCCGGTACGACATAGCCTGAGCCCAATCATCCACAACGCCGCATTTAGAAGAATGGAACTGAATGCTGTCTACTTAGCTTTTGAAGTCAAAGATCTTGCTGGGGCTTTGAGGGGGATCAGAGAATTAGGCTTGCGGGGGGTGAGCGTGACACTCCCTTTTAAGACAGACGTCATCCCCTTTCTTGACGAAGTTGATGAGGTAGCTGAGAAGATCGGCGCTGTCAACACAATTGTGAATGAGGGAGAAAAGCTTTTCGGTTACAACACCGATTGGCGCGGGGCTTTAGAAGCACTGGAAGAAAAGGTTGATTTAAAAGGAAAGAAAGTCATCCTTATTGGAGCTGGAGGCGGAGCTCGAGCGATCGGCTTCGGGCTTAAAGAGAGAAGATGTCAGTTGATTATCTCTAACCGTACGGAGGAAAAAGGGGTAGGCCTGGCAAAAGATTTGACGTGCAGGTATCAACCCCTCTCCTCCTTTTTTCAGATGAAGAGCGGGGAATTGGACGCCAATGTGATTATTAATGCAACCTCTCAAGGCATGTACCCTAAGGATGGGGAGAGCCCTCTCCCGAAGAAGTTCTTGAAGAAAGGGATGACAGTAATGGACATTGTCTATCATCCAATTCAGACAAAACTTCTCCGAGAGGCTGAGGAACAGGGTTGCCAGACGATTAATGGTTTGGAGATGCTTGCCCATCAGGGAGCGGCTCAACTTGAAATCTGGACAGGAAGAAAGACGGATATCTTGCAAATCAAAAAGGATCTTCGTTTGGCATTGGAGGTAGAGATCAACAGAGAAAGGGAAAGCCATGATCGAGTTAAGGCCGCTTGATCATTGTGACGCAGTAGTTACTATCCCAGGGTCAAAGAGCTACACACATAGGGCCCTCGTGGTCTCTGCATTGGCCGATGGTGAGTCCATTTTAAATAATGCCCTGCAAAGCGAAGATACTGAATATACCGCACAGGGACTCGAAAAATTCGATGTGCGGATATTTTGGGAAAGAAACATGTTACACGTTCTGGGTAACGGAAGTAGATTGAAGGCGGGAGAAGAAAGAATTTATGTAGGTAATTCTGGAACTTCTATGAGATTTTTGACAGCCCTGGCTGCTCTTAAGAATGGTTACACCCTATTAGAGGGAAGTGACCGGATGAGAGAGCGTCCGATCGAAGACCTATTAGATGGCTTAAGAGCATTGGGGGTCAAAAGCTATTCCAGAGATGGAAATGGCTGTCCACCAGTGATTATAGAATCCCAGGGCCTCAAAGGAGGCGTGACAAAGATCCGGGGTGAGGAAAGCAGCCAATTTTTATCAGCCCTCCTGATGGTTGCTCCCTATGCTTTGAAAGATGTGTATATGGAGGTAACGGGTAATTTATCTTCGAAGCCTTATGTTGATATCACACGGGATGTAATGTCTGCCTTCGGTGTGGAGGTCAAGAGTGAAGAGTATCGTTATTTTTTCGTTCGAACAGGACAACGGTATCTGCCCCGGAAGTACCTTATTGAGGGAGATGCCTCTAATGCCTCTTATTTCTTTTCCGTGGCAGCGGTTACCCGAGGGAAGGTGAGGGTTGAGAACTTCAAGCCAAATTCGATTCAGGGTGACACAGGTTTTCTTAAGCTCCTTGAGAAGATGGGATGCGAAGTCATTCAGGGGGATGCCTGGGCAGAAGTCCGGGGGAAGGATCTTCACGGAATTGAGATTGACATGAACGCAATGCCCGACTTGGTTCCAACTTTGGCGGTCACCTCAGCCTTTGCCCGAGGGAGGACAGTGATTCAAAATATCGGTCATCTCCGCCTCAAGGAGTCAGACCGCATCAAGACACTAACGGAAGAATTGAGCAAGATGGGCATTCGGGTGGAAGAAGGAAGGGACTGGATAGCCATTGAAGGGGGAAAGGCCCATAGAGCTGAGATCGAGACTCATAACGACCATCGCATAGCCATGAGTTTTGCCATCGCCGGGCTTGTTGTGCCCGGGATAAAGATCATGGGGGAACGATGTGTGGATAAATCTTTTCCCGGGTTTTGGGAGACCCTTCAGAGGCTCTATTACTAAGGAGTCCATAATTGATTAGACATATTCTCCTAAAAATCTCCCTCCCCTCGGTGGGAGGGGATGAAGGGGAGGAGGGACCAAAAAGATCTTCATCTTGTCCACCCCCTCCCTCACCCTCCCCCCTCGAGGGGGAGGGTGAGGGAGGGGGGCATTTTCATCCTTCTGGGGTGACGTTCTATCATGAAGGATTACTCAGGAGTCTCAGATGAACATCGTCCTGATTGGATACCGAGGGGCTGGCAAAAGTACGGTAGGAATGAGGGTGGCTAAACACCTTAAGATGAAGTTTGTGGATACAGATAAACTTTTAGAAGAACGGCATGGTTATTCAATCAGCGATATTGTGAAATCTTATGGATGGAGCCATTTCCGGTCCGAGGAGAAGAAAATTATTGAAGAAATTTTAAAGGAGGATGATCTAATTATCGCCCCTGGAGGGGGCGCTCCGCTTATCCCTGAAAACGTTATGGCATTAAGAAAAAATGGCCTCGTCATATGGCTTAAGGCAAATCAGGAGGTCCTTCTTAAAAGGATGGCCAAGGACCCTCGAACCTGTGCCCAGAGACCAACTCTGACAGGAAAGGGATCTATGGAAGAATTAGAGGAAATGATGGTTTACCGGGAACCATTTTATGAAAGGGCTTCAGAAGTCCAGATCGATACTTCGACTTTAGAGGTGGAAGACGTGGTAAAGAATGTCCTCGCCATTTTCAACGATAGAAGGGCAAGGGCCTGAGATGGGTGGGAATTCGTTCGGGACGCTTTTTAAAATCACGACGTGGGGCGAATCCCACGGAAAATCATTGGGCGTTGTGATCGATGGATGCCCGCCCAATATAGGGCTTTCAGAAAGGGATTTTCGTAAGGAGATGGAGAGGAGGCGACCGGGTCAAGCAATGGGATCAAGTCCACGAAGAGAAAAAGACCATGTAGAGATTCTCTCTGGAGTTTTTGATGGAAAAACCACTGGAACGCCCATTTCCCTTCTCATCAGGAATGAAGACGTAGATTCAAGCCCTTATGAAGAATACAAAGATGTCTTTCGCCCAGGTCATGCAGATTTCACCTACCAGGCCAAGTATGGGATCAGGGATTATCGTGGCGGAGGAAGGGCTTCGGCAAGGGAGACCGTCGGGAGAGTGGCTGCAGGGGCAGTGGCTAAGAAGGTCTTAGAACGGGAGAAGATGAAAGTCCTTGCTTACACCATTGAGCTCGGAGGGATTAGGGCAGAAAAGATGGATTATGAAGAAATTGAGAGAAATCCTTTACGATGCCCGGATCGAAAGGCAGCCATCGCAATGGAAAAGAAGATTGAGGAGGTCAAACTTCAAGGCGATACAATAGGAGGCATCGTTGAAATCATTGTCCAAGGTTGTCCTCCAGGATTGGGGGAACCGGTCTTTGATAAATTAGAGGCTGATTTAGCAAAAGGTCTGATGAGCATCGGGGCTATTAGGGGAGTGGAGGTGGGCGCTGGGTTTGGAGCTGCCCGGATGTTTGGATCTCGATGCAACGATCCCTTGAGACCAGAAGGATTTGAGAAGAATGACGCTGGGGGGATTATCGGTGGAATATCCAATGGAGCGGATATACTGCTGAGGGTGGCGGTCAAGCCAATCCCTTCTATTCATTTAGAGCAGAGGACAGTGGATCAATCCATGCGGCCTGTCTTACTGCAAATGAATGGGAGGCATGATGTCTCAGCCATCCCCCGGATCATTTCTGTCTGCGAGGCCATGGTGGCAATCGTTTTGGCTGATCATCTGCTCAGGCAGAGGGCAATTAGCAGGCTGGGGGAAAGTGAGGAATGATGCAAGAAAAAGGAGAAGAAAAGATTCAATCTCTTCGCCAAAGGATTGAGGCGGTGGATGACGAGATCCTAAAGCTCTTGAATCATCGTGCTCAAATCGTCCAGGAAGTGGGCAAAGTCAAATCAGAAATTAAGATGGAGTACTATAGCCCCGGACGGGAGGAGGAGATTCTTCGGCGCCTGGGAGCACAGAGTTCGGGTCCTTTCCCAAGATGGGCGATCCCATCTGTTTTTCGTGAGATCATCTCAGCCTGCCGTGCCTTGGAAGCAGAGCTCACTGTGGCCTTCTTCGGCCCTCCTGCAACGTTCTCACATATGGCATGCATCCAACACTTCGGGAGTTCAGTTCGAATGCTTCCGGAAAATACCATCCTGGATGTCTTTGAGGCCGTGGAAAGAGGGAAAACAGACTATGGTGTGGTGCCCATAGAAAATTCTACAGAAGGTCCGGTAAGCCAGACCTTAGACCTGTTTGTCAAATCAGAGGTAAAGATCTCGGGGGAGATTATGACTAAAATATCTCATGACCTTCTTTCCCAGAGCGGGAGTGCCGGAGATATTCAGAAGATTTACTCCCATCCCCAGGCCCTGGGCCAATGTCGGGAGTGGTTAAGGAAGCACTTTCATCATGTCCAACTTGAGGAAACAGGGAGCACGGCTAAGGCTGCCCAACTTGCCATGGAGGATCCAAAAATAGCAGCCATCGCCAGTTCTCTTGCTGCCCATTTATATGGGTTGAAAACAGTCGCATCTCAGATTGAAGATAACCTTAACAACTACACGCGCTTCTTAGTCCTCGGGCGTCAAAACTCAGAGAAGACAGGGAAGGATAAAACCTCGATCCTTTTCTCGATCTCGCATGCCCCGGGCACTCTCTATCAGGTGCTCAAACCTTTTTCCGAAAAAGAAATTAATTTAACAAAGATCGAATCCCGGCCTGTTAAAGATAGGCCCTGGGAGTATGTTTTTTTTCTCGATTTTGAAGGGCATGCCGAAGACCCTTCTGTCCATGAGGCTTTGGCCAAACTTAAAGAGAGCGTCTTATTGTTAAAGATTTTAGGCTCCTATCCCCGGAGGTCTTAATAGGGGCCAATTTTTGGGTTTGCTTCTATGGTCCATTTTATTTCCATCCTTCCAATTTCTTTAGTGAATGTCATTGATCGTCAATGGTGGTGGTCTCCCCATATACGCGAAGAGTACCCGTCGCCGAGTGCTAACCTCTGAATTGAGGTGGCACTCTGATATTAAGGCCGTGGGTAGTCTTCGCAACCCACGGCCTTTTTGTTTTTAAAAAATCAGGAGGGTTAAAAAATGGTTGTTCCATCTTTATCTCACTTTAAAAAATTAACTACCCAAGGCAACCTTATTCCCATTGTTGAGGAAGTCCACTTCGACTGGGAGACACCTATCTCCGCCTTCCGGAAGATTGATGACGGAAAGTTTTCTTTTCTCCTTGAAAGTGTTGAGGGAGGGGAGAAATGGGGTCGCTACAGCTTCCTTGGCTCAAGCCCATCACACCTTTTCCGAAGCAAAGGGGACCAGTTTGAAATCCTTCAAAATGGAGAGGTCCTTCGCAGGGGAAAGGAAAGAGATCCTCTCAGAGCCCTCGAGGATTTCCTGAGGATTTACCATCCTGTCCTCCACGATTCTCTCCCTCGATTTTCCGGGGGAGCGGTTGGTTATCTCAATTATGACCTGGTCAGGTCTTTCGAAAAGATCCCGGATCTTCTTCCACAGGGCATCAACCTTTATGACTGCTATTTCATGATCACCGATACCCTGCTCGTCTTCGACAATTTAAAACATAAGATAAAAGTGATCTCTAATGTCTTCTTGGATGGCTGTAAGCCCTTAGAAAAGGCCTACAAAGAGGCAGAGGATAAAATCCATGGGATCGAGGCCAAGCTCAAGAGCACAGCTTCTCCTTCTTACTACCAGAGACCTTTCTCTCCTTCCACTCTCTTTTCAAATTTCAGCAGGGAAGATTTTATGAAGGGAGTGGAAAGGGCAAAGGAATATATTAAGGCTGGAGATGTCATTCAGGTTGTCCTTTCGCAACGGTTTTCAACTGATCTTCATTGCGAACCTTTCGATATCTATCGTGCCTTGCGAAGCATCAATCCTTCACCCTACCTCTTCTATTTAAAGATGAATGATATGGTGCTCCTGGGGGCTTCGCCCGAAGTTATGGTTCGTCTGGAAGGAGGGGAAATCGAGCTCCGACCACTCGCTGGCACTCGCAAGCGGGGAAGGACTCAAGAAGAAGACATGGAGATGGAAAGAGATCTATTGGCAGACGAGAAGGAAAGGGCTGAACACATAATGCTCGTTGACCTTGGCAGAAATGACGTAGGCCGGGTATCTAAGATCGGTTCGGTCAAGGTTAAAGAATTAATGGGTGTAGAGCTATATTCGCATGTAATGCACATTGTGTCTCATATTCAAGGCTCCCTGGCCCCGGGGAAGAACGCCTTCGACGTCCTCAGGGCAGCTTTTCCCGCTGGAACCGTTTCTGGAGCTCCTAAGATTCGAGCCATGCAGATTATTGAGGAGTTGGAGCAAGTCCGGCGGGGACCTTATGCCGGAGCAGTAGGCTACTTCAGCTTCTCTGGAAATATGGACACCTGCATCACCATTCGTTCCATTCTGATCAAGGACTCTAAGGCCTTCGTTCAAGCAGGTGCAGGAATTGTCGCTGATTCCATGCCGGAGAAGGAATACGACGAAACTCTGAACAAGGCCCAGGCCATTTTTCGGGCCATTCAAATTGCCGAGGAGGGATTAAGATGATTCTGCTGATCGACAACTATGACTCTTTTACTTATAACCTCGTACAGTATCTCGGAGAGCTCGGAGGAGACTGCCAGACCTACCGAAATGACCAGGTCGATCTTTCAGGGCTCCAACGATTGAAACCCGAGAGGATGGTCATTTCTCCAGGGCCCTGTACCCCAAGGGAAGCAGGCATCTCAGAAGAAGCGATCCTTTGGATGGCCGGAAGGATTCCAATCCTCGGAGTCTGCTTGGGCCATCAATGTATTGGGTCCGCATTCGGAGCAAAGGTTATTCAGGCTAAACGTCTGATGCATGGGAAGAGCTCTCTGATCTATCATGATGGGAAGACCATCTACAAAGGACTCCCCAACCCTTTCCAGGCCATTCGTTATCACTCTCTCCTCATTGAGCGGAAAAGTTTACCAGACTGTTTGGAGATCACTGCGGAGACAAAAGAGAAGGAGATTATGGGTATAAGACACAAAAGATTTGCCATCGAAGGGGTCCAATTCCACCCTGAATCCATTATGACTCAGGTAGGAAAGACGCTGCTAAAAAATTTTTTAGAAATATAATCCCCCTCTCCCCCTTTAACAAAGGGGGGTTGGGGAGGATTAGAAATGGAGGAGAGTGGACATGCTTAAAAGATTTATTACCAAAGCCATAGATGGAACAGACTTGAGCGAAGCAGAATCTGGGGAGGCAATGGACATCATCATGGAAGGAAAGGCATCTCCTTCCCAGATTGCTTCATTTCTTACTGCCTTGCGGATGAAGGGCGAAACAATCCAGGAGATCACTGGATTCGCCCGAACCATGCGAGCCAAGGCCGTGCGGATCCGGGCAAAAGATGGGGAACCCGTTGTGGACACCTGCGGGACCGGCGGAGATGGCAAGGGAACTTTCAACATTTCCACTGCTGTGGCTTTCGTGGCTGCTGGCGGTGGTTGTACAGTCGCCAAACACCACAATCGCTCTGTATCGAGCCAATGTGGAAGCGCCGATGTTTTAGAGGCATTGGGTGTGAACCAAGCCCTCGCACCGGAAAGAGCAGAGTCATGCCTGCAGGAGTTCGGAATAGCCTTCCTTTTTGCCCCGACCTTTCATCCGGCTACAAGACATGCTCTCGCTCCACGAAGGGAGATCGGAATTCGAACGGTCTTCAATCTTCTCGGGCCCCTGACGAATCCTGCCGGAGCTACAATCCATCTTGCAGGACTCTACAGAGAAGACTTATTACAACCAGTGGCCGAAGTATTAAGAAATCTGGGAAGTAAGTCAGCCTTTGTCGTGCATAGCGAAGACCACTGTGATGAGATCAGCATCTCAGGTAAAACGACTGTTTGCCAGCTCAAGGATGGAGACATTAACACCTATCAGATCGATCCGGAAATGGCGGGGTTAAAGAGGGCTAACCTGAAAGAGATTCAGGGTGGGGAGCCTGAGAAAAATGCTAATATCCTGCTTCAGGTCTTGAAGGGAAAAACTGGGCCATCACGGGATGTCGTCCTTTTGAATGCTGCGGCTGTCTTTGTAGCTTCGGAAAAGGTTTCAAATCTCAGGGATGGAATTGAAATGGCCAGGGAATCCATTGATTCGGGAAGGGCAATGAAGAAACTCGAAGAGCTTATTCTTTTTTCAAGTCATGAGGGGTAAATCATGTTTTTAGAAAAGATTGTCGAGATAAAAAAGGAAGAAATCAAAGGAAGGAAAACTCAAGCCCGCGAGAAAGAGATGGAAAAAACTATCTCCAATCTTTCTCCCCCACGGGATCTTATAGAGGCGATCTCTCGACATGCTCCGATGGCACTCATCGCCGAGATAAAGCGCGCTTCACCTTCTGTTGGAGTGATCAAGGAGGAAGTAGATCTTTGCTGGATCGCCTGCGAATATCAGAGTGGAGGAGCCTGTGCTATCTCCGTTCTCACAGAGGCCCATTTTTTTAAAGGGGATCTTTCTTACATTCGTCTGATAAAAGATAAGACCTCTCTTCCCATTCTTCAAAAGGATTCCATCCTTGATCCCTTTCAGATTTATGAAGGCAGGATTTCAGGTGCAGATGCCATTCTTCTCATCGCCTCTCTTCTCGGTCGAGAACAACTCAGAGAATTTGTGGATTTGACGCAAAACCTCCACATGGTTCCTCTGGTAGAAATACATAATGAGAATGATCTGGAAAAAACATCATCCCTCAATCTCCCTCTCATCGGGATTAATAATCGGGATTTAAGAACATTTGAGGTCGACTTAAGGACAAGCCTTCGCCTGAAAAGAGAAATTCCCCCAGGGACAAAAGTGATCAGTGAGAGCGGGATAAAGAGTTCAGAGGACGTTAGACTTCTCAGAGAAGCAGAAGTCGATGGAATTCTGGTAGGGGAGATCCTGATGCGTAGCTCAGATCCAGCTTCAAAAATCAGGGAGCTACTTGGAACAAATCACCCGAATGATAACGAATTTCACGAATAAGACCTATTCGTGTTATTCGATGTCATTTGTGCTATTCGTTTATATTTTCTAAGCATATGACCTGGATAAAGATCTGCGGGATTACAAATATCGAGGACGGTTTAAAGGCTGCCTCTTTGGGTGTGGATGCATTGGGTTTCATCTTTGCCCATAGCTTAAGGAGGGTCAAGCCCGATATCGCTCGAGAGATCATCCGGATCCTTCCCACCCCTCTTTTAAAAGTGGGGGTATTCGTGAATGAAGATCCAGAAGAAGTTCTACGAGTGACTGAATATTGTGGCCTCAATATCCTTCAATTTCATGGAGAAGAGTCGCCAGAATATTGTCAGAAATTTCCTTTCCCAATCATTAAGGCTATTCGCATAAGGGACATTGAAAGCCTGAAGGAAATGGCCAAATATCCTCATGTCTCCATCCTTCTGGATACTTATCATCCCATGAAATTCGGCGGGACAGGAAGCTCCTTTCCATGGGAGGTTGCACTGAAAGCAAAAGAGGAAGGAAACTTTATTCTCTCAGGAGGATTAAACCCAGGAAATATTGGGGAAGCAATTAAGAAAGTGAGGCCATTTGGAGTGGATGTCTGCTCTGGTGTAGAATCGGTTCCGGGAAAGAAAGATTTATCAAAGATGATCGAGCTCGTCAAGGAGGTAAAAGAAGCAGATGAAACAGCCGGATAGAAAGGGACATTTTGGAATCTTTGGAGGAAAATATGTTCCTGAGACGCTCATGGCACCGCTCAAGGAATTGGAAAAGGATTACCTTATAACAAAAAAGGATCCTCTTTTCAAAAAAGAATTAAATTCTTATTTGAGATATTATGCAGGTAGGCCCACACCTCTTTATTTTGCAAAGAGACTGACCGAGGAATTGAAGGGCCCCAGGGTCTACTTGAAGCGGGAGGATCTCGCTCATACAGGGTCTCATAAGATTAATAACACGTTAGGGCAGACCTTGTTGGCTAAAAGAATGGGAAAGAGGAGGGTGATTGCCGAGACCGGAGCAGGTCAACACGGAGTGGCTACTGCTACCGTAGCAGCCCTCTTAGGATTGGATTGTACTGTTTATATGGGAGAGGAGGACATCCGGAGACAATCCATCAATGTATTCAGAATGAAACTACTCGGGGCTGAAGTCATTCCTGTTTCCTCCGGAAGCAAGACCTTGAAGGATGCGGTCAACGAGGCCATCCGGGATTGGGTGACTCATGTCCAAGATACTTATTATCTCCTTGGTTCTGTCGTGGGCCCTCATCCCTATCCCATGATGGTCAGGGATTTCCAATCAGTGATCGGTAGGGAGACAAAGAAGCAGGTGATGGCGAGAGAGGGTCGTCTTCCCGATTTACTGGTCGCCTGCGTTGGAGGTGGAAGCAATGCAATCGGCCTTTTTTATCCCTTTTTCAAAGACAGCGTACGTTTCATTGGAGTAGAAGCAGGAGGTTTAGGAATGAGTAGCCGAAGGCATGCGGCTACTCTATGTGCCGGTTCTGTAGGAACACTTCATGGAACCATGAGTTATATCTTACAAAATGATTTTGGCAATATCCTGGAAACACATTCCTTTGCCCCTGGTTTAGATTATCCAGGGGTGGGACCAGAACATGCTTATTACAAAGATTGTGGAAGGGCAGAATACGTTATGGCCACAGATGAGGAGGCATTGGAAGCTTTTCACCTTTTGTCTCGAACCGAAGGTATTCTTCCTGCCTTAGAAAGCGCCCATGCCATTGCCTACGCCAAGAAAATAGCTCCTTCTTTAAGAGGGGATCAAATCATGGTGATCAATTTATCAGGGCGTGGAGATAAAGATGTTCACTCAGTAGCTTCAAGAGAAGGAGTTGATCTATGAGCAAGATCAATCGGACCTTCAAAATATTAAAAAATAGTGGTCAGGTTGCCCTGATCCCTTTCATCGTTGCGGGTGATCCTGATCTCAAAACTACGGAGGCATTGGTCCTGAAAATGGCTGAGAGCGGAGCAAATATCATTGAGCTGGGCGTACCTTTTTCAGATCCCCTTGCAGATGGCCCGATCATTCAAGCTTCCTCCCAGCGTGCTTTAAAAAATGGCATTAACCTAAGGGATATATTTCACCTGACGGAAAGATTGAAGGGAAAAGTCCCTCCTCTGGTCCTCATGACGTATTTCAACCCCGTCTTCCACTACGGTATAAAAAAATTCGCCGAGGATTGTATTCAGAATGGAATCGATGGGGTGATCATACTTGACCTCCCCCCTGAAGAAGCAGGGCTATGGATTGTTGAAGCCCGCAGAGTGGATTTAGACACTATTTTTCTTATAGCCCCAACCAGCCCACCAGAGCGGATAAAATTGGTGAGCCGGTATAGTCGCGGGTTTATTTATTATGTTTCGATAACGGGTGTCACCGGAACAAGGGAGAAACTGCCTGAAGAGCTGGAGGTATCGGTTAAGCAAATAAAAAACAGAAGCAGAAAGCCGGTGGCTGTTGGTTTCGGCATCTCCAACCCAGAACAGGCTAAAATGATCAGTCGCTTTGCTGATGGGGTCATTGTGGGAAGCGCCATTGTAAAGATCATCGAAGATTCCTTGGAAAGTCCGAATTTGATCACCAGAGTTGGAGATTTCATTTTATCTTTAAGCAATGTTCTGAAACCGTCCATCCTATCCCATTTCTAACTCGTGTTCACTTCTTAAAAACCTGCGCTCTGCATTGGTGAACTCTACCAGTTTCTCCAAGGTATGGAGGGCATTGCCTGAATCGATGGATTGATTGGCCAATTCGATACCTTCGTTAAAATCCTTTGCCTTTTGAGCTATCATAAAGACAGCCGCCGCATTCAAAACGATAATATCCCGTCTTGCTCCTCGACTCCCCCTAAGAACCTCCAAAATGATCTCGGCATTCTGCTCCTTTGCCCCGCCTTTGATATCAGTTACCATCCATCTCTTCATCCCAAAATCCTCTGGCTTGATGAAGTAACTCTTTATTTCCCCATCTTTAAGCTCAGTGACTTTTGTCTTTCCAGTGGTACTGATCTCATCCAGGGTATCTTCCCCGTGAATCACGAGCCCCCTTTCAATTCCAAGACTCTTCAAAACCGTAGCCATCGTCTCTGTCAAATTGGGCTCATAAACACCCAATATCTGAACCCTTGCCCCTGTGGGGTTGATCAATGGATCTAATAGATTGAATAGGGTTCGGATACCGATCTTCTTCCGTAAATCGATGATGTGCTTTAAGCCATTTTGAACTAAATTTTCGTGAAGAAAACAGATGCCTAATGTATTGAAACATCTCTCCAACTGAGTGGCTGTCATATCCATATTGACCCCTAATGCCTCAATGACATCTGCACACCCGCAAAGAGGAAAAACAGATTTTTTTACATATTTGGCCACCTTTATTCCACCTCCAACCGCAACCAGGGCTGTGGCCGTCGAGATATTGAAAATATTTGTCCCCTTAGATAACCCATCTGTGGTGTCTAAGATCGTCTCCCTTTCAATAGTGATTTCTTCACGATCTAAGCTCACCACATCCTCTCCCACATTGATCCTTGAAACCTTGTCCTTAATGACCTTCGCCGCTGCTGTGATCTCTTCGGGAGTCTCCCCCTTCATCCTTAATGCGGTGATGAAGGATGCGATTTGTGACGCAGATGCACTTCCTGTCGTAATCTCCCTCATCACCTCCTCCATCTCTTTTGCCGTTAAATTCTCCTTTAGAACCAATTTGCCAATAGCTTCTTTGATCATCGTCTTTCTCCTTTATAATGGATTTATATAATAATATGGCTAGAAATTTATACTCTTTGTCATTCCTGCAGAAGCAGGAATCCAGAGATTTAGGATTTTTCTGGATTCCCGCCTGCGCGGGAATGACGATCTTAACTTCTTTTTATAACTTCGATGTTCATAGTTCGCGCGTGACGAATCCGTCATGTAAAATTTATTAAATAAAAAAGGCTATGGTTAATTTCCATAGCCTTTTTAAATGTAATCTGCGAAATAGGCAGAAATAAAAAGGCCATGGGAGACGGCCTGCCTGCCGCAGGCAGGGATGCCGCCCATGGCCTTTACTTTCAATTTAATTGGTTAAGATGGCGCTGGGCAGGCTCCTTCCACTATTTTCTCCCAGCACCACCAATTCATCCTCTTCAAATGTAAAATATGTTTCACTCTGATCACTCTCTCAAAAATTTATTGATTATTTAACAAATTTCAAACGACCTGTCAAGAAATTTTCTCCTCATTTTTTTCCCCCTATCTCCCTATCACCCTATCCCCCTATCTTTAAGTATTGTACTGTTCCATCTGGGTAAACAGCCACATTGGCTCTGTCTCCCCACTGAGCTTTCAGCAGATCTAAAACTTCTTCCCATGTTTTTACCCATAGAATGGAAGGGACTTCACCGAAGAAACAGGCTCCCACATGATCTCTAAATGGTGAAAGGACGATAAACCGTTTCACCTTGGTCGGCGAGGGTTGAGGAAGTTTAAACCCTCCCTCTTCACATTTCCCAAATTCACCAAACAGGTAATGGACAATCTGCCCTCCAGGTTCATTGGCAATGATCACCAGATCTCCTCCCTCTTCTTTTAATGAAGGAATCCCTATAAATGGAGCAACAGAACACTCATTAGGTTTTGAGTAGGTATTGACCACTACAATATCCATATTTTTAGCAGGAGCGGTTGCATAAACCTCCTTTGCCAATTTCATTCCCTCATGATGTTCGAGGATAGGATCACCCGCATAGAGACCGGTGATTTCACCTCGGAGATTGAGAATCGCATCGATTTTCATATCCAGTCCAGCCATTTTCGCGGCTTCTTCAATGTCATGCCGAACTTGTTTCGGCATCCCCGCCTGCGGCAGGCAGGTAATAGAATCAAATAGTTATGAGACCCTGAACCAAGTTCAGGGTGACAAAAAGTAATTACGACACAGTCTCCGTGGGGAGAGGGAAAGCCTGCCTGCGGTAGGCAGGGGTGAGGGGTACTCCGAACTCATAACTTAAGATAACTTTACCGGATGTCCGTATCTTTAAGGAGGTTTTATCTGGTCCTGCTTAATATGGTGGATTCCTGGGAGTCTCTCCATTTTATAATTGAGACTATACCAGCAAATATTTCTTCCTTACTTCTTCATTCTCCCTTAGTTCTTCAATACTTCCGTGGTAACGGATCTGCCCATTATCAATGATATAAGCACGGTCACTCAACCTCAAAGCAGATCTCACGTTTTGTTCAGCGAGTAATACTGTCAGACCGACTTCTCTCAATTTTTTTATCTGTTCCTCTATGGCGCGGAGCAACATAGGAGCCAGTCCTTCAAATGGCTCATCCAGGAGCATGAGCTCCGGATTGCCCATTAATGCTCTGGCAATCGCTAACATCTTCTGTTCACCTCCGCTCAGGCAGCCACCTTTGCGGTTCTCTATCGTCTTTAGGGCAGGAAACAGTTCATAAACCCGCTCTTTATTCCACTCTTCACCGCTTCTGGCTTTCTTTTCAGCGATCTCGAGATTCTCACCCACCGTCAGATCGACAAAGATTCTTCTATCGTCAGGAATATAGCTTATCCCTTTTCGAGCCAGCAAGTAAGGTTCTTTCCCTGTAATCTCTTCTCCCTTAAATCTGATGACGCCTTGTTTGGGTGGGGTGATACCTATAACACTCCTCATAGTGGTCGTCTTCCCCGCCCCATTTCTTCCAAGAAGGCATACGACTTCCCGGGGCTCGACCATCAGAGAAACGTCAAAAAGGATATGGCTCAAACCATAGAAGGTATGGATTCCCTCCACCTCAAGCATCACTCACCTCCAAGGTACGCCTCCTGTACTTCCTTGTTGCTTCTTACCTCCTCCGGACTTCCCTGAATGATCGTTTGTCCGTAACGCATCACCATGATCCTTTGGGCAATGGAAAAAACAATTTCCATATCATGCTCACAGAAGAGAATTGTTAAGCCTCGCATCTGGGTTAACCGCTTAATAAGCTCTATCGTCGCCGAGGTTTCTTCCGGGGACATGCCAGCCGTCGGTTCATCAAGAATCAACAGCTCTGGTTCATTTCCCAAAGCGATGGCTATCTCAAGTATTTTCTGGTCACCATGGGATAACGATCCAGCGATTCGATGAGCTTTATCTAAGAGCCCTACACTCTCCAAGATGCTGTTGGTTTCCTCTACAGCCATATGATGTGCTGGTCGGAAGAGTCTATTGCTCCTCCTCTGCTGGGATAGCACAGCAACCTGAATGTTCCTGAAAACATTCAACCTGGGAAAGATGTTAACCACCTGAAATGAACGCGCAATCCCTTTCTTACAGATCTCATAAGAGGGTAATTCGCTAATGTCTTCACCTTTAAAAATAATTCTCCCTTTGTCTCGCCTGAGTGCACCCGTGATGAGGTTAAATAAGGTGGTCTTACCAGCACCATTGGGCCCAATCACCGCAACGATCTCACCCTTTTCCACAGACAGGTTTGCTCCATTGACTGCCAAGAAGTCGTCGAATGATTTAAAGACACTCTCCACCTCGAGCATCTATAGGTCTCCCCTATGTACCATTTCTTTAGTCTGAGGCTTAAATTTCTCTTGAAAAAAACCCATCACGCCCTCTGGCAGAAAGAAGATTAGAAGGATCAGCACGACCCCTAAAATCAAAGTCCAGTATTCGGTGAAAATGCCGACAAATGTTCTTAATGCTACGATCATTGCCGCTCCTAATATGGGGCCGGCAAAAGTAAACCAACCGCCCAAAAGGCACATGATAAATATCTCAAGGGACAAAACCCAAAATAATAACTCGGTAAAAACCGAACGTTCCAGGACAACAAAAAGAACGCCAGCAACTCCAGCAAAGAAGGCGGCGATGACAATGGCAATGAGCTGATGGCGTCTAACATTGATTCCAATCGCTTCACATCGCTGGGGATTATCCCGAATCGCTTGAAGGGTATTTCCAAAGGGGGATTTCAAAATCATGTACATCAGAATAAGACAGATGACAAAGATGATAAGAATAAAGTAATAAGAATTCTTTAAAGGAGAAAGGATTGGAGGCATTGGTATTCCAGGAAGGCCATCATCTCCACCTGTAAAATTATACCACCGGAAAACAATGACCCAAATCAACGAACCTAAAGAAATCTGCAACATCCCAAAATAGAGTCGAGTCAGCCTGACACAAAACCAGCCGATGATGAGGCCTATGATTGCTGCAAAGATGGGCCCGGCAATAAAACCGGTCCACATTGGCAGTGAGGTTTTTTTCAGCATCAAGGCAATGGTATAGGCCGCTACCCCATAAAAAACGCCGTGATGAAACTGAAAGAGACCGCCATGGCCGACAACAAGATTAAGGCTCATTGCCAGGAGGGAGGTGACATAAATCAATGCGAGGATATATACATAAAATCGGGGAAGGAATAATGGCAAAATGAGCAGGATGAAAAAAAGACCTGCTGAAAATCTAAACCATTTTGAATGAATGATTTCTCTATACAATTTTCTTTCCTATTTGCCCGCATATCTTATGTGCGGGGGTTACCAGACTGATTTAAGCAATCCTTTAGGCCTCAGGAGCAAGACAATAACAACTGCCATATAGGGAAAAACAATAGCGAATTGAGGCCAAATCAATACACCCAGGGACTGAGTCACTCCAAAAATAAGAGACCCCACCATAGCACCCCACATATTCCCCAATCCCCCAATCGTTACAATAAGAAAGGCTTCGATGATGAGGGAATGAT
>Ga0194110_10001769_pt1 | contig 27667 bp, 22 predicted proteins | sample TA2Kig1200mmetaG_FD_146192 | JGI IMG/M metagenome (GOLD analysis project Ga0194110, IMG submission 146192) | Freshwater microbial communities from Lake Tanganyika, Tanzania - TA2015032 Kigoma Deep Cast 1200m | ecosystem: Environmental > Aquatic > Freshwater > Lake | place: Tanzania: Lake...
GTGATCGGCTTCATCGGCGAGCCGGGCGAGGAGCTGCCGGTGGGCGTCCTGGAGACGAACCGCGCCCTGATCGAGGCGAAGAAGGCCGAGGCGAGGTTGGCGCTGGAGTTGCCTGACGAGGCTCTGTCGGCGGCTCGCCCGGCGGGGGGCTTGCGGGCGACGCCCCCGGCGCGTCGCCTAGCGCGAGACCGAGGGGTGGAGTTGGAGGATGTCGCGGCCTGGTTTGGCGATGGACGGCGCCTCACCGACCGGGATGTTGAGGCCTACCTTGCACGCGAGAAGGAGGCGACCTCCGATGGCGGTACCTGAGCCCAGAGTCGCGCTGGTGACGGGAGCGAACCAGGGCATTGGCCGGGCAACAGCGCTGGCCTTGGCGGAAGACGGTTGCCGCATCGCGGTCAACGATATCATGCCCGAGGAGTTGGCCGCCGACACGCTTACCGCGCTCCGCGAGAAGGGTGTCGAGGCGGCCTACTGCCAGGCTGATGTGCGCGACGCCGAGGCCGTGAAGGCGATGGTCGATCGCGTCGCCGAGGAGTTGGGCGGCCTGCATGTACTCGTGAACAACGCAGGCATCATCCGCGACAACTACCTGGCCTTCATGAAGATGGAGGAGTGGGACGATGTGGTGGACATCTCCCTGAAGGGCGCCTTCCTCTGCACAAAGGCCGCCGTCCGCAAGATGATGCGCGGGAAGTGGGGGAGAGTGATCAGCCTCTCCTCGGACGCGGGCCTGATGGGCGACATGCGCCGGGTGAACTACTCGGCTGCGAAGGCGGGGATCGCGGGCTTCACCAAGGCCGCCGCGCGCGAACTCGCGGCGCAGGGCATCACGGTCAACGCCGTCGCCCCCGGAATCATCAACACCGCCATGACCGCCGACATGGATGAGCCACGCGTCAAGGGCCTCCTCGACCTCATCCCTCTTGGCCGCTTCGGCGAGCCCGAGGAGGTCGCCAGCCTCATCCGCTTCCTCGCGAGCCCCCAGGCCTCGTACATCACCGGCCAGGTCTTCCAGGTTGACGGCGGCCTACGGATGTAGGGGACCTGCCAGTCGCCGTACTCCCGGAACCTTCCCTCCCTCCCCGGCGTCTGTGAGAAGAGCGCCGCGCCGTCCATACCGCGATCCAGGGAAGGCCTGATGTCCGCGCCATCTGAGCGCAACCGGCGACGCGTTGTCGTCACCGGAACGGGGGTCGTTACGTGCCTTGGCACGGGCCTGGAGGCGTTCTGGCAGGGCCTGGTTGAGGGACGGAGCGGAATCGCGCGGCTCACGAAGTTCGACCCGACCGGGTTGCGCAACGAGAAGGGCGGTCAGGTCCGAGACTGGACCTTCGATCCCTCGGGCTTTGGGCTGGAGGGCCCGCCCGATGAGGCCACCCAGTTCCTCTTGACCTCCGCGCGCGAGGCCCTCGACCGTGCGGGTCTGACCGACCACTCCTTTGACCCTTCGCGCGCCGGCATGGTCTTGTCCACGAACTTCGGCGGCGGGATGTCGTGGGAGGAACACATCCGGCGGCGCCTCGCCGAGCAGCCGAGCAACCACACCTTCCCCGAGGCCTCCTTTCACACGCCGTTGGTGCACTTGGCCCGCGTCTTCGGGTTGCGGGGTCCGGGCCAACTGCTGTCCGTCGCATGCGCCTCAGGAACGGCTGCCATCGGCTGCGCGCTGGAGACGATCCGCCACGGGCGAGCCGACGTGATGCTCGCCGGCGGGCACGATTCACTGACCCCCTCGTGTCTCGCAGGCCTGAGCATCCTGGCCACGATGACCCGTGATGAGATCCGTCCCTTCAGCGCCGACCGGTCGGGCACCCTCTTCGGCGAGGGCGCCGCAGCGCTGGTGATAGAAGACCTCGACCATGCACTCGCGCGCGGCGCAGAGCCCCTGGCCGAAGCCCTGGGCGCATGGCAGACGAACAACGCGTACCACCTGACCGCGCCGGACAAGGGCGCGCGCGGCATGACGCGCGTGCTGGCCGAGGCCATCGTCGATGCGGGGACTGAGCCGACCGAGATCGACTACGTGAACGCCCACGGTACCGGCACTCAGGCGCACGATCCTGAGGAGACGCACGCCATCAAAGCGGTGCTGGGCGAGCACGCCTATCGCGTCCCCGTCTCCTCGATCAAGGCCGCGATCGCGCACACGATGGGCGCCGCCGGTGCCTGCGAGGCCGTCGCCACCGTGCAGACCCTCCGCACGGGCATCGTCCCGCCGACGCTGAACTACCAGGACCTCGACCCCGAGTGCGACCTGGACTACGTGCCCAATGTGGCCCGCGCCGCTGAGGTGAAGTGCGCCGCCTCCATGTCCGCCGGCGTCGGCGGCTCCAACGCCTGTGTCGTCCTCCGTGCCTTTCCCCCCTCTCCCTTCCGGAGAGGGGCCGGGGGTGAGGCTGCCTTGCTCCCCTCTCCGGAACGGAGAGGGGTCGGGGGTGAGGCCTCATGAGCCGCGTCCTCATCACCGGCCTCGCTCCCATCTCGTCCATCGGCATCGGCCGCGAGGACTTCGCAGCAGGCCTCGCCGAGGGCCGCGAGGGGATTCGGCCTATCGAGTCATTCAACCCGGAGGCGTTCGACTACCGGCTGGCCGCCGAGTGCCTCGACTTCGCGCTGGTCGACTTCCTGGAGTCGGAGAAGACCTACATCGACCGCTGCTCCGAGTTCACGCTCGCGGCCTGCGCGATGGCCTTCGAGGATGCGGGGCGGAAGCCGGGCGACATCGATCCGGAGCGCGTGGGTCTCGTCTTCGGCACCGCCTACGGGCCGCTGGACACGATGTGGGCGCACACCCAGCGCGTGCAGAGCGGCGGCCTGCGGCGGGCATCGTCGGTGCTGTTCCTGCACAGCTTCGTGAACACGCCGATCAGTCTGGCCTCCATCGAGTTTGACATCCGCGGCCCTGTCGCGTGCTTCTCCCAGGGCATGGCGTCGGCGGGCGCGGCCCTGCAGTTCGCGGGCGACCTGATCGCCGATGGTCGCGCCGACCTCGTGCTGTCGGGCGGCGTCGATGCCCTCTCCGAGGTCCTCTTCGCTGCGTTGAACGACGAGGGACGCCTGGGCAACGGCTTCGTCCCCGGCGAGGGCGCTGCGCTGTTGGCGCTGCAGTCGGAGCAAAGCGCGGCGGCGCATGGGACGACGCCTTTGGCCGAGCTGCTCAGCGTCGGCCTCGCCACGGAGCCCGGCAATGAGTCGGCAGCCTTGCGCGTGGCACGGGAGCGTGCTCTGCAAGGAGCCGGGCTCTCGCAGGGGGAAGTGGTCACCTTCGAGCCACCCGCGCAGTACGGGAGGCCCTTTGGCGCGACGTGTGCGATGGACCTCGCGGCTGCCATCTGTCGGGGCCTGGCCGACACGCCGACCGTCATCGCCGTCGCCGACCCGTGCGGACTGGCGTGCGCCGCCGTCGTGGGGAAGCCATGATACCCGAAGCCCAACTCCTGCGCGACTACGAGACGATGTGGGTCATCCGGCGGTTCGAGGAGACGCTGAAGGACCTCTACGGCACCGGCGTCATCCGGGGCACGTCGCACTTCTGCGCCGGACAGGAGGCGACCGAGGTAGGCGCTACCGCGGCGCTCCGACCCGACGATCTGGTCACCTCCACCCATCGGGGCCATGGCCACTTCATCGCGAAGGGCGGCGACCCGAGGCGCATCATGGCGGAGCTGTGGGGCAAGGCAACCGGCTATGCGTGCGGCCGCGGCGGCTCGCAGCACATGGCCGACTTTGCCATCGGCTTCCTCGGCTCGAATGGCATCACCGGCGGGATGATCCCGGTGGCGACCGGAGCGGCGCTGAGCCAGAAGGTGCTTGGCACGGGGAAGGTCGTGCTCTGCTTCTTCGGCGATGGTGCGACAGGTCAGGGCGCCTTCCATGAGGCCGTCAACATGGGCGCGATATGGAAGCTCCCGGTGGTCTACCTCTGCGAGAACAACCTCTACGCCATGAGCACGCCGGTCGAGGAGGCCTTCGCCGAACCGGAGATCGCGAAGCGCGCCGCCGCCTACGGCCTCCCCGGGCGACGGGTCGATGGTCAGGACTACTTCGCCGTCCGCGAGGCCGTGGCGGAGGCCGCGCAACGCGCGCGCGATGGCGGCGGGCCGACCCTCATCGAGGCCATGACGTATCGGATCTACGGTCACTCCAAGAGCGATGAGTGTGCGTACCGCACTCAGCAGGAGGAGGCGGCCTGGGCCGATCGCGACGCCCTTAAGTTGATGCGCGAAGCGCTGCTTGAGCGGGGCGTGCTGACTGAGGCCCTGGACGCCGAGGTGCGCGCACGCGCCGAGCAGACCATCCAGGAAGCCATCCGCTTCGCCGACGAGTCCCCCGAGCCTTGCCCCACGACGCTGTACGACGGTCTGCTATGTGAGTGAGAGGCGGGGTCAGTCCAGCGCCAGCGTTGCGACGAAGTGCTGCACGCCCTGAACGGGCGTCTTCACGAGCCAATCCCCCAGGGGATCGATCACGCCTGAGGGTGCGGAGCAGGGAAGATCGAGTGGGTGCGCACTGTCCACGGTCACGATCCATGTCGCCGCGGCCCGCGCCCGCATCCGCAGGTTCGCCTCGTGGTACTGCCAGGCCACCTGCGACCACTCGCTGCCATCACGCCCGCCGTTCACCGCATGGAAGATGACCCGGGCTCCCATTCGGCTGAGCTGCTGCGTCAGGTGCGGGTCCGGCTGCGGGGTGCAACCGGGGTTGGCCCACAGGTCGTTGCAGATCAGCGCCCCGACTCGGACGCCGTTCAGCTCGAACGTGCGCAGAGGCGCCGTGGCGAAGTGGTTGGTCTCGCCCTCGGGCGGGTCGGTCAGCGTGCCGCAGGTGAGCGTCTTGCTGTGGAAGCCGAGGAACCGACCGCCCGCGTCGTAGAACCGCACCTGGTTGTAGCAGCGCTCGTCCTCCCGCTCGGCGAAGCACGTGCCAAGCGCCAGACCGACTCCCGCCTCGCTCGCCAGGCTGACGATCCGCCGCAGCCCGGCCTCGACCTCCCCGGCATCGAACTGGTGGGTGTACCCGCTCAGTGATCCCTCCGGCGTGAGCAGCACGTCCGCGCGCGCGTGGGCGGCGTACTCGATGGCTGCCTCCAGGAGAGCGAGGTTCGCGTCCACGTCCCGCGTCACGGGAATCTGCGCCCCGGCAACGCGCAACTCCATCAGCCGACCTCCTCGCGGATGGGGGCGCGCGCCATGGAGCTCCGCCACGCCACGATCTGAGCCACAATGGCGCCGGCCAGGATGACCGCGACCAATACGAAGGGCGCGCGCAGCGAGATGTACTCCGCCAGGAAGCCGGCGATGAGGGGGCTGAGGAACGAGCCCGACGCGAGCACCGCCTCGTGAATCCCTGCCAGCTTGCCCCGGTCCTCCACCCGACCGTGGAGGCTGTGGAAGAGGCTCGCGGTGTAGGCGACGCTGGCGCATGCACCGGCGGCGGCGAACACGAGCCCGAAGTGAAGCGGCGAGCGCGCCCACACGAGGCTGAGCATCCCGACCAGCGAGAGCCAGAGCGCTACGACCAACGGCCAGCGCCGGAACTGCCAGGTGCCGGGCCGCAAGGCGAGAACGAACAGGCCGAGCTGCCCCACATGGTAGCACGAGGCCAGCAGGCCTCGCACACGCTCATCGTAGCCCAATACCTCCGCCAGCTTGGGGAAGAGGCTGATGATGACGCCGACCGCGAACCAGCTCGCGAACGTGCCCACGCGCGCCCCGAACAGCAGGGACGCCTGGTGCGGGTGCACGCGCGCCTCGTCGTGGTTCTCGTCCGCAATCGGGTCGGGATCGAGGGGGCGTGTTCGCGTGACAAGCACGATCGCTGCGATCAGCAGGACCAGGCCCGCGGTGGACCAGAAGGCGATCCGCTGGCTCAGCCCCAGAGCCGCGCCCGAGGCCCACACGAAGCCGATGTAGGTCGGTCCGACCGCCAGGCCCGCCGACCACGCCACGTTGAACAGCCCCAGCCGGCGTGCGAGGCGCTGCCGCCCGCGGCCGCTGAGGTCGGCGATCCACGCCTGGATCGCCGGCCAGAAGAACGCGCCCGACGCGCCTGACAGGATGGACAGCACGAGCAGTCGGCCGATGTCCCCCGCCAGTCCCGCGAGCACGTAGGCCGTCGCCAGCCCTGCACACGCGAGGGCAGCGGTCGCCTTGCGACCGATCCGGTCACTGACCGACCCCGCCACCAGGCACAGGACCGAGTAGCAGAAAGCTGAGATCGCGCCCAGCCGACTCAGGTTGAGGGCGCTGGCCTTCAGGAACAGGCCCGTTTCCTGGTAGCTCTGGGCGCCCGCACGGAACGCCACGTCCATCATGAAAGAGACGACGAGAAGGAGTCCGAGGAAGAGGGAGTCGGGTCGCCTGCGCACAGACTGAGAAGCTCCGAACACACCGCAGTGGCCGGCCTGAGAAACGGACGACACCGGCCGTGTTCCCCACCGTTGGGAGGAGTCCTTCCGTCCTCATCTCCCGAGTCCGCAACTCCGGAACTCCGCCTCTTGACATCCCCGTCAGGATGTGGCATACATAGAGCCCGCCGTTAGCACTCGGACATCGAGAGTGCTAACCCCGTATGGAAGCCTCTCGCAACCCCCGCCGCGGCCGCCCGCGCAGGGGGACGTGTAGACGGCTTGCCGTTGGGAATGACCCTGTTGAAAGGTGGTGCACGAGGCAGATGCTGAAACCGCTGAGTGGCCGCGTGCTCGTCAAGCCGCTGAAGTCGGAAGCGAAGAGCAGCGGCGGCATTCTCCTGCCGGACACGGCGCAGAAGAGACCCCAGGAGGGCAAGGTTGTCGCGGTTGGCGAGGGCAAGGTGCTGGACAACGGACAGGTGGAGCCGATCCCCGTGAAGGTCGGCGACATCGTCATCTATCCGGAGTACGGCGGCACCGAGGTGAAGCTGAACGACGAGGAGTACCTGCTGATCGACAGCGACTCGCTGTTGGCGGTGCGCGTACCGGACGACAAGCCCGCTGCGAAGGGCAAGAAGAAGTAGGTCCGGCTCTCCTCGCGGCCCGCCCGCGGCGGCCCGGGCGTTGGTCGGTGAGAGAGCGGACGGCTTCGGAAGCTTGAAGGAGGGACAGACACATGGCGAAGATGCTCGCCTTCCGTGAGGAGGCACGGCGCGCCCTGGAGCGGGGCATGGACGCCGTCGCCGACGCGGTCAAGGTCACCCTTGGCCCGAAAGGTCGCAACGTTGTGCTCGACAAGAAGTGGGGCGCTCCGACGATCACCAAGGACGGCGTGACCGTCGCCAAGGAGATCGAGCTGGAAGACAAGTACGAGAACATGGGCGCCCAGCTGTGCAAGGAAGCCGCCAGCAAGACCAATGACGTGACGGGTGACGGAACGACGACCGCGACCGTGCTGGCCCAGGCCATCGTCAAGGCCGGCCTGCGCAACGTCGCCGCTGGCGCCAACCCGATGCTGATCAAGACCGGCATCGAGAAGGGCGTCGAGGCGGTCATCGAGGACATCAAGAAGCACTCGATCCCCGTCAAGGATCACTCCGACATCGCCAGCGTCGCCGGAATCGCCGGCAACGACTCGGCGATCGGCGAGGTCATCGCCGATGCGATGGACAAGGTCGGCAAGGACGGCGTCATCCAGGTCGAGGAGTCGAAGTCCAGCGAGACCACCGTCGAGGTCGTCGAGGGAATGCAGTTCGACAAGGGCTACGTCTCCCCGTACTTCGTCACCGACCCCGAGAGCCGTCAGTGCGTGCTCGAGAAGCCGATCATCCTCATTCACGAGAAGAAGGTCTCGGCCGTCGCCGACCTCATCCCGCTGCTGGAAGCCTCCAGCCGTCAGGGCCGCCCGCTGCTGATCATCGCTGAGGACGTCGAGGGCGAGGCCCTCGCGACACTCGTCCTCAACCGCATCCGTGGCGTGGTCCAGTGCTGCGCGGTCAAGGCCCCGGGCTTCGGCGATCGCCGCAAGCGCATGCTGGAGGACATCGCGACCCTCACCGCCGGCACGTACTTCTCCGAGGACCTCGGCGTGAAGCTCGACAACGTCCAGGTCGATCAGCTCGGCCAGGCCGAGAAGGTCATCGTGACCAAGGACGAGACGACCATCGTCCAGGGCGCGGGGAAGAAGGACGCGATCCAGGGCCGCATCAACCAGATCAAGGCCGAGATCGAGACGACCGACTCCGACTACGATCGCGAGAAGCTGCAGGAGCGCCTGGCGAAGCTCGCCGGGGGCGTGGCGGTCATCAAGGTCGGCGCGGCGACCGAGGTTGAGCTGAAGGAGAAGAAGCACCGCTTCGAGGATGCCCTCTCCTCGGCCCGCTCCGGGATCGAGGAGGGCGTGGTATCGGGCGGCGGCGTGGCGCTGCTGCGTTCCGCCTCGGTGGTGGACGATCTGGTCGCCAAGGAGTCCGATGAGGACGTCAAGGCCGGCCTGAAGATCATCCGTCGCGCCCTGGAGGAGCCCGCGCGCCGCATCGCCGAGAACGCAGGCTACGAGGGCTCGGTGGTTGCGGACAAGATCCTGGCCAAGGCGTCGTACAAGTTCGGGTTCGACGCGCGCGAGGAGGAGTACTGCGACCTCGTGGCGGCCGGCATCATCGACCCCGTCAAGGTGGTCCGTGCCGCGCTCGAGAACGCCGCAAGCGTCGGCTCGCTCGTGCTCACGACCGAGACGCTGGTCGCCGAGAAGCCCGAAGAGGAGAAGGCTCCGGCCGGACCTCCGGGCGGCGGCTACGACGACATGTAGGACGTCGCTGTGGGAGCGGCTTCAGCCGCGATGTCGTTGCTGCTTGGCGCCGGCTACACCTCTGTGTGGCCGGCGCCTTCGCCTTCGTGGGGCAGCGGGTGGTGGTTCAGGTCCCGCCCGCGCGCCTCCACCAGCCGCGTCGGCAGCGGCGTGCCGGGCACGGGAGGGTAGTCTCCCATTCCCGCCGGCCTCAGCCGCTCATCCCAGTTCACCCCGGCCGTCAGATGCATCAGCACCCCCAGCGTGAGGACGGCGCCTATCGTAATCGCGAGGCCGGTGTAGCCCGGGTAGAAGAACGAGTATGAGAACAGCACCAGGAAGACGAGCTGAGCCAATCCGGCGACGCTGAGCGCGAACCGAGCGCCGGTGACCCGAATCACGTAGGTCACAACGAGCAACACAGAGGACGCGGCCGCGATCGCGAACGCCACGTGCACATCCACATGGTCCACCAGGTACGCCAGCAGCAGGTGGAACGCGAAGAACGCCGCGCAGATGAACATGTGATGCATGGGGTGTAGGTTGCGGTTCTTGAGCACCCCGACGATGGTGAGCACGGCCAGGAAGAACAGCAACCCGATCGGCGCGAAGGCGCTGACCCGTGTCGCCCACGGGCCGGGGTCCAGCTTCTCGGGCATGTCCACGGCGATCCCCATGCCCGTTACCAGGCTGGCGAACTTCCACTTCAACTCCCAGCCCGGTCCCTGTCGGGTCTTCGACGTGGGGGAGATGGTCTGGTCGGGGAAGTCGATCCGCGCGAAGTCCGTGCGGACCGTCAGCGTGCAGTCCTTGGCCTGGGTCGTGCCTTCGCCGAAGGTGTAGCCCCAGGTGTCTAGCCCTCGGGTCTTGTAGTGCACCTTCACCGGCACCGTCGCCCCCGGCTTGGCGGGAACGGTCACGGTCATCCCCTGCTTCGTATCGCCGACCGGCTCCGCCCTCTTCCTGCCGACCGTGAACTCGAACGCATCATACGTCGTGCCCTGGCCAGGAAAAGTGAAGCTCACCTCTACGTTCACCGGACGCTGCAGGCTGTTGACCACCTCAAACTGCCCATCGAACTCCACGTCGTAGGTCCGGTACCACAACAGCCCCTTCCGCCGGAAGTCTGCCCGCAGGTCCACCCCGATTGTGCTCGAACTCAGGGTCAGGTCCTTGGTCTGCGGGCGCGTCGTTTCCGTCCAGGTCGCCTTGGCCACAGGCGCCCGCTGCCTCAGCGGACCGCCCCACAAGCCCTCCACCCTGGGTCGCAAGGCGTTCGCGCTGCGGGTGGTCCGGGTGTACATGGCCCCCGAGAGGATCGCCCACGCGCAGCTGACCGTGATGAAGATGACGATGATGATCCCGAGCCTACTCGCGGTCATCGCCCATCCCTCCCTCCGGATCGCGGCCCGTATCCACCTGTTCAGACGCGCGACGCCCGATTCCGTTCCGCTCAGAAGCGCGCGAGCCCGGCCATAGGGCCGGGCTCGAGACTCCGTCGCAGACTGCCGACACGCACCGTCACTGCGTCGGCTTCACCATGCCCTTCGACGGGCCCGTGGGTCCGTAGTGGCACTTGAAGCACCACCCATTCCCCTCGTTGATGCCGCTGTAGGACGCCGGGTGCGAGCTGGTGCTCCCGTGGCAGCTCGCGCAGTTCATCGTCGACTTCCCGTGGTTGGTGGGGCCCAGCATCCACGTGCTGAAGGAGTGCGGGCCGCCGTGGCTGTGCTTCGTCAACAGCACCGCCGTCTGCAGATACCGGATCTCCATCTTCTTCGACCCGGGCTGCAGGATCACGTACGCCCACCCCTTCGGCGTCGCCGCCGTGCCGTTCGAGTACCTCACAACCTGCGGCCAGGCCTGGCCCTTCGAGAAGGTCTCGATCCGGTACTTGGGCGAGGCGAGGGTCCCGATGACGCTGTTGCGGAGCTTCTGCCCCACGAACTGCGTCATGCTGAGGGCCGGGTTGTCGATCTTCGTCGGCACCAAGTCACTCGCCAGCGCGTTGACCCGGATGAAGTAGTGGCCCGCCGCCAGCCCCGTCAGGTCGAACTGCGCCGCGCCGCCCGCGATCGTTGCCGTTTTCACCAACGTCTTCGCCGTGTTCAGCAGTTCCGCTTGGGTGATCGACGTGGCCTTCACGGCTCCCGGCGAGGTGTCCAGCTGCGTGGACAGCGACAATGTCAGCGTGGGCGCCGCCGTCGCGGCGTCGCTTGCGGCCGCCGTGTCAACTGGGGCGGCGGAGGGGGCGTCCGCCAGGTCCGCGCCGAGATCGTCCAGTCCCTCGGAGCCGCCGGCTCCCCCGCAGCCCGCCACGGAGAGCGCCGCCCACACTGCGGTGAGCGCCAGCAGCCCGACCAGAAGTACGCCCTGCTTTGTGCGTGTGTGCATGGGGTGTGTCATCTACCTCCTGATGTGTAGTACGCGTCAGACTCATCAGCCTAAACAGGTGTTCCATTACGTCAATACCATTTCTGTGATGTGGATCACACCATCCGCGCGTTCCGGCGCTGCAGATCAGGTGCTCGCACCCACGCAGGATTCGGGCCTGACGGGAACGAAGCCGACGCCATCCTGCGAGGATGGAGGCAGACACAATGGTGCGCTTGCGACATCTCCCGGCGTTCCTGGCGGCTCTGGCTGTGGCGGCCGCATGCAGCGCCGGCGCCGAGAACGTCGATCCCGATCCGGGCTTCGAGGTCTCGGGTGAGGCGGGTACCGCCCGCACCGGCGAGAAGGCGGGCCATCTCAAGGTGGTGGAGCAGAACCACTGGGTGGCGCTCGGCGGGCAGACCAAGGTCGAGCCTTTCGCCACGTATCGGGTCACCGTCTGGGCCAAGGGCCGGGCCGCGAAGGGCACGATCTACGCGCCCTACTGCTACGAGTGGGACAACTTCGAGTGGAGCTTCTCCAGCACGACCCCGCTCAAGCCCACCGACGAGTGGACCCAGTCCTCGGCCACCTTCGTCAGCCCCTACGACCACATGGTCGTGCATCCCCTGGCGATGCTCGACTGCGCCGACGCCGAAGCGTGGGTGGATGACGTGGTGGTTGAGAAGATCGCAAGCCCCGAGGAGACGATGAAGGTGATTGGGGCGAAGGCTGACCCGAGCGGGCCGGAGTTGTCGCTCATCGCGCGCTACCAGATCGCTCAGGGGAAGCTCACTGAGGCGATGGACTTGGTCGGCAAGGGGCCGGCCGAAGCCAACGCCGACATGGCGTGTCTGATGGCGCAGAACCTCAAGGTCCCGCTTGAGCGTGTCGGGTTCATTGTCGCGATGGTGCGGTATGGCGGCCTGACGCTCAACGATGGTGTGAAGCGCTTCAACGAGGTCACTCAGGGTTTGACCGAGGCGGGGCGGCTTGAGTGCTGCGCGGAGGCGATCCAGGCCGACCCCACCTCGGTCAGCGCGGCCAAGGGCTTCCGGATGATCGCCTCGCAGGCCAAGCTGGGGGCCGCCCTGCAGACGACCGCGGAGTCCAAGGCTCTGCTCGACGCCTTCGACGCCACCGTCACGAACCTGTTGCAGGCCATGCCCGCCGATTCCCCCGCGCGAAAGGAGGTGGCGGCGGTGAGCGAGATTGTGAAGGGGCAGCAGGCGGCGCTTGCCGAGAAGCAGGCGAAGCTCGGATCGTGCACCATCCGAATCGGCGGCAAGGCCCTCGATCCTGCGACCCACGCCATCGTGATCCCCGACGAACCGACGCCGCAGGAGGGCTATGCCGCGAAGGACCTGCGCTACCACCTGGAACTCGTGACCGGCAAGTCCCTTGACGTCCTCCCCGAGGCGCAGACTGGCAAGCGCATCCCCATCATCGTCGGCAAGTGCGCCCTGCTGGAGGGCTACGCGTTCCCCGTGGTGCCGGTAGACCTGAGCCTGGAGGGCATCTACATCGGCACGAAAGGGCCTGTGCTGGCGCTCGTCGGCAATCAGCGCGGCGTGCTGTACGCAACCTCCGTGTTCCTGGAGGACTACGTGGGTTGCCGGTGGTTCACGCCGGACTGTAGCACCTGGCCGACCTCCGGCACGATCAAGGTCCCGAAGCTGAACCGCACGTGCATCCCGCCGTTGGAGTACCGCGCGGGGGACTACCCCGTCGCGCGGCCCGGGGAGTTCGCGCTGCACTGCCGCTTCACCGGCAACGGGCGCGCCCTCACCGAGGAACAGGGGAGGCAGAAGGGCGTCCACGGCCTCGCGCACACCTTCGCCGGGCTCGTGCCGCCGGAGAAGTACTTCGCCGAGCATCCCGAGTACTTCTCGCTCGTCGAGGGGAAGCGCCAGTCCGGCTATGCGCAGCTCTGCCTGACCAACCCCGACGTCCTGCGGATCGTGACGGAAGGCGTGCGCCGCTGGATCAAGGAGAACCCGAACGACACCGTCTTCTCGGTATCGCAGAACGACACGGCCTACTACTGCGAGTGCGACAAGTGCAAGGCCATCGCCGAGGAGGAGGGCAGTCAGAGCGGGCCGATGATCCACTTCGTCAATGCGGTCGCAGACAACATCAAGGACGGGTACCCCAACGTCGCCATCGAGACGCTCGCCTATCAGTACACCCGCAAGCCCCCGCTGCACGTGCGTCCGCGCCCGAACGTGATCGTCTGCCTCTGCAGCATCGAGTGCTGCTTCAGCCACCCCTTGGGCACCGACCCCTTCAACCAGGCCTTCGTGGACGACATCAAGGGCTGGAGCAAGATCTGCAAGCGGCTGTGGATCTGGGACTACATCATCAACTACGCCCACTCGATTCTGCCCTTCCCGAATCTGTACGTCCTCAAGCCCAACATCAACTTCTTCCTGCAGAACGGCGTGACGGGCATCTACGAGGAGTCGTGCTACTACACCAAGGGGTCGGAGCTGCAGGAGCTGCGGAACTACGTCATCGCCAAGACGCTCTGGGACCCGAAGTACGATGCCGACAAGGCCATCGACGAGTTCTGCGCCGCCTACTACGGCGCTGCGGCGCCGATGATCCGTGAGTACATCAACCTCGTGCACGAGTCGGCGCGGAGCCTGCCCGACGTGCACGTGCGCATCTACTCGCCGCCGAACGTCGGCTTCCTCACGCCGGAGGTCCTGACGCAGTCGGCGGAGCTGTTCGACCGGGCTCAGCGTGCGGTGCGGCATGACCCGGTGCTCCTGCACCGCGTGGAGGTCGCGCGCCTGCCTCTGGTGTACGCCCAGATCTCGCTCGGAAAGGGCTCGACGTACGAGGAGCGTGGAGATCGTCTCGTCACGACCTCCTCGGCGGCCATCCCCGATCTCGCCCGCGACTTCGCGCGCATCGCGCGGGCCGAAGGTGTCACGATGATCCGCGAGGGCGGCCCGCAGGCGGGATTGGATGCGTGGCTCGAGTCCCTGCCCCAGGCGGCCTCGGGTGTGACCATCGAGCGGATCGGCAATGGCGCGCTCGAACTGGCGATCCTGCCGGAGATGGGGGGCCGAATCTGGCGCATGAGGCTGAAGCCGTCCTCACGCGATCTCATCAAGCTGTACGGGAAGGAGGGCGCCTGGGACCCGACCGAGGGCGGGTATGAGGAGTACAGTGAAGAGGGCTACCGCTCACCCGGGTGGAGCGAGGCCTATAGCGTGGTCGAGAAGACAGACCGCTCCATTCGGCTCGAGTGCAGGCTGAAGAACGGCCTCAAGCTCTCCCGCACCATCGAGCTTGAGGCGGACCAGCCGGTCGTCCACGTCACCTCCACGCTGACGAACACCAGCGACGCAGCAAAGACGGCCGTCTTCCGCATCCATCCGGCCTTCCAGGTTGAGAGCACCGCCGAGGCGACGGTGAAGATGAAGCGAGCGGACGGCTCGTGGACGACCCGCTCCCTCGCCAATCCCGAGGCCCCGGCGGCGGAGCTGAACGTCTGGCTCCGCGAGAGCGATGTGCCCGCCGGCGAGTGGAGCCTCACTGACGAGAAGGCCGGGCTGACACTCACCCAGACCTTCGATCCCGCTCAGGTCAGCCAGTGCCTCCTGAACTGGAGCGGGAAGGATGGGAGGGTGAACCTGGAGCTCTACTCGCGGCGCGCTGAACTGAAGGCGGGGGAGAGCCTGGTGGTGGAACAGACCTACACGGTGGCGCCCAAGCCATAGGGCGTGCAGTCACCTCCCAGGCGCAGGGATACACCCGGGCGTGCTGAAGTGCCCGGCTGCCTCTGCCGCCTGTTCAGCAACGACTGCCCGTGGGGGCCGCGTGCTACTTGGACTCGGCGGGAGGCGTCTTCGTCTCCTGGCCTGCCTCGGCACCGGGCGCCGGGGTCTCCCCACCTGTGGCGGGAGGTGTCGTCGTGCCGGCTGCCCCCGCCGGAGGGGTCGCCATGCCCGGGCCTACCGCGGCAGGCGCCCCAGCCCCACCGCCGGCGGCGCCTGACTGCATCTGCTGCATCACCTTCTGCTGTTCCTCCATGGACAGGTTGCCGCTGGCCTTGCCAGACCCCTTGCCCCTCTTGACAAACCCGAAGTACCCGACCGCGCACACGATGATGACGACGATCACGATGACGATGATCGCCGTCGCCGGGGATACGCTCTTCTGCATCGTAACCCTCCTGTCTCCTGTGCTGAACGACTTCGCTTAGTAGCGATGCGTCACGACGAGACGGCCCGGTGTTCCGTTCTCAGCACCTCGCCCCTTCGCCCGGGCCTTCTGCTTCTCCTTCTCGCTGGACCCGCCGTTTGCCGGCAGGCATCCAGAACGGGGCGCGGCCTGCTCAGTGCCTCCGGCTCCCGACGAACTCGACCAGGCCCTTGTAGAACCCCACCGTCCGTTCGTGAAGGCCCAGGGCCGCCAAGCACGCCAGGCCCTCGCGCGCTTGCGTCAGCTGCTCACGCATACGGTCCTCCGCGTGGGCGAACGCCCCGACCTCCTCGAACACTTCGCGCACCCGCATGATCTGCCTGGGAGTGGCGTCGTGGTTGCCCAGCACCTTCTGGATCTCGGTCCACTGTTCCGGCGTCGCCGCTTTCCGCGCATGGATGACGATAAGCGTGTCCTTGCCCTCGCGCAGGTCGGTGCCGATCGGCTTGCCGAGTTCCTCCTCGGTCGAGAGCAGGTCCAGGATGTCGTCGCGAATCTGGAACGCGAGACCGATCGGCTCGGCGAACGCGACCATCGCCTCGCGCAGCTCGGCGGACGCGCCCGCCAGATCGAGCCCGATCAGGGCCGGCGCGCGGGTCACATAGTAGCCCGTCTTCTGCAGGATCATGTCAAGGTAGTCGTCCTCGGTGGCGGTCACCGTGCTCAGGCCCAGGTAGATGTCCTTGATCTCGCCCAGGCAGATCGTCTCGCAAGCCGCGTTGTAGGTCGCAACCGCCGCGAGCCTCCGCTCCGCGGGGAACTCCGAGTTCAGCAGGCACTCGATCCCCCAGGCGTTGAAGATGTCCCCGACCCCAATGGCGACGTTGTAGCCGAACGACCGGGCCTCTTCCGGGGACACGAGCCTGACATCGGCCGCGTAGTCGGCGAGCATCACATGGGCCGACGGCCCGCCTCGCCGGAGGTCGCTGAGGTCGATCACGTCGTCTTGCACGAGGAAATAGGCGTCGAGGAACTCGAGTGCGCAAGACGCGTCCAGGATGCGCGGATCGTCGAACTCGCCGCTGGCCCCCTCGTACGCGGTGATGGCCATGATCGCCCGGAGACGCTTCCCCCCGCGCAGCAGGAAGTCACCGAGCACCTCATGGGCCCAGCGCTCTACCTCCCGCCCCCCGTACGTCCCGCGCTTGCGCTCGATGAAGGCGACCAGCCGTTTCTCAACGGATCGCTGGTACTGCCTCAACGACTCGGTGAAGTCCATTGGGCTCCTGTGGCTCTCTCAGAGCCCGCATGAGAAGGGTGGCCGGGCGCCATGAATGGCGCCCCTACACGCGGGCGCGATGAATCGCGCCCCTACATGACGGCGACATACGGTCGTTGGTGACGTAGGGGCGCGATTCATCGCGCCCAATCGTGTAGGGGCGTGATTCATCACGCCCCATGCCGTGCTTCTCATACACGCTCTGAGTTCACAATCAGCGCCGGTGCGCAGTTGAGGGAGGGGTTCGGCGTGGTCGAGTCTTCCTCCTTGCGGAGGTGTGCCTGCCCCAAATGACGAACTCCCTGAACCAGGCAGGCGTCGTGGACGCGGTTCCCCTGAAGGAGAGGTCTCCGCTGTGAGAAGGACCGTCGGACCGCTACTGCTTCTGGCCGCGCTGAGTGGCTTGCCCGCCGCCGGCCACGCCGAGGGCATCAAGTGGCACAAGAGCCTCGCCGAGGCGCTGCAGGCATCGAAGGACTCCGGCAAGGTCGTCATGCTGACGCTGTATACCGTCTGGTGCGGCTACTGCGACATGCTGAAGACCCAGACCTGGCCGAACGAGGCGGTCATCGCGAAGTCCGCCGAGTTCGAGTGCGCGGCCGTGGACCCGGAGAAGACCAAGCTGGAGGGGCCCTACGACAACGGCCAGTACCCGCGCACGCTCTTCCTGCGGTTCGACGGTGAAGTGGTCAACGAGGTCCCCGAGTACGTTCCCCCCGAGGTCCTGGTCAAAGAGATGACCCGAGCCCAGGAGAACCTGGCGAAGCTCAACCAGGCGGAGGAGATCGCCCGCAAGCTCGTGAGGCCGGAGGATGACCTCGCGTCCGCCTCCCGCGTCGGCATCTTGTACGCCGAGGTCGGGAACGTGAAGAAGGCGCTCCAGTGGCTCAAGCCCGCCTACGAAGCACGCGAGAAGCTGGCCGAGGAGCTGCGCCCGGAAGTGCTGGTCGCCTACGGCGTCAGCCTGTGGCTGGACCTGCAGTACGAGAAGGCCATACCAATCCTGCGCGAAGCTGCCGAGAAGTACCCCAACCATCCGGGGTCGCGAGAGGCCCGCTTCGCCCTGGCGGGTGCGCTGTTCAGGACGGACAAGGCCGCTGAGGCCCGCGACATCTGGCGGAAGCTCGCGGACGAAAAGGCGGACGACTCGATCGGGAAGGCTTCGGCGCAGAACGTCAAGATCGTCGACGAGTTGCTGGGCAACCCGTAGGGAGCTGGTCAGGTGTGGGAGGGGCTTCAGCCCCGACCGTTCGGGGCTGAAGCCCCTCCCACGACACCGCGGACTACGGCCCGGCCAGGGCGGCCCTCAGAAGCTCTTCGTGTACCCCACCCGCACGGTGTAGAACGCGAGCGAGTCGTTCCTGAAGTCTCGCACGATGGGTTCGTTGCGGAACACCGGATCCAGGACGAACACGCTGGCATCGCCGAGGGGGTTGCCCGCGATCGGGGTGCCGCTGGGCAGGAACGTGCCGGCGACGTCGGCCGTGAAGCCGCTCCGCTCGTAGTGCAGGCCGCCGGAGATCGCCGCCTCGAAGGACGAGAGGTCACCGGTCTCCTTGATCAGCGCCACATCGCCCCGAGCCGAGAGGTCCTTCGTGAGGCCCCAGTCGAGCCCCGCGCCGCCCAGGAGCGTGATCGCGTTCTGGTCCCCGACCTCGCTCCGCGAGACGGAGCCCAGGAGATGCACCTCGCGCTTGTCGCCCCACGGACTGCTGCGCACCGCTCCCAGGACCATCGTGTTAGCATCGGGCGGGATGCGCGTGTTGCCGGCGCTCACGACGCGGCCGTCCGAGGTCCGGTACTGGAAGAAGAGCGCGCCCGGGGCGTTGAACAGCTCCTGCCCGTAGCGCACCTGCCAGCCGGTCGAGTGGGTGTCCAGCGTGTTGCCGGGCGTCCGCCCATCCACGCCGATCTCGTTGTAGTCGAAGTCCAGCTCGATCCGCTCCGTCACCCCGACGGCCAGATCGAACTGGTGGGCCGCCATATCGCGACCCTCGTGCGAGGCTCCCCGGAAGGTGTAGGCGCCGCTCACGGCGTGCTTGCCCACCAGGTGGGCGCTCGGGAGGCAGACCCGCGGCGCCCCCAGAGCCTCCGGCGGTGAACCGGTGTCAGCAACTCCCTGGCCGAGGGCCGGTAGGGCAACCAGACAGCACAACACGGCAAGTAGCGTTCTCATCGGATGATCCTCCTTGGGCGTCCTGCAAGGCTACTCGAACAGGTCCGGCACGCCGTTGACATCGGCGTCCGTGCGGGCGAACAGGATCGTGATTCGGCTGGCGTTGCCGGACAGGACCTCGGCCGTGACGTTGCCCTGGGCGTCCTGCAGGGTCGCGCGCCCCTGGGCGTCGGCGCCGTGGATGCTGCTCTCGGTTCGGCCGCCGTTCTTGTCCAGGATGATGGTCCTCGTGTAATCCCGCGGGTTGAAGCTCAAGCCGGTGAAGGTGATTCGCCGATCGATAGCCGCGCCCCGGGTCGGGATGTTCGCCCGGATCGACGTCGGCCGGATGACCGTCCCATCGGCCAGCACCTCGAACCTGAACTCCAGGCGCCCAATCACGCAGGTCGTGCCCGTCGTGCCCGTCGTGAAGCGGATAGGGCCCACGATCACGAGCGTGTTGAACTGGTCGGTCGCGGGCGTCACCGTCGCCACTCCCGCGGTAACCACCGTACCGTCCGGGTTGCTGTTCAGCGTGACGGCCGCGTTCGACCCGTCGGCGCGCTCCACGCGGGCCGTCGCGTTGCTCACGTCGATGCTGTCACCGGCCGTCGTCGTGCCAACCGTGATGGACGTGATCTGGTTGGCGGCTACCGTCACGTTCGCCTGGATGGGCACGTCCGCCGGAACGACGGGGTTTCCACCCCCGCCGCCGCAGCCGGCCATGGCCGTCAGCCCTGCCAAGAGCGTGCCGACGGCAATGCAGCTCACGAAGTGTCTTCGACGCATGGGTTGCCTCCTGTGGTGCCGCAAGCGCGCGGCCACTCTCCTTGGACAATCTCACGTGCCTCTTGCCTCGCGAGACCGAATTCGCCGTACGCCGCCCTGACACCTTCGTGCTCTCGTCCGTGACTCACCGGCGCCTCGCAGGTTCGCCGGGTAGGGACGGCGAACAGGCCGTCTGCTCTCATCGGCCCGCGGAAGGGCCGCACGCCGGAGGATGAACGCATGATCGATCTCAGATCGGACACCGTGACCAAGCCGACTCCCGAGATGCGCGAAGCCATGGCTCGCGCCGAGGTCGGTGACGACGTCCTGAGCGAAGACCCCACGGTCAACGCCCTCGAGGCGCGCTGCGCCGAGCTGATGGGGATGGAGGCCGGGCTGTTCGTCGCCTCGGGGACGATGGGCAACCAGGCGGCCCTCTTCGCGCATACGAAACGTGGCGACGAGGTGATCGTCGAGCAGTACGCGCACGTCGGCATGTACGAGGGCGGTGCGTTCGCCGTCCTCTCGGGCCTGGTCCTGAACAAGCTCGTCGGGCGACCGTGGGGCGTGCTCGACCCGAACGAAGTCCGCGACGCCATCGCCCCCGACGACGTGCACCGCGCGCCCACGACGCTCGTCTGTCTCGAGAACACCCACAACATGTCCAGCGGAACGGTCATCACGGCCGAGCAGACGCGCGCCGTGGCCGACGTGGCGCATGGTCGCGGGCTGAAGCTGCACATCGACGGGGCGCGCATCTTCAATGCCGCGACCTACATGGGCGTCGAACCTCGGTTGCTCGTTGAGCACGCCGACTCGGTTCAGTTCTGCTTCTCCAAGGGGCTGGCGGCGCCGGTGGGCTCGATGGTCTGCGGGACACGGGAGTTCATCCTGCGCGCGCGCCGCGCCCGCAAGCTGATGGGTGGTGGAATGCGCCAGGCGGGTGTGCTCGCCGCCGCCTGTCACGTCTCGCTGGACACCATCGTCCCGCGCCTGCATGAGGACCACGCCCACGCGCGCCTGATTGCCGAGGAGTTGGCGACGCACGATGGCGTCTCGATCGACCTGAACGCCATCCAGACCAACATCATCCGCTTTGCGCTCGATCCGACCGTGATGGAGGGCCGCCGACTGGCTGGCTTGCTCCGCGACCGCGGCATCCTGATCGATGCGCGCGGGGGGCAGAAGTTCCGCCTCGTCACCCACAATGACGTCAGCGCCGACGATGCTCAGACCGTCGCCCAAGCGTTTGCAGAGGTACTGACTGTGTAGTCGACGCCGCCGTTGTCATCAACTCTGGACTCCGGACTTTGGACTCCTCCTCCCCGGAGGTCGTGACGCAGTGTACGCACTCATCCTCACCTGGTTGGTCGTCGGCGCCGCTGCGCCGGCGCAGGAGCCCACGTTCGTCTCCATCGACGAAATGGAGGACGACATCGCGGCCCGCTGGCATGACGTAGGCGGGTCGGCGAAGCAGACGCTGGAATCTGACGAGAAGGTTGTGAAGGAGGGCGAGGCCTCCGGGCGATGGGACACCGATGCGGCGGCCCAGGTCGTATACCTCGCTGCGCCCGACATGCCGACAGACTGGGAAGCGCTCGGGGCGCTCGAGATGTGGGTGCACTCCGAGAAGCCCACGGGTGCCGTGTTCGCGGTGGCGCTGTACTCGGAGAACCCGGAGACGGATGGCGAGGATTACTACCGCTGTCTCGTGCCCGTTGACTGGGAGGGGTGGCGGCTCCTGCATCTGGAGCCGCGCAGTTTCGCCGTCGCCCGCAAGCCCGTCGGCTGGCGGAGGATCGACAGCCTCCGCTTCGCCATCGCCGGCTGGAACGACCTCAAGCAAGCGCCCGGCACAGTGCTGCGGTTCGACGCCATCCGCCTGGTGAAGAGCCTGTCAACGCCCGAGCGGCGGATCATCTTCGAGCCGGACACCGACTGGTGCGCCTGGTGGCCTCTGGCCTATGCTGCGGCGCCGACGAAGACCGGGCGGTACGTCAGCGACTGGTACCCGGCGGAGGACGGCGCGAGTGTTGTGAATCGCTCCGTCCCCCGCGACTGGTCCGGCAGCGTCTACTTGAACCTCTGGGTCTACTGCGAGGCGACCCAGGACATGACGCTCCGCGTCGCGGCGGGTTCCGACCGCGAGGACACGCCAGAGAAGGACGGGTACGAAGCGTCGGTCGAGTTGAACTGGGTCGGCTGGAAACTCGTGGGGCTTCCGCTGACCGGCTTCCGCCGCGCGAGCGAGCCGCTGGGCTGGCAGTCCATCGACGAACTCCGTCTGACCGCCGAGTGGCCGCAGGAGGCGAAGGTCGCTGCCCGCATCTGCCTGGACGACATGTGGCTCAGTGCGGTGCAGGGCGGCGAGGGCGCGCCTCCTGTGACCGCCGATGGCGGAACGGGGGGCGACTCGGCGCCAGTCGCTCCCACCATGACCGCCCCGGGCGGCAACGGCACGAAGCCCCCGCTTCCGCCGGCACCGACGCCGGCGCAACTGCTGAAGGAGGCTCTGGAGGCCAAGCGCAAGGGCGACCTCGAGCTGGCCTTCACGAAGTACGTCGCGGTGCTTCTCAAGGAGCCGCAGTCCGTCGAGGCCCACTGGGGTCTCGCGTGGGTCCTCGCCTCCAAGGGCGAGAAGGAAGCCGCCATCGAGCACTTCCAGGCAGTGGCCGAGCAGTCGGACGATCCCGCGCGAGTGAGAGAGGCCAAGGCGGCCCTGGCCCGGCTCAAGGCGGGAGGCAAGCCGTAGGCCTGTTGCTCTGGGCCCCGGAAGTAGCCCGGAACCTGTGATCGAGCGCTCCTTCATCCATCTCCCGGGAGTCGGCTCCGGCACTGAGCGCAAGCTCTGGCGGAGCGGCCTTTGCACCTGGCACGATCTGCTCGCCCACGCCGGCCCGCCGCCGGGCGTCTCGGCCCAGCGCTGGGAGGCGTTGCGCGCCGAACTCCGGGCCTCCGTCGCCGCGCTTCGCGACCTCGACCACGTCTACTTCAGCAACCGCCTGCCGACCCGCGAGCACTGGCGCACGTTCCGCCGGTTCCGGTCGCGGGTCGCCTACGTTGACATCGAGACGACCGGCATGGGCGCCTGGGCCGACATCACGGTGGTGGGGCTATACGATGGCCTGAGGGTGCGGACCTACATCCACGGCGAGAACCTGGACGACCTGGAGGAGGACCTGGCCGGCTACAGCCTGCTGGTGACCTTCAACGGGGCGAGCTTCGACCTGCCCTACCTGCGGCGGCGCTTCCCGCGCGTGCCCTGGAATCACCTGCACGTGGACCTTCGCCACGTCCTGCGTCGGCTGGGCCACAAGGGGGGTCTGAAGGCCATCGAGGGCGCGTGCGGCCTACGGCGCGCGCCGGACATCGCGCGTCTGGACGGCTTCGATGCGGTGCGCCTCTGGGAGGAGTACCGGCGCGGTAGCGAGGAGGCTCTGGAGTTGCTCGTCCGCTACAACACGGCGGACATCACGAACCTGGAGGCTCTCGCCGAGATGGCCTACCAGCGCCTGGAAAGCGAAGTGCTCCGGGAGATGGCCCTCCCGGAGGGCTACTGAGGGGGCTCCTCGGCGAACTCTATCCCGCCTCCGTAGCGCCCGAAGTACGCCTTCGCGACGCGCTGCACGTCCTTCGGGGTCACCGCCATCGCACGCCGGCTGAAGCTTGCGCCAACGGTGTCGGCGAACCCCAGGGCAACCGCCCGCCCCATGACGAGCGCGCGGTTCATCGGCTCGTCGAACAGCGCCCCATAGGTGCCGGCCACGTACTGCTTCGCGCGCTGCAGCTCCTCGGCGCCCGGCTCCTTGTCCGCCAGGCTCCGGAACTCGCCGAGCAGCGCGTTCTTGCTCGCCTCAGCCTGTCGGGGCGCGATGTATGCATGGATCGCGAGGTGACTCCGCGCGCTCGTCGGGGGCGGCAGGCTCTCGACGAAGCAATGGGTCCGCTCCGTGCCCTCCGGGATGCGCAGCCCGAGCGCCTCCCACAGCTTGCGGTCCTTGTTGATCCGGCCGCCAGGCGCATCGCCGCCACCCAGCAGCGCATGCACGACGTACGTGACCGCCTCATCCGGGTCCCCCAGGCCCGGCGCGGGAACGCCGATCACCAGCGAAGCGATGTCCCCGCCCCCCCCTCCCGGGGCCACGAGCTCCGGGCTGCCGCCCACCCGGACGTCGTCCTCCGGCGAGGCCTCAGGCAGCGCCGGCAGCGCCGGGTCACCGGCGGGGAGACGCCCGAAGCTCTCGGTCACCAACTGCTGCGCCTGCGCCGACTGCACCGGTCCCACGATCGCGACCGCGGCGAGGCTCGGCACGTAGTACCGGCGGCGGAACGCGTTCAGGTCAGCCACGGAGAGGTTGTCGAGCGTCTTCGGCGTGCCGAGGGGGTAGGCGCGAGACGCGCGGTTGAACAACGCCATGCAGAACAGGGAGATCGTGGACGCGGCTGGAGCGCTCGCCGGGCCTGCCGCGGCCCGCTTCACCACGTCACGCGCCGCAGCGAACGTCTCCTCCGTGATCTCGGGCGCGAAGACCGCCTCGGCCATGAAGGCCAACGCAGGGCGCAATGTGTCCGACGTGCCTGAGTACCCCATCGCCACGTAGTCCAAGTCGCTGGTGATCGACAGACCGCCGCGACTGTCCTCCATGTCCAGCAGGAACCCGAGGTCCTCGTTCCCCTCGATCTTCTTGTCCGCAGCCGCGCGCAGCGCGTGCTGCAGCACGGTGCGCAGGCCCGCCTTGTCGTCCGGCTCGCAGTCCGCCGTCGCGTGGATCACGATCTGCACGGCCACGATGTCGGATGAGTTCTCTTCGGCGATGCAGACCTTCAGGCCGTTGTCGAGCGTCGCGATCACCGGCGCGGCGCCGGCCGACCCACGCAGCAGCAGCGCCACCAGGGGGATTGACGCCAGAACTCGAGCCGTTCCGAGTTTCGGTGTCTGTCCCCGAAGTCGCTGTCCACTCATCACTTCGCACTCCTCACTTCGCACTGGGCGCGCCGTCATGCTTACACCTCGTGGCCGGAGCCGCGGGGCGCCGGCGGTCGGAGGATCACCAGGATCATCTTGTCACTCGACAGGTACTCGGCGGCGACGCGCTTGATGTCCTCTGCGGTCACCTGGTTCACGGCGTCGATGTAGTCGATGGCGAAGCGGTACGTGTCGATCATCTCGTAGAACCCCAGCGAACCGACCTGGTCGCTGTACGCCTCGTTGGAGAAGGCGTAGGAGTTGCGCAGCACCCGCTTGCTCCGCTCCAGCTCCTCGCCGGTGACGCCCTCCGTCGCCAGCCGCTGAAGCTGCTCGGCAAGGGCCGCCCGCGCCTCCAGCTCCTTATCCGGGGTCGTCGCCGCCGTCAGCAACACCAGCCCGTCCTCACGTTGCGTCAGGAACTGGAAGTCGAAGGCGTTCACGAGCCCCTTCTGCTCGACCTCCGTGGTCAGCCGGGCCTTCCGCCCGTCCGACAGCACGGTGTAGATGAGGTCCATGGCGCAGACATCACGCTTCCGCGCGATCCCCGGCGCCCGGAACCCCATTCCCACGAGCGTCAGGTTCACTTCCCGCGTCTGCGCGTCCGTCTTCGGACCCTCGAGCGCTGGCTCCGGCTCCGGCGGGGACCACGTGACAGGCTTCTGTGCGTACTTCCCGAAGGCTTGCTGAATCTGCGTGAAGGCCTCGCTGGCCGCCACATCGCCGGCCAGCACGATCGCCACGTTGTTGGGGACGTAGAACTGCGCGTGGTAGGCGCGGAGCTGCTCGGCCTTGATCCGCTCCACCGATTCGCGCGTACCGCCGATGATCCGGCCATACGGGTGGTGCGGGTACGCGGCTTCCCAGACGGCGGTGGTGAGTGCGGCGTACGCGTCGCCCTCCCGCTCGGCGATCTCCTGGGCGATGACCTTGCGCTCCTGGTCCACCGCGTTGTCGGCGAACGTCGCCTCGAACAGCGTGCGCGCCAGCACGGGCCACAGGTCCGGCAGGGCCTGCGGGTTGGTCACCATCTGGACCATCGTCGAGTCCCGGTTCGTCTCCGCGTTGAGCTGACCGCCGCGTCCCTCCACCGCCGCCACGAGCGCCGACGGCTCCCCGTTGTCCTCGCCATTCCGAAAGAGCATGTGCTCCACGAAGTGTGCCAGACCGGGCGTGTCCGCCGGGTCATACAGGGACCCACACCGGATGCACGCGCTCGTCGCCACCACGCCCCACCCGCGTTCCTCCTTCACGATGATGTGCAGCCCATTGGCGAGCGTGTGCTCGCGAATGTGCGAGCCATCGAGGATCGGGGCACACCAGCCGTACGTCGGCGCCAACAGCCAGGCGGCCAGAACCACGATCACCACACGTCTTGGTCTTGGGCTCAATCTTCCGTACCTCCGGGTCGAAATTGGGGACAGGCACCAATTTTGGACGTCGAAAATTGGTGCCTGTCCCCAATTTCGACGCCTACCGCAACGCCCGCTTCAGTACCTTCCCCGTGCCCGACCGCGGCAGGTCCTGCGCGAAGACCACCGTGCGCGGCACCTTGAACGACGCCAGGTGCCCGCGGCAGTGTTCGAGGACCTCCTCCTCGGTGAGCGTCTGTCCTTCCTTCAGCACCACAAAGGCCTTCACATCCTCCCCGCGCCGCTCGCTCGGTTCGCCGACCACCGCGCAGTCGCCGACCGCGGGAAGCTGGTGGATCACGTCCTCCACCTCGCGAGGGTAGACGTTCATCCCGCTCACAATGATCATGTCCTTCTTGCGGTCTACGATGTACAGGTACCCGTCCTCGTCGAGTCGCCCCATGTCGCCGGTGAACAGCCAGCCGTTGCGGACCGTCTCCGCCGTGGCCTCCGGCGCCTGCCAGTACCCCTGCATGACGTTCGGACCGCGAACGCACACCTCGCCGACCTCGCCCACCGGCAGCCATGCCCCCTGCTCGTCCGCGATTCCCAGCTCGACGCCCGGGATGGCGGGCCCCGTGCTGCCGATCTTCTGCACCCCACTCGGCGGGTTGACGCTTACGACGGGGGAGGCCTCGGTCGGCCCATACCCCTCGATGAGGAGCGCGCCGAAGCGCTCCCGGAACGCCGAGATGAACTTCGGCGGACACGGCGCACCGCCGGTGACGCAGAGCCTCAACGGGGCGAAATCCAGCCCGGAGAGGTCCCGCACGTTCAGCAGCACGCCGTACATCGCCGGCACCCCCGCGAAGACCGTGATCCGGTACCCGCTGAGGGCCTGTAGGACTTCGGTCGGGTTGAACCGGGGAAGCAACACGATGTGCGCTTGGAGCAGGATCGGCAGGATCATGCACACCGTCGCTCCGAACGAGTGGAACAGCGGCAGCACGGTCAGGAAGCGGTCGTCCGCGTTGACCTCGATCACCTCGGCACACGCCGCCGCGTTGCTCAGCAGATTGCGGTGCGACAGCATCGCGCCCTTGGGGCGACCCGTAGTACCCGAGGTGTAGATGATGACCGCGAGGTCATCGCCGGCGCCCGGGCGGAGCGCCTCCGTGTCGGCTGGCCGAGCGCACAGCGCGTCGAGGTCCAACGCCTCGCAGGGCGGCTTCCCTCCCCAGACGATCACTCGCTCGAGTCCCGGCACTGTCCCCGGCAACTGCGCGGTGATATCGTTGAAGATGTGGGCCGCGATGAGGGCCTTCGCGCCCGAGTTCTCGAGGATGTAGGAGACCTCGTTCAGCCCCAGCAGCGTGCTCACCGGAACGACGATCGCCCCTGCGCGCAGAATCCCGAAGTACCCAATCACGAAGGGCGGCACGTTCGGCATCCACAGTGCCACGCGGTCTCCCGGCGCAATCCCCTGCTCCCTCAGCGAGGTCGCGAGCGCCGATGCGGCTGCATCGACCTCAGCGTACGTGAGCGTCCTGTCACCAAGGGTCACAGCCGGCCGCCCGGGATGCCGGTGGGCGACATCGGCCAACATCCCCGAAAGACCGCCCGGCTGCTCGGCGTCGCTCAAGCGGGCCACCCCCGTGTGGTGCTGTGGTCTGTCAACCGAAGGCTCCAGCGTAGAAGAACGCGGGCACTATAGCAGACCGGAGGAGGGCGGTCAACGTAGGAGCACCACACGCCACACGCGCGCCAAGCCGCGGTTGGCACGCCGATTGACTTTGCCTATAATCCCACTCGCTGCCCAGGTGGCGGAATTGGTAGACGCGCTGGCTTGAGGGGCTAGTGAGCTTCTGCTTCGTGCGGGTTCGAGTCCCGCCCTCGGCACCAGACGACCCCCGAACGCCC
>Ga0194110_10001770_pt1 | contig 27658 bp, 28 predicted proteins | sample TA2Kig1200mmetaG_FD_146192 | JGI IMG/M metagenome (GOLD analysis project Ga0194110, IMG submission 146192) | Freshwater microbial communities from Lake Tanganyika, Tanzania - TA2015032 Kigoma Deep Cast 1200m | ecosystem: Environmental > Aquatic > Freshwater > Lake | place: Tanzania: Lake...
TCGCCCCGGGCGAGGTGTTCGTCCACCGCAACATCGCCAACGTGGTGGCGCACACCGACCTGAACTGCCTGGCGGTGCTCAACTTCGCCATCGATCTGCTCAAGGTGCGCCACATCATCGTCTGCGGCCACTACGGCTGCAGCGGCGTGCATGCGGCCATGGTCGGGCGTTCGGTGGGCTTGGCCGACAACTGGCTGCGCCATGTGCAGGACGTGCGCGCCAAGCACGCCGTCGAGCTCGATGCCATCGCGGACGAGGCGGCCCGCGCGCGTCGCCTGTGCGAGCTGAACGTGCGCGAGCAGGCGCGCAACGTCTGTGAGTCCACCGTGCTGCGCGACGCCTGGGCGCGCGGCCAGGCGGTCTCGGTGCACGGCTGGGTCTACGGCATCGAGGACGGCCGCCTGCGCGACCTGGGCTGCAGCCAGTCGGCACCTGCATGAGCGAACTTGTCCCGACTTACCAGGGCAGTGTCTACCCCTGGCACTGCGACCAGATGGGCCACATGAACGTCATGTGGTACGTGGGCAAGTTCGACCAGGCGACCTGGAATCTGTTCGCCCTCATGGGCTTCACCACGCAGTACATGAAGGAAAGCGGCAGCGGCATGGCCGCGGTGGACCAGCGCATCCAGTACCGCCGCGAACTGATGCCGGGCGCCACCCTCAGCGTCGCCTCCGGGGTGCTGGAGGTGCGCGAAAAGGCAGTGCTGTTCTTCCACGAAATGCGCAACAATCAGACCGGCGAGGTCAGCGCCACCTGCCGGATCCTGGGCGTGCACATGGATGCGGTGGTGCGGCGCGCGATGCCGTTCCCGCCGGATTTCGCGGACAAGGCGCGCGCGCTGCTACGCAGCTACGATTTCGGCGACAGAACCTAGAAGGAGTACCTGGTGAACAACGATCCGGTGGTCATCGTGTCCTGCGCCCGCACCCCGATGGGCGGCTTCCAGGGCGAGTTGAAGGGCTTCGCCGCCCCGGAGCTGGGCGCGGCCGCGATCCGCGCCGCCCTTGAGCGCAGCACGCTGAAGCCCGAGCAGGTGCAGGAGGTCATCATGGGCTGCGTGCTCCCCGCCGGCCAGGGCCAGGCGCCGGCGCGGCAGGCGTCGCTGGGCGCCGGTCTGCCGCTCGCGGCGGGCTGCACCACGATCAACAAGATGTGCGGCTCAGGCATGAAGGCCGCGATGTTTGCGCACGACCTGCTCGCGGCCGGCAGCGCCGAGGTGATCGTCGCCGGCGGCATGGAATCCATGAGCAACGCGCCCTACCTGCTGCCCAAGGCGCGCGCCGGGCTGCGCATGGGCCACGGGCAGGTAATCGACCACATGTTCTACGACGGCCTGGAGGACGCCTACAACCGGGACGAGAAAGGCGGGGGCCGCCTGATGGGCACCTTTGCCGAGGACTGCGCCGGCAGCTTCGGCTTCAGCCGCGAGCAGCAGGACGCCTTCGCGATCGAGTCGCTCAAGCGCGCGCAGAAGGCGAACAGGGACGGCTCATTCGCGTGGGAAACCACCCCGCTCGCCGTCAAGGCCGGCAAGGACCAGAAATTCATCGAGACCGACGAGCAGCCCTTCAGGGCCAACCTGGAGAAGATCCCGGCGTTGAAGCCCGCGTTCCGCAAGGACGGCACGGTGACGGCGGCCAATTCCTCGTCCATCTCGGATGGCGCGGCGGCCCTCGTCCTGATGCGCCGTTCCAGCGCCGAGAAGCGGGGCCTGGCGCCGATCGCGGCCATCGCCGGGCACGCGACCCATGCGCAGGAGCCGGCGCTGTTCACCACCGCGCCGGTGGGCGCGATCCGCAAGCTCTTTGAGCGCACCGGCTGGAGCGCGGGCAAGGTGGACCTGTACGAGATCAACGAAGCCTTCGCCGTGGTGACCATGGCGGCGATGAAGGAGCATGGGCTGGCGCGCGACAAGGTAAACGTGCACGGCGGGGCCTGCGCCCTCGGCCACCCCATCGGCGCCTCCGGCGCGCGCATCCTGGTGACGCTGCTCGGCGCGCTGCGCAAGCATGGCGGCCGGCGCGGCGTGGCCGCGTTATGCATCGGCGGCGGCGAAGCCACCGCCATGGCCGTCGAATTGTTATGAACAAGCCCGGCGTGCGCAAGCCCACCAGAGCCGCGCTGTCGGCGCTGATCGCCCGTTCGCGCTTCACCGCGCAGTACGGCTTCAGGGTCACCGCCGTCGCCGACGACGCCTGCACCATCGCCATGCCCTTTCAGCAGGCCTACCAGCGCCCCGGGGGCACGGTCAATGGCCCGGCCTACATGGCGGCGGCCGACTGCGCGATGTGGATCGCCATCAAGCGCCACATCGGCATGGAGCACGACGCGGTCACATCGGAAATGAACACCGCGTTTCTCAACGCGGCCCGGCGCGAAACGGTGTACTGCACGGCGAGAATCCTGAAACTCGGCAAGCGCATCATCTACGGCACCGCCCGGTGCCATGACCGCAAGGGCCGGATCTTCACGCACCACACCATCACCTACGCCAGGCTGCGGAAATAGCGTGCTCCTTGCCGAACAACACGCCATGATCCGCGACTCTGTGCGCAAGTTCGCGCGCGGGCGCCTCGCGCCCAACGCGGCGCGCCGGGACCGCGACAAGCGCTTCCCGCTTGAGGAAGTGGCGCGCATCTGGCGCGACGTCGGCGTGTGCCAGATCTACGAGGGCGCGAGCGATATCCAGCGCCTGGTCATGGGACGCGCCCTTGAGGGCACGTAGAGGAAGAACCTTGCAAGGCGCCTGATGCCCGCGATCAAAAGCAAGCTGGACACCCGGTCGGAGGAGTTCCGCGCCAGCGCCGGGCGCATGAAAGCGCTCGTGGCCGACCTGCGCGCCAAGGTCGAGCGCGTGGCGCAGGGCGGCGAGCAGGCCGCTCGCGCGAAGCACACGGCGCGCGGCAAGCTGCTCGCGCGCGAGCGCGTCCGCGCCCTGCTCGACCCTGGCTCACCGTTCCTCGAGATCGGCCAGCTCGCCGCCTGGGACATGTACGGCGGCGACGTGCATTGCGCCTCCATCATCACCGGCATCGGCCGCGTCTCCGGGCGCGAGTGCATCATCGTCGCCAACGACGCCACCATCAAGGGCGGCACCTACTACCCGATGACGGTGAAGAAGCACCTGCGGGCGCAGGAGATCGCGATCCAGAACCGCCTGCCGTGCCTCTACCTGGTGGACTCCGGCGGCGGCTTCCTGCCCGAGCAGGACAACGTGTTCCCGGACCGCGAGCACTTCGGCCGCATCTTCTACAACCAGGCCAACATGTCCGCCGCGGGCATCCCGCAGATCGCCTGCGTCATGGGCTCCTGCACCGCGGGCGGCGCCTATGTGCCGGCGATGTCGGACGAGACCATCATCGTCAAGGGGCAGGGCACCATCTTCCTGGGCGGCCCGCCGCTGGTGAAGGCCGCGGTGGGCGAAATCGTCAGCGCGGAGGAACTGGGGGGCGCCGAGGTGCACACGCGGGTCTCCGGCGTCGCCGACCACTACGCGCTCAACGACGGTCACGCGCTCGCCATCCTGCGGCGCATCGTCGGGGGCCTGAATTCGCGCAAGGCCATGTCGCTGGAGGTGAGGGAGCCGCGCGAGCCGCTGTACCCGGCAGATGAAATCTACGGCGTCATCCCGGCCGACGCGAAGAAGCCCTACGACGCGCGGGAAGTGATCGCGCGGGTGGTGGATGGCTCGGAGCTGGACGAGTTCAAGCAGAACTACGGCACCACCCTGATTACCGGTTTCGCGCACCTCCACGGCTACCCGGTGGCGATCCTCGCCAACAACGGCATCCTGTACTCCGAATCCTCGCTCAAGGCGGCGCATTTCATCGAGCTCGCCTGCCAGCGCGGCGTCCCGCTGCTGTTCCTGCAGAACATCACCGGCTACATGGTGGGCAGGAAGTACGAGGCCGGCGGCATCGCCAAGGACGGCGCCAAGATGGTGACCGCGGTGGCCACCGCCCGCGTCCCCAAGTTCACGATGATCCTTGGGGGCTCGTTCGGTGCCGGCAACTACGGCATGTGCGGCCGCGCCTATTCGCCGCGCTTCCTGTGGATGTGGCCCAACGCGCGAATCTCGATCATGGGCGGTCCGCAGGCGGCGAGCGTGCTCTCCACCGTGCGCCGCGACGGCATCGAGGCCAAGGGCGGCCATTGGTCCGCGGCGGAGGAGGAAGCCTTCAAGAAGCCCCTCCTCGAGCAGTACGAGCGCCAGGGCCATCCGTACTACGCCAGCGCGAGGCTCTGGGACGACGGCGTGGTGGACCCGGCCGATACGCGGCGGTTGCTGGGTCTGGCGATCTCCGCCTCCCTCAATGCACCCGTCGAAAACACCAAATTCGGCGTGTTCAGGATGTAAGGGGGGCACCACCATGTCCGAGCACAGGGCAAGGATCGAGTGGAATCCGCAGGGCGCGTTCGAGCACAAGACCTACTCGCGCACGCACGGCATGGATTTCGGCCGCAGCATCGTCGTCCCGGGCAACGCCGCGGCTGTCAATGTTCCGCCCACGGTGCCCGCGGCGCACGGCGTCGACCCGGAGCAGGCCTTCGTGGCGTCGCTCTTCACCTGCCACATGCTGTGGTTGCTGCATCTGGCCAGCCGCGCGAAGCTCACCGTCACGCGCTACCTCGACGAGGCGAGCGGCGTGCTGCTGCAGGGACCGCAGGGCAAGTGGATGATGAACCGGGTGAGGCTGCGGCCGGCGGTCACATTCTCCGGCACCCCGCCCACCGCGCAAGAACACGGGCAACTGCACCACAAGACGCATGAGGAGTGCTACGTCGCCAACTCGGTCCGGACGCAAGTGATCTGCCTTGCGGCCATCGCCTGACCATGTTCCGCAAGATCCTCATCGCCAACCGCGGCGAAATCGCCTGCCGGGTCATCACCGCGGCGCGCGACCTGGGCATCCGCACCGTGGCGGTGTATTCCGACGCCGACCGCGACGCGCGCCACGTCGCCATGGCCGACGAGGCGCGGCGCATCGGCCCGGCGCCGGCGCGCGCGAGCTACCTCGACATGGGTGCGATCCTCGCCGCGGCGAAGGATTCGGGCGCAGAGGCGATCCACCCGGGCTACGGCTTCCTGTCGGAGAACGAGGATTTCGCCGCGGCCTGCGCGCAGAACGGGATCGTGTTCATCGGCCCCTCGCCCGAGGCGATCGCGGCCATGGGCGACAAGTCCGCCGCCAAGGCGCTGATGGAGAAGGCCGGCGTACCGCTGGTGCCCGGGTATCACGGCGAGAACCAGGATCCGGCGTTCCTCGCCAACCAAGCCGCAAAGATCGGCTACCCGGTGCTGATCAAGGCCTCCGCGGGAGGCGGCGGCAAGGGCATGCGCGCGGTGGAGAAGGCGGCGGACTTCGCCGCCGCGCTGGAGGGCGCCAGGCGCGAGGCGAAGGCCGCCTTCGGCGACGAGCGCGTGCTCCTCGAGCGCTACCTGCAGCGGCCGCGCCACATCGAGATCCAGGTCTTCGGCGACGCCAGGGGCAACGCGGTGTACCTGTTCGAGCGCGACTGCTCGGTGCAGCGTCGCCACCAGAAAGTACTGGAAGAGGCCCCCGCGCCCGGCATGACCGAGGCGCGCCGCCGGGAGATGGGCGAGGCGGCGGTGGCCGCCGTCAAGGCGATCAAGTACACCGGCGCCGGCACGGTGGAATTCATTGCCGAATCGGATACGGATCGCACAGGGGCGCTCAGCGGTCGCTTCTACTTCATGGAGATGAACACCCGCCTGCAGGTCGAGCACCCGGTGACCGAGATGATCACCGGGCAGGACCTGGTGAAGTGGCAGCTGGCGGTGGCCGCGGGCGGGCCGCTGCCGCTCGCGCAGGAGCAGCTCGCCATCCGCGGCCACGCCATCGAGGCGCGCATCTACGCCGAGAACCCCGCCAAGGGCTTCCTGCCTTCCACCGGCACGCTGCGCCGCCTGCGCGCGCCGCAGGCCTGCGAGTTCAGCGTCTCGGCCGGGAGCTTGCGCATCGATTCCGGGGTGCGCGAGGGCGACGCCATCTCGCCGCACTACGACCCCATGATCGCCAAGCTGGTGGCCTGGGGCGAGACGCGCGCAGCGGCGCTGGCGCGCCTGCGCGCCGCGCTCGCCGAATACGAGATCGTGGGCGTGGCCTCGAACGTCGAGTTCCTCGGGCGAATCGCCGCTTGCACCGCGTTCGCCGGCGCGGAACTCGACACCGGCCTGATCGAGCGCTCGCGCGCCGAGCTGTTCCCGGCCGGCGCCGGCGCCGCTGACGAGGACCTCGCCGCGGCGGCGCTGGCCGAGCTCTTCGCCGAGCAGGACCACGCCAGCGCGCAGGCGCGCGCCTCGGGCGACCCGCACTCGCCCTGGCACATTGCCGACGGCTGGCGCCTCAATCTGGGCTCGCACCATGCCTTCGTGTTCGCCGAAGGCAAGCGGGAGCACCGGCTCGAAGTGCATTTCGACCACGGCGGCCTGCGCCTGTCGCTGGAGGGCCGCGAGTATCGGCTTGCCGGCGCCCGCGACGGCGACGCACTGCGCGTCACCCTCGGGACCAGGACCTTCCGCGCCCGCGCCTTCCGCGACGGCGCGCAGTGGCACGTGTTCCGCGACGGCCTGCACCACATGCTGGCGCTGCGCGACCCGGCGGCGGTCGAGGGCGAGGACGCGGGCGGCGGCTCGCTCGCCGCACCGATGCCCGGCAAGGTCATCCAGGTGCTGGTGCGGGCCGGCGCGAAGGTCGCCCGCGGCGCGCCGCTGCTGGTGCTGGAGGCGATGAAAATGGAGCACACCATCTCCGCGCCCCGCGCCGGCGTGGTGAAGAAGATCCTCTACGCCGCAGGCGAGCAGGTCAGCGAAGGCGCCGAACTGCTGGTGCTGGAAGACGCGTGAGCCGTCCCGACACGGTGGCCTCGCCCTGCGTCAGGGTGTGCGTCATGGACGCCGCGCGCCGCTATTGCGTCGGGTGCCTGCGCACGCTGCAGGAGATCGCCGGCTGGGCAGAGATGGCCGAGGAGGACCGCGCGGCGGTCCTCGCGCGCTTGCCCGAACGGCGCCAAGCCTGTGCCATCCGGCCCGAGGAGGGGTAACGCATGACCCGTAAGCCCCGCATCATCCTCGCCCTGGCCGCCGTGCTGTTGTCCGCGCCGGCGCTGTCGCAGGCGAATTTCCCCGAGCGCCCGATCCGCTTCATCGTCTCGTTCCCGCCGGGCGGCAGTTCCGACCTGGTCGCGAGCGCCATGGCGCGGGTGATCAAGCCGGCGGGCGTAAAGCCGAACGAGCCGCCTCAGATCTCGTCGAAACGCCCGCCGCGGCCCTTGCCCGAGGCGAAGCGCGCAGCGCCCGCGGCGCCCTCGGCGAGGAACGCCGGCGCGCCGTTGTCCCACTCGTAGCGCATCGCCTCGCGCAAGGACAGTCCTTCCTGCCGGTATGCCGAGCGCCGGTCGGCACGCAGGCAGGCCTGCGGGAAGCGCGCGATGTCGCGCGCGAGCGCCTCGGCGGCTGCGCGCGACCGGCCATCCGGCACCACGCGCTCGGCAAGGCCGATGCGCAGCGCCTCCTCCGCCTCCACCTTGCGCCCGGTCAGGATCAGGTCCAGCGCGCGCCCGCGCCCGACGATGCGCGGCAGGCGCACCGTGCCGCCGTCCACCAGCGGCACACCCCAGCGCCGGCAGTAAACCCCGAAGTACGCCGATTCTTCCATCACGCGCAGGTCGCACCAGAGCGCAATCTCGAACCCGCCCGCGACCGCCGGGCCGGCGATCGCGGCGATCACCGGCTTATCCAGCTCGAGGCGCGTCGGGCCCATGGGGCCGCGCGGCAGGCGGCCGTCCGCGCCCTCAGCGTACGCCTGGCCATCCAGCGCCGAGCCGTTGCCCGCCGCGTGCTTGAGGTCGAACCCGGCGCAGAACGCCCCGCCCTCGCCCCAGAGCACCGCCACTGCTGCCTCCGGGTCGCGGTCGAAGGCCGTGAAGGCCTCGACCAGCGCCTCCGCGCTCGCCGGGTCCATGGCGTTCCTTGCCTCCGGGCGCGAATGAATCACGGTCCACACCGCGCCCGCCTCTTCGACACGTACCGTCATGGGATTGCCCTGCCGCTGTCGCGCCATTGCACGGCCTTGTGGAACCCGTGCCGCTCGGCGTACTGCTTGAACCACAGGCCCTCGGGCGAGTGGCGCGTGATGCCGTCGAACAGCGTCGCGATCACCTGCGTGCCCGCCAGGCCCATGTTGTCGTAGGCCTGGTTGATCATGAGCTTGTGCATCATGAGCTGGTTCTTCGGCACCCCGGCCATGCGCCTGGCCAGCGCCTCCACCGCCGCGTCCAGCTTCGCCGCCGGCACCGCGTCGTACACCAGTCCCCACTGCTTTGCGGTGCGGCCGTCGATGCTGTCGCCGGTGAGCAGCATCCGCTTGGCCTTCTCCGCCCCCAGCCGGTACACCCACATCGCGGTGGTGGGGCAGCCCCAGACCCGCGCCGGCATGTAGCCGATCTTCGCCTCCTCGGCCATGACCACGATGTCGGCGCACAGCGCGATGTCGCTGCCCCCGGCCACCGCGTAGCCGTGCACCTTGCAGATCACCGGCTTGTGGCTGCGCCAGAGGGAGAAGAAGTCGTCGGTGTTCGCCTTCATGCCCTTGTAGTCCTTCATGGGATCCCAGGGCATCTTCTGCGTCCAGCGGTTGACCTGGTCGCCCTCGGCGAACTGCTTCAGGTCGTAGCCGGCGCAGAAGGCCTTGCCGGCGCCCGCGAGCACGATCACGTGCACCCGGTCGTCGTCGTTGGCGGCCTGCACCGCGCGGCGGATCTCGCGCGGCATGCGCTCGTCGATCGCGTTCAGGCGCGCCGGGCGGTTGAGGGTGATGCGGGCGATGCGGCCCGCGACGGCGTACTTCAGCGTGCGGAACTTCGGTGCTTTGGTCATGGCGCCTCCTGCGCGCTAGGATAGCAACCATGCGCCGCTTGGACTGGTACTTCGACTTTATTTCGCCGTACGCGTACCTGTGCCTGCACCGGCTGGGCGAGCTGCCTTCGGACATCGGCATCAACTATCGGCCGGTGCTATTTGCCGGGCTGCTCGCGCACTGGGGCCAGAAGGGGCCGGCGGAGATCGTGCCCAAGCGCCGCTACACCTACCGCTCGACCCACTGGCAGGCGAAGCTGCTGGGCATCCCGTTCCGCTATCCGGCGGCGCATCCGTTCAACCCGCTGCCGCACCTGCGGCTCGCGATCGCGGCCGGTAACACGCCCGAGGCCGTGCGGCGGATCTTCGAAGCGGTGTGGAGGCGCGGCGGGGATGCGACGCAGGCCGCGGCGCTTGCGCGCCTGGCGAAGGAACTGGGCGTGGACGAATCGCGCCTGTCGGCGCCGGCGGTGAAGGACGAACTGCGCCGGAACACCGAGGAAGCCGCCGCGCGCGGCGTGTTCGGCGTGCCGACCTTCGCCGTGGACGGAGAACTCTTCTGGGGCTCCGATTCGATCGGCTACCTGAAGGCCTTCCTGGCCGACCCAGCGTTCTTGCGGAACGCGGAGATCGAGCGGCTGGACGGATTGCCTGCCTCCGCAGCCCGCAAGGCGCCCCAAATGTAACCGATCTGTTACATCGACCTAGCCGTACTTGCGCAGGTCCTCGATCACCTTGCCGTCGTTGGGCAGGCCGCCCGGCGCCAGCAGCTGCACCTCGCCGCGCAGCTTGGTGATCTCGCGGATCGAAGCCACCAGCGCCTCGGCGATGCCGTCGGGAGGCGACTTGACCTCGCACTTCAGCGTCATGCGGTCGCTGCCCACCTCGCCCTCCACCACCAGCCGCGCCTTCAGGACCTCCGCGTGCCTGCGCACGATTTCCGCCACCTGCTTCGGCGTGACGAACATGGCGCGCACCTTGGTGGTCTGGTCGGCGCGCCCCATCCAGCCGCGGATGCGCACGTTGGTGCGCCCGCAGGGGCTGCTCCCGGGCAGCACCGCCGAAAGATCGCCGGTGCCGAAGCGCACCAGCGGGTAGTCGCGGTTGAACGTGGTGATCACCACTTCGCCCACCTCGCCCGGCGCCACCGGGTCGCCTGTGCCCGGGCGCACGATCTCCAGCAGCAGCCCTTCGTCCAGGATCATGCCCGGGTGCGGGCTGCCGTCGGGTGCGAGCGATTCGTAGGCGATCGACCCCAGGTCCGCCGAGCCGTAGCTCTGCGACACCGCGATACCGCGCGCGCGCATCGCCTCGCGCAGCGCGGGCGGCAGGTACTCGGCGCCGACGTGGGCCTTCCGCAGCGTCGGGATGTCCACGCCGGACTCGGCCGCCTTCTCCACGATCAGCTTCAGGAACGAGGGCGTGCCGATGTAGGCATGAACGCCCAAGTCGCGGATCGCCGCCACCTGCAGCTCGGTCTGGCCGACGCCCGCCGGCAGCACGGTGCAGCCCAGCGCCAGCGCCCCGGATTCCAGCATCGAGCCGGCGGGGGTGAAGTGATAAGCGAAGGTGTTGGTGACGAGGTCCCCGGCTCGGAAGCCGCCGGCGAAGAGGGCCCTCGCGGTGCGCCACCAGTTGCGGCCGCGGCCCTCGGGCTCGTAGATCGGCCCGGGCGACATGAAGAGCTTGGCCATCTTTGCCGCCGGCGTGGCGTTCAGCCCGCCCAGCGGCCGGTCCTTCGCCTGCAGCTCGCCCAGGTCCGACTTGCGCGTCACCGGCAGCGCGGCGAGCGCCTTGCGGCTGTGGATGCTCGCCGGGTCCACGCCGGCGAGGATGCGCGCGAAGCCCGGCGCCCGGCGCGTGGCGTGCGCCACCTGGCGCGGGAGCGCCGCCAGCAGCGCCGCCTCCCGCTGCCTGGGAGAGCGCGTCTCCAGCCGGTCGAAGTGCGCGGACGAAATCGGGGACGGACCACGATTTCCGCGCGAGGGCTTACGCTTCATCCCGGCCCGCCATGGAAATCGTGGTCCGTCCCTGATTTCCTGGTTTTTCTAGAGCCACCTTTTGCGGCGGCGGTAGGACTTGACGTCGCGGAAGCTCTTCCTGCCGCCGGTGGAGAAGCCCAGGTAAAACTCCTTCACGTCCTCGTTCTCCGCCAGGGCCCGGCCCTCGCCGTCCATGACGACGCGGCCGTTCTCCAGGATGTAGCCGTAGCCGGCGTACTTGAGCGCGATGTTCGTGTTCTGCTCCGCGAGCAGGAAGCTCACGCGCTCCTTCTGGTTCAGCTCCTTCACGATCTCGAAGATCTCAGTGACCAGTTGCGGCGCGAGGCCCATGGAGGGCTCATCCAGCAGGATCATCTTCGGCTTGGCCATCAGCGCGCGGCCGAGGGCGGTCATCTGCTGCTCGCCGCCGGAGGTGTAGCCCGAGAGCAAGCCCCGGCGCTGCTTCAGGCGCGGGAAGTAGGTGTAGACCTTCTCCAGCTCCTCGCGCGCCTCGGCGCCGCTGCGGGTGTAGGCGCCGGTGAGCAGGTTCTCATCCACCGTGAGGTGCGGAAAGCAGTGGCGGCCCTCCATCACCTGCACCACCCCGCGCTTGACCAGGTCCGACGGGGTGAGGCCCTCGATGCGCTGGCCGAGGTACTCGATGTAGCCCTTGGTGACTTCGCCGCGCTCGCCCTTCAAGAGGTTGGAGACCGCGCGCAGCGTGGTGGTCTTGCCAGCGCCATTGGCGCCCAGCAGCGCGACGATGCCGCCCTCGGGCACCGTGAGCGACACGCCCTTCAGCACCAGGATGACGTGGTTGTAGATGACTTCGATGCCGTTCACGGACAGCATCACGGGTGCGCTGACGGATGCGGACATCTGCGGCGTTCCTTCCAAAAGAAGACGCCGGCGACGGGACGTTCCCGCCCCGGCGCCGGCGGCGTTCAGCTTACTGCTGGCTTTCCTTGGCGCAATCGCGCCTGACGATCTTCTTCTCCCCCGCGTACTTCTCGGCCGAGGCGCGGATCATCGGCCGGATGATGGCCTGGTCGGCCACCAGCCTGACGCCCTTCTGCACCACCCACTGCTTGCCGTCCCAGGTGTGGATGCCGGCCTCGCTGTCGCCGCGGTGATCGACGCAGGAGGTGCTGATCGGCGTCATGAAGCCCTCGAACCCGAGCCGCTTGATCGCGGCCTGGTCGATGGCCAGGTTCTCCAGGCCCCAGCGCACCTGCTCGCCGGTCAGCGGCTTCCTGCCGTGCCGGATCTGGGCGCGCCGCACCGCCTCGACGGACATCATCGCCCCGACCATGCCGCGGTTGTAGAGCACCTCGCCAAAGCCCTCCTTCTTGCCAGTCGCATCGCCCTTGTCGTGGACATACTTGATGATGTCCTTGTGCACCTGCCCCTGGCCGGCTGGCGCCAGGAACGTGAGCGCGTTGTAGCCTTTGGCGCCGTCGCCCGCGGGCGTCACGTCCGGCTCCGCGCCCGACCACCACACGCCGTACATCTGGTTGCGCGGATAGCCCGTCGCCACGGCCTCCTTGATCGAGGTCGAGTTCATCACGCCCCAGCCCCAGAGGAACACGTAATCCGGGCGCTGCTGGCGGATCTGCAGCCAGGTGGCCTTCTGCTCCACGCCCGGGTGGGTCACCGGCAGCAGCAGCAGCTGATAGCCGTGCATCCTGGAGCGTTCCTCCAGGAGCGCGATCGGCTCCTTGCCGTAGGGCGAGTCGTGGTAGACGAGGGCGATCTTCTTGCCCTTCAACTTGTCGACGCCGCCGCTGATCTTGCCCACGTGCTGCACCAGCATGTCCGCGGCGTCCCAGTAGGTGCCGCCCAGCGGGAAATTCCAGCCGAACACGGTGCCGTCAACGGAGTCCGCGCGACCGTAGCCAAAGGTAACGATCGGGATCTTGTCGACGAAGGACTTGTCGGTCACCGCGAAGGTGATGCCGGTGGACAGCGGGTGGAACAAGGTCGCGCCCGTGGGTCCCTTGCCCTTCAGGCGCTCGTAGCACTCCACGCCGCGGTCGGTGGCGTAGCCGGTTTCGCACTCCTCGAAGGTGATGCGCACGCCATTGATGCCGCCATCGCGGGCGTTGACCAGCTTCAGGTAGTCCACGAACCCGTTGGCGAACGGAATGCCGTTGGGTGCGTAGGCGCCGGTGCGGTAGGACAGCACGGGGAAGAACTGCTCGCCGCCGCCTGCCGCCGCGGCCTTCTTGGCCGGCGCACCCTTCTTGTCCTGCGCCAGCGCGGAGCCGGTGCCGAAGGCAACGGCCGCCGCCAGGCCTGCAGCCAGGCCCACGAATTTCGCTTTATGCATCATGTCAACCTCCTCCAGGTTTTGGGTGCTGCGCTTGGACGCAGCCGTGTCCTGAATCATACCCCCCTTTAGTGGGGGAACGGCCAGAGCCGCAACTTCTCCTTGCCGATCGCCCACAGCCGGGCGAGGCCGTGGGGCTCCACGATCAGGAAAAACACGATCAGGGCGCCGAAGATCATGAACTCCAGGTGCGAGATCATCGCCGTGGACATGGGGATGCCCAGGAACTGGGGCAGCTGGTTGAGCACGATCGGCAGCACGACGATGAAGGCGGCGCCGAAGAAACTGCCCAGGATCGAGCCCATGCCGCCGATGATGATCATGAACAGCAGGTTCAGCGACAGGGTCAGGTTGAAGGCGGCCGGCTCCCAGGACCCGAGGTGCACGAAGCCCCACAGGGCGCCGGCGACCCCGACAAAGAAGGAACTCACCGCGAAGGCCGAGAGCTTGGCGTACACCGGGCGGATGCCGATCACCTCCGCCGCGACGTCCATGTCGCGCATCGCCATCCAGGCGCGCCCGATGTGGCCGCGCACCAGGTTGCGTGCGATCACGGTGAAGAGAATCAGCACCGCGAGCAGGAACACGTACTTTTCCTGCGGCGAGTCGATGCTCCAGCCGAACAGCTCCACCGGCGCGGTCTGCACCGAGCCCGAGTGGGCGTAGTTCGTGAACCACTTGACGCGCGCGAACAGCCAGTCCATGAAGAACTGCGCGCCGAGGGTCGCCACCGCCAGGTACAGCCCCTTGATGCGCAGGCTTGGGATGCCGAATAGCATCCCCACCGCCGCCGCCACCAGCCCCGCGAGCACCAGCACGATGAGGAAGTTCAGCTGCGGGATGCGCAGCACGAGGTTGTACGCGGCATAGGCCCCCACCGCCATGAACGCGGCGTGGCCGATGGAGATCTGGCCGCAGTAGCCCACCACCAGGTTGAGCCCGATCGCGGCCAGCGCCAGGATCAGGAACGGGATCAGCAGCGACAGGAAGACATAGTCGCTCACCACCAGCGGCACCACGACGAAGGCGAAGGCCACCAGCGCGAACATGAAAACACGGTCCTGCAGGATCGGCAGCAGCTGCTGGTCGGCTGCGTAGCTCGACTTGAACTGCCCGTTTTCGCGGTAGAACATGTCTGCGATCCGATCCTAGACGCGGTCGATGTGCTTCTCGCCGAACAGCCCCTGCGGCCGCACCAGCAGGAACAGCAGCGCGAGGACGTAGGCGAACCAGTTCTCGATGCCGCCGCCGGCGAGGTCGAAGGTCTTGACGAGCACCGGGCCCAGGAACACCTCGGCCATCTTCTCGCCCACGCCGATGATGAGGCCGCCGACGATGGCGCCGGTGACCGAGGTGAGGCCCCCCAGGATCACCACCGGCAGCGCCTTCAAGGCCACCAGCGACACCGAGAACTGCACCCCCAGGCGCGAGCCCCAGATGACCCCCGCGACCAGCGCCACGATGCCGGCCACCGACCACACGATCACCCACATGCGGTTGAGCGGGATGCCGATGGACTGCGCCGCCTGGTGGTCGTCGGCCACCGCGCGCAGCGCGCGCCCGGTCGCGGTCTTCTGGAAGAAGAGGGCCAGCACCGCCACCAGCGCCACCGCCACCAGCGCGGCGGCGACGTCCTCCTTGTTGATCAGGATGCCGCCCTGGAACAAGCCCTGCAGCACCATCACCGGCTCCTTGGCGATGCCCAGGTCGATCTTGTAGATGTCGCTGCCCCACACCGTCTGGCCGAAGCCGTCGAGGAAGAAGGTGACCCCGAGCGTCGCCATGAAAAGGGCAATCCCTTCCTGGTTCACCAGCGGCCGCAGCACCACCCGCTCGATGACGAAGGCAAGCGCGATCATGACCACGATCCCGAGCAGGATCGCCGCCCACAGTGGCATGCGCTCGGCCAGGCGCGCCACGGCGAGCGCAGCGAACAGCACCATCGCCCCTTGCGCGAAGTTGAACACGCCCGAGGCCTTGAAGATGAGCGCGAAACCCATCGCCACCAACGAGTACAGCACGCCGGTCATGAGGCCGCCCAGCAGCACCTCGACGTAGAACCCCGGTGGCGAGGCGCCGGTGGCCAGGGGCAGCGCCAGGCCCACCAGCAGCGCCGCGCACAGCAGGACGACGGGCCAGTTCCTCGCCATGGCTAGTGGCTCACCCCGAGGTAGGCGTCGATCACCGCCTGGCTGGCGCGCACCTCGTGCGGGGTGCCGTCGCCGATCTTCTTGCCGTAGTCGAGCACCACGACGCGGTCGGAGATGTCCATCACCACGCCCATGTCGTGCTCGATCAGCACGATGGTGGTGCCGAAGTGGTCGTTCACGTCCAGGATGAAGCGGCACATGTCCTGCTTCTCCTCCAGGTTCATGCCGGCCATGGGCTCATCGAGCAGCAGCACGCGCGGCTCCATGGCCAGGGCCCGCGCCAGGTCGACGCGCTTCTGCAGGCCGTAGGGCAGGCGCCCCACCGGGGTCTTGCGCCAGGGCTGGATCTCGAGGAAGTCGATGATGTGCTCGACCCTCTCGCGGTGCTCGATTTCCTCGCGCAGCGCCGGGCCGGCGCGCAGCGCCTGCAGCAGCAGGTTGGCGCGCATGCGCAGGTTGCGGCCGGTGAGGATGTTCTCCAGCACCGACATGCCCTTGAAGAGGGCCAGGTTCTGGAACGTGCGCGCGATCCCCGCCAGCGCGGTCTCGTGCGGGTCCATGTCGTGGTAGGTCTGGCCGAGGAACCGGATGGTGCCCTGCTGCGGGTGGTAGACGCCGTTGATCACGTTCAGCATCGAGCTCTTGCCCGCGCCGTTGGGGCCGATGATGGCGCGCACCTCGTGCTCGCGCACCTCGAACGAGACGTCGGTGAGCGCGCGCACGCCGCCGAAGGCGAGCGACACGCCCTCGACCGAGAGGATCACCTCCCCGATGGGATTGCCCCGCTGGCTCATGCCGCCTTCTTCGCGCCGGCCGGGCTGAAGATCTTCGCGTCGCGCAGCTTCAGGTCCGCCGAGGTGAGTCCGGTGCGTCCGTCCTCGTAGCGCACCTGGGTCTCGACGTGCACCACCTGGCGCCCGTCGTGGAGCGCCTCGACCAGCTCGCGGTACTTGTCGCCGATGGCGCCGCGGCGCACCTTGCGCGTGCGCGTGAGCTCGCCGTCGTCCGCGTCCAGCTCCTTGTGCAGGATCAGGAAGCGGCTGATCTGGGAGCCGGCCAGCTCGGGCTCGGCGGCGAGGTCGGCGTTTACCTTCTCGACGCACTCGCGCACCAGCTCGAAGACCTCGTCGCGCGAGGCGAGGTCGGTGTAGCCCGAGTACGGCAGGTTGCGCTTCTCGGCCCAGCTGCCCACCGCCTCCATGTCGATGTTGACGAACGCGCACACCCGGTCGCGCCCGTGGCCGAACATCACCGCTTCCTTCACGTAGGGAAAGAACTTGAGCTTGTTCTCGAGGTACTTGGGCGCGAACAGCGTCCCATCGGCCAGCGTGCCCACGTCCTTGACGCGGTCGATGATCTTGAGGTGGCCCTCCTGGTCGAGGTACCCGGCGTCCCCGGTGTGGAACCAGCCCTCGGGGTCCTTCGCCTCCAGCGTCGCCTGCGGGTTCTTGTAGTACTCCTTGAACAGGCCGGGCGAGCGGATGAGCAGCTCCCGCTGGGGGGTGAACTTCAGCTCCACGCCCTTGACCGCGGGCCCCACGGTGTCGGCCCGGACCTGGCCGTTGGGCTGGATGCAGACGAACACGCTGGTTTCGGTGGAGCCGTAGAGCTGCTTCAGGTTGATGCCGATGGAGCGGTAGAACTTGAACAGGTCCGGTCCGATGGCCTCGCCCGCGGTGTAGGCCACGCGCACCCGGCTCATGCCCAGCACGTTGCGCAAGGGGCCGTAGACCAGCAGGTCGCCCAGGCGGTAGAGCAGGCGGTCGGCGGCGCCCACCGGGCGGCCGTCCAGGATCGCGCCGCCGACGCGCTGGGCGAGCGCCATGAAGTACCGGTACAGTCCGCGCTTGATGGCGCCGGCGTCCTCCATCCGGATCGAGACCTGCGTGAGCAGCGCCTCCAGCACCCGCGGTGGCGCGAAGTAGTAGGTCGGGCCGATCTCGCGCATGTCGGTCATCACCGTCTCGGCCGACTCCGGGCAGCAGATGCAGTAGCCGGTGACGAAGGGCTGCGCGTAGGAAAAGATGTTCTGCCCGATCCAGGCCGGCGGCAGGTAGGCGATGACGATGTCGCGGTCGCTCAGCCCCTCCAGTTCGGCCGCCGCCGCGGCGCGGTCGATGAGCGCGTGGTGGGTGAGCACCACACCCTTGGGGTTGCCGGTCGTGCCCGAGGTGAAGAACATCGCCGCGGTGTCGGACCCGGAACCCTTGGCGATCTCGGTTTCCAGGAGGGCCGGGTCGCGCGCGAGCGCCGCGCGGCCTTGCTCCAGCAGCGTGTCGTAGGGAGCGAGCTGCGGCTGCTTGTAGTGGCGCATGCCGCGCGGGTCGTCGTAGTAGATGCGCTTCAGCGCCGGGCACTGCGGCAGGATCTCCAGCAGCTTGTCGACCTGTTCCTGGTCCTCGGCGAGCGCGAACTCGACGCCGGCATTCTGGATCGGGAAGGCCATCTCCGCGGCGGCGGCGTCCTGGTACATCGGCACCGGGATCCCGCCCAGGCATTGCGCCGCGCACATCGCGGCGTACAGGCGCGGCCGGTTGTCGCCCACGATGGCAAGGTGATCGCCCCGCTTGAAGCCGGCCGCGGCCAGGCCGCAGGCGAAGGCGCGCGCCTCGTCGGCAAAGCGCTTCCAGCTCCAGGTCTGCCAAATGCCGAGGCTTTTCTCCCGCAAAGCAGGCAGCGCGCCGCGCGCCTTCGCGTGGTGCGCGAGCAGCTTGGGAAACGTATCCAATCCGGCGAGACTGTCCGCCATCCTTGTCCTCCTCCGGGGACTTATTCTTGCACAGGCTTGAGGCGGGGGTAATCGTAGCCGATTCCCGGGCCTTGACGAAACTGCCCGCGGCTAGTGCAGGCGCGGCTTGAGCAGGTAGTCGGCGCGGTCGGCCGATTTCGCACGCACCTCGATGCGCGTCTCGCGCCGCGACAGCGTCAACAGCACCTCGGTCCCGGCCGGCCCCAGCTGCCAGATCTTGCGGAACAGGTCGGCCAACCCGTTGGCTCGCGCGCCCGCCACCGCGAGCACGGTATCGCCCAGCTTGATGCCGGCGCGGTCCGCCGGGCCTCCGGTGGCGAGGCCCCCCACCACCAGGCGCCCGCCGGCCTCCTGCACGTACAGCCCCAGCCAGGCGCGCGGCGGCCGGTTCGGGCGGCCGCGCAGCACCATGTCCTCCAGGATCGGCTCCAGCAGGTCGATCGGCACCACCATGTTGCCCTGTACCTGCCGGCCGCCCTGCTCTTCTTGCAGCAGCAGCGAACCGATGCCGAGCAGCTTGCCGTCGCGGCCCACCAGCGCGGCGCCGCCCCACTGCGGATGCGCGGGCGCGGTGAAGATGGCCTCATCCAGCACGTACTCCCAGTAGCCGGCGAACTCGCGCTTGGCGAACACCGAGGCCTTGAGCGCGTGCTCGCGGCCGCCCTGTCCGATCAGGGTCAGCTCATCGCCCACGGCGCAGTCGGCCGCCGAGCCGCGCACGATCGGCTCGACGCCGATGGGGCCCAGCGGCAGCACCAGTCCGAAGCCGCTGACCTGGTCGTAGGCAAGCGCGTGGCCCGCCACAACCGTGCCGCGGTTGGTGGTGAGCCAGATCGATTGCGCCTCGGTGATCAGGTAGCCGATGGTGAGGATGAGGCCGTCCTCCCGGATCACGACGCCGTTGCCGATGCGCTCGGTGCCGAGGATCCCGGCGGTGAAGGCCTCCTCCGGCACTTCGGCCTTCACCAGCACCACCGCCTCCAGCGCGGCGGCAAGGTCGAAGCCGAGCTCCTCGGGCCTGGGCTGCAGGCTGGCGGGGAACGCCCAGTTCTCGACGGCGGCCATGCGCCTAGGCTACAACAGGCGCAGATCGGTACGAGCGCGGCAGCGCGATTTGCGTTCGCCGCGCGGGCTTGATTCGGGCTTGATTGCCGCAGCCACCGGACCGGGCAGCGCAAGCAACGCGGCGGGGAGCACCAGGAAACGCACGCCTGTGCGCGGCGTCACATCAGTCGGCCTTGATCCCGGCGGCTTTGACGACCTCGGGCCAGCGCTTGAGTTCGCCCTTGATGAAGGCCTCGAACTGCTGCGGCGTGCCGGCGATGATGTCGGCCGACTGCCCGTCGCTGATCGCGGCGCGCACCGCGGGCGCCTGCAGCACCTGATTGAAGACCGCGTTGACGCGCCTCACCAGCGCCGGGTCCATCCCCGCCGGGCCGACGATGCCGTGCCACACGCTGACGTCGAACCCCGGGATCGTCTGCCCCGCCGGCGGCACCTCGGGCAGCTGGCGCATCGGCCGCATCGCGGCGCCGGCCAGCGCCCGGATCTTGCCCTCGCGCACCTGGCCAAGCGAGGTCGAGACCGTGATGATCGCGGTATCTGCGTCCCCGCGCAGGAGCGAGGTCAGCATCTCCGCCCCCGAGCGGTAGACCACGTTGACCTGGTCGATGCCGGCCCGGCTGTTCAGGTACGACATGAACAGGTGCGTCCAGTTGCCCAGGCCCGCCGAGGCGTAGTTGAACTTGCCCGGCTGCTGCTTGGCCGCCGCGACGAACTCGGCGAGCGTCTTGTAGGGCAGCGTGGAGCGGATCAGCACCACCGCCGGCAGGTTGGCGACGTGGATGATGGGCGTGAACGCGGTGTGCGGGTCGTAGGGCAGCTTGGCGAGGGTATGCGACACCGCGTTGGGGCCGACGTCGGCCAGGAACAGCGTATGGCCGTCGGGCTTCTCGCGCACCACCGACGCCGCGGCGATGGTGCCGCCGGCGCCGGGACGGTTCTCCACCACCAGCGCCTGGCCGTTGGCGAACTGGGCAAAGCCGCTGGCGAGATTGCGCGACAACAGGTCGGCGGCGCCGCCGGCGCCCACCGGCACCACCAGCCGCACCGGGCGTTCGGGCCATTGCGCCGCGGATTGCGCCGCGGCGGGCCCGGCGGCGAGGACCGACAAGGACAGCGCCGCGAGCGCGGCAAGACGGACCGATGGCATCGGGTTCCCCTCTCCAGTGGACTGCGCCGGATTGTGCAGGGGCCGGGGCGGCGGCGCAATAGCGCCGGGCTACATGCTCCTGCGGTACTGCCCCCCGACCTCGAACAGGGCGTGGGTGATCTGCCCGAGCGAGCACACCCGCACCGCCTCCATCAGCACAGCGAACACGTTGTCGTTGTCGATCACCGCCTGCTGCAGGCGCCTGAGCATCGGCCCGGCCTGCGCCGCGTTCTTCGCCTGGAACTCGCCCAGGCGCTTGAGCTGGGACTGCTTCTCCTGCTCGCTGGAGCGGATCAGCTCCAGCCTCGCCGGCACCGGGTCGCCATGGGGATTGCGGAAGGTGTTGACGCCGATGATCGGGTAGGCGCCCGAGTGCTTCAGGTGCTCGTAGTGCATGGACTCTTGCTGGATCTTGCCGCGCTGGTAGCCGGTCTCCATCGCGCCCAGCACGCCGCCCCGCGCGCTGATGGCCTCGAACTCCTTCAGCACCGCCTCCTCCACGAGATCCGTCAGTTCCTCGATGACGAACGAGCCCTGGTTCGGGTTCTCGTTCTTCGCCAGGCCCCACTCGCGGTTGATGATGAGCTGGATCGCCATCGCGCGCCTGACGGACTCCTCGGTGGGCGTGGTGATCGCCTCGTCGTAGGCGTTGGTGTGCAGCGAGTTGGTGTTGTCGTAGGTGGAGACGAGCGCCTGCAGCGTGGTGCGGATGTCGTTGAACGCGATCTCCTGCGCGTGCAGGCTGCGGCCGCTGGTCTGGGAGTGGAACTTGAGCTTCTGGCTGCGCTCGTTGGCGCCATAGCGGTTCTTCATGGCCACCGCCCAGATGCGCCGCGCCACGCGCCCGATCACCGAGTACTCCGGGTCCATGCCGTAGCTGAAGAAGAACGACAGGTTGGGGGAGAACTCGTCGATGTGCATGCCGCGCGCGAGGTAGGCCTCGACGAAGGTGAAGCCGTTCGCCAGCGTGAAGGCGAGCTGGCTGATCGGGTTCGCCCCCGCCTCGGCGATGTGGTAGCCGGAGATGGACACCGAGTAGAAGTTGCGCACCTGGTGGCGGATGAACCAGTCTTGGATGTCGCCCATGACCTTCAGGGAGAACTCGGTGGAGAAGATGCAGGTGTTCTGCCCCTGGTCCTCCTTCAGGATGTCGGCCTGCACCGTGCCGCGCGCGGTGGCGAAGGTCCACTCGCGGATCTTCTCCAGCTCGTCGTCGCTGGGCTGGCGGCCGTTGTCAGCGGCGAACTTCTCCACCTGCTGGTCCAGGGCGGTGTTGAAGAACATCGCCAGCAGGGTGGGGGCCGGGCCATTGATGGTCATGGACACCGAGTTGTCGGGCGCGCACAGGTCGAAGCCCGAATACAGCACCTTCATGTCCTCGAGGGTCGCGATCGAGACCCCGGAATTGCCCACCTTGCCGTAGATGTCCGGCCGCTCGTCGGGGTCAAAGCCGTACAGCGTCACCGAGTCGAACGCGGTCGACAGGCGCTTGGCGGGCATGTCCTTGGACAGCAGGCGCAAGCGCCGGTTGGTGCGGAACGGGTCGCCTTCGCCGGCGAACATGCGCGTCGGATCCTCGTTCTCGCGCTTGAAGGCGAACACGCCCGCAGTGAACGGGAACGAGCCCGGCAGGTTCTCGCGCAGCTGCCAGCGCAGGATTTCGCCCGCATCCTCGAACTTCGGCAGCACCACCTTGCGCACCCGCGTCCCGGAGAGCGACCTGGTGCTGAGCGTGGTGCGCACCTCGCGGTCGCGGATCCTCACCACGTACTCGTCCCCGGAATAGGCCTTGACGGTGTCCGGCCACTGTTCCAGCAGCCTGCGCGAGTGCGCGTCCAGCTTCGCCTCGTGGTCGGCGATCAGGCGATCGAGGTCTTGTGTTCCGGCCAGGCGCTTCGCGGTCCTCAATCCCTGCAGGTCGCGCGCCAGGCGCGACTGCGCGAGGGCGTGCTCGTGGTAGGCGCGCACGCCCTCGGCGATCTCCGCCAGGTAGCGGGCGCGCTTCGGGGGCACCACCGCGTTCACGTTCGAGGACACCGGCGAAGCCGGCCTGGGCAGCTTGCCCGGCTCCAGGCGCAGCCCCTTGTTCCCCAGCGCCGCGGCGAGGCCGTGGTAGAGGGCGGTGACGCCGTCGTCGTTGAAGCGCGAGGCGATGGTGCCGTACACCGGCATCGTATCGGGCGCCGCGGCGAAGCTCTGGCGGTTGCGCTGCACCTGCTTGCGCACGTCGCGCAGCGCGTCCTCGGCGCCCTTGCGGTCGAACTTGTTGATCGCCACCAGGTCGGCAAAGTCGAGCATGTCGATCTTCTCCAGCTGGCTCGCGGCGCCGAACTCCGGGGTCATGACGTAGAGCGAGGCATCCACCAGCGGTACGATCGCGGCGTCGCCCTGGCCGATGCCGGAAGTCTCCACGATCACCAGGTCGAAGCCCGCGGCGCGGCAGGCGGCGATGACCTCGGGCAGGCAGGCCGCGACCTCGGCGCCGGAGGCGCGCGTGGCGAGAGAGCGCATGAACACGTTCGGGTCGTGAATGGCGTTCATGCGGATGCGGTCCCCGAGCAGCGCGCCGCCGGTCTTGCGCCGTGTCGGGTCCACCGACACCACCGCGATCTTCAGGCGGTCGCCCTGGTCGATGCGCAAGCGCCGCACCAGCTCGTCGGTGAGGGAGCTCTTGCCCGCGCCGCCGGTGCCGGTGACCCCCAGCGCCGGGGCTTTCCTCTTCGCCGCCGCGGCGCGGATCGCCTGCACCGTGCCGGCGCCGGCCGTGCCCAGCTCGATGGCGGTGATGAGCTGCGCGAGCGCCCTGCGGTCGCCCGCGAGCAGCCCCCTGGCGTGCGTCGGCGCGTGCGCCGACGGATCGAAGTCGCAGCGCGCCAGCATGTCGTTGATCATGCCCTGCAGGCCCATGCGCTGGCCGTCCTCGGGCGAGTAGATACGCGCCACGCCCGCGGCCTGCAGCTCGGCGATCTCCCCGGCGACGATCACGCCGCCGCCGCCGCCGAATACCTGGATGTGGCCGCCGCCGCGGCTGCGCAGCTCCCCGACCATGTACTTGAAGTACTCCAGGTGGCCGCCCTGGTAGGAGGACACCGCGATGCCCTGCACGTCCTCCTCCAGCGCCGCGGTGACGACGTCGGCCACCGAGCGGTTGTGGCCGAGGTGGATCACCTCCGCGCCCGAGGCCTGCAGGATGCGGCGCATGATGTTGATCGAGGCGTCGTGGCCGTCGAACAGGCTTGCCGCGGTGACGAAGCGGATCTTGTGCTTCGCCTTGTAGGCGAGGCTCTTGGATTCGGACAGGTCGGCCATGGCTCGGGACCCTCTCCTCAGGGGCGCCGGACAGGGTAGTTGACGTTGACGTTAACGTCAACTTCGCCGACGCTCAACGCGGCAGGGGCGCCTTAGCTGCCGCGCTCCGATCGTAGCTCATCGGCCCTGCTCCCGGGACCGGATGCGCCGCGAGAAATCCGGGTCACCCGCCTCGTCGCGCGCCTGCTCGCCGATCTCGGCCTCGCGCTCCAGCTCGGCAAAGGGACGCGTGTTGCCGATCAGGCCGATGCGATAGAAGTACCGCGGCACCAACCCCGACAGCAGGAGCGATGCCGACCACGGCAAGGCGGCCCCGGAGGCCCGCAGGAGCCGCGCCACCTCGGTGGTGCAGTTCGCGAACAGGGTGTTGTAGAAGCGCGGCCGCTTCGCGACCGCGTTCAACTCGCCGACGTACCGGATGAGCAGGCGTCGCCGCACCGCGGGCGACAGGACGAGCCGGTAGCGGTGCACGGTCTCAAGGCGGATGTTGGTGCGCACGCGCACGACGTCGGTCTCGCGCGCGACGATGACGATCAGCTCGAAGGACTTCATGAAGCCGGCCAGGCCCGTCCAGAACTCGTCGGTCTCGCGCCGGGTCTCGATCGAGAAGGCGAGCGGCCCGGCGCCGCGGAACACGAAGCTCACCATCAGGTGCGCGATCCGCCGGTCGCCCCAGGTCGAGGTGAACAGGTCCACCGCCTCGAGCGTATCCATGTCGAACACCGCATCCTCCCAGCGCGGCTCGTACTCGTGCCGGCCGCGCCACTCGAAGGCGCGCAGGTTGCGGATCGTGACGAGGTTGTCCGCAACCTCCCCGGTCCCCTGGCGCGCGTTCTCCTCCACCCACTGCCGCCGCGGCAGCGCGCGGATGGACGCCCACCAGATGGTCCAGAGCACGATCGCCACCGCGAACAGCGCATAGGCGGCGAGCGGCCGCTCGGGCAGCAGCCAGGCCGTCGCGGCCGCGAACGCGATCCAGCCCACGGCCCAGATTGCTGCGTGCCGCGAGCGGCTGAAGTAGAAGTACGCCGCCGCGGAATGCAGCAGGCCGAGGAGGAGGATGCCGAGGCGCGCCCAGAGCATGGCAGTCGAGGTGCCGAATCCGACCTTGCGCTGGACGCCCGGCCGGGATCAATCCCGGTAGGACGGGTCCTTCGCCTCCACCAGCCGCCGCATCGCCGCGAACACGTCCTCGCAGGTGCGCTTCTCGCCCGGGCCGGACTCGCGCACCGTCTGCGCGAACACCTCGGGCCGGATCGGCTGCAGGGGGCCCGCGGCGCTGGAGGCGATCTGCACATCGCAGGCACGCTGCAGCGTCCAGAGCGTCATGAACGCCTCGGCCACCGACGGCCCCCACGCCAGCAGGCCGTGGTTGCGCAGGATCACGGCGCGCTTGGCGCCGACGCTGGCCAGGAGGCGCGTCTTCTCGCCTTCCTCCACCGTGATGCCCTCGAACGCGTGATAGGCCACGCCGCCGTGCAACTGCGCGGCATAGAAGTTGGTGGGCGACAGCCCATCCTTCAGGCAGGCCACCGCCATGCCGGTGGTGGTGTGGGTGTGCATCACGCAGTGCGCCTCGGCGACCTTGCCGTGGATGGCGCTGTGGATGACGAAGCCGGCGCGGTTCACCGGCCAGGGCGATTCGCGCACCGGGTTGCCCTCGATGTCGATCAGCACGAGGTTCGAGGCGGTGATCTCGCTGTAGTGCAGGCCAAAAGGATTGATGAGGAAAAGCGCCGGGTCGGCGCTGCGCGGCCCCGGCACGCGCAACGTGATGTGGTTGAAGATCATCTCGGTCCAGCCGAGATGGTTGAAGATGCGGTAGGCGGCGGCGAGTTCGATGCGCGCCTCGCGTTCCGCCTCGCCGATGGGGAACTCGGCGAGCTTGCGTGCCGCGCCACCCTGCCAGTAGATGGTCATCGCCGTGCCCGGTCCAGGCAAACACCTAGTGTAGCGCCGGCCGGGATAATGGGTTAGCGAAACTCGAAGATCGCGGTCATGAAGGGCGCCCCCCGTCCAGGTGGATGGCGCGCAGGCCGCCGGTGACCGGCCTCAGCGTCTGGCGCGGCCGGCGGTGCCGCTCGAGCAGCCTGAGCCACCCATTGTTGAGCATGCGGGTGTGGAGGTCGATGACGGGGGACATGGGTCCCTATCCCTGTTGGCCTAGGCCAGCGCAGCGGGAATAGTATCGGTTCCTGTGCTTCGCACGCTTTTGCTTGCCCTCGCCTGCCTGCCCGCCCTGGCGCAGGAACCGGCCTTCATCTTGGAGCGCCGGGAAATCGCCGCGCCTTCGGCGTTACCCGCAGCCAGCCTGAAGCTGCGCCTGTCGCTCGCGCTGCTCGAGGACGCGGGCTGGGAGGCGGAGCGCGTCCTCGACGCGGTCCGCGAAGCCATCGCAGTCCTTGCCCAGTGCGACATTGCGCTGGAGGGCGCCGAACTGGTCCGCATTCGCGCGCCGGTTCGTTACCACGATTTCCTGACTCCCCTGTCGCGGCGGCTCGCCGCCGCCGTGCCGCTCGCGCGGCCGGCGATCTGGTTCGTCCGCGACACCGGCCAGCGCCCGGCCTTCGACGCCGAGGCCATCGGCCGCAGCAACAGCCGCACAAGGCCGGAACTGGCAGACACCGTGTGGGTAACGCGCGGCACGCGCGACCTCGGCATCGCGATTGCCCACGAGCTCGCGCACGTGCTCATGGACAGTGGCGAGCACTCAGACGAGCCGGATAACCTGATGCGGGAGGAAACCGCGCCGGGCAGCACGCAGCTCTCGCCCGCGCAGTGCCGGCGCATGCAGGACACCGCGCGCGAAAACGGCCTCTTGCGCTAGCGTCCGCGGCGGATCCACTCCCAAAGCCAGCCCACCGCGTGGAGCGCGCCGAGATCGCAGCGAAAAGGAGCCAAAACCGTCGCCAACGCGGCATCGGAAGAAAGCTGGGGTGCGGTTGATCGAGGCAACGGAGCGTAATGCTATCGGGAATCGGCCGCAGGCCGCGCTTGCCGGGAACCGGCAGCTTCTGCGTCAATCCGGAAATCCTCCTCGCCATGTCCTGCCAATTCAGCTGCCGGCTGACAGTGCCTCCGCGACCAGCCCTCTGGCTAGATCAGTGACGCTCGAACACGACGTAGCCGCCGTCCGACTGGAACAGCAGCGTTTCATAGGGATCCTTGCGCGGGCCCTCCATCCCCGGCGACCCCATGGGCATACCCGGCACCGCGAGCCCGCGGGCACGCGGGCGCTCCCTCAACAGCCTCCGGATATCAGCGGCCGGGACGTGGCCCTCGATCGCGTAGCCGCCGACGGTGGCGGTATGGCAGGAACCCAGGTTCTGCGGCACGCCGAGCTTTGCCCGCTGACCGGGCACATCGTTCACGTCATGCGCTTGGACACGGAACCCGTTCGAGCGCAGGTGAAGAACCCAATCGTTGCAGCAACCGCAGCTCTTGCTCTTGTACACGACAACGGAATCCTGCGCCGCGGAACGCGACTGCGCCAATGCCTGCGTAGCCGGCAGCAGGAGCAGGCAGCCCAGAATCCACGCAACTGAGAGTCGAACCATTTCCACCTCCTTGCAGCTATTTAGGCCACGGACGGGTGCGCCTCTTGACCAGGATCAGCCTTGCCGCGGCCCAGGCCGCGTAACGCAACAGCTCCGCTACCAGCCCGGCCATCCGCGGGGAAAACCAGGATCCGGGAAAGCGGCTTAGTTCCGCAGGCATCGCACAGCCCATGCCGGGACCGGCCTGGTGCTGCTGCACCTGCTGCGGCGACGGCGGCTTGATTTCCCGGTCCTTGATGCCAGCATAGCCCGGGTCGCGACAAGGGCGCACTTCAATTCGCCACTTCGATCCGGGTCACGGTGAACGCCCCGCCCAGCTTCTGCGCTTCGAACTTCACCTTGTCGCCCGCTTTCACCTGCGCCAGCAGCGCCGGATCCTTGACCTGGAACACCATGGTCATCGGCGGCATGTATGACATGGGCCGGTTGGAGTGGTTCCCTGGCTTAACCCGTCACGCGCCCGGTTTCCGCGCCCCAGCCAGGTCGTCC
>Ga0194110_10001778_pt1 | contig 27588 bp, 19 predicted proteins | sample TA2Kig1200mmetaG_FD_146192 | JGI IMG/M metagenome (GOLD analysis project Ga0194110, IMG submission 146192) | Freshwater microbial communities from Lake Tanganyika, Tanzania - TA2015032 Kigoma Deep Cast 1200m | ecosystem: Environmental > Aquatic > Freshwater > Lake | place: Tanzania: Lake...
CGCCCGCGCGCAGATCGAGCTTGCTCAGGAGGTCGCCCTCGTAGATCCCGTTCACGTTGGCGATCCCGTCGAGGTAGTAGACCTGCAGGACGCCGACAGGGTGCTGGAGCGCGCACCACTCGCCCTTCCCGCGCGAGAAGTGGGAGATGAACCCGCGCGCGCCGGCGAGATGGAGCAGGCCGAAGACCCCGTCGATCTTCGCGTCCTCGCTCAGCGCCCACCAGAAGGAGGCGGTGAACGGCCGATGCGGCGAGAAGGCCTCGCTGTTGAGGTGCAGGCCGGTGTCCTGCGGGCCGAGGGCGCAGCGTCCGCGGAAGCCGGTCGGCTGGAGTTCAAGCGCGTTCGGTACGGCGCCGGTTACGTTCACCTCCGGCGCGCCATCCGGGGAGTCGAAGGACTGATAGTAGATCAGCCTATCCTCGAAGGCGGGCGGCAGGGAGACGGTCGGCACCAGTTCGGTGAACGCCGGCGTCGTGCGGACCGGGTCGGCGGCGGCCGATAGCCCCAAGGCGAGAAGTATGGCAGGCATCATCTCACCTCCGGCGCGATCCGCAGCTCGCGGACGTCGTGCTTCTTGAGCGGGAAGGAGACCGTGTTGCCCTGCACGGGCAGCGTCTCGCCACCCACAACATCGGTCACGATGTAGGTCCCCGCGAACCCGAGCGCGACCGGGTCGATGGTGAGCTTCGCGGTGACGTCCGACTCGGCGTAGCTCGTGACTCCCACGAGCGCCTGCTTGCCCTTCAGCGAGTAGACGATCGTCGGTAGGTCCGGGCTGTCCGCGACGACGGGCTGCGGGCGCTCGTCCCAGCAGCGGTAGACCTCCACGCCCGGCGTGTCGAGCAGCTGGTGGATCGGCTTGAACAGGGGCTCCCACACGTCCTGGCGGCCCCAGCAGTCCAGCTCGTGCACGAGGCAGACGCCGGCGAAGGTGCGTTGGGTCCAAGGGTCGTCGGCGAGGTTCCCGTGGTCGCCGAGGAGCACCGGCCACGTGCCGGCGAGTTCGCCGTTGGAGACGAGCAGAATGTACTCGCGCGGGAAGCGGTACTGTACGTCACCCTCGGAGTACTTCCACTCCCAATCGTACTGGACGGTGCAGAAGGAAAGGAGCGGGAGAATGTCCGTCGAGGTCATGTGGGCCATGGTGATGGGCGTCATGCCGCGCTCGCTCATGTACTGGAACGTGCGCTTGGCCAACTCGCGGAGGCCCCAGAGGCCGCTCGAGGGCACGACAGAGCCGTCGGGGCGCGGGTAGGCGCCGGTCGTGACCGTGTTGTAGGAGCCCGCGAAGAACCAGTTGTCCCAGTAGACGCCCTGACTGCCGGCGACGTCGAAGGCCTTGCCGTACCAGTGGAGCGCGTGGTCGATGTACGAATCGGTGGGCACGATCTTGATCTCCCAGATGCCGTTGCCCGGGCCGACCGTACGGTAGTCGGTCATGCCCCACTCGTCCTGGAAGGTCTGGAACTCGTCGGCCAACTGGAAGCTCGCGCGGTTGTAGTACAGCACCATCTTCATCCCATTGCGCGCGCGGAGGTTGTAGCGGACATGGCGCTCCCAGCTCTCCACACGGTCAGGTCCGTAGGGCTCGAAGTAGGGTCGCCCGCGGTCGATGGTCCTCTGCACGTCTTCGTCCGAGAGCTGCTCCGCGTTGCCACGCTTGAGCATCTCCCACAGGTATAGGTCCTTGTGTGCGGGATACACGGACCCGCAGTCGCCCAGGGCGAACCAGTTTATGTCGGTGCCCAGGAGCGTGTACCGATCGCGAACCCACCGGTACCGCCAGTCGCCCAGCCTCGGCTTCACTGGCGCCGCCTGCAAGCCGAAGGTGATCGTGCGGGGCGCGGTGACCTCCAGGGGCTTGTTGATGAGGCTGACGCTCAGGGACACGTCCTCGCCTGACTCCACGACCGCATTCGGCGTGCTCGGGTCCCACGACCAGCCGCGGTCGTTCTCGGCGAACCATGCCAACCCGCGCTTCGGCGTGCCGACGAAGAGGTAGCTGCAGAAGTTGCGCGGCAGGTCGTTCACCGCGACCTTCGTGCTGTCCCAGCGCTCGCCGGGCTTCGGCACGGCCTCGTAGATCGTGTTGCGGATGCCGTCGCCCATCGCGTGGAAGAGCGTTGCCTCCTCGCGACGGAGGGGAATGCTGAGGACCAGGCCTTCCACCTTGTGCCCGGGGTTGGGTTGCAGCTCCAGATCGACTCGCATCATCCCGTCATAGTCCCAGGTGCACGTCACGCTCGCGCTCAGGCCCTCTCCGCTGAGTGTCGTCTTGGCGAGGGCCTCGTTGCCCTCGGTCTTCGTGAAGCGCAGCGGCCCGCTCTTCAGCGTGACGTCTCGTCCATCGACCCGCGCGACGAAGCTCATCGGGCGCGCCAGCAGCGGCTGGCCGGCGGCGGTCACCTGATCCCAAAGGCCCTGGTCGTTCATCGTGTGCTCACGCAGCACCGTCGAGACGCGCTTGCCCTGCACCTGGATCGGGGTGAATGGCGGGTAGACCTTGGCGCTCGTGCCGAGGCCCTTGCGTTCCCACTCGTAGACCGTGCGCTCGAAGGGCTTCACCAGCTCCCCGGGCGGGACGTTCTCGCCCTCGGCGCGCATCGCGATCTCATAGCTCCCGTTCAAAGGAGGCAGGTCGAAGGTCTGCTCCTGCCGACCGTTGACGAACTCCCCGAAGGCGACGGTCTTCACCGGTTCGGCGGCGCCCTTCTTGCGGATGGTGCACACGAGACGCCTCAGTCTCGCCTCGGGGCTGAGGTTCGACACGTCCGCCAGCACGCGCATTCGGTTCAGGTACGGGTAGTAGCCAAACTGGAAGTCGATCGGCAGCACTTCGGGCTTCGCGGTCGTCCACTTCCAGGGCTCGCCGCGCTGCCACGCGTAGGAGCGCTCGTACAGGACCGTCTGGCCGTCGGCTGACATGACGCGCGCGTTGAGGGTGAAGCGCTTGGTCGAGGCGTCGCTCGTCTTCAGGGCAACCGCCTTCGTCTCGCCGGGCGCGAGCGTCAGCGTCTCGGAGGCCGCGAGTTCGGGCATCACGTCGCGGGTGACCCTCAGGTCAGCCTTCACCTCCGCCGGTTGGGCGCCCGGGTTGGTGACGAGCAGTTGCGTATCGATCTCGCCGAGGAACGGGTCGCCAGAGGTCTCGTGGCGGATCGGGAGGGCGTCCTTGGCGAAGGTGAAGCGGATGCCCTCGGGCGCGTACGGGCCGCCGCCGGTCGAGCTGAACGCCCACGGGTTCTTCCAGTTGCGGCACAGGTTGATTCCCCACGCGCCCTGATCGGCGGTTCGGCCGGGCGCGATTCCCGCGATGGGGACCGCGACCTCGCTCTGCCACTCGCCCTCGTGGAAGCCGTTGGCGACCTGCCAGTCGCCGCGCCAGGCAGGCTCGTCCTTCTCGTTGCCGCGCGGGTGGACGTCCCAGCCGCAGCGCCCCGCCGGGTTCGCGAGCATCTGGTACGTCCTCCCATGGTCGCTGCCGGGCGTGGGGTCGATCCAGACCTCGACGGAGTCGTCATACACGATCTTCACGGTGTCCACCGCGACCTGCGCCACCAACACGCCTTCATCCGGGAGCTGCGAGCGGAAGGCGAAGTAGAGCGTGCTCTCGGTCGCGCCCACGTAGGCGCGAACCCGCCGGCGTTCGAGCTGCCCGCTGAAGGCGAACCCGTCGAAGCCGGCCGAGAGCCGCCACTCATCCGGCTGCACCTGTCCGTCGATCGTCGGTGCGTGCGCCATGAGTGGCACGCGGTACTCCGCCGCGTGAGCCGGGCACAGTGCTCCCATGAGACCCAGAGTCGCGATCACGAGGGTCGTCCTCCGTTGTCAGGGCCTACCGGGTCGAGCCCGCGCCCATGTTCTGCAGGATCACGCCCAGGATGCGCAGCTTCTTCTCGGCATTGGCCTTCACCGGCTCGTCGGCCATGAACTTGAGCTGATTCAGGAACAGGCCGCCCTTGCCCTGCGGGAAGGCGACCAGTCCGCCCACGCTGTCGAGGAAGACGGCGCCCTTGGGCGGCTCGGCGCGAAGGAACTGCACGTTGTCGATGCCCACCAGGCGTTGAGGCACGCCGCTGCGCTCGCGCCAGGAACGGATCTGCAGCGTGATCGTGCGCTCCACACGCCGCGGCTGCGGGAGCTTCACCGTGGTCGGATCGGCGGAGTCCGGAAGCACCGCACCGACCTTCGTCGCCTCGTCGCCATCGAAGATGAGTTCGAGGTCCTGGATGGTCCAGTAGGCCTCGTTGTTCCAGACCCTCACTTCAGCGATGGTCTCGGGTCGGCGGAGAGTGAACGTGAGCGGCTCGGCGCCGGCTTCGGGCACCCAGATCTGGCGGATGTAGCGCCAGAAGTCGCTGCTCAGCATCCCGTTGACGAAGTTGTACGGGTCCTTGTCGTCCTTGGTGGGCTGATAGACGAACGGGTCTTCCGGGCCGCCGGGCATCTGGCAGAAGGGCGCGATGTCGGCGCCGTCGATCACGTAGGTGTACACATCCCCCGACTGCCAGTACTGCCCGCGCCAGGCGGCGATGGCCTCAGCCGTGTACATCGACAGGTCGCGGTTGCCCAGCGTCGCGGCGAGCGCGTAGTTCGGGCTCTCCAGCGTCACGCGCTCGATGCGGGAGGGCCGCAGGAGGTGGTCCCCCTTCACGAGCCCGTTGAACGCGTCCATCCCGTCGCGGTCCAGGCCGCACAGCATGACCCACCCGCCGGCCGCCGTGAAGGCGCTCACCTTTGCGCTCGCAGCGTCCAGAGCCGCGAGGTTCTGGGCCGTGGCGTGGACGACGGCAACGCGATGTTGCTTCGGGTCGAGGGCCTGGTCGAGGGTGCCGGCCTCCGCTGTCAGGACGCCGGTGTCCTTGACCTTCTGCGTCAGGAGGGCGTTGCCGGGAGCGTAGACCGCCACGACTCCCGTCGCGGGCCTGTAGTCTGCGTAGACCTCGATCAGGTTGCGCAGGAGCGCGTCGGCCGCCGGGTCGAGGCCCAGCTTGGCTCCCACACGAAGCTGGCAGAGCAGGATGACGCCCCGGCCGCACGGCAGCTCGATCAGCGGAGATAGCTTCAGCAACTCCCCGCACTCGGCCAGCGCCCGCCCCCCTTGGAGGGGCTTCTCGTAGGCGTTCTTGTAGGTTGGGTGATCGCCCGCCCAGTCGATGAGGTCGTCCTTGCCCAGATCGCCGAACAGCGGCGTTCCGAGGGCCTTGGGGTGAGCGTACCCGCCGTAGTGGGTGGTGCTCGTCAGGGGCGCAGGCAGGTTGGCGCCGCCGACGGGGTTCTCTTGCTCCAATACGACGACACTCCCGCCCTGTGTCGCGAAGGTCAGCAGGTCCTGCCCGCCGGCCTCGTCCGCGGTCAGCGTGTCCGGGCCGATCAGCAACAAGCCGCGCCTGCCCTGCGCTTCGGCGAGTGACGCGATTCTCTGGACCCCAGCATCGCTGAGGAAGCCGTCCAGGCGCCCGGAGCGATCGAGCAGGAGCACGGGTGCCTTCGCCTTGAGTCCCTTCACCTCCGGCATCGCGGGGACCGAACGTGCGTCCACGTAGTCCTGCGCCCCCGGCTGCGTCGCCTTCAGCGTCAGCGTGCCCTCGCGGCGCTCCGTTACGACAGGGGGCGTGATAGCGAGGGTCTGCTCCTGGCCGAAGCCCGGCTTGATGCTCAACGTGTGCTTCTCGCCGGCGATGCGCTTGCCGCCGAGGTCGTAGGTCCACTCGAAGGTGACGGGCGCATCGCTGAGGGTGTCGTTCATCACCTTCACGAGGACCTGGGTCTGCCGGCCGCCGTACAGGCGGTACGTCTGCTTGCGCGGGATGACACACAGGTCGCTGAAGACCTGCCGCCCGTCCTCGTACCGGGCGAGGTTGTCCCACGGGAAGAAGCCCGCGATGCCGGCCCAGCGGAACCCGCCGTAGCACATGCGCACGAAGCGGGCTTTGGCGCGCTTGGCGTCGTCGGCGCTGCGGAAGGCCTCGTCGCCGAGGGCGTAGGAGCCGAGTTCGAGTTCCGCCGCGTAGAGGCTCTCGCCCGGCATCCAGGGCTTGTCCCGCTTCCAGGGCCAGCCGCTCACCTTCGGCGTCAGCCGGTCGAGCGTGTAAGCGTTCTCCGGATACCAGTCCACCTCGCCCTCAGGGTAGTGCGGGCAGTTGATCTCCAGGCGCCCGCTCAGGTCGCCCGCGCCGCCCACAGTGAACGGACGCGTCGGATCGACCTTGCGGGCCGCTTCGATCGCGTCGGCCATTAGGGCCTCGATCGCCGGCAGGTGGCCGCCGTAGAGGTTCATGCCGGTGATGTAGACCAGCTCGTTCTCGGCCTGGTAGAAGATGACGGATGGGTGGTTGCGGTAGGCCTTGGCAAGCTGGGTCAGGTGCCGCTCGAAGCCCTCCCAAACCGGCGCGTTCGGGACGAAGACGTCCCTTCCGTTCGCGTCCCTCTCACCGCGGCCCAGCACGCGGTTGATGAACATGCCGTCGATCATCGAGCAGAGCCGCCCGGCGATTCCGTTGCGGTCGTAGAACTCCAGTTGGTCCTCGCGGCACGGGAGCACGCGTGAGATCGACAGATCGGTCGAGAAGCGGATGCAACGGTCCTTCTCGGCGCGCCAGCGGGCGGCCCAGTCCTCGGCGGACGACGGTCGGCCCTCGACATCCACCCAGTTCCAGAAGTTCCGCCGCACCCCGTTGATCAGGATGCCTGTGCCGTCGATGGTCACCTCGCGGAAGCCGAACAGCTCCTCCTGGATATCCACTGGCTTCCCGGCCTCGCTGATCGTCGTGCGGAGGCGATAGAGGTCCGGGTTGGGGACCGGCCACCAGAGCTTCGGGTCCGCCCAGTCGCCGGAGACTGTGGCTGTGGTGGTGGCGTTAGCCGGAACGGTGACGTCGATCGGCCCGAAGGCCTTCTCGACCTGGCCGGTCTTCTCGTTGACGGCCTCGCAGGCGACCTGCAGCTTCCGCTCCGCGGCGCTGGTGTTGCGGACGGCGATGTCGGCCTCGAGGCGGTGCTTCGCGACAGAGGGCTTGGCGAACACATCCTCCGCATACGCGGGGCCGACCGAGACCAGCGTGACGGGATTGACGATGCCGTAGTCGATCCCGTCGCCGTCGCCCTTCGTACTCGGGTAGATCGGCTCGATGAAGTAGACCCAGTCCTGGCGGCTGCGCGGGCGGTTGCGGTAGCGGTCGAGGTCCTTCTCCTGGCCGTAGTTCGCGACATCGACCGCGTAGTATGGGCCCTTGATCGCTATGGCCAGTTCGTTGACCTGGCCCGGCCTGATGTAGGGGGTGACATCGAGGTCCCACGGGACCCACACGCCGCGGTGCGTCCCGGCGAGTTGGCCATTCACGAAGACGCTCGCGAGCCAGTTGGTGCCCGAGAAGTGGAGCTTGAACCCGCGTCCGGCGTGTTCGCGCGGCACGTTGACCGCCGTGCGGTAGATCACCCGATGCGCGAAGACGGTCTCGTCCTTGTTCCAGAGAGACGAAGGCACGCGGATGTCCATCCAGCGGAGGGGATACTCGTCTGGCGTGGGCAGCGCCTGCACGGGCTCCGTCGCGCCGACGTCCATGTCCGGATCGTCCCAGCGCGCGACCTGCCAGGTGCCCGTGAGCTTCACCTGGGTGCGCGCGACGCCGTTGGTCGGGGGCAGCGCGAACACGGGCCGTGCCGCCACCACATCGGCGAAGGCCTCGTAGGTCTCGCCCGGCTTGAGCTTGCCCTCAGGCACGAAGTGCCCCAGCGTGAGCGCGAAGCAGTCCAGGCACATGAGCATCCGCCCGTCGTTGCCCGGCTCGCGGTAGCGAATCTGCAGCGTCGCCCGCCCCGCAGGAAGCGCCACGTCGCTGAGCTTCAGCCAGGCGATCTCGTTCCACTCAGCCAGCTCCATCACGTTCGTCGTCTGGACCTCAGGCCCGCTGCGGGTCCACTCGCCCTCGTTGAGGCGCCACTCCAACGGCGCCCGTACCCACTCCATGCCCACGCGCGCCCACAATTCGTATTGGCCGGCCTGTGGGACATCCAGGGCATACGCGAGCACAAAGCCGCCCTCGGGGACGGCCCCCGCCACCTGCTCCTTACTGAAAGACTGCCGATACCACTGGCCGCCCGACAGCAGGTTCGCCTTGCCGAAGGCCTCGGCCTGGAAGCCAGGCGCCGGAGCCAGCGGCGTCTCTGCCTCGACCCACACGTAGGTCGTCGGCTCGGCACCAAGGGCGCCTCCGAACGTACAGAGCGCGGGGAGCAGAAGTGCAACCGGCAGGACGAGAACGAAGAGGGTACGGGAGTAGCCCACCGGGAACCCCTTTCTGCGTGCCGAGGGTGGGGGAGGCACGCCGGCAGCGGGTTCGACGGCCTGCAGGGGAATCACTTCCTGGGGTGAGCACCGACACCGGGCCCGACGAGAGGCGGCTCGCCGGGCCCGGTGGTCTGTAGCTATCCGCCGGGATCAGGCCGGCACGTCACCCAGCCTCACGCGCACCTCTTCACGCTTGCCGGCACGCACGACGTCCAGGTCCAACTCGTCGCCCGGGCGGTGGTTGGCGACCGCCTGCTGCAGCGACCAGCTGTCCTTCACCGCCTCGCCGTTCACGCTCACGATCACGTCCTCCTCGCGCAGGCCCCCCGCCTTCGCGGGACTGTCATCGCGCATCGTCTCGACCAGCGCCCCACCCTCGGACACCTTGTAGGCGTCGCGCAGGTTCTCGTCCAGGTCGCGGATCGTGATGCCCAGCCAGCCGCGCACGATCTTGCCCTCGGCCTTCAGCTTGGGGATCACCTGCTCCACGGTCGCCGCGGGAATGGCGAAGCCGATGCCGACGTTCCCCGGCGCGCCGCCGGACAGGATCGCGACGTTCACGCCGATGACGCGGCCCTGCAGATCGACCAGCGGTCCCCCACTGTTGCCGGGGCTGATCGAGGCGTCGGTCTGGATGATGTCGCCCATCTGAAAGCGCGGGTCGCCCGAGCCCAACATGCGGCCCTTGGCGCTCACGACGCCCACGGTGACCGTCTGCTCCAGCTCGAAGGGCGAACCCACCGCCATGACCCACTCCCCGACCTTGAGCGCGCGCGAATCGCCCACGCCCAGCGTCGGGAGCTTGCGCCCAGCGTCGATCTTGAGTAAGGCCAGCTCAGTGCGGGGATCGGTGCCGATCAGCTTCGCCTCGTGCTGACGGTCGTCGCCCTCGCGGTCATAGAGTCTCACGCGGATGTCGGTCGCGTCCTTGACAACGTGGGCGTTCGTGACGATGTACCCGTCCTCGCTGTAGACCCAGCCCGAGCCCAGGCCTGCGTTGGGCATCGGCGCCATCGGCCCGCCGCCGGGCGGCCCGAACTGCCGGAAGAACGGCTGGAGTTCCTCAGGGACCTCAGCCTGCGACTGCTCCTTGGGGACGCTCTTCGTGAAGATGCTGACGACCGCCGGCTTCGTCTCGGCGGCAACCTGGGGGAACGTGCGGTCTAGCTGCATGATGTTGGTGGTCGGTCCTGTCTCGGGCATCGCCGCCCTCGCCTGATAGCCGTACATCACCAGCAGGGCCGCCAGTATCCCGACTGCCATGCTCAACAGCACGATCAAGGTGTGACTGTGCGTATGTGCCTCTCGGACCTTCATCTGGTTCGCCTCCGAAAGCGGAACGCGGCCTCCGGTGCGGGCTGGCCGCGCTCTGATTCTCCCTCCCCTTTCTCCTATTGACGACAACGCATACCGAATTGTTCAATTGGTGCGCGCCCAGTCTGGGGAGGGCGGCCTCCTGGCGTACCTGCGCTAGGGGCTGACCGAACATCGGTCGCCCGGAAGCCGTCTAACGCGCGTGGGGCCGCACACCGAGGGAGGGTCTGCGGGAGGGCCGGAGATGGAAGCCGCTGCCGCTCTGGAGACGCCGGTGGGGGTGGCCGAGAAGCCGTCGGCCGCGGAGCCGAGCGTCGGCCGGATCGTGTCGCTGGACGTGTTCCGTGGCGTGACGATCCTGGGGATGCTGCTGGTCAACAACATCGCCCTGGATACCGCCACTCCGAAGCAACTGCTGCACGCAGGCTGGAACGAGGGGCTTCACTTCGCGGACCTCGTCTTCCCCTGGTTTCTGCTGCTCGTCGGCCTGTCGATCCCGCTGTCAGCCGCTTCGAGTCAGCGCAAGGGTGTGCCGGCGTGGAAGTACGACCTGCGCGTGCTCGGGCGGGGCGTCGCCCTGTTCCTCTTGGGTTGCCTGATCGATTCCAGCTTCGCCCACCGTCCGACCTTCGGGCTGGGCGTGCTGCAGATCATCGGGATGGCATACGTCGTCGGCGCCCTGCTGTTCGGCCTTGCACCCCTGCGGCGGGGGCTGATCGCCGGCGTGCTGCTGGTTGGCTACTGGGCGGCCATTCGGTTTGTGCCGCTGCCGAACGTCGGGGCAGGCGTGTTCACTGAGTTGCAGAACCTCCTGGCCCACCTCAACAGCAACTACCTCCAGCCGGTCCACCTCCGAGGTCTGCTGTCCGTGATCCCGACGGCCGCTCTCGTGCTGATTGGCACACTGTTCGGGGAGATGATCCGGGACGAGCACGTCCCTGCCAACCGCAAGGTCGCCGCACTGCTGCTGGGAGGCCTGGGGCTCGGCGTCGTGGGATGGGTGTGGAACCTGGACCTGCCCTTCAACAAGCCTTACTGGACGAGTTCGTATGTGCTCTTCGCGGCAGGTTGCGGACTGGGGCTGACCGGCGTGCTGTACCTGGTCACCGATCTCGTGGGTTGGAGGAAGTGGGGGTTCCCGTTCACGGTACTTGGCGCCAACGCCATCGTCGCGTACGTGGCCCCCATCCTGACGAAGGCGCTGATCCTGCAGCCCTGGCACTGGAAGATGGCGGACGGCTCTCTGAGGAGCCTACAAGACGCGTTCCTCCAGTTCTGCGTCGATCACGCAGGGCGCATCCCCGGCGGGTGGCTCTACACCTGGCTCTACATCGCGGTCTGGTGGGTCGTCCTGCTGGTGCTATACCGAAAGCGGATCTTCGTGCGCGTCTGAGAGAGATGGGAAGTGCCGCCAGGAAGAAGGGGCTGGAGTTCGCGACCGTAGACGAGATGCTCGACCCGCGCCGGGCGGCAGTGAGAAGTGCGAAGTGAGACGCGACACAGGCGGAGGGACCGGGTCAGTCCGTCGCGAACACTCGTCTGGGGCCGTCCATCGGACGGCTCCGGGGCCCTATGCACTATCAGTGAGGTGATCGGCGATGGCACGAAACGAGTTCTCGCGGCGGGAGTTCGTTCACACGGCAATCGGCGCGGGCGTGGGTCTGGGGGCTTCGGCCCTCGTGGGCGTACACGCGCAAGCGAACCGGACCGTGAAGATCGGGCTCATCGGTTGCGGAGGTCGCGGTCAGGGCGCGGCCCAGGGGGCGCTGGACGCGGCCAAGGTCATGGGCCTCACCGTGCAGATCGTGGCGGTGGCCGACTACTTCAAGGACCGCGCCGTGGGGGCGGGCCAGCGGTTCGGCGTGCCGCCAGAACGCTGCTTCGGAGGGGCGAATGGGTACAAGGATCTACTGCAGACCGACGCTGAAGCCGTCCTGATGGCCGAGCCTCCGCTCTTCCGGCCGCCGCATCTGGAGGCAGCCATCGCAGCCGGCAAGCACGCGTTCATCGAGAAGCCCGTGGCCGTGGACCCGCCCGGTTGTCGGCGCGTGATTGCAGCGGGCGAGGAGGCGAAGCGCAAGGGCCTGGTCGTCATCTCAGGCACCGAAATGCGGCACGAATGGCCCTACATCAACACCCACCAGGCCGTCGCCGTCGAGGGGGCGCTGGGCAAGCTACACGGCGGCCGGGTGTCCTTCTGCATCGGGCACATGTTCCGTGATCGCCCGATCGAGCCGAAGACCGCCGACGATCTGGTTGCCAGCTGGCAGAACTGGCTCTGTCTCTCCGGTGACCACTTGGTGGAGCAGCACGTGCACAACATCGACATCGCGAACTGGTTCTGCGGCAAGCCGCCGGTGAGCGCCGTGGGCTTCGGAGGCCGGGCCCGTCGCAACGCCGGCGACATGTACGACTTCTTCAGCGTGGACTACGACTACGGCGACGGCGTTCACATCCACTCCATGTGCCGCCAGGTGAACGGCTGCTGGAACTGGGTGGGGCATGACTTCGTGTACGAGAAGGGCCACACGAATGGGGCCGACGGGCCCGCGCCGCAGCAGTCGCCGATCCCAGCCGACCTCCCGCAGGGCGAGGCCAGCCACATCCAGGAGCAGATCGACCTGCTCTACCACATCACCAAGGGCCAGCCCACAGACCAAGCGCGGGCGGTCACGGAGTCCACGGCAACGGCGGTCATGGGGCGCATCGCGGCCTACACGGGGCAGCAGGTCCTGTGGGATGAGATCATGGGCGACCCGAACCGCAAGCCCGAGCTGTACAACCTCACCCTCAAGCCCACCGCCGAGGACTTCGAGAACGGAACGGTGGGGATTCCGCAGGAGAACGTCCTGCCACGGGCGGGCAGTTGAGGAGCCCTCACGCCGTCGGCGCCGGCGGGTGACGCCAGATCAGCTCCCGCAGCTTCTCGTAGAAGTAGCGGTAGCTGTCCCACGACACATCCGGCGGGATGAAGTGGTCCACGGCCGGCAGGTAGCGGCCCTGCTCCAGTATCCACGGGACCTTCTCCAGCTCCCGGTCCATCGCGGCGCGGTCGTGGGCGAGGACGGCCTTGTTCAGCCCGCCGACCATCTGCAGCGTCGGGTACTGCCGGCGCACCTCGGTGATGTCGAGCCCCATCTGCGTCTCCCACGGGAAGACCAGCGTCACTCCGCCCTCCAGCCACAGCGGCACGAGTTGCCGCACATCACCGTCGCTATCGACCATGATGATGTCCACCCCCGCCTCGCGCAGCGCGGCCGTCAGGCGCTTGTACCGAGGCAGCAGGAACTGCCGGAAGGCCGCCGGGCTGATGAGCGGGCCCGTCTTGAAGCACATGTCCTCCCAGACGAAGAAGTAGTCCAGCGGCGCCTCGCGATGGACGCGGGTGTAGAGTGCGATCCACAGGTCACAAAGCGTATCGAGCATCTCCTCCAGCAGCTCGGGATCGTCATGCAGCATGAAGGCCAGGTTCTCGTAGCCGATCAGCTGCCGCGGACCGCCGAAGAAGCCGATGGGCAGGTCACCGACGAGCACCGGATCGCTGCTCGCCCGGCTCGCTCGGCAGACGTCCTCCCAGTTCGCGGGAAGGCGGCCGGGCGTGTCGGGATCGAAGCGCCACTTCACGGCCTCCCAATCCGCGCGATGCGCCACGGGGAAGGAGAGAAACGTGGGCATCGAGCCCTGGTCCTTCCGCTCCTCCTGCTTCACGCCGAAGTGGTCGATGATGACGCGCTTCTCGTCGCTCTCCTCCAGCACGCGCCACTCGAACGCGGGGCACAAGAAGCCGTTCACCGGTAGCTGATACCCCCGATGGCCCTCAAAGCCGACGATCTCCGCGATCGTCTGCCAGGTCGCGTCCTCGGCCAGGCCCTCGGTCTTCCAGCGATCGATCGTCGCGCCCCACGGGCCGAAGATCGAGAAGAACGGCGCGCGGTCCACCGGCTCCCCGCGCATCAGTCGCACGTAACGCTCACGGTTGGTCATCGAACACCACCCAGACCACGGAACAGACGGATTACACGGAAGGGGACGGCGCGGCGTTTCGCCGACGCAGGACAGGCGGCCTCCGCCTGCGAACCATCCGCGCATGACTCGCAGAGGGCTCCTCATCGTCAACACAGGGAACGGCAAGGGCAAGACGACCGCGGCGCTGGGGCTGGCGTTCCGCGCGCTGGGGCATGGGCTGCGGGTGTGCATGATCCAGTTCATCAAGGGCAAGTGGAACTACGGGGAACTCAAGGCGGCGAGGCGGTTCGAGGACCTGATGGAGATCCACACGCTCGGGGCGGGCTTCACGTGGGAATCGGAGAACCTGGGGCGCGACACCCGGATCGCCCGCGAGGCCTGGGACTTCGCCAAGCAGACCATCGCCCAGGCGCGCCACGACCTCATCATCCTCGATGAGCTGACCTACCTGATCGCGTACGGGATGATCGACGAGGCGGAGGTCGTGGGGGTGTTGAAGGCCCGACCGAAGGCCATCCACGTCGTGGTAACCGGCCGCAATGCCTCTCCGGGGCTGATCGAGGCCGCCGACCTGGCGACCGACATGCAGTCCGTCAAGCACCCCTTCGACGACGGCCTGGAGGCGCAGCGGGGCATCGAGTACTAGGCACCTTGGGCGTGTCGGAGGAGGTCACCGGGCCTCTGTTGGCCAACTCTGTCATCCAGGGCACTTGCACAACGTCAAGCAACTTCGGGGACAGCCAACGGAACCCGGTGCGGCTGGGTTCCGTCGCTGGTCCCCGTGTTCTGCACCCACTCAGGAGGGACCACCGATGGCCTTGAAGGTTGGTATCGTTGGCATGCGTGGGATCGGCATGGCGCATGCGGACGCACACCAGAGCGACGAGTTGTCGGAGCTGGTGGCGGTCTGTGACGTGATCAAGCAGCGCGCGGACGAGGGCGCCGAGAAGTACGGCGTGAAGGCATACTACACCGTCGCGGACATGCTCGATGGCGAGCCCGATCTGCAGATCGTGGACGTCTGCACGGGCGGGATGGAGAACGGGAGCTGGCATTACGAGCCTACGATGGAGGCCATCGGGGCGGGCAAGCACGTGCTGGTGGAGAAGCCGCTCTCCAACGACATCGAGGAAGCGCGGGAGATGGTGGCCTTTGCGACCGACGAGGACGTGTACTTGGGCTGCAATCTGAACCACTACTTCACCGAGGTCGCCGCGCGGGCCAAGCAGTATGTGGACGAGGGCGACATCGGCGAGCAGATCTACTGCTTACACAAGATGGGCTTCTCCGGCGGCGAGCCGGAGGGCTACAAGGCCCCGCAGGCCGCGCGCGTCAAGGGCTTCCCGTGGTTCCACGCCAAGGCGTTCTTAGCGCACCCATTCAGCTGCATGAGGTACTTCTGCGGCGACATCACGCACGTGCAGGCTTTCTGCAATCGGCCCGGCTTTCGCAAGCGCGTTGAGGAACTGCTCGTCTCCACGCTGAGCATCCACGTGCGTTTCGAGAACGACTGCGTGGGCTACCTGATCAGCCAGCGCGGCGATGCGGCGTACGGCCTGGGCGGCTGGTGGAGCCTGGAGCTCGCGGGCACCAAGGGCACCTTCTGCATCGAGAACTGCATCGAGAAGCTGACCTACTGGCGCGCCCCGAGCGCCCCGCCCCGGCCGGAGAAGCTCGACACCGGCAAGATCGAGGGGCCGGAGATCATGGACACGGGCATCGCCGACTTCGGAGCGACCTTCCCGCGCCGCATCCACGCCTTCCTGGAAGACGTGACTAACGGCGTGCCCAAGGAGCAGCTGCGCGGTTCGGGCCGCGATGCGCTCGCGACGCTGGAGTACACGTGGGCGGTGATCGACAGCTACGAGAACGGCGGCGAGATCGTGCGCCCGAACCCGATCCCAATCCTGAAGGGCGACCCGCTGACGCAGAACGACTAGCCCTCACCCCTTCCCCTCTCCCATTGGGAGAGGGGCGAAGGGGTGAGGGGATCAGGAGCCACACCATGAAGCTCGGAGCGAACTCAGTACTGTTCGGCGGTCACTCGATGGAGACCGCCTTCAAGTGCATCGCGACGGCAGGTTACGACGGCATCGAGCTGTCGGCGATCGACGGCATGAGCGAGCATCTCGTGCTGGACCGGTGGGAGGAACTCGCGCCGGAGATCAAGCGGCTGTCGCAGGAGTACGGTCTGGAGCTGCTGGCGATGGAGCAGCCGTCGCAGGACCCTGAACGCATGGACTTGGCCTTCCAGGCCGCCGTCGAGATCGGCATCCCGATCGTGAACTGCGGCCCGGGCGGCAAGAGCGACGACGAGGAGGCCTGGCCGCAGGTCATCGACTCCCTCGGCAACCTCGCGACGCTCGCCGAGAAGTACGGCGTCACGCTCTGCGTGAAGGCGCACGTCGGCGGGAGCATCTACAACACGCCGACCACGCTGCGCGCCATGCTGGAGATCACCTCACCCGCCTTCGGCATCGACATGGACCCCTCACACATCCATCGCGCGGGCGAGAATCCGGTCGAGGCCATCGCGGCGGTCATCTCCCGCGTGAAGCACGTCCACATTCGTGACTGCAAGGGCCGCCAGCAGGGGCCGGGCAGGCCCGAGGACCAGGCAAACGGTCGCGGGGACATCGACCTCGTCGGCTACATCCGCGTGCTGCATGAGAACGGCTACACGGGCCCGGTGGACCTGGAGGTCATCGGCGCGAAGGACTACGACGTGACCCAATGCGCCGTCATCGCCGCCGAAACACGTGGCCACATGCAGGCCTGCCTACAGGCCTGCGGCGCACGGTAGAACCCGGGGGGAGGGAGACGATGGCTCGAACGCTCGTCTGTGCTCACCGAGGCGTTTCGGCGTACTTCCCGGAGAACACGCTCGTTGCCATTGAGGAGGCCTCAAGGATCGGCGCGGCGATGACCGAGATCGACGTGCGACGCACCGCCGACGGCCACATCGTGCTGATGCACGACGAGACGGTTGACCGCACGACGAACGGCTCCGGCGCCGTCTCGGCGCTGACGCTGGAGGACCTCTGCTGCCTGGACGCCGGCGCGTGGAAGGGCGATCAGTTCGCCGGCGAGACCGTTCCGACGCTGGCGGATATACTGGACCTGTGCCGCGACCGCGGGATGTGCCTGTGCATCGAGATCAAGCAGCACGACATCGCGCCCGACGTCGCGGCCCTGATCGAGGGGGCGGGGATGGTCCACGGAACGGTGGTGATCTCGTTCGACTTCGACTGCGTCTGTCAGATGCGCAAGGCGAACCCGCGGATCAGCACGGGTTGGCTCACCGCCAAGATCGACCCGGCGGAACTCGACGACATGCTCGATCGGGTTCTGGCCGAGGGCATACCCGTCATCTCGGCGCTCTGCACCCAGCTCACGCCGGAGGTGGTGGACCGCTGCCGGTTGCGGGGGATTACCCTCTACGCGTGGACCATCGACGACGAAACCGAGGCACGTCGGTACGCCGACATGGGAGTGGATGTCATCGCCTCCAACCGGCCCGCCGAGATGATGGCAGCGCTCGCTGGTACGTAGGGGAATCGCGGGACACGATCCCGATTCGCAACGACGCGAATCGGGTCATGTCCCCGGATTCCTACCGCTTCGCTTCCTCCATCGCGATCCTGCACCACTCGTCGAACCGCCACGGCTGGTGGTTGCAGGTGTGCGTGTCCTTGATGATCATCTCCAACACGCAGCCGTGCTCCCGCGCGATGTCCACGGTCTCCCGGATGTCCTGCCTCACCCATTCCGCGTCGAACTCGACGCCCGCGAGGGCCGCCGGGTTGGGCTTCCAGGAGAAGACCACGTCTCCCCCGAGCTTCTCGGCGCTGATGCGCTTGTCCGCCCAGGGGCTGATCGAGATGCGCCTCATGCGCGGGACCTTGGCCTTCAGGATGTCGAGCTTCAGGTGCAGCGGCTCGCAGCAGCCGTAGCAGTTTAGCCCGAACCGCTCCAGGATCGGGACCTGGTAGGTTAGCACGAACTCGTCGTGCATTGCCGGCGAGACCTCGCACATCGTCTGCGCCTCGCAGAACCCCCACATGTCCTTCAGCCGCACGGTGCCGGCGAAGTCATCCTGCGGCAGTTGGTTGGTATAGCCGAAGCCGCCCGAGCCGACGTAGTTGTTCTCGTTGTTGAGCGACAGTACGCCGAGCCTCTCAAGCTGGTCAAGCCACGCGAGCTTGCCCTCCATCAGCCGCTGCATCCCCGCGCGCAGGAGGTCGGGGTTGTCGGTCATGTCCCAGTACGTCTGCTCGATCCCGCGCAGGAAGGTCCACTCGTCGATCAGCCCCAGCGCCCACCAGTAACCACCATGGAGCCTCACCTCCAGGATGTCGCCGAATAGGTCCTGATAGAAGGCCAGGTTCCGCTGTGACGCCTCCTCATCGTGGGTAGCCTCGGGCCTGGTGATCTTCTCGACGTCCTGGGCCGTCTTCACCGGCGGATCCCAGACATACGCGCCGCGCGCCTCGGCCGGCCGCACGTACTCCGGCCCGACGCCCCAGGCCGTGTTGTGCACCGCATACGGGACGCGGAACACGTTGTCGCACACCTGGTCATCATCGAAGTGCTCCGCCGCGTAGATGCGCTGCCGGAAGCCACGCTCCAGGCCCCGCGCATCCCCGTCCTCGCAGACCAGCGTCTCCTCCGGGATCAGCTCGATCCACGATCCCTCCGGCGAGCAGTAGACGAGCGGTCGCTGCCTCTCCAGCCCGTTCTGCGCCCGCCAGCGCTCCGGTCGGCTCTGCTGCTCGTCAGTCGCGGCGATCTCGGCGATCCGGCGGGCGAGGTCACGGAGGATGGTCCTGTCATCTTGGGTCATGGCGATGGTCTCATCTCCGATCATTGAGGGTCAGACGCCCATCAGCGGCCCCGCTTCGCGGCCACAGCTTCCTTGTAGGCCCGCTCGATGGCCTCGGCGCGCCCGCTGCGTGCGAAGCGGCGAGCCACGAGTTCGCGGCCCGCGGCACCCATGCGGGCGCGGAGGTCCGAGTCGCCGAGTAGCTGCCCCAGCCGTTCGGCCAGCGCACCCGCGTCGCCCGGCGCGACGGTGAAGCCTGTCTCTCCGTCAATGACCACCTCCGGCACTCCCGCCAGGCCGGTTGCCACGATCGGGCGAGAGCGCGCCCCCGCCTCCAGCAGCGAGAGCGGCAGCCCTTCACCGACCAGCGACGGAAGCGCCACCACATCGGACGCGGCCATGATCTCCTTCGCATCGCTTCGGTATCCGGCGAACTGCGCGACATCCGTCAGGCCTAGCCGTTCGGCCAAAGCCTCGAGGGTCCTCCGCTCGCTGCCCTCCCCCATCATCACGCATCGCACCTGCGGATGGCGCGCGCGCAGGATGCTCAGCGCCTCCAGCAGTACCGCATGACCCTTCTTCCGCGAGAGGTGCGCCGCCACCGCCACCAGCAGGCAGTCGGGCGGGAGCCCCAGCGCCGAGCGGACGGCGGGCGCATCCGCCTCGGCAAGGTTGTCCGTCTCGACCGCGTTGTACACGACCGAGATTCGATCGGCGGGGCGGCCTTGCCTGATCAGATGCTCCTTCACCGCCTCCGCGCACGCGATGATGCGAGTCGCCGACAACAGCCAGATCGACGTGTTGATCGCGTGGACGTGGGCCACGCACGGCACGCCGGTGAGCCACGCGCCGTAGGAGCCCCAGAGCGACGCCGTCGAGTGGTGGGTATGCACGACCTCAGCGCTGGTCTTCCGGATCAGCCGCGCGACCGTCAGGGGGACGAAGGGGTTGAACTTGTTGCCAACCGCCGCGACGGTGTACGGAATCCCGTGCCCAGCCAGCGCGGCCTCTACCGGCGCGCAACGCTTAGTCGCGACGTGGACCTCGTGCCCGCGGGCAGCCAGTTCCTCGCAGATCTGCACGCACGTGAGCTCGGCGCCGGAGAATCGCTTTGGCGTAACTATGTGGAGGACGCGCACTCGTGCACCGATGGTCCTAGAAGTCGACGACCGCGTTGCCCTGGATCAGGTCGATGTCCGCCAGCTCCTTGTCCGACCGACCGGCGCCGCTCACATCGATCGGCACGATCCCCAGTCCCGGCGCCGGCGAGCCATCGCCGAACCCGAGCTTCCCCTCCTCGAGTCCCGTAAGCAAGGGATCGCCCGGGACCATCCCGAGGGGTTCGCCCTCGATGGCGCCCGTCTGAATGAGGTTGCTGGACCCCTGGGTGATCGCCACGGGGTTCGAGAACGTGACCTTCCCGGGCGCAACGATCACGTTCTTCTCGAACGTGAAGCCCTCGCACTTCGGGAAGGTGAGCACGGCGTTCTCCTCGCACACGAAGACGTTGTTCCGAATCGTGTTGTTCTTCGCCATGTGGTTGTGCGAGGGGCGCGGCACGCGCAAGGACAGGTTCCCCTCGACTACACAGTCCTCAGCCTGCTCGTCGAGGTAGTACGCGGACGAGCCGTACCCGCCGACCTCCGCGATGTCGCGGATGAAGTTCCCGCGCAACGTGATCCGTTTGCAGAACGTGATGTAGATGCCTGCCCCGTCCTTCAGCTCCTGCATCGCGTGGTGGATAAGGTTGCTCTCGATCAGGTGGTCCTCGCCCTCGCAGCAGATGGCCGTGTACGGGCAGTCGTGAATCGTGTTGTGGCGGATGACGTTGCCCTTCGCGCCGCCCCAGACGGCGATGGCGCTCGGATACGTGACGCCGATGTTGTGGACCACGTTCTGCTCGACCACCGCCCCCTCGCTACGGGCCATGATACCGCACGCGCCCGTGTCGTAGACCTCGCAGTTGCGCACGGTGAGGCCCTTCGACTGATCGGCCCTGATCGCCTGGCCACCCACGTTGTGGATCGTCAGGCCCTCGATACCGCAGCCCTCTGTCTGCGAGGCGTGAACCGCGCCATCGAAGGAGCTAGCGCCGAAGCCCCCAGCCTTCAGCGGCGTGTTGGTCACGGAGAGGGCGAGGTTGGCGATTCGGATGTTCCGCGCCGGGTTCTCCTTCGTGCCCGCGATCCTGATGACGGAGAACGCCTTCGGCGCGATGGCCCTCGCCTGCGTCATGTTCTCGCCGGGTAGCGGCCAGTAGACCACCTTGCCTGCGGTCCGGTCGAGGTACCACTGCCCCGGTTCCGTCATCCCCTCCCGCACGTTCCACACCACGTAGTTGTGCACACCGAACGCGCCCGGCGGATGGCCGGCGGGGTTCGCGAAGCGGATGATCTGCGTCGCGGGGTCAAGCGACTTCACGCCGACCACCGACTCATCCCACATGTGGTAGACGGTGATCTCGGCGTTCTTCAGGTCGAGCCATGGCCCCAGGTCCTCGGGCCGGTACTGCATCGTGGTCAGCTCGTCTTCGGTCGGCTTGCGCTGCCAACCGCCGCCGGTCGTGCTCATCCACGGCACCTGGAAGTCGGTCAGGTGCGCCAAGTACCCCTGCGCGGGCAGCCGCGCCCGCTTGCAGAACCGCCCGTTCACGACCAGCATCCGGAAGTCCCATGTCCCCGCGGCGACCTCCGGCAGCTCGGCCGACCAGAACCTGTCTCCGTCGGGCTTCCAGCCAGTCACGAGGCGGCCGCCGTAGAGGGTGACCGGTTCGGGAGAACCGGCGATCTTGCGCCCGCCGGAGACCCAGTCCAGACTGAACGCCTCGATGGTCAGGTTCGAGTCCTCCGGCCCGAGCGTCAGTGGCTCGTCGAGGTAGTACTCGCCCTCGCGGATCACGATGCGCTTCGGTTGGTCCGGGCCGAGCTTGCGGGCGGCGTCCCGGGCTGCAGCCAACGTCGCGAGCGGGCCATCGGTGCCGTCGGCATTGGGATCGGGGAGCTTGCCCGACCACGCGTCCTTGCCTGCCGTTGAGACGTAGAAGGTCGGCACGTCAGCAGCCATCGCGTTGCCCCCTAGCACGGAAAGCACAAGCACCACCTGCGCGATCATTGTCGCCCCTCCGGTTGACTTCAGGGCTATGGACACCTACGATATGGGCATGTTCCGCTGCGCCGCCGTTGCCCTTCTCGCTCTGTGGGTCCCGCACCTCGCTTCGGCGGAGCCATTCGCCATCGGCAAGCTGAAGTACGGGGGCGGCGGCGACTGGTACTCGAATCCCTCGTCTCTGCGGAACCTGCTGGCCGAGGTGAACAAGCGCACGAGCATCAAGGCTGAGCCGGAGGAGCGGATTGTCACGCTGATGGATGACGGCCTGGCCGACATTCCCTTCCTGTTCATCACGGGCCACGGGAACATCCGGTTCACCGATGAGGAGGCGCGCCGGCTGCGGGAGTATCTACTGAATGGGGGCTTCCTGCTAGTGGACGACAACTTCGGGATCGACCCCTCCTTCCGCCGCGAGGTGAAGAGGGTCTTCCCTAACCGGCCGCTCGAGGAGCTGCCGTTCAGCCACCCCATCTACCACTGCTTCTATGAGTTCCCGAAGGGCTTGCCGAAGATCCACGAGCACGCGGGCGGCCCGCCGCACGGCTACGGCATCCGCGACGATGCCGGCCGCGTGGTGCTCTTCTACAGCTTCAACACCGACCTGTCCGACGGTTGGGAAAGCCCGGAGGTCCACAAGGACCCCCCGGAAGCCCGCGAGGCCGCCCTGAAGATGGGGACCAACATCGTGGTGTACGCGTTGACCCACTGACTTCCGGGTTACTCCGTCTCGATCAAGAGCACCTGGCCCGGCCGGATCAGCGAGCCGTCAAGGCCGTTCGTCTCGCGCATCTCTCGCACGACCTGCCGGAGGTCCGCATTCGGCGGGCCGTACTCCTTCGCCAGATCCCACAGTGTATCGCCCGGTCCCACGACCACCCGCGCCGGAGCCGGAGAGCCTGCCGGGCTTCCCATGCTCAGCGCAAACAGCGGCGACACTAGCAGGACCAGCGCCACCAGCACCAGTAGCAGCACCCTCTTGCGGCGTCGCCTCAGAGCGTCCCTCGACTGTTGAGCCATCGCCCGACCCCTCTACCGCTCCCGCCGCCCCCGCGCGGTCGCGTTCGCTTCCTCCCTGTAAGCTGAAGACCCCTGGCGCGGGCCATCGGTTCCCGTGATCTGGGTCACCCGGGATCAGGAGGGGACGCAACCCGGAGCAGGGAACGGTTCGCGACCCCATGCCCAGAGGAGGACATCGCAGTGGGACACTCTCGTTGGCTTCGGCTCGGCGTCCTCGCGGCGGCCCTCGCAGCCGCGACGCATCTTGTGTTGGCCCAGCCGCCCGGCGGCGGACCGGGCGGAGGTCGTGGACGGGGCGGACGACCGTTCGAGGTGGGCAAGGTGCAGACGGTCTCGGAGGATGGGAAGACCATCACACTCACCTCCGAAGTCAATGCAGATGCGGTCGTGACGGTCACGGCTGACGACCAGACGCTGTACTACGCCGTGTGGGACGTGGAGTTGGCCGATGTCGCCGTTGGCGACGTGCTGGTCCTGCGGGGCACACCCGTGAAGATCCAGGTCGATCAAGTGCAGGTTGGCGGCGACCTGCGCGAGCTGCTGGGCTTCGGCGGGCCGGGTCCGAACCCGCCGGCCGGCGACGCCGCGGGCGCAGCGCCCCCACCGCCTCAGCCGATGGCGTTCGGCATGGTCAACGGCACGGTCGTCCAGACCAATCCGCTGACGGTCGATGTCAACGGGCTGCAGGTCGAAGTCCAGTTGGCCGAGGGGGCGACGCTGACCGCGATCGCGCGCATGGAAGAGCCGGACATAGCGGCGGGTGATCGCGTGTTCGTCGGCGGGAGCCGCCCCGAGGGCGCGGATGCCACGACGCCGCTGCAGGCCCGCGTCATCGTGGCCGACAGCACGGCCAACGGTGTCCAGCTCATGCGGGGACGCGGCGGACCCGGTGGCCCGGGCGCGCCCGGCGGCGGACGAGGCAACTGACGCTTGCGATGACCATGCGACTCCCTCTGCCTGCGGACCTGGTCCACATCCCCGGCCCGAATCCCATCCTCACGCCGGGGGCTCCGGGCGACTGGGACGACGGCGTCATCGAGTCCTGTGACGTCATCAAGGACCACGACACCTACTACCTGTACTACCACGGTACGTCGGCCAAGACGGGGTACCAGGTCGGCGCTGCGACGGCGCCGCACCCACTCGGCCCGTGGACGAAGCACGGTTCTTGTCCTGTCCTCCCTGTCGGTCCGCCGGGCTCGTGGGATGACCGCCACGTCGCGTGTGCGTGCATCGTGAAGGAGGGCGTGGGCTCCTACAGCATGGTCTACTCGGGCCATGCCGACCGCGACGGCGGCACGTGGGATGTTGGGCTTGCGACGGCCGACAGTCCACTCGGCCCCTGGCGAAAGCACGACGCGAACCCGGTCCTCCCGCACTTCGGCTATGTGGGCGGCGTGGTCCGGATGCCCGATCACTGGAGGCTCTACACCGAGCACCCGATCGGCTCGACGGGCGATGATTACGGGCCGATTGCGCTCGCGACGGCGCCGACTCTCGCCGGCCCGTGGACGCCCTACGAGGGCAACCCCGTTCTCGCGCCCGGCGGGTGGGGTGACTGGGATGACGGCGGCTTCTCGGAGGCGAAGGTCCTGCGCCGCGGGGACCTCTTCCACATCTTCTACGGCGGCGCCAAGCTACACCCTCGGCGCATTCTGAGCCAGGAGAGCATCGGCTACGCGTGGAGCGAGGACGGGCTCCAGTTCGCCAAGCACCCGCTCAACCCCGTCGCGCCGCGCGAGGCGAACCCCGACGCGGCCGCCTTCGCCGAGGTGCACGCGTACTTCGAGCGGCCGTTCGTCTACCTGTACCACACGCTGCGCTACAACTCGCGCCCGGGCGCGGAGGACAGCGGCGTCCAGGTCCTCGCCACCTCCAGGCCATTCCGCCTCTCCATGCCCGTGCTGCAGGTTAGCGTTTTGCCCGCCCGCGGCATTACGGAGCTGGAGGACTGCCGTCCGATCAGCCTGGCGAGGGTGACGGCCTGCGCCCTGAGCGTGGAGTGTGCCTACGAAGCGGCGGCACAGGCAGGCCTTCGGGTGCACGTGCGAGGCAGTGTCGACGGGCTGCGCTACGATACCGAGAACTTGCGCACCTTCGACCTGCCTTGCACGCCGGGCCAGACGGTACGCGCGACACTCGACTTCGAGCCTCGGGTGATGTTCGCGAAGGTGGTGGTCGAGAACCTCGACGGCTCGCAACCCGCGCGCGGTCTGCGGGTGGACGCGACGCTGGGCGGCTAGCCCAGGCTCCGTCTGACGCCTGCCACGATATCCGCAACCTGCGGGATGACCCGCAGCTCCATCGGCTCGGAGTAGGGGATCGGTACGAACGGGGCGGCAACGCGCACCGGCGGCCGCTTGAGGCTGTCAAGCGCCCGCTCCGCCACCTGTGCCACGATCTCTCCGCCCAGGCCGCCGAACTGTACCGCCTCGTGGGCCACCACCAGGTGGCGCGTCTTCCCGATGGAGGCCAGGATCGCCTCGATGTCCAGCGGCTGGAGCGTGCGCGGATCGATGACCTCCGTGTCGATGCCCTCCGCCGCCAGCGTCTCCGCCGCCTCCAGCGCGAAGGTCAGCGTCTTCGACCACGAGACCACCGTGACGTCGTTGCCCGCGCGCTTCACCTCCGCGACGCCGAGAGGGATGACCTCCTCCTCGACGGGCACTTCGCCCTTGAACGTGTAGTGCGCCTTGTGTTCCAGGAAGACCACCGGGTTGTCGTCGCGGATAGCGGCCTTTAGCAGGCCGCGTGCATCCCGAGGCAGGCTGGGCGCCACAACCTTCAGGCCGGGGATGTGCGCGAACCAGGCTTCGAGGCTCTGCGAATGCTGCGCCGCGTAGCCCGCTCCCCCACCGCCTGGCGAGCGGAACACGATGGGCAGCGCGAACTGCCCGCCGCTCATGTAGCGCCACTTCGCGGCGTTGTTGACGATCGCATCCGAGGCGTGCGCCAGAAAGTCGCAGTACATGATCTCCGCCACCGGCCGGTAGCCCGCGAGGGCCGCGCCGACCGCGACGCCCGCGATCGCCATCTCCGAGATCGGCGTATCGCGCACGCGGTCTTCGCCGAACTCCTTCTGCAGGCCCACGGTCGCGCCGTACACGCCGCCGTAATACCCCACATCCTCGCCGAAGAGGATCACGCGCTCATCGCGCTTCATCTCCGCGCGGAGCGCGGTGCGGATCGCCTGGGCGAAGGTGATGTTGCGGAGCTTCTCGGCCATGCTACTCACCCCCCTCCGCGTACGCGCCGGCCAGCGCCTCGTCAGCTTCCGGCCAGGGCTCCTGCAGGGCCTGCTCGAAGGCCTCGTCGATCTCCGCGCGGATGCGGTCCCGATACTCGATGGTCAGCGGGATCGGCACGGTGTGATCGTCGATCATCTCGAACTCCAGGATGTGGATCGGATCGCGCTTGCGGAACTCCTCCAGGGCCTCGTCGCGGGTGCGATACGTCTGCTTATCTGACGTGTGATGCCCCTCGAAGCGGTACGTATCGAACACAAGGTATGAGGGGACGGACCGCTCGCGGGTCTCCTGCGCCACGCGGCTGACAGCCTCATACACCTCCATGACCCGCATCCCATTCACCCGCTGCCCCTGGATTCCATAGGCCTCGGCGCGACGTTCCAGGTCCTGCAGGGCGCTCGACCTCTCCAGGGGCACGCTGATCGCGTACAGGTTGTCCTCGCAGAGGAACAGCACCGGTAGCTGCCAGAGCGCCGCGAGGTTCGCCGCCTCGTGGAAGGCCCCCGTGTTCAGGGCTCCCTCGCCGAAGAACGCCGCGACGAGCCGGTCGCTGCCCTCGAGCTTCGCGGCGAGCGCCAGGCCCGCCGCCATCGGCGTGTTCGAGCCGACGACCGGGTTCTCGCCGACGAAGCCCAGGCCGGCGTCCGACAGGTGCATCGAGCCGCCCTTGCCTCGGCAACAGCCCGTCTTCCGGCCCATCACCTCGGCGAACATGCTCCTGGGGTCCAGGCCCTTGGCCATGGCGTGCCCATGGCCGCGATGGGTACTCACGACCAGGTCGTCCTCGCGCAGTGCATGAATCGCGCCCACGGCCACTGCCTCCTGGCCGATCGCCAGGTGCGAGCTACCCCGGAAGAGCTTCCCGGGCAGCAGCACATCTCGCACCTTCTCCTCGAAGAAGCGAATCCGCAGCATGTCCTCGTAGAAGTGGAGCAACTGCTCCCGATCCTTAGCCGCCATTCCGCTCACCCGTTCCGATGGTGGTTCGTCAACACGCCCCTTCCCCTCCTACTGAGTCTCGTGTAGGTAGGGAAACTCGTGGGGCGGGCATTCTTGCCCGCCACGGGCCATTGGCGGGCAAGAATGCCCGCCCCACGGATTCGCTCCTTGTTCCCCAAGATACACGAGACTCAGTAACGCCCCCTTTCGCGCGGGCGTTCACGAAACCTGCCTGGCGAAGGCCTTCGGCTACCGATGGCGAACCAGCCGTTCACTTGGTCCGGCGCACCGGGCTCTGAGGTGATCCTACATGAAACGCGTCGTTCTGGGCGGCCAGCGCGCCTGGCTGGAAGACGTTCCCGACCCTACGCCCGAGGGCGAGTGGGTCGTCGTCAAGATGCACTCGTCGCCGATCTGCGGTAGCGACATGCATGGCTATCACGCCGACGGTGACCACCACGGCGGGGGCCATGAGGGCGTAGGCGAAGTGGCGGCGGTGGACACGGCGCATCGACTGAAGGTCGGCGACCGCGTGCTCGTGAACCCGGCCAGCGGTTGCGGCGAGTGCTGGCGCTGTCGCAGCGGGAACTACATCCACTGCCGCAGCATGCCTCCCGGCAGCGGTGGCCACTTCGCCCAGTACGTCCGCAAGCAGGAGTGGCTCTGCCCGAAGCTCCCCGACGACATCGGCTACGACCTCGCCTCGCTGATGGGCTGCGGCCTCTCGCCGGCCTACCAGGCGCTCACCCGCATGGGCGTCTCCGCCTTCCACTCGCTGCTCGTCACGGGCCTCGGACCGGTGGGCCTTGGCGCGGTCGCTCTCGCGAAGTTCCTCGGCGCGGAGGTCATCGCCGTTGACCCTGAGCCGTGGCGCCGCGAGCGCG
>Ga0194110_10001795_pt1 | contig 27426 bp, 31 predicted proteins | sample TA2Kig1200mmetaG_FD_146192 | JGI IMG/M metagenome (GOLD analysis project Ga0194110, IMG submission 146192) | Freshwater microbial communities from Lake Tanganyika, Tanzania - TA2015032 Kigoma Deep Cast 1200m | ecosystem: Environmental > Aquatic > Freshwater > Lake | place: Tanzania: Lake...
GTATAAAAAACCGTTCAGGATAGTGAACATAAGAAAAGGGCGGAAAAGACCTGGACTGATGCCACAGCACCTCACGTCTGTCAGGGCAGCACAACTCCTCTCTTCTGCTGAAGTTGTTGGTGACTATGCGGGGTCAACAGAGCTTTCTTTTTCACCTCATGAAGTAAAAGGTGGGGAATTTTTCTTTGACATTGGCACAGCAGGCTCTACCTCTCTGGTTCTTCAGACACTTATTCCAGCCCTTTTATTTTCAGAAAAAAAGAATACCGTAATTCTGAAAGGAGGTACCCATGTCCCTTATAGCCCATCATTTCATTATGTTGAAGGGGTTTTTATTCAGGTTTTAAAAAGACTGGGGATAGATATTCAGCTTACTATAGAATCGTATGGTTTTTATCCAAAAGGGGGAGGGAAAATCAGGGCAGAAATATTTCCTGCAAAGGAAATCAGGCCCCTGAGGATTATGGAAAGGGGTATGATGTCAGGATTAAAAGGATATTCAGGTGTCGGGAATCTGCCCTTGTCCATAGCCGAAAGGCAGAGAAATGCCCTCTTAGAAAAAATACATTCTCAAATAAAAGGCCTTAGATGTCCTGTTGACATAGAACTTCTGAATGTTTCAACGCCAGGGCAAGGAACATTTATATTTCTTCAGTCAGAATCAGAACAATCTATAGCAGGCTTTACATCCCTTGGTGAAAGGGGAAAGCGGGCAGAGACTGTGGGAGAAGAAACAGCAAGAGAATTTATAAACTATTACCATTCAGATGCAGTCTTTGATCAGCATCTCCCTGACCAGATAGTTTTATATTTATCAATCTGTAACAAGGAATCAGAATTTACTACTTCCTGCATCACACAACATCTGATGACGAATTTATGGGCTATCAGTTTATTCCGTGAATTTCACTATTCTATCGAAGGCGAGATAGGAAAACCGGGGAGGGTGAAAATCAATGAGTGATTGTAATTGTTTTTACCTTCTCCTCATTATTCCCCTGAGGAGAAAAGGTCTATCATCATCAAAGAGCATTCTGCGTACTTCTGGTATGAGACTTATTGTGACTGTCACCTTACTGTCCTTAATTACATAAAGGACATCGAGGACATCAGTATAACCGAAGTCAGGAGGGTAGTAGAGCGGTCTTAATTCATATCCGATCGTATTCCCTGTAGGATTAATAATCCTGCTCAACCTAAATTGCCAGAAGGAATGGTGGAACCTGATAAACTTTCCTGCCTCCTCCAGCGCCTCTTTTGCAGGGACCCCTTGTTTTATCTTGTAATCAAATTCAGGTGCATATACTTCAAATGTATAGTTGTCACCTTCTTTATCCAGAATCGCAATGGTTTCGATGTCGTTACTATATCTCCCCCCGTAAAGTATGAGAGTATACATTCCTGATATCTCTGTAACCTTTGCTCCCTCTGTTTTCAGATATATTCCAGGAGCACAGGAAATAATGGTCAGGAAGAGCGAAATAATTATCATTGTGGTCGTAAAGCTATAGAATATTTTTTTCATGACTTTATTTTTCTATTTCTCTACCTACTTATATGAGTTTACCCTTTGACATAAACTATTTATCAATACCTATGTCCTTTTCATCTCTTTTTTTCTTTACAAATTTTACCTGAACGACACTTTAATTTTCATCTCCATTCAAGGGGTTTGGCCGAGGCTTTCTTAAGATTGCCTTCCTTTAGCTCAGGAACAATTGGTTCTGTGAGGACTATTATTCAGTTAAAAATCATGAGTAAAAAGTTATAATAAAACATGAACAGAAAAACAATGAAATTTGGTGCATTGTTGTTCTTTTTTATATCTACAATTGTCTATTTCATTTATGACAAATATCCTCCTGAAGCACAGCGGAGTAAAGATACATCTGTTGTCTCTGTCGTGGAAGTCCATGATGGTGATACTGTCAGTGTTATCATCAATAAGAAAAAAGAAAAGGTGAGGCTCATAGGGATAGATGCGCCTGAAATAGGACAGAGACCCTGGGGAGAGAAGGCAAAAAAATATCTTGAAACACTCTTGAGTCTCTCAGGGTGGAAGGTAACACTGGAATTCGATGTTGAACAAAGGGATAAGTATGGCCGTATCCTCGCATATCTCTGTACGGATCATGGAGAGATAATTAACCTTTTGATGCTCAAGAATGGATATGCAATGCTTTATACTGTTCCACCAGATGTAAAGTATGTCAATGAATTACAAGAGGCACAGAGAGAGGCAAGGGAGAAGAGAATCGGGATATGGGGTGAAAAAGGCTTAAGGGAAAAACCAGAGGATTACAGGAAAGAACACCCAAGAATGTGATGTTTTCGGGCTAAGACTCATCCATCAATTCATTAAAATCAAAAACAGACAGAAAATCTTTTGAGGGTTTCGGTTTCATATTTGAACTTGCCTTTGCCTTGTAAAGAACATATGCGAGCCCATATTTTTTTGCTGTTGTTAAAATCTCTTCTGAATCATCAATGAGGAGAGTTTTTTCTTTATCAAATCCAAGACGTTTTTCTGCTACCCCCCAAAACTCAAGGCTCTCCTTTGGATAACCCGCATCGAATGAAGAAAGCACAGAATCAAAATACTTTCCTATACGTGTCTTTTTGAGTTTCAGGTCAACAGCCTTATAATGTGCATTTGTGACGAGAAAGATTTTTTTCTTTTTTCTTTTGAGCATCTTGAGAAAATCCTCGACATGGGGATGAACTTCTATGAGATGTCGTATCTGCTCTTTAAGTGCAGGGATATCAAAATCAAGTTCTTTTGACCAGAAGTCGAGGTCTGTCCAGTTTAAGGTGCCCTCATGGATCCTGTAGAGCTTCATGAGCTCATATTTTGCCTTGCCAAATGTAATGTTGTGTTTCTCAGCATACTTTTCTGGTACAAGATGCTCCCAGAAGTAGTCATCAAAATATTTGTCGAGGAGTGTTCCATCCATATCAAGGAGGACAAATTGTATATCTTTGAGAGGAAATTTTACTAGGTTCATCTCATCTTTTATATCTTCTTTTTATTTCTCAGGATAGTATACATAAAAAGAAATAAGAAGTAAGGGTTTGATTTTTCAACGGATTTTCCGTTATTATCTTTTCATGGATATTAAGAAATTCTTCGATGAAGCAAGTCGCTATATCATGAATACCTATGCCAGGTTCCCTGTCGTCCTGAGGAAAGGCCGGGGTATGAAGGTATGGAGTTCTGATGGTAAAGAATATCTCGATTTTGTCGGTGGAGTTGCAGTAAATATTCTTGGTCACTGCCACCCTCGGGTTGTGGTTGCGATACAGAAGCAGGCACAGCGGCTCCTCCATGTATCAAATTATTACTACATTGAACCACAGATAAAACTTGCAAAACTGCTCATAGAGAATTCTTTTGCAGATAAGGTATTTTTCTGCAATTCAGGAGCTGAGGCAAACGAAGCAGCAATAAAGCTCAGCCGTAAGTATTCTAAGGAAAATGTCAGTTCTGATCGTTTTGAGATAATCACTGCGAAGAATTCTTTCCATGGAAGGACTCTTGCAACACTTACTGCAACAGGACAGGAAAAATTTCAGAAAGGTTTCGAGCCATTAGTACCAGGGTTCAAACACGTTCCGTTTAATGATGTGAGCGCTATAAATAAAGCAATAACAAAGAACACATGTGCAATCATGTTAGAGCCTATACAGGGAGAAGGCGGGGTGCTGGTACCAGACCAGAATTACCTGAAAAACATACGGGAACTCTGTAACAAACATACTCTACTGCTCATACTGGATGAGGTACAGACAGGAATGGGCAGGACAGGGAAACTATTTGCGTATGAACATTTTGACATTACGCCAGACATTATGACGATTGCAAAAGGACTCGGTGGCGGTGTGCCAATAGGTGCAATGCTTACCACAGATAAGTTTGCCCCTGCGTTACAGCCCGGCACCCATGCGACAACCTTTGGTGGTAACCCGCTTGTATGTGCTGCAGCAATAGCAACAATCGAGACACTCCTTGAAGATGGGTTTATACTCGACCAGTGTAACAGAATGGGTAAATACCTGAGGGAAAGGCTCGAAGAGCTTAAGAAGAAATTCCCAGGCCTTATTGTGGATATAAGGGGCCTTGGACTCATGTTGGGCATGGAATTGTCAAAAGAAGGCGAGCCTATCGTGAAGGCATGTATTGAAAAGGGAGTTCTTATAAACTGCACTGCAGGGAATGTGTTGCGTTTCATACCACCTCTGATTGTACAAAAGAAAGATATAGACCGTCTTATTGAGACACTTGAGGAAGTTTTTAAGAGGCTCTCATAAATCAGGAGAGGACAAAAATAATCAGGAGACAAAAGATGAAAAGGGATTTTTTGACATTATGGGATTTATCTTCACACGAGATAAATCATCTGCTTAAACGGGCTATAGAACTTAAGTCAGGCAAGGATGCACATAAATGCCCAATGATAGGAAAAAGTATAGCTCTTCTGTTTGAAAAGGCATCGACAAGGACAAGGGTTTCTTTAGAAGTAGGTATCTATCAGCTCGGTGCAAAGGCTATTTATATGAATCCGAAGGAGATTCAGCTTGGAAGGGGCGAAACTATCCGTGACACTGCAAAGGTGCTTTCACGGTATTTAGATGCAATTGTCATCAGGACCTTCAGCCATGATATGCTTATAGAGTTTGCATCCAATTCCTCGATCCCTGTCATCAATGGTCTGAGTAACTTGCACCATCCATGTCAGGCACTCGCAGATTTGATGACGATTCTCGAAACGAAAGGGAGACTCAAGGGCATCCGACTTGCGTATATAGGTGACGGCAATAATGTTGCAAATTCTCTGATAGAGGCTGCCTCAAGGATGGGGATAAACCTTACGATTGCATGTCCTAAAGGGTATGAGCCTGACCCTGATGTGCTCAAGAGAGCAAGAGCCTCTGCAAAGAGTGAGATCGTTATCCTCAGAGACCCCCAAAAAGCCGTAAACGGGGCAGATGCAGTATACACAGATGTATGGGTAAGCATGGGGCAGGAGAAAGAATCGAGGGCTAAAAGGGCGAAGCTCAAGAGCTATCAGATAAGCAATAAAGTCCTCTCATATGCAAAGAAGGACGCAATAGTGCTTCATTGTTTGCCTGCTCACAGGGGTGACGAGATTACAGACGATGTCTTAGATGGTCCTCAAAGTGTCGTTATTGATCAGGCAGAAAATAGACTCCATACACAAAAGGCATTGTTAGAATTTCTATTAACCTGACCTGTTCGTGAGAAGAAGTAAAATTTATATATACATTGAGGAGAGAGCATGCTGAAGGCAAAAGACATAATGACCAGGGATGTAATAACGGTGAAACCAACCACTAACATAGAAGATCTGGCAAGGATACTCATAAAACACGGGATCAGTGGTGCTCCTGTAGTTGATGATGATATGAATGTAATTGGCATAGTCACTGAAAATGACCTCATAAGCAAAAACAAGAGACTTCATATCCCTACCATATTCAGACTGTTTGATGCCTTCATCCCTATTGGAACGAGCAAACTTGAGGTCGAGATCAAAAAGATGGCTGCATCTATAGTTGGCGAGATATGCACAAGAGATGTTGTGACTGTAGATGATGAGACACCTATGGAAGACATTGCCACAATAATAACAGAAAAAAAGATACATCTCCTCCCTGTGGTAAAAGAAGGGAAATTAGTCGGAATCATTGGTAAAAAAGATATAATCAGGGGAATTGCAGGTGAGGCTTCTGAGTGAAATGGATTGAAGTAGTGGTGAGACAGAATGAGATAGAACTTTCTGTGGCGTGTTTGTTAAAATTAATTTATATTATTCCAAATTGGTGTTAAGGTGATTCATTTATTAAGCGTCATATTATTCTTATTGGTACCTTCTCCTGCCTTTGCATGGGGTCCTCTTACTCACATTTATCTTGGAAACGAGATCTTTTTCCTCGGCCCGCTTCTTCCCGCAGGCATATATGCACTGATAAGAAAATTCAGGCATGATTTTCTCTATGGTAATCTCGTGGCAGATATTATTATGTGGAAGAAGTATCTGTCTGACGAGAAAAGCTCTCATAGCTGGGATGTTGCGTTTAATCTTTTTGAGTCTGCAAAGACACAGCAACAGAAAGCGTTTGTCTATGGTTATATGAGTCATCTTGCGGCTGACACTGTTGCGCATGAACGACTTACAATAGGCAGAAAGAATGCAAGACATACATTTCTTGAACTGAGGTCGGATGGGATTGTTGACAAGAAGTACTGGGTTCAGGCAAGAGCCATAGATAAAAAGGTTCAAGTAAGGAATGACCTATTCCTCGAGAGTGCTCTTGAGAGGGTTGTATTTTCTTTTAAGACAAATAAGCGGATTTTTAAAAGCATGGTATTTCTTGCAGGGTTAAATCACGAAAGGTTCAGCAGGTTTATTGATAAAAATATCGCTCTCCCTTCTGTATATGAAACGAAATATATAGAAAGGCTTCATCACGAATCTCTTGACAGGATTATAGATCTCTTTCAAAATGGCAAGGAATCAGAGATAGTAAAGAAAGATCCACTTGGAAGTCTCAGGCACAATGGGCGATTCAGGAAGTTTTGGAACATATCTCCACGTTGTTAACCTGTTTCTTCATCATCACGATAGTTCCTCAGTTTTTGCCTGAATCTCAGATAACCAATTAATGTTATCAACGCTGCTGCAAAGAATACAATCCAGTAAAGGTGGTCTGCAATATATGAGAGCCATGAATACTGTATTATAAGACTCTTCTTCCACTTTTGCTCAAGCACAGTCAGTTCGACTGAGAGATTCTCTTGTACTGCCTGCCCAATAGTCGCACCTTTCTTGAGGCTGTTGAGAACTGATAGGAGTTTCTCTGTCCCATATTCATGGACAACAAATTCTACAAAACTTTTGCTTTCCTCATATGAGAGAAGTAACCCCCTCTGTTGTTCAGGAAAGGTGAAGGCAATATCCTTCAAAGCAAATAAATTATTTGACAACACAGCCTGTTTTAAAATGTCTTTTTCTCCGGGATTAATAATATCAGCAATTCCACCGCTTGCCCATTGACAAACACCTTCATCCAGCCATTTAGGAATATTTCTTTCTTTAATATTGTGGTGAAGCAGCAGATGACATACCTCATGCTCGAAGGTAGCTATAAGGTCAAAAGGTATCCTCTCCATTTTTGAATAATCGATGACGATAATGTTTTTCTCGGGGAGAGCAAAGGCTGTAACGAGCTCATTCTGAGCCATCTCCTGAAATGCGGTTCTCTTATGGATTAAGATGGTTGTCGGGATGAACTCGACTTTCCATTTCAGTTTCTTTTCGATATCAGTCTTGACTCCGAGGTAGACACCTGATAGGTTCATCGCAGCATTTTCAAGGGAAGGCTCATACTGAATAATAATCTCAGGATTTTTATATTCCTTCAGATTAATAGCTTCAGAAGGTATAGAGGATGCTATGATAAGGAGAGTCAGTAAAAGAATTTTCTTGAGCATAAGATATTATATCAAGAGAACAGGTTTTGCTATAATTCTAAAGGCTGATATGAAGATATATACTACTATTTCAGGTTTCTTTGCATCTGTACTTTTATTCTTTTTCACATATACCTTTGTCAGTGCCTTTCAGGTAGAGGTTTCACCTTATGAAATCAGTCCTGGAGACGCTTTTATCATTACGGTAGCAGATGCAAAGACTTCACCGTTACCAGATGCGTCATTAAACGGAAAGCCGTTTTATTTCAGTAGTTGCGGGAAAGACTGTTTTATTGCTGTGGGAGCGGTCGGATTGGAAACAAAGCCAGGGGCGTATACAATTCATGTGAGTGTCGGAGAAAAGAAAACGAATGTAGATTTGGTAGTAAGACATACCCGGTTTCCAACACAGAGGCTTACTCTCCCCGAAGAAAGAGTATTTTTAAGTCGTGAGAATCTTAAAAGGGTGGAATTGGAGGATGAGAGACTAAAAGCAATATTTGAAACAACGACAGACAGACTTTGGAGAGGAAAGTTTGTACTGCCACTTGAACACGATGTCACAACAAAATTCGGCACAAAAAGGATAATCAATAAGAAAAAGATAAGTGTACACAGGGGAATAGATATAAAAGGTAAGGATGGAGAGGAAGTAAGGTCATCAAACAGCGGCAGAGTTGTTCTGGCAGAAGAGCTGTTTTTCGGCGGTAATACAGTTATCCTTGACCATGGACAGGGAATATACACTGTTTATATGCATCTCTCGAAGTTCAATGTCAAACATCAAGATATTGTGTCAAAAGGTGATGTCATCGGATTTGTGGGTTCAACAGGCAGGTCGAGCAACTCTCATCTTCATTTTGGAGTAAAGGTGTTGAATATAAATGTAAACCCTGTTTCCGTTGTGGGACTGGGCCTGTAAGATGGGAATTTGAACATATTTTGGATATGAACAAGGTGGCATAAAGTTTTAAAAACTATGTTGTCATTGTTGTCCTTTATAAAAAAGAATGGAAAAAGATTAGCGGAAGCCGAAAGTCAGATATAACAAGAAAAGAGTTTATGGAGTGGACAAACGGCGTATGGAACTTTAGCGGAGAAAGTAAAAAGAGAGTTGGGCATCCTTCCCCCTTCCCGGTTGAACTACCAAAGAGATGTATAAAACTATTTAGTTTTGTTGGTGATACAGTTCTTGACCCATTTCTTGGTAGCGGTTCAACACTGCTTGCTTGTTTACAGACAGAAAGAAAAGGAATTGGGGTTGGATTTAATAAAAATATGTGTGAAAAAGTAAAAAGCTATATTTTAACTACGCAGAGCAGTATAATATGAAACTAAATATGGAAACTTTATCACTATTAGAGAGGCAAGAACTTAAAAATAAAACAGATAAGTTTTATGCTCCATCAGAGATAATTGAATTATTTGAATCTAAGGATGTTGATAAAGAATGGTCATTTATTGAATATAAGCCCTCCGATACCTCCAAGCTAACCCACTGCTATCATCGTTATCCTGCCAAATTTATCCCTCAATTGGTTGAAAAACTTATGGATGAATACATTAGTGGTATTAAAGAGCCTCTTGTAAATGACCTCTTTATGGGAAGCGGGACAACAATCGCATGTGCGATAACAAGAGGATATAGGGCAAGCGGGACTGATATTAATTATATCTCTGAATTAATTACCCGAGTAAAAAGCACCCCTATTAACCCTGCCATGCTAAGGGAAAAAATAGAAGAACTGCTTGCAGATTTGTCTTTTTTAGAATCTGATACCCTGTTTTCTAATCATATAAAACCATACATACCAAAGGCAAATGTTGAAAGAATAGATTATTGGTTCAAACCAGAAATAAAAGAAGAATTAGGCATTATCCTTGCGAAAGTTAAAGAAGAACCAGATATTAACATACAAAATTTCTTTACTGTCTGTTTCAGCCATATATTAAAAACTGTTTCTATCTGGTTAATGGGAAGCACTAAACCGACAAGGGATTTTAATAAGAAAATCCAGCAGCCAATTTTTTATTTTAAAAGGCATTTGAAAAAGATGGAAAGAAAGAATAAAGAGTTTTGGACAATTGTGCCCTCTCATATTAAAAACAATTTAGACTTATATTTGAATATTAAAAGAGGAAATGCCAAAAATCAGCCTGTTGACGATGAGGCTGTTGATATTCAGATAACATCAAGCCCTTATGTGACAAGCTATGAGTATGCAGACCTGCATCAGTTAAGCACACTGTGGCTTGAATATGCAGTTGACCTATCAGAGTATCGCAAAGAATTTATTGGAACAGCATACAAGCGATATGAAGATAGGCAATTAAAAAGTAAAATTGCACAATCAATCGTAAATCAAATGCTTTTAAAAGACAAGAATATGTCTAAAGAAATTGAGGCATTCTTTATAGATATGCAGGAATGTTTTGACGAGACTTATAGGATATTAAGGCCAGGAGGTAGATGTTGTTATGTCATCGGCAATACCATGTTAAAGAAAGTGGAGATTTTAAACGCCGAGGTCTTTGCAGAGAGTATACAAAACTCTGGATTAATAGTAGATAGAATAATTAAAAGGGAAATACCTTCAAAAATCCTCCCACAAAAGAGAGACGCAGAGACAGGAAAATTTGCAAAAAATGGAAAGGAAGATTTTCACGCTTATCCGATGGAGTATATTGTAATTGGGAGAAAGATATGACCTTTCAGGATTTATTAAACCTTTATGAAGAAAAGAAGAAAAAATATGGTATTGAAGCCTATAGGCATATTTCAGAACTTTTGATTGAAGCCAAAGAAATGCATAAAAGTGATTGGTTAAAAAATCCGACTCCTAAAAAAGACCATGAACAATCATGGAAAGGATTTAAGGGAAATAACCTTGAGAAGCTCATAGTTCATATTATAAAAGACGAGGTAGAAAGTTTAGGTTTAAAAATAGTAAAAGGAAGCAAATTAGATAGAACAAAACCTCAGAACCTTTCTGAAGAGTTAAGTAAAGTAAAACGTGCAGTTTCAGTTAACTATGGAGAATGGGGTCTGCACCTTCCAGATGCCGATATTATTATTTATGACCCACGTATTTTGAAAGTCGTCGCCATACTATCAAGTAAATCCACGCTACGAGAAAGGATCGCAGAGACAGGGTATTGGAAAATAAAGCTTTCTCAGGATGCCGTTACAAAAGATATCAAAGTATTATTTGTAACTCCTGACGAAGACGACACATTGGCTGTAAAAAAACCTACAAAGAAAGGCAGAGCAATAGTTGAAGTTGATACAGACGGCAGTTATGTAATGAGTGAGACAACGGTAGAAGAAAGTAGTAAAGTGAAGATGTTTGATAAATTTATAACAGATTTGCGACTCCTCATAAATAATGGTAGTGTTAACAAAAAATAAAAAAACAGAGCTAATTCTTGAATCTACTACCCTTTGGGATTTCCCGACTCAAAATTATGGAGACAAACCGCATGGTGATAATAAATTCAATGGAGTAACACCTGCTTTTGTTATATGGAATCTATTGCAGCGATATACAAAACCTAATGATTTAGTTGTTGACCCAATGTGTGGGAGTGGGACGACTATTGATGTTGCGAAAGAGTTAAGTCTCAGAGTTATTGGATACGATATTGCTCCTTACAGAAAGGATATTATTCAAAATGATGCAAGAAAAATTCCTTTACACAGTAACACTGTTGATTTTGTTTTTATAGACTCTCCTTATTCAGATAATGTGAAATACTCCGATCATTCAAAATGTATTGGAAAGATTCCTTGTACAGATGAGAAGTTTTTTATGGAATTAGAGAAAGTTGCTAAAGAAATACGCAGAATCTTAAAACCAGAAAAATATATGGCATGGCTTATTGGTGACCACTGGAGAAAAAATACTAGTTATATCCCTGTTGGGTTTAAAGTCTACGAGATGCTCAGTAAGTTTTTTAAACCTGTAGATGTAATTTGTGTAGTAAGACGAAATCAAACTTCTAATACAGGTTTATGGCATAAAAGGGCAAGAGAATTTAATTTTTATCTTAGAGGATTTAAATATCTTTTCATTATGCAAAAGACAAATCAGGAGGAATCATGAAACCGCATCTTATAGAAATTAAAGACTCTGAAACACAGGAAAGTATCATTGTTGATATGGAAGGGCCTTATCATCCTAAAAAAGAAAGAATTGGCGAACATATGTATGGGGTTACGCTTTATATAGATAATGTCCCATATCATTTTGAGAAGTACATTCCAACTGAGGAGGAACTAATAAAATTTAAGACTGAAAATGAAGGTGATGCACGGTTTTCAAAGGGCGGCTTTCTTTATCGCATTGTACCCTTTACGAAGTAGCAAAGATATCTTAAAGACGTTTTTGATATTTACAATAGGCACAGAATAAATGGGCATATAAAAAGACCCAATGGAAGATAATTTTAAAACCATTACCTAACATGATTTAAAAAATTGTGCTTTACTTCGTCCAAAGTCGCCTACACTGGACTTCTAGTACAAAAGATAATATTAACATGGTATTATGAGAAGAGGAGGCAAAAAGACCTATGGCTACAGATATGATTAAAATGGAGAAAAAGAAAAGAATTGCTCTTATTGCACACGACAATAAAAAGCAGCATTTGTTGGAGTGGGCAAAGTTCAACAGAGAGCTTTTATCCAGACATCAATTATTCGCAACAGGAACAACAGGACAGATACTCGCAACTGAACTCGGTCTTGAAATCCAAAGGTTCCAGAGTGGTCCACTGGGAGGTGACCAGCAAGTAGGGGCAAAAATTGCAGAGGGTGAATTGGACTTTGTAATCTTTTTCTGGGATCCTCTCGAACCGCATCCCCATGATGTGGATGTGAAAGCCCTGCTCCGCATTGCAGTTGTCTATAATATTCCAATTGCATGTAATCGGGCATCTGCTGATTTCATGATATCATCGCATTTGATGTCAGAAGAGTATCAGCGGCTTGTTGTTGATTACAAGCCAGGGATAAAAAGAGTTGAAGGTGAGACAAAAAGTTGAGAATGACAGTTTTGTTTTCTTGTATAATATTTAGTTAATGGAAAATACCCTTTCTGTGATCCCTCTTGGCGGTGTTGAGGAAATTGGCCTCAACATGACAGTCTTTGAATATGGCAATGACATCATTGTTGTTGATGCCGGTCTTATGTTCCCCGAGGAAGATATGCTTGGTGTTGACTTTGTCATCCCTGATTTTTCATATATTCTCGACAACAGGGAAAAAGTAAGAGGTATCGTACTTACCCATGGACATGAGGACCACATAGGGGCCCTGCACTTCTTACTTAAGGAAATTGATGTTCCTGTTTATGGTACACCCCTCACACTTGGGCTGGTCAGAAGTAAGCTACAGGAACATCATCTCGAAGATAGTGAACTTATCCCGGTTAAACCGAGAGATGTAATCAATCTTGGAGTATTTTCTATCGAGTTCATCAGAGTCACACACAGTATTGTAGATGGAGTAGGCCTTGGAATCCAGACCCCTGTCGGACTGGTAGTCCATACGGGTGATTTTAAACTTGACCCTACACCTGTTGATGGTCAATTGATGGATTTTCACAAATTTGCTGAATATGGAGAAAGGGGAACGCTTCTTTTCCTGTCTGACAGTACAAACGCTGAAAAAGGCGGTTTCACTTTTTCTGAAAAAGAAGTAAGACGTGTATTTGAGGATATATTTGCCAAAGCACCCGGAAGGATCATCATCGCGACATTTGCATCAAATATCCACAGAATCCAGCAGGCAATTGATGTTGCCATAATGTACGGGAGAAAAGTGATTATGTGCGGGAAGAGTATTGTCGCGAATGCACAGATTGCACTTGACCTCGGTTATCTTAATCTCCCTCAGGATACATGGCTGAGGCTTGATAATCTCAAAGAACTCAAGGACAATGAGGTAGTAGTCATCACCACAGGAAGTCAGGGAGAGCCGATGAGTGTGCTCTCAAGGATTGCAACAGGTGAACATAAGATAGAGATTAAAGAAGGTGACACGGTAATACTTTCGGCAAGCATGATCCCGGGCAATGAACGCTCCATAGGAAGGATAATAAACCATCTTTTCAGGCGTGGTGCAGATGTTATCTACGAAAAAGTCTCAGAAGTTCATGTCTCAGGCCATGCATCAAAGGAAGAGCTGAAACTTATGCTCAATCTTGTAAGACCAAAATATTTCATGCCAATACATGGTGAGTACAGACATCTCGTGTATCATTGGAAGCTTGCCAAAAAACTCGGTATCCCTAAGGAGAATATCTTCATTCTCCAGAACGGCGATGTGCTTGATATTACACAGGAAGGGGCAAGCAGAAACGGGAGGATAAATTCAGGAAGGATATTTATTGACGGAAAGGGCGTTGGTGATGTCGAGGATATGGTTTTGAGGGACAGGCGCAGACTTGCACATGATGGCATAGTCCTTATACTTCTGGCGATAGAAAAACCCACAGGGAATATCGTCTCGGGCCCGGATATCATTTCAAGAGGGTTTGTATTTGAAGATGCATCTCAGGAAATAATCAATGATGTGCGGGAGCTTGTCATAAATACCCTGGAAGACCTTGACAAGGAAATCCTCATTGATGCATCTCTTATACAGGCTAAACTCAGGAGCGTACTCAAAAAATATCTCATGAATACAATGGGAAGACGACCAATGATTATGCCCATTATCATTGAGGTATAATTAAAATTCCTTCATCATCACAAACAACATGCCACGATTTGTGTTCCTGCAATTTGCCACTTAAAATTAGATTGCTCAATGGAATCTGAACAAGTTTCTCAACTGTACGCCGAAGTTCTCTGACACCATATTCAGGGCTATATCCTTTATGAGTAATGAATTTCTCAGCTTCTTCAGTAACTTTCAATGTGGCATCATATCGTTCTATAAGGTCATCACAAATCTCTTTGAGAATTGCTTTTAAAATTTTCTTCACGTCATCTCCTCCAAGCTCCCTGAAAACTATCTGTTCATCAATTCGGTTTATAAACTCAGAACGGAAGAAATGTTTTATACCATCGAGGGAGGTATCCTCTGAATCCTTTTCATCCTGTGCAAGAAAGCCAAGCCTTTTATTGGTTTCTGGCTGGATATTTGAGGTCATAATAAATATCGAGTTTTTTGCATCCACTGTCCGACCCTTTGAATCAGTAATACGTCCCTCATCAAATAACTGGAGAAACAGATCAAATATTCTCGGATGAGCCTTCTCAACCTCATCCAGTAAAACAACCGAATAAGGCTTTGTCCTGAGCTTGCCAGTCAATTGTCCCTCTTCTTCGTGACCAACATACCCTGGCGGTGAACCGACAAGTTTGGCAACGCTGTGTTGTTCCATGTACTCAGACATGTCTAACCGTATAAGGTTGGACTCACTTCCAAAAAGAAACTCTGCAAGAGACTTTGCCAGTTCAGTTTTTCCTACCCCGGTAGGCCCTAAAAATAAAAAGACAGATAGAGGTCCTCGTTTATTTCCAATGCCTGTATGTACCATAAGAAGTCGTTGACTTACTCGATCAATCGCATCGTATTGACCTATTACCTTTTTCTTTAAAAAAGAATTCAGTTCAAGGAGTCGAGAAACTTCGCCTTCAAGATGCCCGTAATGATCTCTATTGGTATACCGATCTTGTCTGAAAGAACCTGTGCAATAGTAAATTCCATTACCTCATCGTAATCCATGTCAGTTTTTGCTTCTGGTTTAAGTTCATTGGTTTTCTTGCCTGGGCCCATGCTCAAAAATGGTATCTGCATTTTGGCTCCAGCCTTATCCACAAGGTCAACAGCCTTGTCAGGTAAGCGGTGATCTACATCAAATCTTATGGATAGGTCAACCGCCGATTCTAAAGCCTTGTCAGTAATTCTTTTGTTGTAGTGTTTTTCCCATCTGGGCCTGATACCTTTGAGTATTTCTACTGCCTCATCCCTTGTTGGCTCATTTACTATTACCTTTTCAAACCGCCTTTCGAGTGCAGGGTCTGTTTCTATATATTTTCTGTATTCACCTATAGTTGTTGCTCCAATACATCGTATCTCTCCGCGAGCAAGCACAGGTTTCATTAAATTGGCTGCATCCATGCTGCCTTCTGCACGGCCTGCTCCAACTAAGTTATGTATCTACAAAGGTATTCGGGGGACAAAGGTATTCGGGGGACACCTTACTGAATTCAGAGGCGGTTTTTAAATTCTGGGGTGTCATATTCAGTTTTATGTTAAAAGAGGGGGAGAAAATAAATAAGGTGTCCCCAGAATTAATCTGTCCCCAGAATTAATCAGGATAGTGCCTTTGAATCATATGGCTTTCAATCCTTGAATTTACAATATAAGGAATTAAACTTGATGTCAACAGGTTAACCTGCTTTTAAAAAGGAAATATCTGGTATAATTAAGCAAGTATTTTTATACAGGAGGCAATAATAATGTCCTTAGAGTTAAAAACAGAGCACCCTTATATTATTAAAAACCCTGAGGTTTGTGGAGGTTCTCCGATTATTTCAGGGACAAGAATCACTGTGCGTTTAATTGCAGCAAGAGTGAAAAGCGGTGACTCTGCAGAAGATATTCTAAGAGATTATCCCTATCTTACACTTGCACAAATCCATGATGCCATCAGTTATTATTTTGATCATAGAGATGAAATTGAAAAAGAGATTAAGGAAAACACTGTTAGAGAGGTTATGAAAAAATATAACCTGCGATTAATTGCAGGCGAAACTGGCATTGATAGACTTGTAACAGAAGAAGAGTTCGAAAATTTATCTGAGGAGGAAAAAGAAAAAGCATATACATGGGAAACCCTCCCTGAAAAATATAATTAGTGACCCCGCTTAAACTTTATCTTGATGAAATGATTCCTCTTGATCTTGCTCTTATATTAAGCCATTACGGTTATGATGTCCTCACATCAAAAGACGGTGGGATGCTTGGGGAAAATGATTCACGACAACTGGAATTCTCCACATCTGAAGGAAGAGCTATTATTACCTACAATATAGCTGACTTTATGAGACTTCATAAAGAGTGTCTCAAACAGAATAAAAAACATAAAGGTATTATTGTTTCTCCAGAAATAAAGATTTCAGTTCTTATAAAGTTAAGCCTCAGATTATTAGCAGTAATTAGTAACGGTGAAATAGATAACCAATTAAGATTTTTGCAGGAATTCCAATAATTTTACCTGAAATAGTTTCACTCGCTTTTAAAAAATAGTTTCAATGACAGCTTTAAATCTTCGCACTACCCCTTACCTCGGCAATTGCCCTTTTTACATCTTCCTCAACTTCCTTCTCTGAGAACCCTTTATTCTTCTTACCCAGATATTGCAAAGCTTTCCCAAATCTTTCCTGCCAGGTTGTAACTTTTTCCTTCTCAAGCCTTTTTTTGAGGACTAACTTTTCGTCAGGGGTAAGCTGGTCAATAACATTAAGAAGTCTCTGAAAGGGTATCTCTACTTTAACAGTCTTAGTTGTCATATAATCACCTCCATTCTTAAACGCTATTTTATCATATTCAAGGGTTTTAACCATCAGAAAGAAATTACAAGATTTCTTAGAGACATAAGACCGATAACGGTTAACACTTATTACTACTTTGTTTCTGCTATAATTATCATTAATGTTAGAAGCGCTGATACTTGGAATTGTGCAAGGGCTTACGGAATTTCTTCCCGTGAGCAGTACTGCACATCTGATACTGTTTCCCTGGTTCTTTAGCTGGACAGGCGAAGTAGATACCCTGTCGTTTGATATCGCACTCCATACCGGAACATTGATTGCCCTGCTCGCCTGTTTCTGGAGAGACTGGATAGAGCTTATCACGAAAAAACAGAAACTCTTCGGATTAATCGTTCTGGCTTCAATCCCTGCTGGGGTTGCAGGGTTTCTCCTTAACGACTTTGTAGAAAAGGCATTGAGAGAACCACTGATCATAAGCATGATGCTCGTTGCGGTAGGTTTTCTGATGCTCATTGCTGAAAAGGCAAACAAATATAAAGATATGGAAAAAACAGGGTTAAAAGATGCAGTAATAATAGGGATCGCACAAGCCATCGCAATCATCCCTGGTGTTTCCCGCTCAGGCATCACGATCTCAGCCGGGCTTTTCAGGGGTCTTAAGAGAGAGGCATCCGCACGATTTTCATTCCTCCTTTCAACTCCAATTATTGCAGGTGCAACAATGCTTCATTGTAAAAAACTCATCACCGCGCAAGAAACCTATGACCTTCGGCTCTTTGCAATAGGGCTCATCACCTCCTATATCACAGGGCTTATTGCAATCAAATTTCTTTTAAACTTCCTCAAGAAGCATCCTTTGAATGTCTTCGTCTATTATCGATTCGTATTAGCAGTTGTTATAATAGCAGGTATATGGTCAAAAGGTTAAAACGAATCAAAGAAGAAGTTCTTGGTGTTGCTTCCATACTGGGAAGCCTTTATCTCTCTCTCTGTCTTATCACCCACAATATAAAAGACCCTGTTCTTTTTTTTAGAACCACGGAACCACCTGAACCAGTGCGGAATCTTGGTGGTATAATCGGTGCGTATATTTCAGGCTGGTTGCTTGTTCTATTGGGGTTTGCTGCCTTTATTATTCCTTTTTTAATAATAGCCTTTGGCATTAAAAGTCTCCTCGGGAAAGAGGGACATAAAATTTATCTGCTCGGGGGTATTTTGTTTGTTGTATCGTCTTCTTTGTTATTGTCGCTTCTCTCAATTACTTTCACTATCACTCTTGAAAAATATCCGGACGGTACAGGTGGCCTAATAGGTAGAGGAATGGCTCATCTGGCTCATCAGTTTCTCTCTCTTCCGGGCGCCTATATCTTTTCCATAACTCTGTTCCTATCTTCACTCATCCTGTTGAGCCCGGTATCTATTACCACACTTGCACTCAGCAGAAAACAAAAAACAGGAGAGAGAAAAAAGGACATTGAAGAAATACTCAAGAGCGTAGAAGAAAGCAAACAGAGCACAGAAGAAGTGTCTTTAAAGGAACACGAGGTACAGGAAATAATGGTGAGTAAACCAATGGCTATAAGACCAAGAAAAAGAGGAGGCTATGAACTTCCATCTTTGGAACTCCTGAACGTATACGACTCCACATCTTTCAGACCTTCAAGAGATGAACTCATAACAGGCTCAACACTTATTAAGCAGAAGCTTGAAGACTTCGATGTTGAAGGTGATATAAAACAGGTACATCCAGGACCTGTGGTGACAATGTATGAGTTCGAACCTGCACCCGGCGTGAAAATCAACAGGGTTGTCTCCCTCTCTGATGACCTCGCTCTTGCACTCAAGGCACAGAGTGTCAGGATTTCTCCTATCCCGGGCAAAGCCACGATAGGCATAGAAGTACCAAACAGGCAAAGGGAGAATGTATCATTAAGGGAGATCCTTTCATCAGAGAGTTTTAAAAAGAGCAATTCAAAACTTACCCTCGGCCTCGGTAAGGATATATCTGGTAGCCCTGTGGTAGCAGATCTCGCAAAAATGCCCCATCTCCTCGTCGCAGGTGCTACAGGTTCAGGTAAGAGCGTATCAATAAACACGATGGTCATGAGCATACTCTATAAAGCAACACCCGCAGAAGTGAAGATGTTGATGATAGACCCGAAATTGCTTGAACTCTCCGCATACGAGGAAATACCTCATCTCGTCTCACCGGTGATCACAAACCCAAAAGAATCAGCAGAGGCATTGAAAAAGATGGTGATTGAGATGGAACGAAGATACAGGGTGCTCGCAGAAAAGGCTGCAAGAAACATTGAAAGTTATAACAATCAGGTAGGGGAGGAAGAACAACTTCCTTATATTATGATTGTGATAGATGAACTCGCTGACCTGATGTTTACCGCAGCAGCCGATGTTGAAGACTCAATCGCAAGGCTTGCACAGATGGGAAGGGCAGCGGGCATACACCTCATTCTTGCAACGCAGAGGCCGTCTGTTGATGTCATTACAGGAATAATAAAGGCAAACTTTCCTGCCCGTATTTCTTTCCAGGTATCTTCAAAAGTGGACTCAAGGACGATTCTCGATTCCCATGGTGCAGAGCATCTCCTTGGGAAGGGTGATATGCTTTTGATGTTTCCCGGTGCACGAATTATTCGTGTCCATGGCGCCCTTATTGCAGAAGAGGAGATAAAAGCTGTTACCAAATTTGTGAAGGCTCAAGGAAAACCTGACTTTACACTATTAGAAAATATTCAACAGATGGATGAGATGGGAGCAGATGAAAAGTCAGGAGAAAGAGATGAGATGTATCTCAAGGCAATTGAGTTTGGAGAATTATCAGGTGAAGTCTCGATATCATCCATCCAGAGACGGTTCAAGATAGGATATAACAGAGCAGCAAGGATTATGGAACTGATGGAAGAGGACGGCTATGTAGGACCGCCAAAAGGTGCAGGGAAACCGCGAGAGTTTTTGAGGAGAAGGAGATAAATCGGTAGATACTTGCTTGTTCTTTTTTTTACGCTATTTTCTATTCACAAGCCCATCTACCTCTTTAATCTCATCCAAACAATTCCCCCTGCAATTTTTGCAAAATTTTATTCTGCAATTTCTGGATTGTGATAGAGAAGATGCCTGAATTTAATGTTGGAGTAGATCTCTGATTTTTTTCTTATTAAAAAATTTACTTGGTACATGTTTTTTTACTATAAATTCAAGCATGCCTAAATGATTTAGATTAAGGAAATAATGACATTCTTCAACGAGTCGTTTAAAATCAGCCTTCCTCGCTAACCAGCCTATTCCATCAACAAAATTTATAAAAACTCTATTTTCCTTATACCGCATATTTCTTTCTCTGACTCTTTCATATGCCCTGTACATATCACGTGCTTTATTTGTTTGCCCGCTGGATGTCGTTTCTTGATAAGAAACCATAATTATTATATAGGCATCGTTTTTACTTGGAACAATCCAGTCTGCATCTGTGTGAATTAGATCTATTCTGCCTCTTTCATAAGTTATTCCATATGACAGTTTTATTCTTTCCAATTCATCTCTGATAATATTCTCTACTTTTTTACCCTTGAGATTTCCATACCATTTTCTGGATTCTTGTTCTTTGATCTTTAGTCTCCTCTTTACTTCTGGTTCTCCCACTACTTCTTTTAGATTCAATTTTTCAAGATAATAACGCGGTAGTAACTTTTTTAATTCTCTATCTTCAGCGCCTTCGACTAATAATTTCGCAACCTCTCTGGAAAAATGTTCATCTTCTTTTATCTTCGTCTTAATTCTTTGAAAATTCCATTCAGAATTAAACCCTGAACCTATTCTGCATATCCTCCTTAGCAAACTCACAATTCTTATAAATTTCTCCTGAGAAAGTGTAAGGTCAGACAGTATTACTTCTAAGCCCTCTTTCTTGTCCTTGAGATAATCGGCAACTTTTTCAACCTTTATTGGTTTATGGGAGATTCTTCCATTTATCGAAGCTTTCGCAATTGATTCCACCTTGTTATCAATTGCATTTTCAATCTCTTCGTCAATAAGAAAAGCGGTTGTTGTATTCCATGCCTCTTCAAATGTGATTTTTTTAACTTGCATTTCGTAGCTCCAGCTTTGCAGCCTTCAATGCCTTACCCCAGGTCGGAAAAGCTTCATTAAAAAGACAGATACTATATTTACTCATTTTTTTTACATCTCCTTCGGATGGGAGTTTACCTAAAGATAACGCTATTTTCTTGAGCTCGAGCTGGAGTTCTTTTTTTGTTACAGGGCTTACCATTTTTTCTATTGAGGGTCTTGGAATAAAACCGTTAGATTTAAGTTGTTCTAACTTTCTTTGCGATATATCAACATAATGTTTGTCTATGTCTATTGCTATATATCTTCGTCCAAGCTTACATGCGGCGACTGCTGTAGTCCCAACACCTGATAAGGCATCTAAAACCACTCCTCCTTTGTTGGAGGATAGCAGAATTATTCTCTCCAAAAGTTTTTCTGGCAACTGACAAGGATGTTGGTCTCTCTCTCTCTTATGTTTTATTCTGTGTATATCCCACCAGATATCGGTTAAAGGGACTTTAGGGTCAATGCCGTGCTCTTTTCTTTTTCTAATACATGATTGCCTGAGACAGAAAGACGGGGCTTCTATGGGACTAACATTCTTATAGTTGAAAATAAAACTTGTAGGATGCTTTGTATAGAAGAGAAGTGCATAATGGGCGGGCATTATCTTACCCCTCGGTTCTGAAATAGCATCCCAGACAATCCAATTTTGAAGATACAGATATTGGTTAAGAAAAGCAGTATGATAAATCGCCCACTTGGGAAGATTTAACAGATACAGAGAACCAGTGGGCTTAAGAACCCTTATATATTCTTTTAGCCATGAATTGCACCAATTTATATATCTCTGGTCTTCCTTCTCATCGTCATATAAGTTATAAGCCTTATCTAGATTATAAGGAGGATCAGCAAAGACTAAATCAACACAATTATCGGGATATTTTTTAAGTATCTCTACGGCATCTCCGCAATGAACAATATCAACAAGATTCTCATTAATCCTGTTAATCTTAGAAACTGATTGCAATAATGGAGGTTGGAAATTAAAGCAAGAATGCATTGGAGAATTTTTAGCAAAATCTATCCCCTCGTATGGAAATATCAGACATCTACCATTTTTATCGTCAGCATTATCTATTAGCTGTAATGCAATCTGCAGCACCGGCAGAGAGAGTACGTTGTAATTATTTTGTTTGGGCAAATTTCGCCACACATCAGATATGACATATCCGGTCGGATTCATAAGGTGAGATTTCCCGCCCCAATCTTTCAAAGTTTTATTACAAAAAGTACAGTATTGATGTGGAAATCGCACCTTATTCACATTAAAAGAATCTTTAGATTTTGAAAACAAAACAATTGCAGCATGGCTTGAGGGTAAGCCGGGTTTATCGTTAATAATCTTAGATTCTACAGCGATCCAATATTTAAAATATAAAGAACTCATTAAAGGTTCTGCCATAACAGACAGACTTTGTGGAATCCCTTGAATTAAAAGAATACCATTCTTTTTCAGAACTCTTATGCACTGGTTTAGAATCTCTTTAATGTTCTCACTTTTAGGAGATTTTAATATATAAGAGCTTGCAATTATTATTGAGTCAATAGTCTGGTCATTAAGAGCTTTTAATATTTTTAGGTAGTTTGATTTTTTTAGATAATCAATTTTCATTATCGACCTTCTTCGGTCTTAAAGAACTTTATGTATTATAGCAAAATTCTCATCTTATACATATGCATCTTATTTTAAAATCTATCTCTGAAAATTCCACTGAGATGAGAGATATTTTTTAACTTCAAGCTCATCTGCAAGAGATAATTCCTCTTGTGAAGGAGATGAAGTCACAAACTTTACATCAAAAGTCTCCTCAAAACCAATTCTGATAGTATTTTTAAAATCATCAGTATTCAGTTCTGGAATTATTTCATTTAATCCTGTCAATGCATCCATTGACTCATCTAAAGATTTAAGTCTGAATATTTTTATCATCTCATCTTTATCTATGAGATATGGAATAGAGCCCTGCTGAAGCAAACCCTCAGACCAGCGTTTTTGTGCAGAGCCTATGACCTTCATTTTGTTTATAGTAATCTCACCGTAGGAGGTTGATTGAAAACATAAAGGGCTTCTCACATGACGGGTCTCCCTGTGAAGGGTTAACTCAGGTGTAAGACCGATCCTCGAAAATGCAAGGCTAAAGGCTTTACTGATCTTTTTATAGCTATCGAGTAATCCTTTCGAGAATGTTCCTGAAGTTGTTTTTACAGAAATACTATAGGTAAGTTCCTTATCATGTAAGATTGCACGTCCTCCAGTCGGTCTTCTCACAACCGTGATACGTTTATCAATGCAGTAATCACTATCAATATCGTTGATTTTTTGAAAGCATCCAATGCTTACAGATGGCTTGTTCCATCCATAGAACCTTAAGGTCGAAGGTGCGTTATCTTTCCTGACAGCAGTTGCAATCGCCTCATCAAGAGCCATATTATACGTTGCACTGTATGAGCCTGTGTCAATAAGACGCCACACATCAGTCATGATTTATTTTATCAGCTCGTCGACTTCCTTTTTCCCTTCCTCTAATTCCTTTTTCTGCTCCTTGTCTAATGTTAATAACATGGCCTGGAATTCTCCCACATGTGTTTTTTCTTCCTTGGCGATGTCAAGAAGAATTTTCCTGATATTTTTGTTTCCGGTCATGGCTGCCATTTGCTCATAAAGATTTATGGCATCCAATTCAGCAATCATTCCAACTCTCAGTATCTCTTTGTCCAAGTCTTCTTTTTTTACTTTTTCAAGATTGAACGGTATGTTTGATAACATTCTTTCACCTCCAGAAAGATTTCGTTACAGTTAATCACATAACACTTTTTCTAAAACCTATCAATTCCTGAAGAAGTTGTCAAGGGAATTTTCTGTGTGGTATGCTTAATAATAATGAACAGGAATTTTAAAAAGTTTAAAAGTAGTTTATTACTGTGTACAGGTTTTCTTTTTTCACTTCTCGGTTTTTACTTTTCTTTATGTACTGTTTCCTGTGCTGTCTTGTCAGTTGATGAGGATATCACACGAATTCAGAATGCCTATGATGACATTAAGGATATAAAGGGGAGCTTTACACAGAAGAGCCATATAAAGGACCTGAAACGCATTGATACATACGGGGGCGAATTTTTTATAAAAAGACCCACGAAGATGAAATGGGAGTATAAAGGAAAGACACCTCAGGAAGTCATTATTAGTAATGATGAAATAATCATATACCAGAGAAAAGAAAGGCAGGCATTCAAAGGTTCATTTGACAGGGCTACCTATGGCCAGGCACCCATAGCTCTTCTGAGCGGATTTGGAAGGATTCAGGAAGAGTTCAATGTATCGAAGAAAAACGGGAGGCTCCTCCTTAAACCGAAAAAGTCTATGGGAAATATAGTCTCGATAGAGATCGAAACTTCTGAAGATGAATTCCCGATAAAATCTTTCATCGTAAACGATTCTCGTTCAAACAGAATAGAGATAACACTTAAGGATGTAGAAATTAATACGGGGTTGGAAGATAGATTGTTCGTACCTTCATTGCCAAAGGATGTGAATGTCTATGAGCATAATCCTTAACGCATTAAACTTTCCTGAATATCAAAAATTAGGATTTTCTCAATGCTTGTCCTTGGTATAGACACATCATGTGATGATACGTCAGCCTCTATAGTTGAAAATGCTACAAGAATAATATCTAATATTATCTCGAACCAGACGGATATTCACAAAAAATACGGCGGCATTGTCCCTGAGCTTGCATCCCGACGGCACATTGAGATGATATTGCCTGTTGTTGATGAGGCATTGAAGACTGCCAGTGTGAAATTTGACGAACTCTCTGGTGTTGCGGTATGCCATGGTCCTGGACTGATTGGGTCTCTCCTTGTTGGCTGTTCTTTTGCAAAGGCTCTATGCTATTCAAAGAAGATTCCGCTTGTTGCGGTAAACCATCTTGAAGGTCATATCTTTTCGACATTTCTTGAGGAGCCACGACCATCTTTTCCATTCCTTGCCCTAATCGTCTCAGGAGGGCATACGTGTCTCTACAGGGTTGATGACTTTGGCAGATACAGAGAGCTCGGCAGGACAAGGGATGATGCTGCGGGCGAGGCATATGATAAGGTTTCTAAGTTGCTCGGTCTTGGGTATCCTGGTGGGCCAATAATTGAGAACTATGCAAGAGAGGGAAACCCGAAAGCAATAGATTTTCCAAGAGCGTATCTTCCCGAATCCTTTGATTTTAGCTTTAGTGGACTCAAAACAGCAGTGCTCAATTTTTTGAAAAAAGAAGTCAAGTTACAAGCAATGGAGAGTCAGTATATAAATCCCCCCTTACCCCCCTTTACTAAAGGGGGGCATGGGGGGATTACTAATTCCGAACTCCGAACTCCGAACTCTAAACTACTTAATGATATTGCTGCATCCTTTCAGAAATCCATCGTTGATGTGCTCGTGAGAAAAACAGAATGGGCGATCAAAAAAGAGCACATTAGACGAGTTGTTCTCTCTGGTGGCGTGGCTGCAAATAGCGAATTGAGAAAGAGAATGAAAGAAATGGGAGATGAAAGGGAAGCTGAAATCTTTATACCTTCTGTGTTGTTATGCACAGACAATGCAGCCATGATCGCAGCAGCAGGATACCATCATCTCAAGGCAGGAAATATCGCAGGACTTGATTTAAACCCAAAGGCATACATGCCCCTCTTATGAAACACCTTACCCGTGAGAAGACACCCAAACAGGTCATGCGCGAAGTTACTGAAGACATGATTCTGCGCGCAATCAAGTTAGCTAAGAAGAAAGGTCGAACGATTTACATTAGCAAGTCGGCAAAAGGCAAAGGCGTTGATGTATGCACCCTCGATCCTCGTACACCTGAAGGACGAAAGAACCTCGACGTCTTCTTTTCGCCGATTAATCGGGTCTACACTTTCTCGGCCCTCGGCGCACCTGAAGAACCAAATGCTATCAACTGGCGGCTCATCAATCTCCCTTCATGGCGAAGAATCCTTGTGCTGCTGCAAGTTGGTGTATCATTTCTCATGAAAGGGACGCCACTGAAGAACAAGCTGTATCGCTGGATGGGGTACACGATTGGCAAGAACGTTGAGATCATGCAGATGGCATGGCTCGATCACTTCCGGCCGGAATTGATCTTCATTGGCGACAACACATTGATTGGTGCATTCACACGAATCACTTGTCACGGTTACGAAGGTTGCGACAGGTTTCGTTATGGCCCGGTAGAGATAGGATCAAACTGTACCATCGGTGCAGGGACGGGTATCGGACCGATCAAGATTGAAGATAACGTGCGCACGCTGCCAGGCACAACGCTCTCACCGTACCTCGTGCGTGTACGAGCAGGTTCGGTCGTTGGATACAATCCGCCACCGGTCAAGCTCCCTGAGGCCGATTCCAAAACCACTGATGATGCACACTGATACTCAGCTAAGGAATTTAAGATGGTAAAAACTTTGATCAGTATAGGAATAATTCTATTTTTATCCTATTCTCTTATCTTAGTTATAGTGTATTTCAGACAAGAGAGAATGCTTTATTTTCCTGAAAAAGAGATATGGCAAACACCTGATAATATCAGTCTCAAATACGATGAAATTAATTTTAAAACAAAAGATGGGTTTAACATTTCAGGATGGTATATCCCTGCAGAAAAAGAAAAAGGGGTGCTTCTCTTCTGTCATGGGAACGCGGGAAATATATCCCATAGATTAGACTCTATAAAAACATTTAACAGTTTAAACCTCAGTGTGCTTATTTTTGATTATAGGGGCTATGGGAAAAGTGAGGGCAAACCATCTGAATTTGGGACTTATCTTGATGCTGAGGCCGCATGGGATTATCTGGTAAATGTTAAACGGAAATCTTCTGAAAGTATTATTTTATTTGGCCGTTCACTGGGAGGAGCTGTGGCAGCAGAGATTGCAATGAGAAAAAAACCTGCTGCACTGATAATAGAATCTTGCTTCACATCTGTGCCAGATCTTGGGAAAACGTTTTATCCATGGCTTCCGATTAAACTTTTATCAAAATTCAAGTACTCAACGATAGATAAGATAGGTTCGATTAATTGTCCCAAGCTGATTATTCATAGTCCTGAAGATGAAATAATTTCTTTCAGGCATGGTGAAATGCTCTATGAAAAGGCTTTTCAACCAAAAGACTTTTTAAAAATTAAAGGTGGACATAATGAAGGATATCTTCTTTCAGGCAAAACATATAGTGATGGGATAAAGATGTTTTTAGAAAAACATCTCATTTTAAAATGATCTTCTGATAAAAAAATTTAAAACTT